>Ga0111538_10012797_pt1 | contig 11084 bp, 7 predicted proteins | sample SoiMethybrSBSTD1_FD_79669 | JGI IMG/M metagenome (GOLD analysis project Ga0111538, IMG submission 79669) | Bulk soil microbial communities from a Populus tree surrounding site in Tennessee, USA - Soil MetaG P. TD hybrid SBSTD1 (version 2)... | ecosystem: Environmental > Terrestrial > Soil > Tree... | reverse complement strand
TCGCCTTCTGACCGGCGTCGCGGCCGCGGCTGTTTTTGTGACGACCGTCAGCGGTCAAGGCTCTCCGGGTGAGAAACCGGGTGAAGCCAACCACTTCATCGGGACGCCGGCGGGCTGGGTGCATCCGAAGACGCCCTGGGGCGATCCGGACCTGCAGGGCATGTGGCCGATTGGCTACGTCGGCGGCACGCCTCTCGAGCGATGCGCGGGAGGCGGCGCGCGAGGTCGCGGTGACGCGCCGCCGTGCGATCTCAACAAGGCTTTTCTCACCGAAGACGAGTACAAGCAGCGGCTCGCGGCAGCCGGCCAGCCCGATCGCGCGACCAAGGCGCTCAGCGAAGGCAACTTCGGTCAAGCGCTCCTCGCCGGCGTCGTCGATCCCACCTATCCGCAGCGGCAGACGTCCCTGATCGTCGATCCGCCGAATGGCAAACTTCCGGAACTGACTCCGGAAGGGAAGCGTCTGTCGGCGCTGATGAAGAGCAGCTGGGCATTGCCTGGCGAGGCACAGACGTGGGACGCGCCCGAGGACTTCGACACATGGGATCGCTGCATCACGCGGGGCATGCCTGCGTCGATGTTCCCGTATCGTTACAACAACGGCGTCGAGATCATGCAGGCGCCGGGCTACGTGATCCTGAACATGGAGATGATTCACGAAGCCCGCGTCATTCCGCTCAACGGAGGCAAGCACTTCTCTCCCGAGATCAAGGGGTGGCTGGGCGACTCACGCGGTCACTGGGAAGGCAACACGCTCGTCATCGAGACGACGAACTTCAAAGCGGGCGCACCGATGACGAACATCGGGACCGTCGGCGCGCCCGCGGGCAATCGCATCCCCACCAGCGAGAAGATGAAGATCACCGAGCGGATCCGCCGGGTGAACACCGACTTCATCCTCTACGAGATCACGACCGAAGATCCCGTGATCCTGACGCGGCCCTGGACCGCACGATTCCCGGTGAAGCTCGATAACGCGTACCAGTGGTGGGAATACAACTGCCACGAAGGCAACACCGCCATTCGCAACTACATCACCACCTCGCGCTTCGAACGCGCGCAAAAGGCGAAGGAAGCCAAGTAGGGGGCCTTCAGGCGGCCCGTCGTCGCGTCCGGCTTTAGCCGGACCTCTCCCTGGCCGATTCTCCCCTCGCAGGTGTGTGTGTTCGCACCTGCCTGGGGAGGTTTCATCAGAATGTCCCGCCGCATCGCGCGGGTCCTCATGACTGCTCTGGCCTGCGCGACGTGCGTCGCCGCGCTGGACACACGCTCGAATGCGCAGCAATCGACCGCCGCGTCGGTGCGCGGCCGTGTCGAGATTGGCGTCCCGATCAAGACGCGACGGGTCTCGGCGGCATATGCGGGCCGCGCCGTCGTCGGCGCCGGGCTGGCGTCTGGCTCCGAGCTGCGCAACGTCGTCATCTACCTGAAAGATGCGCCGGTCCGTCCTGCTCCGCCGATCCGCGCCGAGATCCGGCAACGCGAGGAAAACTTCTTTCCGCGCGTGGTCGCCGTTCCCGTTGGCTCCACCGTCGACTTTCCCAACGACGACGATATCTATCACAACGTCTTCTCGCTCTCGCATGCGAAGACGTTCAACCTGGGACGCTATCCGCGTGGGAAGTCGTTGAGCGTTCGCTTCGACAAACCCGGGATCATCAAGGTTTTCTGCGACATCCACTCGCACATGACCGCCACCGTCATCGTGTTCAACCACCCCTGGTTCGCGGTGCCGTCCGACGATGGTGAGTTCGCGCTCGGCGACCTGCCCGCTGGCGATCACGACCTGAGCGCCTGGCACGAGCGGCTTGGTGACACGACCCTGCGACTGCGGCTCGAGGCCGGACGCGAGACGGCGGCCTCCTTCGTACTGCCGGTACCCATGCAATGACGCGGTTTCCACCGACGCTGCTGGCGCGAACCGCGGTGGCCACGTTCGCCACCGTCCTCGTGGTGCTCACGATCGTGTTCGTCGTCCTGACGATCGACACGCGCGAGCGCGTGCGGGCCAGCGAGGCCGAGCGGCTCCAGGTCAGCGAGCGGATGTTCACCGCGTTCGAGGCGAGGCGGCAGCGCGATCAGCTCGCCGCGATTGCCACGCTGGCAGAGAACCCGACGCTGAAGGCCGCGCTCGACACCTACGCGACCGAACGGATCTTCTCGGGTCATGACGCCGATCACGAAGCCGCGCTGCGGCGGACGATCGTCGGCGAGGTGCAGAAGCTCGCGACGACGGTATCCGCCGGTGTGCTCGCGATTCTCGACACGGACGAGCGCGTCTTCACCGCGACGGGACCCTTCGCCAACAGCTGGAAGGTCGGGACGACGGTCGCGCTGCCGACTGTCGACGCACCAACATTTCAGGGCGTCGCCGTTCTGTCCGGCGGGGCATTTCTCATGTCGGGTGCGAGGCTCGACTTCGGCGACCACGACGTCGGCACATTGATCGTCGGAACGAGCCTCGACCAGGAGTATGCGAATCAGCTCGCCGCGCTCTCGCACTCCGGAGTCGTGATCGCCGTCGAGGGAACGATCGTCGCTCGCACGGTCGACGAAGCGATCGGTCACGCCCTGCTCGATGCGAACATCAGGGCCGACAAGATGCTGGCGCTCGAAGGCGAAGAGCATGCGGTCGGCGCATTACTGATCTCCGACCGCGCCCGTGTCTATCTGCTCACCTCGATCGACGCGGCGGCCCGCGCCGCGACACGTGCGGCGTTGATGACGCTGGCCAGCGTGGCTGCCGGCAGCCTGCTGCTGGCGGGACTCGCGACCTTCTGGCTGGCGCGCGCGCTGACGCGGCCGATCAACAGCGTCGCGCAGACGCTTGCGGCGATGGCGTCGAGGCGGGGCGGCACGATGAGCATCGCGCCGACCGGATCGAGCCGCGAGCTCGACGCGCTCACCGCCGCGTTCAACGAGCTGCTCGCGGGGCTGACCGCCGCGGAAGCGGAAACGCGCGCCACGTATGTCGGATCGATCAGAGCGCTGGCGGCCGCGCTCGACGCGCGTGACGAGTACACGGCCGGACATTCGGACCGTGTCAGCGAAGTTTCAGTGCTCATCGCACGGGAGATGGGACTGGATGAGCACGACGTCGAGGTGATCAAGCTGGGGGCACTGCTTCATGACATCGGCAAGATCGGCGTCAGCGACGCGGTGCTGCGCAAGGCGGGCCCGTTGACGCCCGACGAGTACGAGCAGATCAAACGGCATCCGGGACTCGGCGCACACATCCTTCGACAGGTGCCGTTCCTCGCGCCGTACATTCCCATCGTGGAACTGCATCACGAACGGCCCGACGGCAAGGGCTACCCGTTCGGACTGCGCCACGAGGAGATTCCGGTCTCGGCACGGATCGTTCACGTCGCAGACACCTACGACGCGATGACCACGGCGCGGGCCTATCGGTCGGCGCATCCGCACTGGTTCGCCGTCGCCGAGCTGCAGCGGTACTCGGGCACACAGTTCGATCCCGCATCGGTCGCCGCGCTGATTGCGGCGGTACCCGCCACGTCGCCTGTCGTCGTCGACCATGACAATGGCGAGCGGTTTCTGCGCGGGGCCTGATATATGCGCTGTATTTCCATCCTCACGCTCGCCCTTCTCATCGCGACGTCGGCCTTCGCGCAGCAGGCGCGACCCGCCAGGATCTTCATCGATAGCTCTGCGTCGGTCGACACGGCCGTCGATGAATACGGCTCGCAGACCACCGGAACGGTCGTCGACTCCATCGTGTCGCTCGATCTCGGTCACGGATTCGAAGCCACCGTGCGGCCGTGGGCCATGCGGACCACGACGATGACGCTGTGGAACAGGCAGATCTGGCTGGCCACTCTGCGGTATCAACGAACCGGTCGTCGTGCCGCGCTTCGTGTCGACGGCGGACTGATTCCCTCGCCAGTCGGATTGGCGAACTCGATGCTCCGTGCACCGATGAATCCGACGATTGCGTTCCCCTCGTCGCTCTTTACGCCACTGCCGCGATTCGAATCGAACGCGCCTCGAGCCACGCTGCTCGGAGGCCTGTATCCGTACGGCGTGAGCACCACGCTCTCGACAAAGCGATGGGACATGCGTGCGGCGCTGATCGACAACACGCCACTGCGGGCGCGTCGCGTGTTCGGACAGGGCAAGCCGCCGCGGTTTGCGAACCTGGTGCTCGGCGGCGGCGTGACGCCCGTGGTCGGACTGAGAGTCGGCGCCTCGGTCACGCATGGCGGCTGGCGTCGCGGTGACGAGGGCCTGGGCGGACGTCAGTCGGCCAGCGTCGTCACGATCGAATCGGAGTTCGCTGTTCGACACACGAGCGTCGCCGGCGAATGGGTTCGAGACCGCATCGACATCGCAGGCGCGCGCGCGGTCGCGCCTTCAGGATGGTTCGTCCAGGGTCAGCAGACGCTGACGCCGCGCTGGTTCGTGGCCGGCCGGATTGAACAGACGTCCTCCCCTGCTCTGACGCCGGCACTGGCCTACGACACGCAGCGATTCCGCGGTGTTGAGAACGTCATCGGATTTCGACTCACTCCAGAGCTCACCCTTCGCGCCGGCCATCGCGCCAAGGAGGCGTTCGGACGCACCGAGTTCGACCACGCCGCCGTCACATCTCTCGTCTGGTCGAAGCGCTGGATGTAAGGGTTACTGCGGTATCCACAAGCTGCTGGCACGAACGAGCTGCATCAATCGCGCTTCGATGGCCGGTCCATCGTTCCCCCGATAGAGCTGCCGAAACCGCTTCAGGCCATCGTCCACTTTTCCGGTGTAGATCGCGTGCAATGCCGGGCCGAGCGCCGCGCAACGCAGCAGCTCCGGATCGTTACCCGCCGCATCGAACGCGGCTGTGACGTCAGCATCGCTTGGAGGGGACAGGCGAGGCGTGTAACGGCGCGTGGCGAGTACGAAGCGCCGCTGCGACGGCTCGTACGCGAATACCACCGGCGGCATCGGCGAGACGGCGAACGAACAGAACTCGTACGCGAAGCCCGCGTCGCATGTCTGGAACTCGGCGCGTCCGTCGCTATCCAGATCCACGAGCTCACCCAGGCAGTCGTTCGTCATCACCGACAGCAGTGGGCGTGCCGTCGTGCCCTCGATGGAATAGATCGCCGTGCTCTCGCAGCAGTGAGCACCACCCGAATTGGTGACGACGACGAGCTCGGCCCGGCGGTCCCCCGTCACGTCGGCGAGCGTCGAGACGTGCTGCGTCCCCGCAGATTCACCGAGATTGAGCACTTCACGCGGGCCGTCGAACACCAGCGTGATGCACTCGCAATAGCCGGACGGGGAATCCTTCGGCGAATCGGGACTGGCCCAGCGCTGCACGACGAACCGATCGATGCGTTGTTCGTCGAGGAATGTGTAGCCGAGGCGGGGCGGTACGCGGCGCGGTGTTTGTGCCGCGGCGGCAATTGGCACCGCGACGGCAACGACGCACAGCAGCGCGATCGCGCGCGTACGTCGGACTGACACCGAATCAATCTCCTTTCCACAGCAGCCGTTTGATCAGCTGCCAGAGTCCGCCGCCGCTGCCGCCACGCGGCCGCCACGTCCATGGCTGTTCGACGGTCTCGCCGGTCGTTGTGTCGCGCGCGATGATGCGGCCCTTCGTACCAATCGGCACGATGGGCGTCAGTCCCGTTTTCAGGGCCCCGGTGCCGGTATAGACCTTCCGGTACGCGAGCTGCTCGATCGTGACCTCGAGACCATGTTCTGGACGCGTCGTGACATCGAATCCGCACGGCAGGTGCCCGTCCACTTCGACCCAGAACTTGTCGAGGGTGACGCTTGGCTCGGACACGGCGACGGTGACGATCGCGGCGTCCAGTTGCAGTGCAGGCTGGACAGCACGCTTTGCCGCGGTCTGTGCGGGCTTCAGTGAGTCGGCTGGCACCTGCGGCGGCGGTGCGGCACGCGACTGCTCACGGGGCCGCTCTTGCACGGGTGGCGGAGCGGTGCGCGGCTTGCTCCGTGCGCCGTCGCTCATGCCGAGACGCTCTGGTCGGCGTTCGGAATGAGAATGAACTGACCGCCGGTGCGTTCCGCGATCGCGACCAGGACGTCCCGTCCTTCGGCGTTCTCGAGCGCGATCGTGTTGACGATTGTCGGCAACGACTCGGGGATCACGTCGCACTTGTCAGGGCGGTAGTCCGCGAGCAGTCCGTCAGTCAGGAAATAGATCACGTCGGGCGGGGCCGAGTACGAGAGCACGCGCTCGAATGCCGGCTTCTCCCGATTCCCGCCGCCGGGACGCTGTGTCGACACCCAACTGACGACAGCGTCGACGTCGCCAGGCGTGGCCTTCAGCCAGCCTGCCTGCGAGGGAGGCACATACACGTCCGACCCGAACAACACCACCACAAATTCCACATGCGGCGGCAGGACACGCAGTGAGCGCGTCAATTGTGTGATGCACGCCTTCCAGCGCGAACCGTACATCGAGCCGGACTTGTCGAGGATGAAGGCGAATCGCTGACCGATCGCCTCCTGGCCGAAGAAGTTCAGCGTAAAGGCGGTCGCGGCACGCGATCCCATTCGCTCCGTCAGCGTCAGCGGTCGCTTCTTGACGCCGACCTGACTCGCAGCGGTCTGCGTCTTGCCGCGGGAAAAGAGCTTCGACAGCAGCCCGCCGCGCGCTGGCGCTGGAGCCGGCGCCCCTGACGAGGCCGACTTCGGCTGCCATCGCCAGACATACGTGACCGACTCGCCCGTCGCGGCGTTGTGCGCCGTCAACGAGCCCTCGGTTCCAACAGGAGCCGGCGGAACGGGGCCCGTCTTGACGATGCCGTCGCCGGGATAATTGCGACGATACGGTCCCTGCGTCAACGTCACCGATATCTGCGTGGTGTCGCTTGCACTGACGGCGCACGCGTACGAGCGATTCGATCCCATCGTCACCGCTTCCCAGTCGAACGCGAGCGAGTGAGCGGCACCGCCCGAGACGACGGGACCAATCGTCAGGTTCTCGGGCGGCGGCCCCTGAACGACCGGCGGGGCTGCAGCCTGCGTGTTCGGTCTCGCGGTTGCCGGCGTCGCGGGAGCGGTGCGTGTGCGCTCCTGCGTGGGAGCGGGTCGTGTGCGTGGATCGGGCGGGCGCGTCTGTTCCATGACTACGTTCCAACGGTGTGAGTCTCGCCGGGAAGCACTCCCGACGTCGTGATTCCGCCTGGCTCAACAGCGGTCACGGGATCACTGCGGCGGTGAAGCCCTGCTTCGCCAGTTCGTTGATCGTGCATTCGGCGGTGAGCGGCCGCGTGCTCGACATCAGATCGATCGCCGCCGATACGAGCGCGGGAGAAGAGACCCGCGACAGAATCCAGCGGTCGACGTTGGCCGGCAGCGCCGACGGAGGTACCGGCGTCGGCAGCAGACTTGCCAATCCACTCGACGAAATCTTCTGCGCCACATTGCGCGCGGTGTTCTGGTACGCAGTGACGAGCGTCTGTGATTGCAGCGGATCGGCGATGACGGCTGTCATCGCGGTATAGAACGCATCGTCGCCGACCTTGGCGCGGATAGCGTTCAACACCGACTGCTTCGCGGCGGCGTCGGTGATCGCCATCGAGAACGCTGCCATCTGATAGAGCTGCGCGCCCTGTGCGCCGCTGAGCGACGCGGGAGCGGTCCCTGTATAGAAGGCGTCTGCGCCGATGCAGCTGTCGGCATCGCGCAGGGCGAGGCGGGAGTCGATCCCTGCGGGCGTGCGAAGCGGCGCGGCGGCCGCAGCCGCCGTCGTTGTACGCGCCGCCGTGGTCGTCGTCGAAGACAGCGACGAGCCAGGCGTCGCGCTCGTGGCGCTCGAAACCAACGCCGTCGGTGTCGTTGTCGGTGTCGTCGTCGATCCTGGCGTTGCGGTCGAAGATGCCGGCGTCGCGGTTGCCGATGCAGGCTTCGCTATCGGAATCGCATCAGCGGGAGGCAGGATCCGGCGTGGCCGTCTTGGCCCACCGTACTCCGTGACCGGCTTGAGCTCGAATCGAATCCACACCGGGCGCGGCGTCGCGCTTCCCGGCGGCTCCAGGTCGTATGAACAGAATGGATCGCATGCGCGAGGGTCTTCGACGCGGAAGTTGGCGATGACACGTTTCGGCTCGCCAAGATCCACCTCACGGACGAGCACGCGCAGGTCCGGCTCGACGCGCGTGCCCCACCCACTGATGTCAACCGGCTGCGAGCAGACGTACGCGTTCAGCTCGTTGCTCCAGTCGGCGTCGTCGCACAGCGGCAGGCAGACGCCGGGCACGGTGGCCGATTCCATGCACACATAGATGTCGGGCTGGATGTTCTTTATTCCGCGGATCCCCTCCACGAAGAGCCGCGCGACTCCTGCGATGGCGGTATCCCACGATTCACCGTTCGGCGCGCCCGGAATGCCGACGGTGACGCGCGTGATGATCCTGGTCGGCTCGTATCCGAAAAGGCCGACGATGCACGGGTACTTTTCGTCGCTCTTGAGATCCGGGTCGGCGAGGATCGAGCGCATGATGTCGACGATGAACTGGGTGGTGTGAAGAAGGGCCAGATCGCGCGCGATGAGATGGTAGGGTCGATCACTCTTGTCCTTGTTGATTCCCGGCTGATCCACCAGATGTCCATGACGGCACTTGCTGAAACGATTCACGGCGTCTCGATCGCCGAACGTCTGCGTAAATCTGAAGAATCCTGAGGTCAGCCCGCGGCTGTCGGGATCCTGCAGCATCTTCGTGAGATAGTCGATCGCCTCGAGGATCCGGGTCCGTTCCGCAAAGTCGGTGGTCTTCTTCAACTCCTCGGTGAGCTTCGTCCTCAGATCGTTTGTGAAGAGATATTCGCCTTGCAGGCACGTCGGCTCGTCGACACGGGCAAGCCTGGGTCGGACCTGAACGTCACGAAACGAGCCAAGAAACAAACCGATGCGCTCGTCGATCTTCGGGTAGCGGTACCCGAGTTCGACGTAATTGGTGTGGGCGTAGAAATCCTGCAGCGCATGCAGCGCCTGTCCGAGACGCTTGCGGGCGCCGATGAAATTTCCGCGCTTCATCATCGCAATGAGGTCGCGGCGCGCGTAGTAGATGTAGTCGCTCGACTCCTGGATATATTCGTCGTCGAAGTGCTCATATTGCGGCTCGTCGAACAGGTGTCCAAAGGCCGATCCTTTCTCACCGGTGACGAAGTTGTTGCACGGCTGCGCGGGGACGGTGAAGTTCTCCTTGTTTTCTTTCGGGCAGTAGTCGGTATCCTGCGCCTTGTTGGCGTCGGTGATTTCCTGGATCGCCTTCGCCGTGAAGGTCATGGGCCGGGCGCCCGCAGCCTTGGCCAGGTCGTCGCCCGCGGCAGGCTGCTTGAGATCGGCAATGAACTTTTCGATGACCTGAGACATCCCGACCTTGGTGATGTCGACGTGGATGAGGAAGTCGAAGGCGCTCGCCGGGGCCGCGCACCCCAGCGCGACGCAGAACGCGACGGCCGCACGACTCGGCGGAAAGCGATTCCTCATAACGTCCTCGTCATCGTTGTCTGCTGCGCGTTGAGGTCCCAGCCTATGTACCCGCTGGCAGTTGGCTCACGAGATCGTCGCGCGTCATCACCACGTTGCCCGGTGTCCCTGCGTCGAGCGCCCGATCCATCGACGCCTGTGAGGCGCGGCGCACGAGCGACATCAAATCGCGTCCGCTCAGCCCCTCGGTCAGCACCGCCACTTCGCCGGCCACTGCCTCCACATCGAAGTCGACGCGCCGCTTCGTCAGGAACGTTGCGATCATCCGCTGGCGTTCAGGTACACCAGGATTCGGGATCTCGAGCTTGTCCTCGAACCGGGAGCGGACCGCCGCGTCGATCTGGTCCACGTGATTGGTCGCCGCGAGGACGAACACCGTTCCCGCGGCTTTCTTGACGCCGTCCATCTGCGTCAGCAGCTCGTTGACGATCTCGACGGTGTATTGATCGGCGCGGCCACCGGTACGCGCTGCGGCGGATGATTCGATCTCGTCGATGAACAGGACGGTCGGCTTCGAGCGAGCGCGCTCGAACAGCTCCCTCACCATCTTTCCCGACTCGCCGAGGTGTGACCCTTTGAGGTCCGACGGCCCGGCGGCGATGAAGTTCAGGCCGCTCTCGTTGGCCAGCGTGCGGGCAACCTGGGTCTTGCCCGTGCCCGGCGGTCCGAAGAGGAGCGTCGCCCGCGGCGGCTCGAGTCCCTGTTCGCGCATCACCTCCGCGTGCTTGAGCATCTCGCTGATCCGCTTGAGCCGCTTCATCACCGGCTCCTGCAGCACCAGCGTGTTCCAGCGGGCGTCGGCATCGACGGCGTCGCTCGTCGACGTCGCATATTGCGCGACGACCTGCCGCCACATCTCGTCGGTCGCCTGACCACCGTGCTGCGATGCCATGCGGAAGACACTGGCAGCCACTTTCGAGAGGTTGCGGCCGGCGAACCCGGACGTCGCGCGGCCCACGAACTCGGGCACATCGATGGCCGACTCCAGCTTCCGGAGCTCGAGCCGCAGAATCTCGAGTCGCTCCGGCGCGTCGGGCAGACCGATCTCGATCTTCTCGCCGAAGCGCGAGTCGATCGCCTCGTCGATGCGATCCCGCTTGTTCGTCGCGCCGACGACCCAGATCTGGCCGCTCGATTCGAGGCCATCCCACATCGGCAGGAACGCGTTGGTGATGTCCTCCACGAACGAATCAGTGCTGGTGCCGCCACGGCGAGCGAAGACACCGTCGCACTCGTCGACGAAGATGATCGCGGGGGCATTCGAGCGCGCCTTCTCCCACAGCTCCCGCACGCGCTGTCCGCTCTCGCCGACGTGCGCGCCCTTCAACTTCGTGAGATCGGTGGCGAGGAACTGACAGCCGGTCGACTTCGCCAGCATCCGCGCGATTTCGGTCTTGCCGGTGCCCGGCGGCCCGTAGAGCAGCATCCCTTTGGGCGCCGCCTTGCTGCCGCTGTTGAACAGCCGAATCATCGAGAGCAACGTCGCCTTCGTCTCGGGCTTCAGCACGATCTCGGCCCAGACCTTCTCCAGATCCGTGTCCGACACGGCGCGCCCCTTCGGCGCGAGCTGCGCGAGCAGGTCGGACTGCGTCAGCACGATGTCGTTGGGAGT
>Ga0111538_10012796_pt1 | contig 11084 bp, 6 predicted proteins | sample SoiMethybrSBSTD1_FD_79669 | JGI IMG/M metagenome (GOLD analysis project Ga0111538, IMG submission 79669) | Bulk soil microbial communities from a Populus tree surrounding site in Tennessee, USA - Soil MetaG P. TD hybrid SBSTD1 (version 2)... | ecosystem: Environmental > Terrestrial > Soil > Tree... | reverse complement strand
GGCTCGCGCCGCGACGCTCGCGGGCGACGGCTGGCGCGTGCTGCGCGCTGCCGCGCACGGCGAGCGGCTGCGGCTCGGCGAGCTGGTGGGCAACCGCTTTCGCATCGTCGTGCGCGAGATCGACGAGGCGGCCGCGAGCAACGCGGCGGAACGCCTCGCCGCGATCTCCCATAACGGCCTGCCCAATTACTTCGGGAAGCAGCGCTTCGGCCGCGACGAAGGAAACGCCGAACGCGGCGCCGCCCTGCTGCGCGGTGAGTCCGTCGCCGGTGGCCGCCGGCAGCAGCGGCTCTACCTCTCCGCGCTGCAGTCAGCCGTCTTCAACGAGGTGCTACGCACGCGGCCGGCCCCGCCGCACGTGCTGCTGCCCGGCGACCTCGCGCTGGTGCATGCGAGCGGCGCGCTGCTCACGGCCGGCTCGCCCGCACTTCCCGCCGCAGCGTGGGAGGAGCGCACAGCGACCTTCGAGCTGAGCCCCACCGGCCCGCTCGTCGGCCACAAGATGCGTGCGCCGCGCGGCGAGGCGCTTCAGCGTGAGCGCTCCGCAGCCGACCGCTGGGACGTTCCATGGGTCGCCGACCTCCCGCGCCTGCGCGGCCACATGCTGCCCGGCGGCCGCCGCCCGCTGCGCGTGTCGGTGCACGAAGTCTCGCACCGTCATATCGACGAAACCGCGCTCGAGCTCGCGTTCGTCCTCCCGCCCGGCGCCTACGCCACGGTACTGATCGCCGAGCTCTTCGGTCGCGAGCCGAGCGAGGCAGGCACGATCGAGTCCGCGCCGTCGCCGGGCTAGCGCGTGGCGGGCGGCACAGCGGAAGGCCCGCGTGCGGCTTCATTCTCGACGACAGTCCATGCCCACCACGAGCCCTCGCTGCGGCCGAGAAGGGCCGCCCAGTACCAGCTCGACGCGTCGGTGAATGCCTCGCCGCCGGCGACGTCGACGATGCGCTCGCGGACGCGCAGCCGCGTCGCGCCTCGCACCGCGGTGAAGCTGCTCCACGCGCGACCTTGGTAGTCGCGGATCAATGGCCGCGGCTCGATGGCGTAGCCGGCGCCGCGGAAGCAGTCGGCAGCGGGGTGGAGACGGCGCGTGGCGCGCGTCACCCACCGCACGACGTAGGTGCGCCGCCCGTCGCCGAACGTGGCGATCTTGCCCGGGAACCCGGCGGCGAAGCGTTGCTCGCGCGGCAGCAGGGGGCGGGCGTGCAGCGTGCTGCCGTCGAAGGTCGAGGGCCAGCCGGGGAACGTGGATTCGACCGCCGCCATGCTCGGCCGCGGAAAGAGCGGCGCCAGTGCTGCGAGCGCGCAGGCAGCCACAAACGCCGCGGGAACCGCGCGCTCTCGAAGGCGCCGAGACCAACGTCCCGCCACGCCTTCGAAGGAACGCGTTGCCCAACGAGGGCGGCCGGCTGAGCTCATACGGCCTCCCTCGACGGTTCCGCACGCCACGATGCGCGGTTTGCGGCTGGTCCCCACCGCAACGCCATCCACACCACCGGCCCGGCGGCGATCGCGAAGGCGACGACGCCGAGCGCGCCGTGCACCGATTCCGCGCGTACTCCGGCGGGCAGCGCGACGATGCCGCTCTCGGCGAAGAAGAGCGAGGCGGCGCGCAGCGCGTTGCCGGCGACAGCGAGCACTGCAGCCGTCGCCCCCAGCAGGGCCGTGCGCCCGGTCGAGGCACCGCCGAGCGCGGCGAGCACGAGCGCCAGCAGCACCGCCATCCACAGCATGTTGACGCCGCTGCACGGCGCGTCGATCGCCACCAGCCGCTCGCCGAGCCGCAGCGACACGCCCTCGCGCACGACTGCGAGACCGCAGAGCTGCAGCAGCCGGGCCGCGATTTCCCCCGCCGCCGCGCGCAACGGGAAGCCGAGCACGAACTGCGCCGTCGGCAACGCCGGCAGCGCCAACAGCGCGAGCCCTAGCGCCGCCGGGTGCGGCCGCGCGTTCCAGCGCCACGCGCACCACGTGGCGAGCAGGGCGCACGAAACGATCATGGCGTGCAGCAGTGGCGGCGCGGCGACGGCAACGGCGGCCGCGTAAGCCAGCGTTAGCGACGTCGGAAGGACGAGCAGCATCGGCGCGACACGAGGCACGGACGCGGCAGGTCTAGCGCCCAACGGCCTGAAGTCAGACCCGAGCGGGGTTGAGCGCGCGACCCCAGTAGTCGCGTGTGCAACCGACGTGGGCGGCGCGCCGATCGCCGTCAGGGCGATCGGCGTGCTCGTCGCCGGACGAGCGTCGTGTGACCGTGGCGCGATCAGCAGGGCCGCGACGACGGCGACGAGTGCCGCAACCTCGTCGGCGTCGCCCTCACGCACGCGCGACGCCGCCCAGCCCCACACCTGCCAGAACGCCGCCGCCTGCGCGAGCAGCAGGATCAGGACGCCGCGGCGCGCCATCGCGACCTCGAGCGTTGCGCCAGCGCGAGGAGCGCCGCCGCCACCACCAGCAGCACGACGAGCGACGGCTCGGGGATCGTCGGCACGTCCCCCGGCACGCCGGGTGTGAGGCCTTCGGCCTGCATCTCCTCCAATGTCTCCAGCACCACCGCTCCCGACCATGGCGTCACCAACGAGTAGCGCACCGCCAGCGCCGCCGGACCACGCGCGTCCTGCGTCGCCACGCCGAGTCGCACTGCCTCATCGCGCGCCCACAGCCGCACCAAGTGCGCTGACGTCTTCTCGACGCCGTCGCGCGACGTGCCTGCGGGCACTCGCTGCAGCCGCGGCACCAGCGTCGCGCCGCTCGGCGATCCGCCGGCGAGCAGCGCTCGCAGGTCCTCCGCCAGCGTGCCGCGGCGCGCCGCTACGCTCGCCCACGCGCAGCCGTCGAGCGCGTCGAGCACGCGGTTGGGTCCCGGCGTCGCGGCCAGCGCCACCAGCCGCGGACCTTCCGGCCGCCGCGCGCAGCGCTGCGCCAGCTCCTCGGCGGGGCCGAGCGCCACCGGCTGCGGGCCGTGCACCCACACGACGAGCGCCTCGGGATCGCCGGCGACCCGGTCCCACGCCGTCGCCAGCGCGGGCACGTTGTCGGTGCCGCCGGCGAAGCGGCGCCGCTTCACCTCGTCAGCCTTCAGGTCGTCGATCGCGTCGCCGGCCAGCACGATCGACGGCGCACGACCGCCGGGCGGCTTCACCAGCACCTCCCGCAACTCCTCGGCCTCGTCGGCGAGCGCGCGCGAGCCGTCGAGCACCACCACCACTCGCCCCATCGGCCGCGCTGCCGCGGGCTCCAACGTCTCAACGACGTCGAACGTTGGTTCCTGCGGGTCGTTGGCCCAGCTCGCCATTGCCGCAGCGTGGCGATCGGCGACGATGCTGCGCTTCACCAGCGCTCCGTCGTCGAGCCCGCCGCGGACGGTCGAGGCGGCACCACTGCGCTCGGCGACCAGCACCGGCTGCGCCGCCGCCTCGCCCTCCTCCGCAGCCGGCCCGCCGTCGAGCGCCGCCAGCCCCTCGTCGGAGTCCACCCACAGCGCGTGCCGCAGCTCCGGCGCGACCGCGAAGTTGCGCTCGACGAAGTGCGGCAGCACCATGCGCGCGCGGCTCGCCGTCTCGACGAGCAGCGGCATGGTGACGCCGATCCTCACCTTCATCGTGCCGCCCGCAGGCACCGGGAAACACTGCACCAGCACGCGGTCGGGACCGGCCGTCGTCACCAGCAGCGGGTCGCGGCGGGCGCGCACCACCGCCTTGTAGGCGGCGCGCACGGCACCGCGGCCGCCGAAGGCCGCCTCGCGCTCCTCGCCGGCGATCCACAGCGTTGCGCGAGTGACGACGCCGCCGGGCGGCAGCGCGATCACCGTGCGCGCCTCGCGCGGCACCATGCCGTCGTTGCGAAACTCGAGCGTCCACTCGAGGTAGCCGAGCGCCGCGTCGGGGTCGATCGAGCCGTCGAGCCGCGACGCGGCGAGCGAGAGACCGCGCAGAACACCGCCCACCGCGGCGCCGCCCTGCTCGGGGTCGAAGTCCCAGAGGCCATCGATGCGGTCGCCGTCGAAGCCCGAGAGCCGCGGCGGCGGCACGCTGTTGAAGGGGTCGCCGGTGACGCGGTAGTAGAGCTCGCGCGCCGCGGGGGGGCTGACGCGGCCGGCGCCGAGCAGCACGCTGGTGAGGTCGCGCATTTCGCCCGAGCGCTCGTAGCAGGCACGCAGGATCACCGCGCGATCTCCCACCGAGCGCAGCACGCGCAACGCGCGGAGGCGTTGCTCCGGCGTGCCTTCGGTCGCGCGCACCATCGCGAAGCGGGTGATCGCCGGCGGGGCGGCGAGGGCGAGCAGGGCGAGGAAGCTCGCCGCGAAACCCCACGCGTTCGCCCGCGACCGCAGGGGCGCCCGCTTGTGCAGCGCCCGCCAGAGCCCGAGCCCGGAAACGACGCTGATCAACGGGCAGAGCGACAGGAGGCCTAGGCCGTAGAAGATGACGAAGACGACCGAGATCGGTACGAGCGGCAGGAAGACGAGCGCGTAGTAGGTGGCGACGCCGATGGCAAGGCCGTTGGCGAAGCGGACGAACCGCCACGCGCGGGCGCTCGCGACGCGCCCACCCGCCACGCGACGCAGCACGAGCAGCGCCGCCAGGTTGGCGAGCGGCACCACCATGACGAGCACGACGTGCAGCGGCGTCGGCAGCGGATCGAACAGTTCCTCGGCGCACATGCGTGTCGAGAGCTCGACGCCGATGGTCACCAAAGGCAGCACGACGCCGAAGAGCCAGAGCAGCGTTTGCGCCCAGGGACGAAGTGGTTTCACCGGCGGCGGCACGGACGCGGGCGCCGTGGACGCCGCGCTGGAATCACGCGAAACGGGATCGACGGGATCGGTCACTCTCCACCTCCTGCGCGAGCGAGCGCAACGGCCGGCTCTCGCGTTCCTGACCACGGTACGGCGACAAATCGCGCTCGTTGCGAAAGTCACCGCCGTGCCACGGACGCGCCCGCCGCACGCCACAGGTGCGGCCGAGCACGCGCCACCCACGACTCGGCCCGAGGACGCCGCTCGCACCGCCGCTGGCGACTCCGCCTGCGACATTCTCGACAACCATTCCGGACAACCAGGGCAACCTTTCCAAGGGGATGGCGTACTCACCACCCAGGCCGAAGATCGCGATTCCCCTGCATGATCGAACCGCTGCAATTCCTGGATCCGCCGCACGAGGCGCCGGTGGAGGAAGCACGCTCGCTGCGCCTCCTCGTCGTGGTGGACGACGACGATGCCGCCCGCGCCGTGCGCGAGGCGCTGGAAGAGGACTCCGCCGACCTCGACGTCGAGTGGGTGCACGACGTGGAGGCCGCGCTGTCGCCGTTGCGCCACCAGCCCTTCGACGTCGTCGTGCTCGACCTGGCGCTGGTGGGCAACCGCTCGCTCGCCCTCGTCGACGAGCCCGCCATCCAGGAGGGCGAGTCGTGGCTGGTCCTGGTCGGCGAGCCGCCGGCCACGAACGGCCATTCGCGACAGCTCCTGGCGCGCGCGGCGCACGAGATGCTGCCGCGCGACGAGCGGCTCGTCGAGTCGCTCGCCAGTCTGCTGCGCTTCGCCCGGCGCGCGGTGGCGGTGCGCTCGCGCGCCTCGCGCTACCAGAACCTCTTCCGTCACTCGGCCGACGGCATCGTGCTCTTCGACACCCGCGGCGTCGTGCTCGACGCCAACCCGCGCGCTCTCGAGCAGCTCGGCTACGCGCGCGAGGAGCTGCTCGGCCTGCGCTTCGACACGCTTTACCCGACCGAGGAGCGGCGGCGCGTGCGCACTGCGCTGCAGGGGCTCGTGGATAAGGGCGCCAACGGCAACGGAGGCGCGAGCGGCGCCAAGGTCTCGCTCGAAGTGCAAGTCCTGCGGCGCAACGGCGACGCCTTCCCCGCCGAGGTCTCGGTGGCCGCCTTCCACGGCGGCGGCCAGGCGCTCGTGCAGGCGGTGGTGCGCGACCTCTCGCCGCGCCGCGCGCTCGAGCAGCGGCTGCAAGAGGTGCAGAAGATGGAGGCGCTCGGCCGGCTCGCCGGCGGCGTCGCCCACGACCTCAATAACCTGCTGACGGTGATCCAGGGCTACGGTGCGCTGCTCGCCGACCACCTGCCGGCGGAGGGCGAAGTGCGGCGGTTCCTCGACGAGGTCACCGACGCCGGGCAGCGCGCCTCTTCGCTCACCCACCAGCTGCTCGCCTTCTCGCGCCGCCAGGTGCTGCAGCCGCGCCTCGTCGACGTCAACGAGGAGCTGTCGCGGCTGCAGCGGCTGCTTCACGGCACACTCGGCGAGGACGTGCGCCTGCTGGTAGAGCTCACCCCCGACCTGCCACGCGTGCGCATCGACCCGGCGCAGCTCGAGCAGGTGATCGTCAACCTGGCGGTGAACGCCCGCGACGCCATGCCCCGGGGTGGGACGCTGATGCTGGCGACCGACCTGGTGCGCGTGGAGGGCGCCGCGGGCGACGCCGCCGCGCCGTGGGTGCGGCTGTGGGCCCGCGACACCGGCGTCGGCATGTCGGAGGAGGTGCTCGCCCACCTCTTCGAGCCCTTCTTCACCACCAAGGAGCGCGGCAAAGGCACCGGGCTCGGCCTCGCCTCCGTCTACGGCGTGGTGCGGCAGAGCGGTGGCGAGGTGCGCGTACGGAGCGCGCCCGGCGAGGGGGCGACTTTCGAGGTGTTGCTGCCGCCCGCGACGGGCGACGTCGTATCGCCGCACGACACCGGCAGCCATCCGGCGATGACGCGCCCCAATCTTCATGGCAGTGAAAGGGTGCTGGTGGTGGAGGACGACGACGCCGTGCGCCGGCTCGTGGTGCAGGTGCTGCGCGGTGCTGGCTACGCCGTCGAGGAGGCCGAGGACGGCGACGACGCGCTGGGGATCGCGGGCTCCTTCGGCGGAGCGCTCGACCTGTTGCTGTGCGACGTCGTCCTCCGCGACAAGAGCGGCGTCGAGGTGGCGCAGCGGATCGCCGAGCTGCGGCCAGACGTGCGCACGCTATTCATGTCGGGCCACGCGCCGCGGGCGATCGCGCGGCAGGGCAAGCTGCGGCCCGGCAGCCGCTTCATCGCCAAGCCATTCACGCCCGAGGCGCTGCTCGAGAAGGTGGCGCGCGTGCTGGCGCGGCCCGTCTAGTCGAGATGTCCGCGCTCGGCGTCGCCCATGGCGACGCCGCCGCGCGGGAAGTACCCGCTCCAGCGTTTCGTGACCTGCGCCGCCACCGCGGCCGACGAGGTGAGCTCGGTCGGGAAGCCGAGCTTGGTGCGCGCGTCGAGCAGCACCGGCGCCGTGTACGAGACCTGGTTGCGCACCACCCGCGCGCCGGCGGCGTGGAGGTCGGCCGCCGGCTCGCAGCGGGTGAACGTCGTCCACAGGAAGTTGATCGGCGAGGCGGCGGCGCGCCGCGCCTCGTCGCTGAGCACGAGCAACGGCCAGGCGGCGAAGGCGGGATCGGCAGCGACGCGGCGCAGCGCCTCGTCGCAGTCGGGATCGCCAGCGCGCGGCAGCCGCGGGTCGGCGCCGAGCACCAGGCAACCGGGACAGAAGACGTGCGCCTCGGTGACGCCGGCGGGCAGCGGCGCCGCGGGATCGAGCGTCCGCGGCAGCTCGCGCACCGGGTCGCCGAGGCCGAGCCACACCGCCTTCGAGCCCTCGTTGACGCGCGGCCCGGTGTAGTCGAGGGTGTCCATCGACAGGTTGCCGAAGACGAAGAGATCGGTCTCGACGCGCGTCCGCGCGAGGACGTGCGTGAGCGTCGCGCGGAAGTCCCGAAGGTCGACGGGCCGGTCGGTGAGCAGCAGCATCTTGGTGAGCGCCAGCTGCCCCTCGCCGAGGATGCGGAAGGCCGAGACCATGGCCTCGCGCCGGTAGCGCTCGCGCACCACCGCGGCGGCGAGCGAGTGGTAGCCGGTCTCGCCGTACGACCAGAGGTCGCGCACTCCCGGCATGGCGAGCGGGAAGAGTGGCGACAGCAGCTCCTGCAGGAAGTCGCCGAGGAAGAAGTCCTCCTGACGCGGCTTGCCCACCACCGTCGCCGGCAGGATGGCGTCGGCGCGACGGTGGAGCGACTTCACCTCGAAGACCGGGTAGTCGTGGCGCAGCGAGTAGTAGCCGTAGTGGTCGCCGAACGGGCCTTCGGGGAGCCGCTTGCCAGGCGCCACGCTGCCGGAGAGCGCCAGCTCGGCGCCGGCCAGCAACGCGTGCGGTCCCGCGCCGCGCACGCGAGGCAACCTGGCGCCGGCGACCAGCGAAGCGAGCAGCAGCTCGGGCACGTTCTCCGGCAGCGGCGCCACCGCGCCGAGCAGCAGTGCCGGTGGACCGCCGAGGAACACCGTCACCGGCAGCGCCTCGCCACGCGCCTCGGCGGCGGCGTAGTGGAAGCCGCCGCCTTTGGCGATCTGCCAGTGCATGCCGGCGCTCTTCGGGCCGTGCAGCTGCATGCGATAGATGCCGAGATTGTTTCCCGGGTGCTCGGGGTGCTCCGTGTAGACGAGCGGCAAGGTAAGGAACGGCCCGCCGTCGCCGGGCCAGGAGGTGGTGACCGGGAGCCGGCCGAGGTCGACGTCGCGCGTCGCCCACTCGGTCACCGGCCCGCCGCGGACGCGGCGGAAGCCGACGCGCAGCGCCGCGCCGAGGAGATCACGCGCGTCCCAGAGCTTCGCCGGCGACGGCGGCAACAGCGTCTCCGCGGCTTCCACCAGCCGCCGCAGCAGCTTCTCCGGCCGGCGCCCGAAGGCGAGCTCGACGCGGCGCTGGGTGCCGAAGAGGTTGGTGACCAGCGGCAGCTCGTAGCCGGCGGCGGGTCCGCTCGGCGGCGTCGCGGACACCGGCTCGCCGCCGGCCACCAGCGCGACCGTCTCGCCACCAACGCGCCGCCGCAGCTCGGCGTCGACGGCCGGCCGCCGGAAGAGCATCGCCGGCCCGCCGCCCGCGATGACGCGGCGGTGAAGCTCCGCCACCTCGAGGTAGGGATCGACGGGCACCTCGACCTCCACCAGCTCCCCCTCGCGGCGCAGCAGGTCGAGGAAAGCGCGCAGGTCGAGCAGGCGCGTCGCGTCGGCGGAGGCGGCCATCGGTGCGGCGATTCTAGAGTCGGCGCAGTGATGACGAGATGACGTCGACCGCGACGGTAAGATCGCCGACGTGGAGCCGTCCGCTTCGACCCCGCCATCGAACCTCGCCTCGGCCGAGCGCGCAGACCGCTGAGACCTACGTCGAAACGAAAGGGGACGCGGCTCTGGGCGGGATCGCTGGCCGTCGCCGTCGTGATTGCGGCGTTGGGATGTAGTCGACCGGCGCCACCGGCCAACTTCGTCGTCATCTCCGTCGACACGCTGCGCCGCGATGCGCTGCGCGCGTTCGATCCCGCGGCGCAATCGCTGCCGCACCTCGACGCGCTCGCCGCGAGGAGCGCGCGATTCAGCCAAGCGCTGGCGCCGGCGGCGTGGACGTTGCCCTCGCACGCCTCGCTGCTCTCCGGCGTCTACCCGCATCGGCACGGCGCCGTGCACCGCAACGCGACGATCTCGCGCGCCGTGCCGTCGTTACCCGGGGAGTTGGCGCGGCGCGGCTATGAGACCGTGGCGTTCACCGACGGCGGTTTCCTCGACACCAGCTACGGCTTCGGCCGCGGCTTCGAGCGCTTCGACGACCGCGTTGCCTCGGGCGTGCCTCCACTCCCGCAGCTGCCGGGCGCCGGCAAACCGAGCGCGGCCGGCGCCAGCGACCGCTTCGCCCGCGCCGAGTCTTATCTGCGTGGGCGCAAGCCGGGCCGGCCGCTCTTCCTCTTCGCCCACACCTACACGGTCCACGACTACTACCGCGGACGAGCCGGCGCGGCCGCGACGGATCACAACCTCAACTGCCTGCTCGGCCAGACGCGTTGCCGCGACGAGGAGTGGCGCGCCCTCGGCGACCGCTACCGCGCCGAGCTGCAGCGCCTCGACGAAGCCGTCGGCCGGCTGCTCGCTGCGGTCCACGCCGCGCTCGGCGATCGCGACACTTACGTCGTCCTCCTCTCCGACCACGGCGAAGGGCTCGATCCCGCCGCCGGGGTGAAGCACCACGGCGGCACGCTGGCGCGCGAGGTCATCGCGGTGCCGCTGCTCGTCGCCGGCGGCCCGGTCTCACCGCGCGACGTCGACACGCCCGTCTCGCTGGTCGACGTGGCGCCGACGCTGCTCGCCCTCGCCGGTGCGCCCGGCCCGCGCGAGGGCTTCGACGGCACCTCACTGGCTCCCCTGCTGCACGGCGGCGTGCGCGGCTCGCTCGCCGCGCTCGGCCTCGCCGGCCGCACGCTGAGCGCCGAGGAGCACGCCTACTGGTGGCGCGACGGCCGCCGTCGCGCGGCGCTCGACGTCGGGACGCGCCCCGTCAGCGTCGGACTGCTGCGACATGGCTGGTGGTACTCGCGCGGTCCCGGCGGCGAATTCGCCGAACGGCTCGACGGCAAGCCAGCCGGTCCCGCACCGTTGCCGGCGCTGCGCCACGAAGCGGCACCGCTGCTGCGCGCGCCGACGACGGTCACCGCGCCGCACGAGGAGAGCCCCGAGCTGCGCGCCACGCTGCGCTCGCTCGGCTACGCCGGGGGCCCGTGATAGCTTTCGCGCCGCCCCGGTCATACTGATGAGCCAGCGACGCGCCGCATCACGCCCCGCGATCGTGCGTGCGGTCCGCCGTCGCTCCCGGCTCGCGCTGCTGCTCGTGCTCGCCGCCGCCGCAGCTCCCGCGGCGGCGCAGTACCGCGAGCCCGGCGAGATGCTGCAGCTCCTCCCCGACCGGCAGGAGGGGCTCGAGAAGGCGCTCGACGACGCGCCCTGGCACCTCGGCAAGATCCGCGTCGCGCCCTGGATCGGCCTGCGCAACGTCAACTACGTGCGCGAGCTCGACGCGCAGGGCCGCGAGCTCGAGGCGGACCTCAACGTCACCGGCGGCGCCGGCGTGCGCGCCTACCTCAAGCTCGGCACCCACGCCATCGCCGCCGCCCACGCCATGCCCGAGTACTCCTGGTGGCAGAAGCGCGACGAGCGCAACGCCCCGGTGGGCCGCTATGGCCTCGGCCTCTTCGGCTGGTCCAACCGCATCGAGGGCGAGCTGACGGCGCGGCGCATCGAGGAGGTGCGCT
>Ga0111538_10012795_pt1 | contig 11084 bp, 10 predicted proteins | sample SoiMethybrSBSTD1_FD_79669 | JGI IMG/M metagenome (GOLD analysis project Ga0111538, IMG submission 79669) | Bulk soil microbial communities from a Populus tree surrounding site in Tennessee, USA - Soil MetaG P. TD hybrid SBSTD1 (version 2)... | ecosystem: Environmental > Terrestrial > Soil >... | reverse complement strand
CCCTACAACTCGATCGACTACTTCACCTCAGTGCAGAAGAAGCTAGGCACGCGCGACACCGACGACTTCGCGCGTCTCTTCATGGTTCCGGGAATGGCCCACTGCCGCGGGGGCGACGGACCCAACACGTTCGACACGATTGCCGCGATGGAGCAATGGCGGGAGCAGAACGTCACGCCCGCTCAGATGATGGGCACGAACCCGCAGTCAGGGCTGACTCGTCCGCTGTGTCCGTACCCGCAATACGCGAAGTACAAGGGATCCGGCGACCTCAAGGACGGGAAGAATTGGACGTGCACGGCGCCCTAGCGCCGTAGGGCGGGTCCTGCTTTTCGGACCTGCCTGATAGCCGGGTTTAAGGAACAAGAGCCGGCCAGCCTCCGCGTGCTATAACTACGAGAGACCACATCCGCTCATGAACCGTCGTTTCTCATGAACGCCGGCCGGGCTTGATCGACTCAAAGTACCCATGCCAGAGAGGTTTATCCTCATTCCGGGGCGAACCAGCAAACAGGGTTGCGGGGTCAGTGAAGGCAAGTTCGACCACGGATACCAGCAGGAAATCACCACGTTGCAGGTCGCGCCAGCGGACATGAAACGGATGGGGCTGGCCAACGGCGACCGCGTGCGCGTGACGACCGACACCGGCAGAGGTATTGACGTCGCCGTGGTTGCTGCCACCGGCGATGAATTGCCACCGGGGTTGCTGTTCATTGCCTACGGCGATCTGTCGAGCCGACTGATGGACGGGGAAACACACGGTTCGGGCATGCCGACGAGCAAGGGAATCGACGTAACTATGGAGAAACTCGGTTAGCTGTATGGCCATCCCTCCGCTCACCCAGACACCGACGGCCGACTCCTCCATCACGATCCTGGACTCCACGTGCACGTTTTGCGGGTGCGTGTGTGATGACATCGACATCACTGTCAAGGACAACCACATCACCGACGCCAAGCGCGCCTGCGTGCTCGGCAAAGCGTGGTTTTACGGTCACCACGCCGATGATCGTCCGAGTTGCCTGATCGACGGGCGTCCGGCATCGGTCGCCGAAGGCGTCGAACGTGCCGCGCGCATCCTGACAGACGCGAAGTATCCGATCGTCTACGGGCTGAGCGATACCACGTCGGAGGCGCAACGTGTGGCTGTGGCTATCGGCGATGCGATCGCGGGCACCGTGGATACCACCACGAGCGTGTGTCACGGTCCGTCGGGCATGGCGTTTCAGGGGGTAGGCGAGGTCACGTGCACGCTCGGCGAAATCGCCAACCGCGGTGACCTGATCATCTTCTGGGGCGGCAACCCGGCCGAAAGTCATCCCCGCCACTTCTCGAAGTACAGCCTCATGCCGAAGGGGATGTTCGTTCCCAACGGTCGCAAGGATCGCACCGCCGTCGGCGTCGATGTCCGCAAGACCAAGACGGCCAAGGCGATGGATCTGTTCTTCCAGATCAAGCCGCGCAGCGATTTCGAGGCGCTGTGGACGCTGCGTGCGCTCGCCAAGGGGATCGACGTCGATCCGGAACAGGTGCAGAGCGACACCGGCATCGAGTTGTCGCGCTGGCAGGATCTGATGAATCGGATGAAGGCCGCCAAGTTCGGCGTCATCCTGTTCGGCATGGGCCTGACGATGACGCGCGGCAAGCATCTCAACAGCGAGGCGCTGCTGTCCCTGGCGCGCGACATGAACGCCTACACGCGCTTCGTCGTCAAGCCGATGCGTGGGCACGGTAATGTGACCGGGGCCGACAACGTGGTGACGTGGCAGACCGGGTATCCGTTCGGCGTGAACATGACACGCGGCTACCCGCGCTTCAATCCCGGCGAATACACGTCGTCTGACACGCTGGCGCGCGGGGAAGCGGACGCGGCGCTGCTCGTGGCGTGCGATCCGATGGCGAACTTCAGCCAGCCCGCCCGCGAGCGTCTGCGATCGATCCCGTACGTCGCCCTCGATCCTAAGGACACTCCGACAACTCGTTCGGCAGCGGTGTCCTTCACGACGGCGACCTACGGCATCAACGTCCCAGGCACCGTCTACCGCATGGACGATGTTCCGATCTATCTGCGGCCTGCGCTGACGACATCCCATCCCGGCGATCTCGAGGTGCTGTCCGCGATCCATCGCCGTGTGATGGAGCTGAAACGGTAGCGTGCCTTCAGTCCGGTTCTCATGAGCAGCGGTTTGTTCAAGATCGCAGGGGGCACTGTCTACGACCCAATCCACGGCGTCGACGGCGAACAGCGCGACATCTGGATTCGAGATGGCAGGATTGTCGCACCACCATCTGAGCCCGATGTCCGCCAGGACAAGACATTCGATGCCACGGGCCTTGTCGTCATGCCGGGCGGCATCGACATGCACTGCCACATCGCCGGGCCGAAGGTAAACTCCGCTCGCAAGATGCGGCCCGAGCAGAAGCGCAAGGCCGAGAAAGTCATCCGCACTCCGAACACGCGCAGCGGGACGATGGGCAGCGTGCCGAGCACGTTCGCCACCGGCTACAAGTACGCCGGTCTCGGCTACACCACCGCCTTCGACGCTGCCATCCCGCCACTTGCCGCGCGGCACGTCCATGAAGAGTTCGAAGACACACCCTGCATCGACAAGGGCTTCTTCGTGCTCATGGGCAACAACCACTTCGTCATGCAGTCGATCCAGCGCAACGAGCCCGAACGGTTGCGTTCGTTCATTGCGTGGTTGCTGGGTGCGGCGAAAGGTTTCACCCCGAAAGTGGTCAACCCCGGCGGGGTAGAGATTTGGAAACAGCAGCCAAGTGGAAACGTTCACGGTCTCGACGAGAACGTCGCGCACTTCGGTGTGACACCACGTCAGATCATCGAAGGGGTTGCACGGGCGGTCGATGCGCTCCGGCTGCCGCACTCGGTTCACATTCACGCCAACAATCTGGGCATGCCCGGGAACTGGCGGACGACGCTCGAGACGATGAAGACGCTCGGCGACTCGCGCGGTCACCTGGCACACATCCAGTTTCACAGCTACGGCGGCGGCGAGGGGGACGAGAACACATTCAACAGCAAGGCCGTGGAACTCGTCGAGTATGTGAACACCCACTCCAACCTCACGGTGGACGTGGGGCAGGTGTTGTTTGGCGAAACCACGACGATGACTGCGGACGGACCGCTCGGGTACTACCTGAGCAACGCGTTCAAGAGCAAGTGGTTCTCGTCAGACACGGAGATGGAGTCCGGCTGCGGTATCGCGCCGATCGAGTACAAGAACACGAGCCTGGTTCATTCGCTGCAGTGGGCGATCGGCCTGGAGTGGTACCTGCTGGCGAAGGATCCGTGGCGCGTCGTGATGAGCACCGACCATCCCAATGGTGGGTCGTTCCTCGCGTATCCGCAGATCATCCAGCTCCTGATGGATCGGACCTACCGTCAGGAAATGCTCAAGCTGGTGCACCCTGCCGTGCTGGAGCGTTCGACGCTCGCGGATCTCACGAGAGAGTACACCCTGAGTGAGATCTGCATTATCACGCGCAGCGGTCCCGCCCGGATTCTGGGCCTCCCCAACAAGGGTCATCTCGGTCCCGGCGCGGACGCCGACATCACCGTCTACACGCCAAACGACGACAAAACGAAGATGTTCGAGTTGCCGCGCATGGTCATCAAGAACGGCGTTGTCATCGTCGAACAGGGCGAGATTCGCCAGCCGGTGACGGGGAAGCTGTTGTACGTGTCGCCGGAATACGATTCGAGCATCGAGAAGGACATCGCCGAGTGGTTCGAGAAGTACTACTCGATCCGGTTCCGCAACTATCCGGTGCCGCTCGACTACCTGCACGACCATGAGGAAGTGCGTGGCTGATGCTGTCGCTCCGCTACAAAGCTGATACGTCGATCCCGGTCGAGGTCGAGGGGCTCACGCCATCCGCCGTCCGCGCTCTGTCGGTGGCGGAGATCCAGCGCTTCGAGGTCTTTCACGGGAATCGAAAGGTGCCGCTCGCCGAGTTCTTCGACGTCAGTGGAGATCCAAGCGACGCGCGGCTCGAGTTCGAAGGCAACCTGGCGGGCGTGCACTGGATCGGCGCACACATGACCGAGGGAGAGATTCACGTGCGTGGTGCCGCCGGCCGCCATGTGGGCAGTGAGATGACTGGTGGCACGATACACGTGCACGGCAACGCCAGCGACTGGGTTGGCGGCGAGATGCATGGCGGTCTCATTCACGTGCACGGCAGCGCCGGTCATCTGGTCGGAAGCGCCTACCGTGGAAGCGCGACAGGCATGACCGCAGGGACCATCCTCGTCGATGGCTCCGTCGGGAACGAGGTTGGCCTGACGCTACGCCGTGGCCTGCTCGCGATCGGTGATGGCTGCGGCGACTTCGTCGGCGCCAACATGATTGCCGGAACGGTGCTCGTCTTCGGTACCTGCGGCATTCGCCCGGGGGCCAGTATGCGGCGTGGGACCGTGGGCCTGCTGGGCGCCAACCCTCCAAAGCTTCTCGTCTCCTTCCGCAAGAGCTGTGTTTGCCAGCCGACGTTCCTGCGGCTCATGTTCAAACGCCTGCAGTCACTCGGGTTTACCGTTCCGAGCGATTGCTACGACGCCAACTACGGCTTGTATCACGGTGATCACGTCACCGTCGGTCGAGGTGAAATCCTGATTCGCGAGTCATAACAGCGTGCCCGGCTTGCGCACTCAACGATGACATCAGAAGACGGCCGGCTTCGCACGAGGAGGTGCGCTGCTGTGGGCCGGGCAGGACGTTCGTACCGGCACGTCGAGCGCGGCCGTCGAGGTCTCGACGTACACTACAGGCCGGTATGACTGGTGAAATAGCTGACAAAGCAGGGGCCGATCAGGCGGATCCCCCACACGGTACCGTGACGCAAACGATGGAGCGCGGCGGCGTCCGCATCCTCGACACGTTCGCCGAGGCCTTCGGCATGCGCGCCGCGCGCGTGGTGATCACGGCGCAGACTCCTGGCTGGGCGCGGACGGCTGCCCAATCGATGACCGGCTTTGCCACCTCCGTGATCGGCTGCAAGGTCGAGGCGGGAATAGAGGCCGAAATCCCTCCCGACGAGACCCTCGACGGGCGGCCCGGCATCAGCGTGCTGCTCTTTGCGTTCGATGCGGAGGGCCTGGGACGCCAACTCCTCGATCGCGTCGGACAGACGATCCTCACCTGCCCCACGACCGCCTGCTTCGACGGGCTGCCGCATTCCGACGAACGCGTGACCGTGGGCGGAGTGCTGCGACACTTCGGGGACCGTTTTCAGTCGAGCAAGTTCCTGGACGGTCAGCGCTACTGGCGAATCCCCGTCATGGAAGGAGAGTTCCTCGTCCAGGAAGCCTTCGGCGTTCAGAAGGCCATCGGCGGGGGCAATTTCCTGATCCTGGCGAAGGATCAAAGGACGGCCCTGTCCGCCGCCGAGGCCGCCGTTGAAGCCATGCGCAGGGTCCGTGGGGTGGCGCTTCCGTTTCCGGGCGGGATCGTGCGTGCCGGCAGCAAGGTCGGCGCACGGAAGTACAAGAACATGATCGCTTCGACCAACGACGCCTACTGCCCGACACTTCGAGGCCGCGGCGGTGTGACGAGCCAGATACCGGACGGGGCGAACTCTGTCCTCGAGATCGTCGTGGACGGGCTGGATCGCGCCGCGATCGAAGACGCGATGCGGGCTGGCATCGAGGCGGCGTGCCTGCCGGGCGTGGTCGAGATCACGGCAGGCAACTATGGCGGCAAACTAGGCAAACATCATTTCCACTTGCACGAACTCATGCGTCAGGCGCCGGCCCGGAACAATTGAGTCTGTCACTCCCGACTCGCCGCGCGGGCTGAAGCCCGCGCTCTACGAATCCAACCTGCAGTGCCGCCTACCGCCGACTGCCTACCGCCTACTGCAGGTGCTCTCGCAAGAATGCCAGCGCCTGAGGCCAAACTCTCGAGGCCACATCTGCGTTGAACGTGCCGAGCGCGTTGTGCGGGCCCATGAACGCGTGACCGGTGCCAGGATGCACAGTCAGCGTGACGTTCTTGCCCATGCCCCTCAGCTTGGCTTCGAGCGCATGCGCCGCCTCGGGAGAAAAGAAAGAGTCGTGCTCCGCCATGTGTCCGCTGACTGCGGCGTCGAGCTTCGACCAATCGGGCTCGCTCGGACCCTGCGGGAAGCCATAGAAAGGCACCACCGCTTTCACCTTGTCGGGGCGGTTCGCCGCGATGATGAACGCCAGCATCCCGCCCATGCAGAATCCGACCACGCCGATGCCCTTGCTCGTCACGGCAGGATGACTGGACAGGTAGTCCACCGCACCGCTCATGTCACGGCCGGCGCGATCCGGCGGCAAGCTCTGCATCAGGTGTGACGCCTTGTCCATTTCGTCGTGCGCGGCCAATTCCCCGTGGTACAGATCCGGTGCGAGCGCAACGAACCCGGCCTGGGCCAGCCGGTTCGCCATCTCCTTGATGCCGGAATCCAGGCCCCACCATTCCTGGATCACGAGCACGCCAGGGCCCGAGCCGTTGGCAGGTGTCACGAGGTAACCAGATGCCGTATTTCCATTGCTGGGGAACTCGACGGTTTCAGCCATGCCCGTAAGGATAATCTGATTGCCATGAAAAAACTGTCGCCTATCGTGCCGGTGCTCGCCGTGATCGGCGGGACGCTCCTCGGTGCGCAATCGCAGGGGTCACGCCAGCCGGCGGACCGGTTTGTCAACGTGAACGGCATTCGCATTCATTACGTCGATTGGGGAGGCGAGGGAAAGCCGCCGCTCGTCATGGTGCACGGGATCGACCGCGTGGCTCGCACCTTCGATCACCTCGTCCCGCATTTCGCCGACCGCTATCGCGTGCTCGCGATCGATATGCGCGGCCACGGCGACTCGGGTTGGGATCCGAAGGGGCGCTATCTCGTCGAGGACCACGTCAGCGACTTCGAGGGGCTGGTGAAAGAGCTCGGTCTTCGCGACCTCGTGCTCTGGGGCAATTCGACCGGCGGGCGGGTCGTTCAGGTTTTCGCGGGCAAACATCCCGAGCTCGTCTCGCGCGTGATTTCGGAGGATGTCGGACCGGAACGGCCGCGACAGATCGCCGACAACTACGCCAGACGCGTGCAGCAGGAGCAGGCCGGATGGGCGTCGGAGGAAGAACTGCTCGCGCAACTCAGGAAGGGCAATCCCCGCACCTCGCCCGGCGTGCTCGAGGCTTACGTGCGATACGGCACGAAGCGGCGGCCGGATGGACGCATCGAATGGAAACGCGACCCGCAGCTCGTGAACGGTTTCGTCGCGACCGAGCTGTGGGGTTTCGTGCGCAACATCAAGTCGCCCATTCTCTATATCCTCGGCGGCCGAAGCGCGATCGTCCCTCCAGAGACGCAGGAGGAGCTGAGGAAGACGCTGCCCTCCGCGCAACTCATCACCGTTCCGGGCGTGGGGCACTACCCGAGCGACGAGCAACCGGACGAGGTCGTGCGAATCGTGAATCGCTTCCTTGCCGGGGAGAAGGTGAATAACTAGCGGGCCGGGGCTCTCGGCTTTCGGCTCTCGGCATGGCGCGTGCTGAAGCCCGCGCGCGACGTGGCCTGGGCCAGAAGTCGTAGAGCCGAGGCTTCAGCCTCGCTCAATTGAGAGTGATGGCTACCCAGCGAGTTCGGCGTAGATGCGCTCGGCACGCTCCACCAGCATGCCGTAACAGCCGGCCTCGTCCGAACCGGCAGCAAACACGGTGCATATCGGCTGGCCCGCCGCGATGCGATCGCCCGGTGGCGGAATGTCGCGAACGGACGAATCGTTCAGCCATCGGCTCGTGTCTCGGGCAACAATGCCCTCGCGCGCGAAGAGAACAGCTTTGCCCACCGTGCCTGCGGCGGTCCAAGGCCGTCGCAGATCGAACGGAGGCAGCGCCGCGCGGGCGCACGCATCGACGTGGATGCCGAACATCGACACGCCGTGCGCCCGTTCGACCAGCTCCATCGACGCGGACCAGCGCGGGTTGACCTCGATCGGCCAGAGCGCGCTGTTTGCGGCAATGACGTCGATGGCTCCCACACCGGCGAGCGGGAACGCCGCGGTCACGGCGTCCACGAGGGCAATCGCCGCGCCCGCCATCTCCTTCTCGATCGACGCCGCGAGAATGTTGCCGCAATACCGGAAGCCAGACGCGCCGAACGCATCCTCGCCGACGATCTGTCTGGACATCCCGAGCGCGCTGCCGCGGCCATTTGCGGCTACGAAGACGACAGACGCCGGGATGCCACTGACGAACTCCTGAAGATAGTGGTGAGGCGGCACAGGTTCATCTCCATCCCATAGCCTCACGCCGTGGCCGCCGCCAGACATGCGCGGTTTGAGCATCCATCGCTCGGCCCCGCCTGTTGATGGAGCGTGCGCCGCCGCCACCACGACGCGCGGCGTCCGGATGCCTCGCTGCGTGAGAGCGGCAGCGAGCGCGCGCGGATTCCTCACCTGCCGCAACACGCCCGGCGCACACCCCCACAGCGTGCGGCCGCGGGCCAGCTTTTCCACCGCGGCCGGGTGGTTCTCCAGGCTGGAGAGATAGACGACGGCATCGGTCGGGATGTCGCCCGCGGCAGCCACGATCGCCTCGGGCGAGAACGGCGTAGCGAAATCCCGTGGCAGCGACAATGCCCGGACGGATGGATGCTGATCGAGGTCGCCATACGCATCGAGCGCAATCACATCGAAACCGGCCCGCGCTGCGGACTCGGCCGCCGCGCGCGTGGAGACGCCGACGATGAGCACAGAGCACTTCGGTTCCGGGTTCGGAGTTCCGGGTTCCTGGAACCCTCTATCTTTCGATCCGTCGTCGTGCCTCATCTGGAGAAATCACGTAGAGGTAGTCGAGGACCGTTCCAGTCGCCTCGCGTATGCCGAGCCGCTCGACGAGCGCGCTGGCGTGCCCGCCGGCAAGTCCGTCGGCAAGGAGCGCGGCGCCCTGCGCCGCCTGCTTGGCAACGGCGCCAAAGCCGGCGAGGACGTGCACGGTCCCCCCGCGCATCACCTCCGACAGCCGGCTCGTCAATGCGTCCCTGATTGCGCCAACGCGTGTCAGCCGGCCCGACAGCACCACGTCGCGCGCCGACGGCGCCGACACGGCGAAGCTTGCCACCGCCTTTGCCGTGCTCTCGACCAGCGCCTCCAACGCCAATCGACCTGCGGCCGCAGTGCCGTCCGCCAAGCAGTCGGCGCTCGCCTCGGCTGCTCCCAACACCGAAAGAGCGCCGCCGGAAAACACCATCTCCTTCGTGAAGCGGCCGGCCAGGAATGCGACCTCGCTGTCGAGCGCTCCGCTTCCTGCAAAGCCCATCGGGCCGGACGAACCCCCTGCACCGTCGACGATGCATCCGTGTTCAACGGCAACGGCGGCCGTGAATGCACCGCCCATCTCGACCAGTATCAGCGACGCCTCCTGCTCGGAACAGCCGCGCCGCCGGCAGTGTTCGTGTATCGCAAGGGCCGCAGCGCACACCTTGTCCGCGGTGCCCATGTCCACGCGGTTGATCTTCCGGTGGGCAGGAACCGATCGAAGGTGGATGACACCGGGCGTAAACATCACTGGAACCGACGCACCCGAGAGTGCGCGCATCAGGGAGGACAGTCCTCCGATGCCACCGCTTTCCCCGCGAGGCGCCAGACACGCCAACCGCACGTCCGAGTCGGTCAAGTCCCGTGCGTTCGTCAGAGGAAGACCATAGCCGGAGGGGCCGACGACGAGATCGAGCGGCGCCGCCCGATCGAGGAGGTCGAGAATCAAGGTGGGGCTCGCGAGCGCGTCGGCTGTCGGAATGGACCGGTCCAGAAAGACCTGCCCATCGTCGAGGCCACAGACGTCCACGCTGACAGTACCTGGATCGATGCCTGCTACACGAGGCATGCCTACTCCGCCTCGCGATTAAATACCAGCCTCGCTCCGCTGTGGAATCGAGCTTCGTCTACGTCGTAGATGACTCGTGGGAACCGGGAGCCGATCGTGAGCCCCCCAATCACGACTGGGGTGCGATCAATCCGTCCGCCACTTCGGCAATCGTTTCCGCATCGAGCACGAGATCGTTCCTCTCGAACAGCCGTTCGATGCATGCCTTGTGGATCTTCATCTTCAGATTGCCGATCCCGAGAGCGCCGAAGGTCGTCACCCCTTCCCTCTCGCTGCCATCGTCGGTCACGTCGATCCCTTCCACGCCAAGAGGAGGAACTGCGTTGACGTCGGCGGCTACGCGAAGACCGGATCGGCCCACCCACGCCGAGCGTGGAACCAGGCAGACGCCGGCCGGCCCGGCGTTGAGGAACATCTCGGCGCCTTCCAACGCCTGCGCGGCGCCGGAATTGTCAGCCATCGTGACTTCGCGAATCGACCCGCCGAACCGCTGGCGTATGGTTTCCGCCAGCTTGCCGTCGCCGGCTCGCCGCGACGTCACCGCGACGTGCGCGCCTGCCTTTGCGAGCAGTCCGGCAGCGCGAAGTCCGACCGGGCCGGAGGCCGCCGTCACGACGGCAGAGCGGCCGTCGAGCGAGCCGGCGGCCTTCCGCATCTTGGCGACGGCGGCAACCGCAGTCGTGTTGGATCCGTTCGAGTCGAGCATGACCGACACCCGCAGGGGACCGAAGAACGCCTTCTTGACCGCGCCGAGGAGTCGTTCGCCCTGGGCCATGTCGCTGCCGCCGACGAAGATGGCCGTCGAGTGCAGCTGCTTGGGGCCGCGCGTGAAAATCGCGCCGTGCACGAGGTCGCGCACCGCCTCTACCGTGACCGCGCCGTAGCTCATGACCTCGTCTGCGCCCGCGTCGAACGCAACCACGCGGTCAAAGACGCTGGGGTGCGGAGAGGAATCGAGTTGCAGCAGTAGTTTCTTCACCGGCAGATCATCACTGACTCCCAAATCCCAACTCCCAAGGTGCCTCGTGCGCAGTTCGAGGTGGCTGTTGGGAGTTGGAAATTGGGAGTTGGAAGTTGACTGGGTTACTTCGGGCTGAAAGGATGCTTCGCGGTCTTGGCCGCCGCCAGCACCTCGCTCACCGACGGCTTGCTCCCCAAGGCCCGCTCGATTGCTTCCTTGGTCGCCTGGTAGTTGTAGTCGTAGATCTTCTT
>Ga0111538_10012794_pt1 | contig 11085 bp, 8 predicted proteins | sample SoiMethybrSBSTD1_FD_79669 | JGI IMG/M metagenome (GOLD analysis project Ga0111538, IMG submission 79669) | Bulk soil microbial communities from a Populus tree surrounding site in Tennessee, USA - Soil MetaG P. TD hybrid SBSTD1 (version 2)... | ecosystem: Environmental > Terrestrial > Soil > Tree... | reverse complement strand
GTTTGCACTTGGAAAGCGCGCTGGCTTACACTCGGCGCGATCTTTCGCGAAAACCCGAGCGTCGCGTCGCCGAGGAGCAGGAGACCCCGTCCCGATGCCTGAGATGATCGGCAAGTACGAAGTCGTCAAGCTGATCGGCCGGGGCGGCATGGGCACCATCTACAAGGCCCGCGATTCGGTTCTGGAGCGCTCGGTCGCGCTGAAGGTGGTCTCGAGCCTCGAAGTCACGCCCGAGCTTCGCACCCGATTCTTCCGCGAAGCCCAGGCCTGCGCTCGTCTGAGCCATCCGAACATCGTGACGATTCACGACATGGGCGAGGACGGCGGGCGGCTGTTCATCGTGATGGAGCTGCTCGAGGGAGAAGAGCTGCGCCAGCTCATCGCCCGTCGGGCTCCGCTCGAGCTCGAGGAGAAGCTGACCGTGCTGCGGCAGCTCTGCGACGGGCTCTCGTTTGCCCACCAGAAGGGCATCGTGCACCGCGACATCAAGCCGGCCAACATCTTCCTCGTGAGGAACGGCCGCGTGAAGATCCTCGACTTCGGCATCGCGCAGATCGCCGCCGTCGCCACTCAGGGAGATCTCACGCGGACCGGGATGATCATGGGGACGCTCCGCTACATGGCTCCCGAGCAGGTGCGCGGACGTGCCGATCACCGCTCCGATATCTTCTCGGTCGCGGCGGTCGCCTACGAGCTTCTGGGCGGGCGCCCGCCGTTCACCGGGCAGGATCCGCTGCAGATCCTCGAGCAGCTGCGAACCGAGGTCCCGCCGCCGCTCGCCGAGCTCGAGCCGAGCCTGCCGCCCGAGCTCTCGACGATCGTGGAGCGCGGGATGCAAAAGGACCCCGAGAATCGCTTTGCCGAGCTGGGGCAGATGGCCCAGCAGCTCGAGCTCGTGCGGCGCAAGCTGGCCGAAGGGGCCAAGCGACCTCCCGTTCACCGCCAGCTCCTGGACCCGCCGGACCGCTACAAGGCGCCGGCCGAGCCGCGTGACCCACCGGCGCCCGAAGCTCCGGCACTCGTCTCGCCGGCCGTGAAGATCGAGGAGCCGGTCGCGGCCGCCCCGCCGGCGGTCGAGCCGGTCTCGGTGGCGCAGTCGACGAGTCGCGGCGTTCCGACCACGCCCGCTGTCTCGACTCCTCCAACGGGCGGCGATCGCCTTGTAGCCCCGGGCTTCTGGCCGCGGGAGGATGTCGAGAGCGCGCCGGAGACCGATGTGCCGTGGTTCCGTCGCGTGCCGCTCGTCGCGATCGGGACGGGCGTCGCCGTCGTGGTGCTCGCCGTCATCGCCATGTTCGCGTTCCGGCCGGCGACATCACCGCCGGACAGACCCGCGGCTACCGTGGCGAGCGACCAGGCAGAGAAGAAACAAACTGCCGACGCGCGCAACGCGCCGACCGCGGCCCGCAACGAAGCGACTCGCGCAGCGGACGACAAGCAGGCCGAGGCAAACCGCTCGCTCCCGACGCGTTCAGAGAGTGAATCGCGAGCCGTCGACAATCGTGCGGCCAATGCGCCTGCGTCTCAACCCACACTGCCGCCAGCGACGCCTCCCGCGAAGACGGTTCCCGGAACCGCTGCCGTGCCGAAGTCGTCCGCAACAACGCCGGCACCAACGACGCCTGCACCGGCTCCGCCCGCGCCACTGGCGCCGGCGCCACCGCCTGCGGCGGCAAGGACGCCTACGACGCCGGCGCCCACGTCAACTGCGACTCCGGCAACAGTGTCGCCCGCAAAACCGCGGACCGACTCAGCTCCACCCAGCGCCGCTCCTCGCGAGCAAAGTCGGACGGCGGCGATCGACCCTGCCGGCGCCGGCGCGCGCGACGAAGCTGAGCAAGCCCGAGCGCGGATGAGCGCGGCCCGGCGCACGGCGGAGCAAGCGGCCGCCGGGTTCTATGCGCGCAAGCGCTTCACGTCGGCTCAGGACAAGGAGCGCGACGCAATGACCGCGCTCGGAAAATCGGAGTACGCGGGGGCCGCCCGCTTGTTCGGCGAGGCGCAGTCCGAATACCAGGCGGCCGTGAAGGAATCTGCGCTCGAGGCGGACCTGACCGCGCAGGCGGCCAAGCTCAGAACGAATCTCGACGAAGCTCACGCGGCGGTCGCCGCGCGTCGCCAGCAGGCGCTGGCCGCCGGCGCCGACAATCTCGCGCGCGATGTCTTCGACCGAGCTCAGGCCCGGCAGGTCGAGGGCGACGAGATGGCGACCCGTAAAGATCTCGCGGGGGCCGCGCGGGCGTATCGTGAAGCCGCGGAACGGTATGGAGAGGCGATGTCCCGGGCGCGGGCGGCGCGGCCCGCGAGGTGAGGAGGAACCAGCGATGAACGAGAACGCACGAGACTTCAACTGTCTAGCCGGCGTCCGGGTGGTCGACTTCACCCAGTTCGAGGCCGGGACGTCGTGCACCGAGGCGCTCGCGTGGCTGGGCGCCGACGTGGTGAAGATCGAGAACCCGAAGACCGGCGACCCGGGGCGTCGGTTGCGCCCGGGAAAGCCGGACGACGACCCCTGGTACTTCCACATGTTCAACGCGAACAAGCGCTCGCTCGCGATCAATCTGAAGTCGCCGCGCGGACTCGAGATCGTGAAAGAGCTCCTGAAGAAGGCCGACGTCACGGTCGAGAACATGGCGCCGGGCACGATCGACCGGCTCGGGCTCGGCTACGACGAGGTCAAGAAGCTCAATCCCGGGATCATCTTTTGCCAGATCCAGGGCTTCGGCACCGGCAGCAAGTACGAGACCGGGCTCGCCTTCGACATGATTGCCCAGGCCGCCGGCGGCATGATCAGCGTCACCGGCGAACCCGATCGGCCGCCGGTCAAACCGGGCCCGAGCTTCGGCGACACCGGCACCGGCATGCTGATGGCCGTGACCATTCTGGGCGCGCTGCTCGAGCGCCAGCGGACCGGCCAGGGCAAACGTCTGCAGGTCGCGATGCAGGACGCGATGCTCCACTACATGCGCACCTCCTTCGCCACGCAAGCGCGCACCGGCAAGGCGGCGCAGCGCCGCGGCGGCAAATCGGTCGCCGGCACCAATTCGCCCTCCGGCCTCTATCAGTGCAAGCCGCTCGGCTCCAACGACTGGATCTACATCACGACGAGCCGCGGCAACCCGGAGCACTGGGGCCGCCTCATGAAGCTGATCGGCCGCGAGGAGCTGATCGACGACCCACGGTATGCCACAGGCGCTGCCCGGGTGGAGCACGAGGCCGAAGTCGACGCGATCATTACCGAGTGGACCCGACAGCACACCAAGGAAGAGGCGATGACCTTGATCAGTGGTGTGGGGGTGCCGGCCGGCGCGGTCTTCGACACGATGGAGCTCCAGAACGATCCGACGTTCGAGAAGCGCGGCATCATGCAGGTGATGGAGCACTCGAAGGGTCCGTTCAAGATGCCGACGTGGCCGGTGCGGGTCGACGGCAAGACGGCGCGGATCAAACCCTCACCACTGCTCGGCGAGCACGGCGCCGAGGTGCTGAGCACCTGGCTCGGCATCGGCGAGGCCGAGCTGGGCACGCTGAAGAGCGAGGGCGTCTTGTAGATGGAAAAGCTTCAGGGCCGCGTGGCGGTCGTGACCGGCGCGGCGAGCGGGATCGGCCTGGCGCTCGCCGAGCGCTTCGCTGCGGAGGGCATGAAGGTCGTGATGGCCGACATCGAGGCGGCCGCACTCGATTCCGCCGCCGCCGCCGTGCGGGCCAAGGCGACGGCCGTGCACGCCGTGCGGATCGACGTCTCGCGAGCCGAGGGCGTCGAGCGGCTCGCCCGCGAGACCTATGCCGCCTTCGGCGCGGCCCACGTGGTGTGCAACAACGCCGGCGTGGCGGTCATCGGCGCCGTCCACGAGCATTCGCTGGCGGACTGGCAGTGGGTCATCGGCGTGAACCTCTGGGGCGTCATTCACGGCGTGCGCGCGTTCGTCCCGCGCATGCTGGCGGGCGGCGACGAGGGCCACATCGTGAACACGGCGTCGATGGCGGGGCTCAGCACCGCGCCGTTCATGTCGGTCTACGACGTCACCAAGCACGGGGTCGTCGCGCTGTCCGAGTCGATGTTCAAGGAGTTCGAGGCCACCGGAGCGCCGATCAGCGTCTCGGTGGTGTGCCCCGGCCTGATCAACACCAGCATCATGCGCTCGTCACGCAACCGCCCGCCCGAGCTCAGCGAGGAGGGCAAGGCCGGACCGATGGCCCAGGCCTTCGGCCAGGCGCTCGGCGATCGGCTCACTGGCGGCTATCCGCCGTCGGAAGTCGCCGACCAGGTCGTGCGCGGGATTCGCGAGAAGCGGTTCTACGTGGTACCGGCGCAGCCGGAGGTGCGCAAGGCCGCCACCATCCGCGCCCAGGACATCATCGAGCTGCGCAATCCGACGCCGCGTCGATAGCGCGGGCGCGCGGGGCTAGAAGCCCGTCCACTTCATCGAGAGATCTACCACCTGCTCGTCGCGCAGGACGGTGGCGCGGAGATCCTCGCCTGGCTTGAGCGTCTCGATCGCCTTGCGCACCGCCGGGATGTCCTCGTTGGACATCATCGGAATTCCCAGAACGCTGAGCATGATGTCGCCGCCCACGACGATCTGCTGCCCCTCCACGATCCCGATCCGGTCGCCGCCGCGCACGCCGAGTCGTGCCGGGATCGAATCCTTCGCGACCTGTTTGACCAGGAACCCGCCCTCTTGCGGCACCTTGAGCGCCTGGGCCATGGGGCCCGATACGAGCAGCACGTCGAGCCCGAACCACCGGCGATTGCCTTCGAGCAGCAGCTTCTTCACGGTATTCGCGGTCACGATGAATCCGAGGCCTTCGCTGCCGCCCGACTTGGTGATGTTGTGGCTGACGATCCCGATCAGGTCGCCGGCGCGGGTGAACATCGGCCCACCGGAGTTGCCGGTATTGATGACGGCGTCGGTCTGGAAGAACTCGGCCAGCGGGAAATCCGTGCCGATCGTGTCCGGCTCCCATCGCGCGCTGATGATCCCTGCGCTGAGCGCATGGGCCAGACCGTAGGGTGCTCCGACGATGAAGACGGGGTCGCCAACACGAATCGAATCCGAATCGGCCAGCTTGGCCACCAGGGCTCCCGGCGGCACGGCTGAGACCTGGATGATCGAGATGTCGGCCAGCGGCTCCGAGGCGATCACTCGCGCGGCGACGGGTTCTTCGCCGAGGAACTGGACCGTGATGTCCTCCATCGTGTGGACCACGTGCGCGGCCGTGGCCACCTTGCCGTCGGCCGAGATCAGCACCCCCGAGCCGATCTCACGAAATCGGGCGAGCCCCTTGACGGTGATCTCTTCGCCCTTCGAGCGGATCACCACCACCGAGGGGTTGACGCGACGAAACGCTTCGCCGAGCGTCTCGGCGCTCGTCGGAGCAGAAGCCGCGCTGAAGAACGCCAGCACTGCGATAGCCGTCAGCCGCACAGGTCTCATGGCTACTCCGGCCAGCTATGCAACAGGTAGAGTGCTTGCAGCAGCTGCGACGAGGCCGAGTAGGGTCCGAACCAGCGTTCGTAGATCGGCACGATGCCGCGTGATCGATAGAGCGCCGACAGCGTCCGGTTGATCTGAGCCTGGAAGCTGTTGTCTCCGCGGCGCAGCATGAGCCCGTACGGCTCGTACGAGAACAGCTCGGCGCTCAGACGTAGCTTCGCGGGCTCCTTGGCGCTATCACGGAGGCCGGCAAGCAGCTCATGGTCCGACGCGTACGCGTCGAATCGGCCGGTCTCGAGCCCCTCCAAACCCTGACGGTGATCGGCGACGTTGATCATCTGAGCCTTGATCGACGCCGCGGCGAGCGTGGCCGCGAGCGCCTTGTCCGTCGTCGTGTTGGCAACGATCCCGACGCGCTTGCCGGCGAGATCCTTCACGCCGACGATGCCCGAGCTCGCGGTGGCCAGCAGGCTGCCGCCGTCCACGAAGATCATGTGGCTGAACGCGACCTGCTCCATCCGGCCGAAGGTGATCGTCGTCGACCCGCACTCGAGGTCGATCGTGCCCTTCGCGAGCTTGCTCACGCGATCGGCTGGGGTCACCGGCACCCAGCCGATCTTGAGGTCGGCAAGCTTCAGCGTCTGCTTGAGCGCGTTGGCGACGTGCAGGCAGAGGTCGACCGAGTAGCCCACCGGCTGACCATCGGGGCCAACGAACGAGAACGGACGAGATGTCTCGCGGTGCCCGAGCTGGATGGCGCCCGTCTCCTTGATCTTGTCGAGGGTAGGTCGGATCTCCTGAGCCATCACCGGCCCAGCGAGAACCGGGAGCAGCACGAGCATCGCCAGCCCGAGTTTCATTTGAGCCACCCTTTCTCGCGGTAGTACCGCTCGGCGCCCGGGTGAAGCGCGACGCCGAGATGGAGCCACCCAGTGGACGGATCGTAGTTGCCGAGGCTCGCGTGGAGTCGCCGAAAACGATCCACGTTGTCGTTGATGGTGCTCGTTATCGCGTAGGCCAGGTCGTCGGCCATGGCCGAGGAAACGATGATCGTGGTGCCCATGGTCGCCGACGCGATTTCTTCGTTCCCATTCGCGGCCTTCGGATAGGTCCCGGCGGGAATGACGCCGGCGCTGAGCCCGAACGACGTGAGGTGCTCGATCAGCGGCTGCGAGCAAGACAGCAGCGTCAACGGCCGGTGTTGCGACGCGGAGGTCACGACGTCGGCCGGTGCCGCGAGGACCGCGAACACGCCATCCACCCGCCGCTCCTTGAACGCGTCGGCCAGCTCCACGTACGAGCCGCGAACGAACTTGGCACCCGCCGTCTCCCACGATCGGTAGCACTCGACCGTCTTACCGGGCTCGCAGAGGCCGAAGAACTCCATCATCTTTTCCAGCAGCCACACATCCGATGTGCCCGGCCTGGGAATGGCCAGACGAATCGGCTTGCGCTCGCGGAAGATCTCCTCGAGCGTCATCTTCGCGAACGGCGAGTCGGCCGCCACGTAGATGTGGAAGACGTTGAGGCTCATGTTTCCCGCCAGGCCGCGCAAGGTCTCGAGCCGGCGGCCTCGATAGGGATCGTCGCCGCGCGATGCCGCACCCAGCAGCGGCGGCAGCCCCAGGCCGATCTCGACGTAGCCCGTGCCCACGAGCACCGGATTTTGTGCGCCGCCGCCCGGAAGCACCTTCACGTCGAGGGCGGCTTTTTCGCGTAGCAGCGCGGCCAGCCCCGTGGAGATCGCGTACCATCCGCCGCCCACCACGCCCGACGTCCATCTGAGCGGCTGCTGAGCCGAGGCGCCGCCCGCGAGGACCACGAGCACGGTCGCGCACAGGACCAAGGTCGCAGAGCGCTTCACGCTCAAACCATTCCTGGCCGTCGTAGTATTGCAGCGTGAAGCGTCGGCGCCTGACCGCGATCGTGCCGCTCCTGATGACGCTGCTCGCCGCGTGCGCGATAAGCCCGGTGGGCGTCACGCGAGTCGATCCGACGAACGTGCACCGGCGGCTCACCCGAAGCGCGCTCTCGAGCGGGAAGCTCAGCGTGTTCACACAGAACATTCTGCTCGAAACCAATCTGGCCGCCCTCTACGAATCGGATCCCGAGAAGGCGCTCGAGCGGTTGCACGATCTGGCGGTGTCCGGCTCCGGCGGGCCGCCGCAGCTCTTCGCCGCCGCCGAGGCGTCCTTTCTGCATGCCGAGCGGACCGGCAAGCATCCCTACCATCTGGCGGCCGCCCTGTACGCCTGGGCGTACTTGTTCCCTGAGGACGCCTCCGAGAAGCCGAGCCCGTTCGATCTGCGCTTCCAGCTGGCGGCGAGCCTCTACAATCGCGGGCTCACGTCCGCGCTCGAGTCGGCCAAGGAGCGGAAGATCGTCCTCGAGGGCGGGGCGCTCGAGTTGCCGTTCGGTCAGCTCTACGTGTCGTTCGATCCCAATCAGCTGGTCTGGCGCGGCCGGCGTATGACCCGATTCGCGCCGATCGCCGAGTTCGACGTGTTCGGGCTTCAGGCCCACTACCGCGAGCCCGGCATCGGCGCGCCGCTGGCCGCCGTCCTCGAGCCGCTCGAGCGCGAGCGCCAGCCCGGCGACTTGCTCCGCGCAGATCTGACGCTTCCAGTGACCGTGATCCTGAGAACAGTCCGCTCGCGTACCGGCCTCGCCTGGCCGCCGCTCGAGGCCACGCTCGAAATCCACGTGCCGGAGGTCGAGGAATCGGTCGACGTCGCTGGCCAGCGGGTTCCGCTCGAGCGCGAGCCGACCGCCGTGCTCGCGTTCTCGCTCAACGATTCGCCGATCTGGCGGCAGGAGTATCTCCGGTTCTTTCAGGCACTGCCGTTCACCCGCGGCGCGCAGTCGGAGCTCTTCGCGACCGTGCCGCATCGCCGGGGCCGCATCCCGGTCGTGTTCGTGCACGGCACCGCATCGTCGTTCGGCCGCTGGGCGGAGATGTTCAATCGGCTTGCGGCGGATCACCGAATTCGCGCCCGGTACGAGTTCTGGTTCTTCTCGTACGACTCGGGCGCGGCCATCAACTGGTCGGCCATGCTGCTGCGCGAATCGCTCCAGCAGGCGGTGAAGATTCTCGATCCCGACGGAACCGATCCGGGCATGCGACGGATGGTCGTGGTCGGACACAGTCAGGGCGGGCTGCTCGCCAAGATGACGGCCATCGATAGCGGCACCAAACTCTGGGACGCGGACTTCAAGCGCCCGATCGATTCGCTCGATCTGAGCCCAAAGACGCGCGAGCTGTTCCAGAGCATGAGGTTCATGACGCCGCTGCCCTTCGTCAAGCGCGTCGTGTTCATGGCCACGCCCCATCGCGGCAGCGAGCTCACCGTGGGCCGCATTGCGAACTGGGTCACCTCGTTCGTCACGGTGCCCGTCAACGCGGCCGACGCGTTCACCGACGTCGTCACCCGCAATCGCGATGCGCTCGTGCTCTCCAAGGCCGACACCAAGCCGCGCATGTGGACGAGCCTCGACCACATGAACCCGCGCAACGATTTTCTCAGAGCGCTCGCCGACATCCCGCTGGCGCCGGGCGTCGTCGCGAACTCGATCATCGCGGTCCGTGGCGCGGGGCCCATCGAGAAGGACGAGGACGGCGTCGTGGCCTACCGCAGCGCGCATCTCGAGGGTGTCGAGTCGGAGCTGGTCATCCGGTCGGGCCACTCGCTGCAGGATCAGCCCGAGGCCGTCGAGGAAGTGCGCCGGATCCTCTTGTTCCATGCGCGCGACCTTCCCTGATCAGCGGCGCCGCCAGACGTAGGCCGTCAGACCAATGGCCGACGCGACGAGAACAGCCGCCAGCCCGGCGACGATACCGCGGCGGTGCTGCCAGAGGTTCACGCCGCCGATCGTGACCCGCGCCCAGGTCGAGCCGAGATCCCCGCGCTCCAGCGTGCCCGCGCGGTAGGCGGCGGTGACGGCCTGCAGGTCGCGACGGAGCGCGGGCAGGGGCAGCGCGGCCAGATCGTCCACGGGCAGGCTGGCGAGGACGCGACGGACGTCGGTGGGTTCGCCCGAGCGGCCGTCGACGGGCAGCCGATGCGCGAGCTTTCCCACCTCGGTGTCGGCGGGAAAGAGCGCCGTATCGCGCGTCAGCGGATAGAGCGAGGTCTCGCCCTGCATGGCAAGCTCGATCATCGCGTTGGCGTCGTTGCAGACGCCGAGCGCGAAGTAACCAGCGAACGGCAGGCCCGGATGGGCGGCCTGGGCGGCGTCGTACATGGCGATGATCTGTCCCGCGAGTCGGACGACCTCGAGCATCTGATCGTCGCGATACGTGCGCGCCACGCGGCCGAGCGTCCAGCTCTGGTCGCGCGTGGCGACCGGGCGGAACTGGGTCTTGCCGTCAATCCCGAAGTAGAACGAGAGCACCGCGTTGACCAGCGGGCCTTCGACCCGAAGCTCGTGCTGTGAGTGCGAGACCGGCACGCTGAGCTTTCGCCCTTCACCCGGCACGATGACGCCGGTATCCACCCAGAACGGTGTGAGCACATCGACGCCTTGATATTTGAGATCGCCGAAATTCGCGAAGTACCGCGCATCGCGGATCTCGACCGTGTGGCCCTGATCGCGCAGGAGCGCGACCAGCGCTGTCGGCGTCTCCGCACTCTTTCCGCGCAGCGTGACCCGGAAGCGTGAGCCCGGGGAGCCGGACGCGGGATTCCGCGCCAGACGATTCAGCACGTCGGCCAGCCGCTGCGCGTCGGGTTCGTGCGGAGCCAGGACCGGGTCGAGCTCGTCGCCCATGGCGAGCCCGAAGCCAAGGCTCTTGAGCGGGCTCTCCGCCTTCGGGGGTACCAGGCCGGTCGGGATGCCGAGCGGTTCTTCCACGAGCGGTCGGGTCGAAGCCGTCTTGGCGGCCGCCGTGTTCGGCGCCGGCGCCATCGCGCGACCGGCGGTGCGTACGGCCTGTCCCATCTCCTCGACGGAGAGGGTGGGGAACTGGTCGAGCGCCTCCCAGTTCTTGCCGAGGATCAGCTCACGAAGCTTCTTGACCTGCTCGGGACCGAGCACCCCGCCCGCCGACGGGTTACGGCCGAGCTTCTCGAGGAGGGCATCGACGAAGCCTGGCTTCTGCGAGAGCTCGGCCACCACGCGCGAGAACGGGACGAAGCGAGGCTCCGGATCGGCCGCCAGGGCCATACCACCAAGGGCGACGGCCATCGCAGCGAGAGCGACTGCCGTGATGAGGCCGCGAAGGACCGGAACGGAAGGAAGAACGCGCGCATACATCCCCATGATGATCCTGATGAACCAGGGACCCGCCGGGGCGCAATGGGACCTTCGTCAGAGACGGATGCCGACCGACCGAGCGGGGTATACTCCGCCCACCATGCGAGAGAACACCCTCAAACGAGAGCTCCGGGCCGGCAAGCCGGCCTTCGGCGTCATGTGCACCTTTCCGTCGCCGGCCGTCGTGGAGATGCTCGGCCATCTCGGATTCGACTGGATCCTGCTCGACAACGAGCACGGCTCCATCACCGTGGATACAGCCGAGGCCTGCATCGCCGCGGCCGAGCTCACCGGGATGGCGCCGATCGTGCGCCCCGTCGGCAACAAGCCCGAGATCATCGCGCCGTTCCTGGACCGCGGCGCGTGGGGAGTGCAGGTGCCGCACGTCAACACC
>Ga0111538_10012792_pt1 | contig 11086 bp, 10 predicted proteins | sample SoiMethybrSBSTD1_FD_79669 | JGI IMG/M metagenome (GOLD analysis project Ga0111538, IMG submission 79669) | Bulk soil microbial communities from a Populus tree surrounding site in Tennessee, USA - Soil MetaG P. TD hybrid SBSTD1 (version 2)... | ecosystem: Environmental > Terrestrial > Soil >... | reverse complement strand
TTCGTCTCCGGCATCGGCTGCTCCTCGCGCTTCCCGTACTACCTCGACACCTACGGCATGCACTCCATCCACGGCCGGGCGCCCGCGATCGCGACCGGCCTGGCCACCGCCCGCGAGGACCTGTCGGTGTGGGTCGTCACCGGTGACGGCGACGCGCTCTCCATCGGCGGCAACCACCTGATCCACGCGATGCGCCGCAACGTCAACATGAAGATCCTGCTGTTCAACAACCGGATCTACGGCCTGACCAAGGGTCAGTACTCCCCCACCTCCGAGCCGGGCAAGGTCACCAAGTCCACGCCGGTGGGCTCGGTCGACTACCCGTTCAACCCCGTGTCGCTGGCTCTCGGCGCCGAGGCGACCTTCGTGGCGCGCACGATCGACTCCGACCGCAGGCACCTCACCTCGGTGCTGTCGGCGGCGGCTGCCCACCGTGGCACGGCGCTGGTCGAGATCTACCAGAACTGCCCGATCTTCAACGACGGCGCGTTCGACGCGATCAAGAACAAGGACACCAAGGCCGACGCGATCATCCCGCTCGAGCACGGGGAGCCGATCCGGTTCGGCAGCGACGGCCAGTACGGCGTCGTCCGCGACAAGGACAGCGGCCAGGTGTTCTCCGTCGAGGTGGCCGACGTGCACGAGTCCGACCTGTTGGTCCACGACGCCCACGCCAGCGACCCGACCACGGCGTTCGCACTGTCCCGGCTCACCGACGCGGGCGTGCTCCACCGGGCGCCGATCGGGATCTTCCGCCAGGTGGAGCGCCCGACGTACGACGACCAGGCGCGCGCCCAGATCGCCACCGCCGCGCAGGGGCAGGACGACGCGACCGCGGCACTCGGCTCGCTGATCGGCGGCTCCGACACCTGGACCGTCGTCTAGCCGACGTCCGGGTCAGCTGACCTCGGCACGCAGCCGGGCGAGGCCCTTCTCGAAGTCCTTGCCGACCCAGCGGTCGAACATCCCGAACTTCGCGAAGACCTTCGTCACGCCTTTCGCGGCCCCGGTGAGGCGCCACGTGACGCGGGTGCGGTCACCCTCGGGCCGCAGGTCGAAGTCGATCCGGTTCTCGGCCTTGAACGGCTTGAGGAACGACAGCCGGAGACCCAGCGCGGTCGGCGTCGCCACGTCGGTGATCTCCATCGACCCGGCGCCGGCCTTGCGGTTGCCGGACCAGGCGTACGTCGCCCCGACGCCGGACTCTGCGCCGCCGTAGGTGCGTTGCATGTCGGGGTCGATGTCCTCCCACGGCGACCAGCGCGGCCACTCGTGGAAGTCGACCAGCAGCGGGAAGATCTGGTCGGCGGGCGCCGCGACGACGGTCGACCGCTCGACGGTGTAGGGAGTCGGGGCCATGGCCCAAACCTACTGCCGCCACGGCTCAGGTGCGCCGGATCGCCTCTGGGCCGAGGTCCGCCAGCGTCGGGTAGCCGTCGACCGCCATCAGCAGGTCCGCCTCTGCGAGGATCGTGCGGAGCACGTGCACGATGCCGTGGGTGCCGGCCAGCGCGGCGGCGTACGCGTACGGCCGGCCGATCCCCACCGCCGTCGCGCCCAGGGCGAGCGCCTTGACCACGTCGGACCCCGACCGCACGCCCGAGTCGAACAGGACCGGGACGTCGGGCACGGCCGCCGCCACCTCGGGCAGGCAGTCGATCGCGGCCAGGCCGCCGTTGGCCTGCCGGCCACCGTGCGTGGAGACGAAGACGCCGTCGGCGCCGGCATCGACGGCACGCCGGGCGTCGTCGGGGTGGCAGATGCCCTTGAGCACGAGCGGCAGGTCGGTGAGCGACCGCAGCCAGGCCAGGTCGTCCCAGGCCAGCGGCTTGCCGAACATCATCGCCCAGGCGAGGATCGCCGACCCCGGGTCGTCCTCGGGCGTGCTTGCCAGGCGGCTGCGGAACACCGGGTCGGAGAAGTAGTTGGCCAGGCAGTGCCCGCGGAGCTGCGGGAAGTTGGACGTGGCCAGGTCACGCGGACGCCAGCCGGTCACCCAGGTGTCCAGGGTGAGCACGATCCCGCGATGGCCGGACCGCTCGGCCCGTGACACGAGGCTGGCGGCCACCTCCGGGTCGGTGGGGCAGTAGAGCTGGAAGAACCCCGGCGTCTCGCCGTACTCCACCGCGACCTCCTCCATCGGGTCCTCGGTGAGCGTGGAGGCGACCATCGGCACCCCGGTGGCCGCCGCGGCCCGCGCCGTTGCCAGGTCGCCGTGGCCGTCCTGGGTGCAGATGCCGATCACGCCGATCGGCGACAGGAACACCGGAGTCGGCAACGCGATACCGAAAAGGTCCACCGACAGGTCGCGCTCGGTCCGGGCGCGGAGCATCCGCGGCACCAGACCCCAGTGGTCGAACGCCGTCCGGTTTCTGCGCTGCGTGTGCTCGTCGCCCGCGCCACCCGCGACGTACGACCAGGTGCCGGGAGCCATGGCGAGCTCGGCACGCCGCTCGAGCTCGGCGAACGACATCGGCAGTGACGGCACGACGCCGGACAGGCCGGCGAGGTAGATCTCGTTCTGCAGGTCTCCGTAGTTGGGCACCCGCCGATCCTAGGACTCGGCGCGGGGCCCGGTCGTTGCCGGCGATACGCTCCGCTGGTGACGGACAGCCTCGACCTTGCGCGCCGTGAGGGCATCGCGCCGGCCCGTGACGAGCAGGCCCGTGGGTTCCTGCTGGGGGTCGCGGCGTACGGACTCTGGGGTCTCTTCCCGCTGTACTGGGCGCTGCTCGAGCCTTCGACCGCGTTCGAGGTGCTGGCGCACCGGATCTGCTGGTCGCTGCTCACGATGCTGGTGCTGCTCGTGGCCCTGCGGCGTACGCCGCAGCTGGTCGCCATCGTCCGCGACCGCCGCAAGCGCAGCCTGCTGCTCCTGGCCTCGGCCGTGATCACGCTCAACTGGGGCGGCTACATCTGGGGCGTCACGCACGGCAAGGTCGTGGAGACGTCGCTCGGCTACTTCATCAACCCGCTGGTGACCGTGCTGATGGGCGTGCTGATCCTGGGCGAGAGGCTGCGCCCAGCGCAGTGGGTGGCGATCGGGATCGCCTCCGTGGCGGTCGTCGGCCTCACGGTGGAGTACGGGCGGCCGCCGTGGATCGCGCTGCTGCTGGCGTTCTCGTTCGGCACCTACGGTCTGGCCAAGAAGCAGGCCAACGTCGAAGCCGTGGAGAGCCTGACCTTCGAGACGATCGTGCTGGCGCCGTTCGCGTTCGGCTTCCTGGTCTGGCTCGGTGCCACCGGTCGTGCGCACTTCCTCGGTGACGGTGTCGGTCACGTGGTGCTGCTGGCCTCGACCGGCGTGGTCACAGCCGTCCCGTTGCTGTGCTTCGGGGCAGCCGCCATCCGGGTGCCGATGACCACGCTCGGTCTCCTGCAGTACCTCGCCCCGGTGCTGCAGTTCGTGCTGGGGGTGACCGTCCTGCACGAGACGATGACGCCGATGCGCTGGGTCGGGTTCGCCCTGGTCTGGCTGGCGCTGGTGATCTTCACGTTCGAGGCGGTGCGACACCACCGCCGCCAGCTGCGTCTGACCGCCGAGGCGTGCGCGATCTAGTCACGGTGGCCGGTCAGGCCGGGGAGAGCCAGGACCAGCCGGGCAGGTTGCGCAGGACACCGAAGGCGAGGACGACGACCAGCACGCCCCAGATCACCGGCGCGGGCACGGAGGTCAGGCTTGGCGGGCGGCGACCGAGGGCGCGGGCCCAGGCCGCACCCAGCGCGTAGAGCAGGAACGGGACGGCGACCACGGTGAGCGGGTTGCGTGCCAGGGCATCGGCAAGCTCGGCGTGCAGCAGGTCGTGGACCGCACGCAGCGACCCGCATCCGGGGCAGTAGAGGCCGGAGACGAGCAGGAACGGGCACCCCGGGTAGTGGCCGGGCTGGTTCGGGTCGACCCTGGCCAGCACGGTCGCGGCGCCCGCCGCCGCCGCGGTCACCGCGGCCGTGGGCAGCACCTGCCGTCGGCGCGGCGGGAGCCGTGCCGACGGCAGGTGCTGCACCAGGCTCATGCGTTGCTGTTGCTGGAGACACCGCCGACGACGACGGCGAGAACGTAGAGCACGACCCCCACGAGGCCGACGATGGCACTCCACATCGCCCAGCGCCTCGCCTTCTGCGACGCCTCGTGGGCGCCGGCCACGTCGCCGGCCGACCACTTGCTGTTGACCTGCGCGGCGAAGACGATCGACACGATGCCAAGCGGGAGACAGCAGAACAGCGTGGACAGGATCGCCCAGACGAGGTGGTTCGGCGGCGGTGCGCCCTGCGGCGCGCCGTAGCCGCCGCCGTAGCCACCGCCGGGCGGAGGAGGACCGTAGCCGCCACCGGGCGGCGGTGCTCCGTAGCCGCCGCCCCCCGAGGGCGGGGGCGGCGGGGGCGGCGGGGGCGGCGGGGGCATCGAGCCTTGGTCGGACATGCGTCTTCCCTTCGTCGCATCGAACGCACCTCAGTGCGACCACTGAGCACCGAACATTAGCCGCACCTGGAGGTTCGCATGAGCCTTGTGGGACAGGTGTTGCCGCGGGCCGACCCCGAGGCTCAGGTCGAGCGGTCGGCGATCACGTCCGCGAACGTGTCCAGGGCCTCGCGGACAGGACCGTCCGGCAGCACCTTGAGCAGTACCTTGGCCTCGGCGGCGAGCCCGGCGACATAGGCACGCGCCTCGTCCATCGCCGGATGGGCACGGAGCAGGGCGAGCGCCTCGGCGTGGTCGGCGTCGTCCGTGAGCGGCGCGGCCAGCAGTTCGAGGAGCCTGGCGTCGCCGGGGTCGGCCGACCGTTGGGCGAACAGCACGGGCAGCGTCGGCACGCCCTCGCGCAGGTCCGTGCCGGGTGTCTTGCCGGACTCCTCGGACTCGGACGCGACGTCGAGGATGTCGTCGGAGAGCTGGAACGCGACACCCACCTTGTCGCCGTACGCCGTGAGCGCCTCCTCGACCTCGAGCGGTACGCCGCCGAACCGGGCGCCGTAGCGCGCGGAGGTGGCGATCAGGGCACCCGTCTTGCCCGCCACCACCCGCAGGTAGTGCTCGAGCGGGTCCTCGCCGGCACCCGGCCCGAGCGTCTCCAGGATCTGGCCCTCGACCAGCGCGGTGAACGTGCGGGCCTGGATGCGTAGCGCGTCGGGACCGAGCTCGGCGGTGAGCTCCGAGGACTTCGAGAACAGGAAGTCGCCGGTCAGGATCGCGACGTGGTTGTCCCAGCGCGCGTTGGCGGACTCCGCGCCGCGGCGCAGGTCGGCCTCGTCCATCACGTCGTCGTGGTAGAGGGACGCGAGGTGGGTGAGCTCGACGACGCAGGCCGCCATCAGCAGCCGCTCCTCATCCTCCGCCGTCGCGGGCCGCTCGGCCGCCTCGGCCGCGAGCAGCACCAGCAGCGGGCGCACCCGCTTGCCCCCGGCGTCCAGCAGGTGCCGTGCCGCGCCGGTGACGAAGGCCGCGTCACTGACGGTGTGGCGCAGCAGCTCCTGCTCGACCTCGCCCATCCGGGCGCGCAGCCGCTCGGCCAGGTCCTCGTCGAGGACCGGGAGGGCCAGGGTGTCGGTCACGATGCGCTCACCTGACGAATTGTGCAACGTTGCCGAGACCGTCGAGCAGCGGGCCCGGTACGACGCCCAGTACGAGCGTCATCGCCGTACCGACGGCGATCACCAGCATCGTCATCACCGACGGCACCGCGACCGTCGGGCCCTCCCCCACGGGCTCGGAGAAGAACATGAGCACGATCACGCGCACGTAGAAGAACGCCGCCACCGCCGAGAGCAGGACCGCGATCACGACCACCGGCCACGCACCGACGCTGAGCGCCGCCGCGAAGACGGCCCACTTGCCGGTGAACCCGCTGGTGAGCGGGATGCCGGCCATGCCGAGCAGTAGGAACGCGAACGCACCGGCGAGGATCGGCGAGGTGCGGCCGAGCCCTGCCCAGCGGGACAGGTGGGTCGCCTCGCCACCGGCGTCGCGGACCACCGTGACGATCGCGAACGCCGCCACCGTCATGAAGCCGTAGGTCACCAGGTAGAACAGCACGGCCTGGACGGCGCTGATGTCGTCCTCGCCGATCAGGTTCAGCGACCGGGCACCGATGAAGCCGGTGAGCAGGAAGCCCGCGTGGGCGATCGAGGAGTAGGCCAGCAGCCGCTTGATGTCGGTCTGCGCGAGCGCCAGCACCGAGCCGACGGCCATGGTCAGGATCGCGATCACGTAGAACATCGGCGTCCAGTCCCAGCGCGCGCCGCCGAAGGCGACGTAGAACAGCCGGAGCATGGCGCCGAACGCGGCTACCTTCGTGCACGCGGCCATGAAGCCGGTGACCGCGGTGGGGGCGCCCTGGTAGACGTCGGGCGTCCAGGTGTGGAACGGCGCCGCGCTCACCTTGAACAGCAGCCCGACCGCCATCAGGCCCATGCCGCCGAGGAGCAGGACGTGGCCGCCGGTGCGGCTGGAGACCGCATTGGCGATCTGCGCGAAGCCCATCGAGCCGGCGTAGCCGTAGACGAGCGCGATGCCGTAGACGAAGAAGCCCGAGCTGAACGCGCCGAGGAGGAAGTACTTCATCGCGGCCTCCTGGCTCAGCAGCCGGCGCCGCCGCGCCAGCCCGCAGAGCAGGTACAGCGGGAGCGAGAGCACCTCGAGCGCCACGAACATGGTGAGCAGGTCATTGGCCGCCGGGAACATCATCATCCCGGCGACCGCGAACAGCATGAGCGGGAAGACCTCGGTGTGTTCCAGCCCCTGGGTCGAGGCCTGGCGCTCGGCCTCGGTGCCGGGCAGCGCGGCGGCCTGGCCGGCGAACGCCGTCACCCCGCCCTCGAGCCGACGCTCGGCGAAGAGCAGCACGCTGAGCAGGGACAGCACGATCACCAGCCCCCAGATGAACAGGGAGGGTCCGTCGATCGCGAGTGCGCCCTCTGCCACCACCTGGCCGGTCTTGCTCGTCCCGCCCAGGATGCCGAGGTCGCGGGCGACCAGCACCGTGTCGACGCCGGCGGCCAGCAGGCCGACCAGCGCCAGCAGGCTCTGGATCAGGTAGCGACGCGGCCGTGGGGCGAACGCCTCGACCAGGACGCCGAGGGTGGCCGTGCCGAGCACGATCAGCATCGGGGCGATGAGCGAGTACTCGATGTGCGGGGTGTCGATGGTCACCACCAACGGGATGCTCACTTGCTGCTCCCTTCACCGGCACCGGCGTCGACCGCCGGAGCAGGGTCGCTCTTGCCGACGTGGCTGAGCGTGTCGCGGACCGTCGGGTTGAGCACCGACAGCAGCGGCTTCGGGTAGAACCCGAGCGCCACGATCAGCACCAGGAGCGGCGCCAAGGCGGCGATCTCCCGCGGCACCAGGTCGGTGATGTGCGCCGTGTGCGGACGCACCGGTCCGGTCATGGTGCGCTGGTACATGAGCAGGATGTAGAGCGCCGCGAGCACGATGCCGAGCACCGCGAACGACGCCGCGACCGGCGAGTGGACCCAGGTCCCGACCAGCACCAGCAGCTCGGAGACGAACGGTGCCAGGCCGGGCAGCGAGAGCGACGAGAGCCCGGCGAGCAGGAAGAACCCGGCGAGCATGGGCGCCACCTTCTCGACGCCTCCGTAGTCGCTGATCAGGGCGGAGCCCTGCCGCTTGATCAGGAAGCCGGTCACCAGGAACAGTGCGGCCGTCGACAGCCCGTGGTTGAACATGTAGAGGTTCGCGCCGTTCTGGCCCTGGCTGTTGAGCACGAAGATGCCGAGCACGATGAAGCCGAAGTGCGACACGGAGGTGAACGCGATCAGCCGGGAGATGTTGTTCTGCCCGATGGCCGCGAGCGCGCCGTACAGGATGCTGACGACGGCGAGCACGACGACGACCGGGGTCGCCCAGGTCGAGGCCTCCGGGAAGATCCCGAGGCAGAAGCGCACCATGCCGAATGTGCCGATCTTGTCCAGGATGCTGACCAGCAGCACCGAGGTGCCGGGCGTCGCCTGCTGCGTGGTGTCGGGCAGCCAGGTGTGCACGGGGAACATGGGCGCCTTGATCGCGAACGCGACGAAGAAGCCGACGAACAGCCAGCGTCCAGTCGTGGTCGCGATGTCGAGGCTGGCGAGGTCCGAGATCAGGTACGACGGGTTGCCGGCTGCGGCGCTCTGCACGTAGAGCCCGACCACCGAGGCGAGCATGACCAGGCCGCCGGCGAGGGAGTAGACGAGGAACTTGACCGCGGCGCGCGTGCGCTGCGGGCCGCCCCATCCCCCGACCAGGAAGTAGATAGGGATCAGCGTCGCCTCGAAGAGGACGTAGAACAAGAACACGTCGGTCGCCGCGAACACGCCGATCGCGAGCCCCTCGAGGGCGAGCATCCAGCCGAAGAAGGCGCTGGCGCTCCAGCGGCCGTCGTCGCCGTCGTGCCAGCTCGCGATGATCACGACCGGGGTCAGGATCGCGGTGAGCACCACCAGGGCGAGGCCCAGGCCGTCGAGCCCGACCGCGTAGTGGGCCCCGAAGGACTTGATCCAGATGACGTCCTCGGTGAACTGCGGGCCACCGCCGGGGTCGTACTGGACGGCGACCACGATCGTGAGCACCAGGGTGAGCAGGGAGACACCGAGCGCCATCTGCTTGGAGAGCGTCGCGTTTGGGCCGGTGGGCACCAGCCCGACGAGGGCGCCGCCGACCAGCGGCAGGACGATCAGGATGGTCAGCCAAGGCATCAGATGTTCACCACCAGGAGGGCGAGCAGCACGAGCGCGGCACCACCGAGCAGGGACAGGGCGTAGGAGCGGACATAGCCGTTCTGCAGCCGGCGCATGCCCCCGGCGATGCCGGCGAACGCGGTGGCGGTGCCCTCGGCGGCGCCGTCGACGCCCTGCTCGTCGAAGGCGACCAGGCCGTTGACGAACCGGTCACCGGGCCGCATCAGGAACTCCTCGTTGAAGGCGTCGCCGTACAGGTCGGCGCGCGCGGCCCGGGTGAACACCGAGACCTGCGTCGGCGCCTCGCGCGGCACCTCGCGCTTGCCGACCAGGAACCAGGCCAGGGCGACGCCGATCGCGACGACCGCGACCACGAGCAGGCTGAACACGATCGCGGGGAACGGCAGGTTCTCCTCAGGCTGCGCGCCGACGACCGGCGCGAGCCAGTCGACGATCCAGTCGCCGAGCAGCAGCAGGCCACCGAGCACGGACAGGGCGGCGAGCACGATCAGCGGGACCGTCATCACCTTGGGCGACTCGTGCGGGTGAACGTCCTTCTCCCAGCGCTTGTCGGTGAAGAACGTGAGCAGCATCAGCCGGGTCATGTAGAACCCGGTGATCGCAGCACCGATGAGGGCGCAGGTGCCGGCCAGGCTGTTCTGGGAGAACGCGGCCTCGATGATCTTGTCCTTGGACCAGAAACCGGAGAAGCCGGGGAAGCCGATGATCGCGAGGTAGCCCATCGCGAACGTCAGGAAGGTGACCGGCATCGCCTTCTGCAGGGCGCCGTAGTGGCGCATGTTCACGTCGTCATTCATGCCGTGCATCACCGAGCCGGCACCGAGGAACAGGTTCGCCTTGAAGAAGCCGTGCGCGAGCAGGTGGAGGATCGCGAACGCGTACCCGACCGGCCCGAGCCCGGCGGCGAGGATCATGTAGCCGATCTGGCTCATCGTCGAGCCGGCGAGGGCCTTCTTGATGTCGTCCTTCGCGCAGCCGATGATCGCGCCCATGAGCAGCGTGATGACGCCGACCACGACCACGCCGGTCTGCGCGTCGGGTGCGTAGTCGAAGATGAAGTTGGAGCGGACGATCAGGTAGACCCCCGCGGTCACCATGGTTGCCGCGTGGATCAGCGCCGACACCGGGGTCGGACCCTCCATCGCGTCGAGCAACCACGACTGCAGCGGGAACTGGGCCGACTTGCCGCACGCGGCCAGCAGCAGCAGAAAGCCGATACCGGTGACCGCCGCCTCGGACGCCTCAGCGCTGAGCGACGAGATGCCCGCGAACGACGTGGTGCCGAACGTCGCGAACATGAGGCCGACGCCGAGCGCCATGCCGATGTCACCGACCCGGTTGACCACGAACGCCTTCTTCGCGGCCACCGCGGCGCTGGTCTTCTGCTGCCAGAAGCCGATCAGCAGGTACGACGCGAGGCCCACGCCCTCCCAGCCCAGGAACACCCCGACGTAGTCGGACGCGAGCACCAGCGTCAGCATCGAGGCCACGAACAGGTTCAGGTAGCCGAAGAAGCGGCGACGCCGGGCGTCATGCTCCATGTAGCCGATCGAGTACACGTGGATCAGGCCGCCGACGCCGGTGATCAGGAGCAGGAACAGCGCCGACAACGGGTCGTAGAGCAGGTCGAGCTGCACCGTCCAGTTGCCGGCCGTGAACCAGGTCCACACGTGCTGGCCGATCGACCGGTCCGCCTCGTCGCGGCCGACCAGCGAGAAGAACAGGACCAGGCTGAGCAGGAACGAGACTCCGACGGTGACGCAGCCGAGCAGGTGCCCCCACCTGTCCGTGCGACGGCCGCCGAGCAGCAGCACCGCGGCACCGAGCGCGGGCAGCGCGATCACCACCCAGAGCAGGCTGAACACACCGCTCGCGCTGGACGGGTGCACGACCGGGGCGGCTTCCTCGGCGAGGCGCGCCAGCGGCGCGGACAGGAGTGGGGTCACGGGGAGAACCTCAGTACTTCAGGAGGCTGGCGTCGTCGACCGAGGCCGAGCGGCGGGTGCGGAAGATGGTCATGATGATCGCGAGCCCGACGACGACCTCGGCCGCCGCCACCACCATCACGAAGAAGGCCGCGATCTGGCCGTCGAGGTTGCCGTTGACGCGGGCGAAGGTGATCAGCGCCAGGTTGCTGGCGTTGAGCATCAGCTCCACGCACATGAAGACCACGATCGCGTTGCGACGGACCAGGACGCCGACTGCACCGATCGAGAACAGCAGCGTCGACAGGATGATGAAGGGTGTGGCGCTCATCGGGCGCTCCCCTCGTCGCGACGCTCGTCGTCCATCGAGCTCGTCAACTCCTCGACGTCAGCGACGGGTGCCGCGCGCAACGTCCCTCGGGCAGCGAGCACCCGCGAGACCGAGGTCGGAGCCGGGGAGCCGTCCG
>Ga0111538_10012787_pt1 | contig 11088 bp, 8 predicted proteins | sample SoiMethybrSBSTD1_FD_79669 | JGI IMG/M metagenome (GOLD analysis project Ga0111538, IMG submission 79669) | Bulk soil microbial communities from a Populus tree surrounding site in Tennessee, USA - Soil MetaG P. TD hybrid SBSTD1 (version 2)... | ecosystem: Environmental > Terrestrial > Soil > Tree... | reverse complement strand
TATTTAGATAAAGTATTAGTTCGTTTCCTTCGACAGGCTCAGGACGAACGGAGAGAGTTTTTTTTAATCCCGTTCGTGGTGAGCTTGTCGAACCATATCGAACTCCATATTTAGATAATATACGGTATTTTTAGAACAGCTGTTTTTTTACGGTTGCCTTGTGTATAATTATTAATAGATTTTTTTAGGGCAAATTTCTGGGGGGATTATACTCATGCTTATATTTTATTTAGGGATTTCTTTTTTTGTGACGATCTTTTACGCTCAACCATCAGCAGCATTAGCTCAACAGAATATAAAGGCAATGTATCATGATAATGCAAAAAATGTTCTTAATAGTGTCTATTATGAACCGGCATCTCCTTCTATTATTACTGAGCATGAATGGAAAGAGTTTCAGTTAGACCGATTGATTACACTACTTGATCGCACCAAAACATCATTTGGTCATTGGGGATTACATCAATTATTGCATCCCATCGCTGATCATAATGAATTGATGCAGCGGAAAAATATTATTACTTTTTTAATTGAGCATGAAAAAGAATTATCATTTTTTCAGGAACAATTAGAAAAAATTCGTACTGTTGAAAAATCGTTACTTGCATACTGGGATAGAAATGATCCTATTGATATGAGTGCCCAGCAATTTTATTATTCAATACCTGGCGCTAAAGAATATTTAAATAAGAGTAACCTTGCACTTAATGGTAGTGTTGCTACGCAAATGGTTGATGCGTGGAGAGGTTTGCTTGTTGCATTGTGTCTTGGTGGCGTTTATAGCGAATTTAATAAGTGGTTACTGAAAGAAGAGAATAAAGATTTTGATTTATTGGGTGGTATTAAGTCGGGTATAGAAGAACCACTAAAACAACATTCATGGAATCTTTATACTGCTATAAACAAGCCAATAAAAGGTTATGATTACAAAGATTATATGCGTGCGGTAGCAATGGGTTCATGGATGGATCGATATAAAGTTCTTTCTGAAGGATATCTCTTTGATGCAGAAACGTTTAAATTGCCAAAATGGCTTTCGTATCAAAGTCCCAAATCTGTTGGGTTGTTATCAAAAATTGGTGCATTTTTAGGTGCGAGTACGCAGACACTTCTCTATGATTATTATTGGGGATCATCATTGTTGTCTGTTGTCAGTCATATTCTTTCTATGAATCAAACGCTTAATCAGCTCTCTAATCGTGTTGTTGATGTGGCAACGTGTTGTAATACAATAAAAAATATGAATCGTACAATAAAAAAATATCCTGAGTTGGAAAATAATTATACAACAATTGATTATAGTGATCAGGTGGAAGAGTTGCTTAAAAAGTTGTCAGCATCACGTTTTTCTCAAAAGGGATCATATTTTTATTCGCGTGGGCATGTGCTGAGCATGCATAAAGAAATTAAACAGATAAAAAAATCGTTAGTTCCATTACTGCAGGCAGTAGCATTTTTGGATGCATATTGTTCTATCGCACAGCTGTATAAAGAAAGTCAGCAGCAGCCGGTTAAATTTAGTTTTCCAGAATTTATACCATCGCCAGAGCCATTATTTTCATATGATAATGCATGGCTTGCGTTATTGCCATATAAACAGGCGGTTACTAATAATTTGTGTCTTGGTGATAATTGCCCGGGTAAAATTATTATTACAGGACCAAATGGTGGTGGCAAATCAACCGTGTTAAAAACATTTGGTGTTTGTTCTATTTTGGCACAAGGATGGTTAATTGTTCCTGCAACTCACGGGCGGCAGACAATATTTGCTGAGATTAAAACGGGCCTTGCACCGCATGAAGATTTGGAACAAGGGTTATCAACATTCATGGCTGAGAAAAAGAGAATGAATGAATTATTTGAAGCAATGAAAACAAGTGATGCGCATCAGCTTAATTCCCTTGTTTTAATTGACGAGCCGTATAAAGGCACGGTGGATGCTGAATCAGCAAAACGTATTTATCAGTTTGGTAAAAATGTTGCAGGATTTTCTCATGTGCTCCTTGCAATTGCAACGCATGTGAAAAAACCAATAACACTTGAAGTTGATACGCAGGGTATTTTTGGCAATTATCAGGTGAAAATTAATGAGATATCGCTTGGCGTGTTTGAGCGTTTGTTTAAGCTTGAAAAAGGACCATCAATGTGGTGGTTTGAAAACTCTGATCAACGGAGCAGATTTGTTGATTGGATTAGTACAAAACCCGGTGTTTCTGATTGACGGTAGGAGCTGTTTGCGGTATTCTACTAATGTATTTGAAATAGACAAATAGGCCGGGGTGGCGAAATGGCAGACGCACGAGACTCAAAATCTCGCGAGTGCAAACTCATGTCGGTTCGAGTCCGACCCTCGGCACCATACTTCGCCAAGGCTTCGTATGGCACGCCATCTTTTTAAAGGATGGATGATTTTTTATAAAATATAAGATTGATAGCAAAAGGCGAAGTATGCCCTTCGAAGCTTCAGCGTAGTAGGGCGAAAAAATAAAAAATCAAATAACTTTCGTAGCTTTAACGAAGTAGGCTTGAGGCTACAGCTGGGGACCCCGTAAAAGAGAATATAAATCTAATGTTTTCTCGCGCCTCAAAAAAAAGGGAACTTTTGTGAATCAAGACAATTGTATTTTTTGTAAAATAATTGCACATCAAGCACCAGCAAAGATAATAACAGAAAATGATACAATGATTGTTATTGATAATATTGCTCCTAAGGCCCCAATTCATTATCTTATAATTCCAAAAAAACACTATTCTGATATCGTAGCATTAGAAAAAGAAGATCAGTTGCTCGCCGGCGAAATGCTTTTGATGGCAAAGCAGCTATCTTCTCAACTGTCTGGCTCACAAGCATTCCGTTTAATTGTTAATAATGGCTCTGACGTTGGTCAGAGCGTTTTTCATCTTCATCTTCATTTTCTTGCAGGTAAATTGTTGTTTGATTATTAATAAAGAAACCCTTTCATTGTATGAATAATGCATCATGCAATGAGAGGGTTTTCTTATAATTAGAATTATAATCTAGTTTTTTACTTAGTTGGCTTATTCAAATTGAGGGGTTGTGATAGGTTGTGCTAGATAAAATCTGGTTTTTTCATTCATTTTTGCTTTAACAAGCGGATCTTCCGGATATTGAGCGTAATACTTGTAAATAATTTGTTCTGCTCGTTCAGGTGATCTGCCTTTTTTATAATCGACTACCGCTTTACGTAATTCCGCTGCTTCTTGATCAGACAGATCAGTTTCGGTTAGCCTTTTTCTTTCTGCTCCTATTGGGAGCATGCAGAACAAAGCGCCAATTGCTACAATTAGTATAGACTTTTTCATGACTTCTCCTTTTTTTGGATATAAAACGATTACTACTTTTTAAGCATATTGTATAATTGTTTCAAATAGCAATAATTTTATAAAAATTATTGCTATTTTTTTTATAAAAACATGCTACTGATTGTGATTTTGTATAAATAAGGGGAAAAAGTGTATAGATATAAAATAGGGTATATTTTTGTCTGATTAGATGAGGATCTTTTTCTCTTCATAATTGCTTTGTTTTCTCAATTCATCTTGATAGAAAATATAGAGGCCAATGAAAACAATAATGGCTGATGTATAAAAATGCCACGACATTTTTTCTTGAAAGAATGCCCATCCATAAAGAGCTGCAAAAAGTGGGCTTAAAAAACTGGTGAATGACATAAAGGTTGCGGAATATTTTTTAAGAAGACCAGCATAAAGATTATGGCATAAAATATTACTGATAAATACCATGATGAGTAGTCCGCTAAAAAAAGCAGAAGGATCACTGACTTTTGCAGGTCCTTCATGAATATATGAACTAATGAGAGAGAGTAGACCGCCACAGCTCATTGCAACACCATTGACCATTGATGGTTGATAGTTTTTATTGCGTACTAATTTTTGAATAAGTACCCAGCTATAGCAATGGAGTGTTACGGAAAGGATTAAGAATAATTCATATTTTGAGATGTAGAAAATTTCAGTTAATGTTGCTTCAGCAGGGCTTTTGGCAATAAGTATTGGCATCATGCCGGTGAGGCCAATAGCAAGCCCGATCCATTGCTTGTTAGATAGTTTCTCACCAAAGAGTAGGTATGCATAAATAGCTGATAAAAAGGGAGACAAATTATAAAAGAATGCCGTTTTCCATACGGGTAATACATTTAACGCATAAAGGCGTAGTGCATAGGTCAGATACATACCTAAAATAATTATTTGCGCAAAAATCCAAAAATGTTTTCTTTTAAATCTAAATTCTGCTGATGATGATGCATATTGATACATAAGTAAAATTGTCCCCGCAATAAACATGCGTGTGCCTGATAAAAATAGTGGGGTGACAAAGTTCATAAGGTATTTTCCCATAGGGAATGATGTGGCAAAGAGAGCTTGTAAAAGGATAATAAATGTCATGATATAGTTACCAATTTTAAAAATATAACGTAGTTTTTATGCAGTGTAAGATATTTTTGACCATTGTATAACTATACCATAATAGATAATTAAGAAAATGGGGGAAAATTATAGGGGAATATGGGCTTTGGTTTATTGCAAGCATTTATTAATAAATGCAGCCAGTTTTTCTTTGTACAGCTCTTTGTGTATTAGGTGATGTTTTGCATGATATGATTGTTCAATCCACCAGCATTCTTTATTCGATACGCATGTTGAGAGTCTAATGGTATTGTTCATATCTGCATAGGTATCATCATATGAATGAATGAAAAAAATTGGTGATGTGATGTGATGCATTTTATTGAATAGCGTTGTTGTTTTTTCATAGCACTGTACTAATGGTTTTGCACAAAAAAAGTATCCTATTGTGCCACAATACCGCGAAAGAGTGTTAACCATTGCGTGGAGGTAGCCTGTTCTCAAAGGCTTCTTTTTTGTTTTATACAATGATGCAATAAGAGACATAAGACGTTTCTCTATACCTGCAGCGGGTGCAGTACGTACTATCTCGGTAACAGAACCCCATCCACTATCAAAGATAAGTCCTTTCACTGATGATGCCGCATTTTTATTGTTTTTTTCTAAGGTAATCATGGCATGTGCTGCATTAAATGCGCCAGAGCATATTCCGATTATAAAGATAGGAAGCGTGTTGTTTTCGTTGAGGTAGGTAATTGCTCCCGTAATGTCTTTAGGTTCATCCATACCATAGCGCCAGAGTTGCCACAACAATGATCCATCGCTTTCTCCATGTCCGCGAGCATCAAACAGTAAAATATTACAATCATCAGGTAGTAGCGCATAAAATGTTGCCATGCCTTCCTTTTTGCCCGGATACCAGCCTGCGCATATAACAACATTGTAGCGTGCATTAGGACGAGAAAGCAAAAGTCCGCTTAATGTTAAATTGTCTTCTGTTATAAAAGTAACTTTTTTAAAGCCTTCTTGGATAAGTTTTTGACGTGTTGCGGAATAATTTTTTAAAAATGATGTTGAATAAAAATTATCCAACGAATCAGTGCATTGGGTGAAAGATGTCATGCAAATGAGGGCTAGTGGGAGGATTCTTTGTATGATCATAGTATTCGCCTTTTTTTATGATATCTTGTAGTTTTATCGTATTCTTCAACATTAATAAGGCCTTAGTAGAGCGATTGTATTCTATTAGTAACATTTTATCATTTTTTCTAATTGGTGTAAAGTGGGTATATGAGCATAAATATTATTATTTTAAGCATTGTTTTGTCATGTTTTTCCACGAGTGTTATGAGTTATGTGGCATTAGCAACTCCGATTGGTCCATGGATAGCGCCAACGCTGGTGTTTATTGCATTATTATTTTCCAAGCTTTTTTTTAGAATGAGTGCCACGGGTATTGCGCATGCAGTATCTGCGGGCTCCATTGGCGGTATTGTGGCTACCGCGTGTGCATTTTCTTTTCCAACAATTTATTTTTTAGATTCTGTCACATTTAATACCTGGATGCAGTCGCCTCTGTTTTTTAGTGGATTGCTTGGGATATTTTCTTTTTTAGCAGGATCATTTGGACTTTTGGTGGCAGATTATGCAGAAAAAACATTAATTGATGTACAAAATTTATCATTTCCCATTGGGCAGCTCGTTAATAAAATGATTGCTGCACAAGATCAGATTAAAAAAGCGTATGAGTTGATGATTGGTTTTTGTGTAACGGCAGTGTTTTCTTTTTTACAAGGTGGGATATTTTTGTCACGATCGATAATACCCAAAGTGGTAACATTATTACCATCTACGCAGTTCTTGATGTTTTCACTTCCGCAGATTGTGATTAATTTTGATACAGCACCAATGGTATGGGCCATTGGTTTTGTCACGGGGCATGTTATAGCGTTGCCGCTTGCTGCGGGAGCATGTGCTAATATGCTTTTGGTACATCCGTTACAACGATCTTTTTTTTCTTACTTATCATCAATGGAATTTACGCTCGCTTTTTGTAGCGGTATTGTTTTGTATATTACGGCAATGAGTATCATTGGTATGCCAAAGCAGCTTATTGATGGTACTAAGAAATATATTAATGGATTTGCGGGTAATAGTTTTGTACCAAAACATTTTTTTTCTGCACAGAGCATTGGCTTTATATCAGTGTTGACGGTGGCATTGATTGCATTTTTTTCGTATTTTAAGTTTCCTTATTATGTACAGTTTTATTTGATTATATGTAGCATTATTACTACGTATCAAATTGCAGCAATTGCGGGTCGTATTGGCCTCGCGTTATTGGGTCGATTTGCAACCTTTGTTATGGTACCCGCGATGCTTATGTTTAATATTAATTATGTGCATATGGTATTGATAGCAACGTTTGTTGAAATAAGTGGTGGCGTAGCTGCAGATGTTTTATTTGGTCGTAAGCTTGCACAATTATCAGATATTTCACGTGCAACAATGCGGCGCTATCAATTATTAGGTTTGCTCATAAGTTCATGCAGCATTGGCATTATTTTCTGGCTTTTAATTAATCATTTTGGTCTTGGTTCTCCTGAGTTGTTTGCATATCGCGCACAATCACGACAATTACTTATTCAAGCGCAGCAGTTTGATTATACTGTTCTTGGTATTGGCGCATTGTTTGGATTGTTATTGCAGAAAATTAATCTTAATCCAATGCTGGTATTGGGTGGTTTATTAATGCCGCTTGATATGACATTTGGACTTGTGGTAGGTGGATTGCTTGCTATGGCCGCGCGTGACAAAGAAGAATGGTATCCATTCTGGTCAGGAGTATTCGCAAGTAATTCTATTATCATGTTACTACGTGCTATCTTTGCATAATTTACATTAATTTCTTTTGATGGGTACCCGGGTGAAGCGAAGCGGAGGCTGGGTATAAATGGTATCTATTCTGGTCAGGAGTATTCGCGAGCAATTCTATTATTATGTTATTGCGCGCAATTTTTGCATAGATTTATTTTTTGATTTCTTAACCGGGCCCCCCAACCGTAATGGCCTGTTCTCCGCTTGTTTCTATTCCATTTTTCTTAACTGGGGTCCCCAATCGAAATGTAATGTAGATTGGGGTAATTTAATTATTTGACCTTGCTGTGTGCGGTTGTTATTCTCTCATAAAAATATTTTTAACACATGAGGGTATAATGAACAAAATAGCACGCATCTTATCAATGATATTATTTTCTTTTAGCTTTTGTGGTGCAGTAGTACATTCGTATGACCCACTTTTGGTGGTTGTTATAATGGTTAAGAATGAAGAATCGGTTATGCGAAAAACGTTGCAACCATTTATTGATGGTGGTGTAGATTCATTTTTAGTTTTTGATACAGGATCCACTGATAAAACTATAGAAGTTACTCAGGCATTATTTGATGAATATGATTTTGAACATGCATATATACTACAAGAGCCATTTATTGATTTTGCCACATCACGTAATCGTGCACTTGATCTTGCGCAGCAATACTTTCCGGGTGCAGCGTTTATGGTGATGCCTGATGCCGAGTGGTATATCAATGATGCACGAGCACTGCGTGATTTTTGTCAATCGGTGCTTGATCGTGGCGAGAATTATAATTGTTATTTAATGCATATTATTAATCAAGCACTCGATAATTATACGTGTCGATTGATTCGCTGTAATCGCGATGTACGTTTTGGTGGCGTGGTACATGAAACTATTACGCATGTAACAGGAGCAAAAGTACCTGACACTATTTATTTTGAATATTTGCCGTCTCATACGGGGTATGAAAAAACGGCATCACGTTTTGTGCGTGATCGTGAATTATTGTTTAAAGAACATCAAAGAAACCCGCAGTGTACACGCACACTATTTTATTTAGCGCGTACCTGTGAAGATCTTGATGATTTAGAAACGGCATACAATTTTTATAAAGTGCGTGTTAAAATGGTTGGGTGGGATGAAGAAGATTTTATAGTAAATTACCGTTTTGCAGAGACTATCAAAAAATTAGTGTTAAGAGGGGATTATCGGTATCAATGGGATGAAGCGCTTGCGTATTATATACGAGCATATCAAATGCGTCCTCATCGGATAGAACCACTTGTTGGTCTTGGTGATTATTATGTAGCTATTAATCATATGCAGCTGGCATATTTATTTGCAAAGCGTGCAGCAGAAATAGAATATCCGGAACGAGATATTTTATTTGTTGAAAAATATATTTATAACTATTATCGCTATGAATTGCTTGCTCGTTGTGCATGGTACATTAATGAATTTGAAGTTGGTGAATGGGCTGCGCAGATGGCATATCAGGCATATCCTGATTATGAAATAGCAAAATTTAATAGAGATGTGTATCAGCATAGAAAAGTGTGTTGTTCATAGAATAGAAATTAATTAAAAAAAGAAAGTCCGGTATGAGTTTGTCATACCGGACTTTCTTTTTTTAGTTTATGTTTCTTAGGTAAGCGTTTCACAAATTCTAGTGTAACGGAAAGCAACCTCTGTTAAATAGAAAGTTGCATCATAGCCTATACCGTTAGGAAAAAGACGGCTGATCGAGAAATATCCCCAGCCGTTATTGGTCATAAGAGTGTTATCCAGAGGGAGCGTAACCACTTGATGTAATAAGTTTGTTGAAGCACCTACTGGTTCAATAATTGCAAAATCTCCGGTGCCTATTGTTTCAGAAAAACTGTTACCGCCAGCTCCGGTACCAAATGTACCTAAATTATCTCTGTAATCACAAAATACTCTGAGCAGTGCATTATTATTAGGAGCAGTAATGCCATTTTGTGCGATTAATAAATGAATATCCAAAAATACTGGCATGGTAAGGTCAGCATCGGTAGGTATAATAAATTGTACTGAGAAGCGAGCGAAAGCGTCTTCCTCGTCTAAAGGAGGTACAGCAAGTGACCATGCTTGAACAAAAGGAGCATTTCCTAAAGGAGAGATACCTTCATAGACATTACCAAAGATATGATCAGGTTGTGTAGTAAATGGAGGAAAACCTTCTTCATTAAATTGACCAAGCATAGAATTTGCGTTTAAAAAGAAACATCCATTTCCACAAATACCTTGTGGTCCCGTTGCACCAGTAGCGCCTGTGGCACCAGTATTGCCAGCGCCAGTTGCTCCCGTAGCTCCTGTTGGGCCATCATGTCCTCTACGTCCGCGATGACCGCGTGGGCCACGGCAACAGAGTTGATGATCACAGCTTGAAATACAAACTCCATCATTACTGCTGGTAAGGCAGGCTGAAGTACAGCAACTATTTTTGCCTTTAGTGATGGTAACATGTGGTATTATGGAATTATCATATGCATATGATATGCATGATAGTAAAACTAAAAATTGCGCTAATCTTCTCATATCAACAATCCTCCCCCCTTATTGGTTAAATTATCATTCGAAGGTTAGCATTGCTTTTTTGTAATAAGCAATATTTTTAAAATAATTATGGAAAAAAACAATTGCAAAAAAAGAATCCGGTACGCTCGTACCGGATTCTTTTTTTGCAATTGACGATTGTTAAATATTTTTTATGGAACTGCGCAAATTCTAGAATATCTAACAGTAATAGCAGAGAGAAAAATTGAAGCATCATACTCATCCGCATCATCGGCATCAATACGTGTTACGCATAAATAAGCCCAAAAATTAGGTGCCATAGCAGCATTATTCAGTTGGATAGTAACCACTTGATGTCTGAGGTTATCAGTATCAGTTGGTGGCGTAATGAGAAAATTACCAGAATCTACTGTTTCTATGGTAAAGCCAGTTGCGGGAGGATTATTTCCAAATTCAACGCCAGCAGCTATATAGTTTGCCTGTAGTCTCAGTTGAGCAAACTCATCAGTATCAGTGTCACCATCATCAATTAATAAATGGTAATCCAAGAATACTGGCTGTGTATTATCAAGATCTTCTGGTACGGTAAATTGTGTTGAAATTCGATGCGCATTAGAACTGATAAGCGGTGGTTGTGGGAGATCCCATGCAGATATTCGTGGGGTGTTATATGATCCACCATAAACGCCACTAAATTCCATGTCAGGTTCTGTTGTTGTTGAAACTCCCAAGCCTGAATCACCATCTTGTTGGAACATCATATAAGCATTAATGAAAATACTTGCTGTTCCACAAGGGCCTGTTGGGCCTGTTACTCCGGTTGCACCCGTTGGTCCAGTAGGTCCGGTTGCACCAGTAGCACCTGTTGCACCGGTATTACCAGTAACACTGAGTCCATTAAGTCCCGTAGCACCAGTAGCTCCCATTGGTCCTGTAGGCCCTGTTGGTCCCGTAGCACCAGTTGCTCCCGTTGGTCCTGTAGGCCCTGTTGCACCAGTTGGGCCAGTAGGTCCCGTTGCACCGGTTGCTCCAGTAGGCGCCCCTGATGGGCCAGTAGGTCCTGTTGCACCGGTTATTGCCGGGCCAGTAGCTCCTGTATTGCCAGTCGCACCAATAGGGCCAGTAGGTCCTGTTGGGCCGGTAGCACCAGTTTCACCAGTGTGTCCTCTCCGTCCTCTATGACCTCGATGTCCTCTTTCCCCTCTATGGCCTCGATGTCCATGATGACCACGTGGTCCTTCTGGTCCTTCTAATATGATCTCGGTTTGGCGTGTAATTGCTTCTGCATTGAGGTCAATTATAT
>Ga0111538_10012786_pt1 | contig 11088 bp, 7 predicted proteins | sample SoiMethybrSBSTD1_FD_79669 | JGI IMG/M metagenome (GOLD analysis project Ga0111538, IMG submission 79669) | Bulk soil microbial communities from a Populus tree surrounding site in Tennessee, USA - Soil MetaG P. TD hybrid SBSTD1 (version 2)... | ecosystem: Environmental > Terrestrial > Soil > Tree... | reverse complement strand
GTGGGCCTCACCGAGGGCAACATCTTCCAGGGCGATCTCTCGCTCGACCAGATGCTGTTCAACAGACCGTTTCCCGGCTTCGCTCAGTACCGCGGCCCGACCAAGGGCTTCTACATGTGCGGCTCGGGCACGCATCCCGGCGGCGGCGTGATGGCGGCACCGGGCGCGAACGCGGCGCGCGAAATCCTGCACGACCTCCGACGCCCGAACCTGGTTCCCGAGGGCTGGCACGATGACTGAGGCCAGCAACATCATCATTATCGGCGCCGGCCACAATGGCCTGGCTTGCGCGGCCTACCTGGCGAAGGCGGGGAGGCGCGTGACGGTGCTGGAAGCCGCGGCCCAGGTCGGCGGCGCGGCGGTGACGCGCGAGTTCGCGCCAGGCTTCAAAGTCTCGGCCTGCGCGCACCTGTCCTACCTGCTCGACGCGCGAATCGCGAGTGAGCTCGACCTCGTGCGTCATGGGCTCGCGTCGGCCCGCGACAATCTCAAGACCGTCGCGCTACAGCGCACGGACGAGCACCTGGTGTTGAACGGCGGCACGCTCGAAGCCGGCCGCGTGAGCGAAGCGGATCGCGCCGCACTGGCCACGCATCACGCGATCATGCTCAAGTTCGCGCGCGTGCTCGGCAAACAGCACAACCGCATCCCGCCGCGACTGCTGGGCGGCGGGCGTTCGAACGCCATTGGCGCCGCCCTGCTGGGCTGGGACATTCGCCGCCTCGGCCGTGACGACATGCGCGAGTTCCTGCGCGTCGCGGGCATCAACATCTTCGACGTGGTCGAAGAGTCCTTCGAGTCGCCCGCGTTGAAGGCCGCGCTGGCTTTCGATGCGGTGCTCGGCACCAACCTTTCGCCGCGTTCCAACAACTCCATGCTCGCGCTGCTGCATCGGCTCTCGGGCCTCGCCAGCGGGACCACCGGCGGTGTGTCTCTGCCGGCCGGCGGCATGGGTGCCGTGAGCGAGGCCTTCGCCAGGGCGGCCGCGGCCGCGGGCGCGACCATTCGTCTCTCCTCGCCGGTAAAGAACATCGCGCTCAATGGCGATCGCGTTGCGGGCGTCGTCCTCGCCAGCGGTGAAACGCTGGCAGCCGACGTGGTCGTGAGCAACGCGGATCCCAAGCGCACGTTGTTCGGGCTGCTCGGCGCGCGGCATCTCGAAACCGGCTTCGTGCATCGGGTGCGGCATTTCCGCACGCGCGGCATGGCGGCCAAGCTCCACCTCGCGCTCGAATCCTTGCCTGAGTTCTCGCGGCTGCCAGCCGCGCTCGCGGGCGAACGCCTGGTTGTCGCCCCCGATCTCGTCTACCTGGAGCATGCCTTCGACGCCGCGAAGTACGGCGAGAACTCGCCGCGCCCGGCGCTCGAGATCAACGTTCCGACCGTGCACGACCGCACGCTCGCGCCGGCCGGCAAGCACGTGCTCTCCGCGGTTGTACAGTACGCGCCGTATGAAGAAGCCGCGAGCACGGACGCGGCTCGCGCGCAGTTGCTGGAGAATACGTTCAAGGTGCTCGAGGAATACGCGCCCACCATCCGCGACAAAGTGGTCGCCTCGGAGTTGCTGTTGCCGGCCGATCTCGAACGCGAATTCCGCCTGACCGGTGGGCACTGGCACCATGGCGAGCTCGCGCTCGATCAGTTCCTCATGCTGCGACCGGTGCCCGGCGCCGCGCAGTACGCGATGCCGGTGACGGGCCTGTACCTGTGCGGCGCGGGCGCGCATCCGGGTGGCGGCGTCATGGGCTGCGCGGGCAAGAATGCGGCGCAGGCTGTCATCCAGGCGGGACGCGCATGAATGACCTCATGAATAAGAAGGAGCACTACCGGACGGCGGTGTACCCGACACCGTTCCACGAACGTACCGCCGCGCTGAACAAGCTCAACGTGTGGCACCGCTGGAAGGACTACACCGTCTCGGACGCCTATTACAACGTGTCGCTCGAGTACGCCGCGATTCGCAATGCCTGCGCAGTGTTCGATCTCTCGCCGATGACCAAGCACCGCATCACCGGTCCCGATGCGCTGGCCTTCCTCGATCGTCTCGTGACGCGCGACGTGTCGAAGATTAAGCCGGGCAGGGTGGGCTACGCCGTCTGGTGCGACGACAACGGCCGGGTGATCGATGACGGCACCATCTTCCACCTGAAGCCCGGCGATTACCGGCTGTGCTCGCAGGAGCGCCAGCTCGAGTGGTTAGACCGATCGGCCTTCGGCTTCGACGTGAGCCTGGTCGAGGAAACGCACGACGTCGCCTGCGTCGCCTTCCAGGGACCGACCAGCTGCGCCGTGCTCAAGGCCATCGGCTGCGCCGGCGTCGAAAACCTCAAGCCCTTCGACATCGGCTATTGGCCGTTCGCCGGCGGCGAGTTGATGGTGTCCCGCACCGGATTTACGGGTGATCTCGGGTACGAGCTGTGGACCGACAACTCGCGCGCGTTGCCGCTGTGGGACGCGCTGTTCGACAAGGGCGCCATTCACGGGATCCGCCCCATGGGCACGCATGCGTTGGAGATCGCGCGCATCGAGGCGGGATTCATGCAGGCACACGTGGATTTCATGCCCGCCGACCAGGCCATCCACCTGGATCGCGCGCGCTCGCCGTTCGAGCTCGACCTGGGGCGCCTGGTGGATTTCAAGAAGCCCAACTTCAACGGCCGCCGGGCGTTGCTCGAGGAACAGAAGCGTGGCTCGCGTTACAGATTCGTCCGCCTCGAGATCGCCGGTAACAAGGTCGCGCGCGCCGCTTACATATACAACCGCAAGAGCAAGGGCGAAGTCATCGGCACGGTGACTTCAGCGGAGTGGTCGCCCTCCGCGAAGACCAATATCGCGCTGGCTTCCCTGCACATGCCCTGGGGCCGCCCTGGGGATGAACTGTGGGCCGACATCTACTACCAGCGCGAGCTGCAGTGGTCGCGTGTCACCGTTCCCTGCCGGGTGGTCGAAGGCGCGTTCTTTGACCCGCCACGGCGTCGCGCCACGCCGGCCGCCGATTTCTGATTTCGTGAACAGCGCACCCGCAAAGGTCGAGTGTTGCAGGCCCCTCACTGCCCCTTCTTCAACACCGCCGAGTTGCGCTCATCCGACTCGATCTCGCGAAATAGCGCCTTCAGCGACTGCGCCTTCGCGACCGGCACGCTGAGCTCTTTCACCTCGAGCGTACGGGTGTAGCGGAGCACGTTGCCGGCGAAGGTAGTGGAGCTGCGGTAAGCGACGAAACCGAGATCCTTGTTCACCGTCGGCGGCAGCGCGTCGGGCACGAAGCCTGCAGGCACGGTGATCTCGAACACGTCAGTATTGCGAACAGGTGCCTCGAACTCGATCGGATGCTGACGCGGCTCCTTGGTTTCCAGCATCCCGCTCGACATGGACCCGAACACACGCGGCCGAATGATCAACAAATCACCTGCGGTTCGCGAATAACGCGGGATCTCGACGTTGTACTTCCAGATGAGCGGCTGTTCCATGACTTTCTGGTTGGTTACGGTCGCGTGCAGGATTTGAAACGTCGATAGCGAATGGGTCAGCATGGCTTCGACCGGCTTTATCTGATCCACGTCCTGCTGCGCGGTGCTCAGCGTGTAGCGCTGGTCGGCCGCAGCATCGCCGGACCAGGTCTCGCGCACGTCCCCGCTCAAAGTGCCGTTTTCGTCGAGCGTCAATTTCGCCGTACGCTCCACCCCGTTGAGCGCGCCGGGGGTCTGCGGGAGCGCAAGCAGCTCGCCGCCGGCGGGCGTCACCAGCATGCCGTAGTTGGCCTGCAGCGCGCCCGGTAGATAGCCGAGTGAAATGAGCGGATGCGTTGGGTCAAAGAATAGAACCGGGCCGAGCGTCTTGTGCGCGATCACCGCCGGCAACCGTGTGGTGTCGACGCCGGCCGGAAGCCGAATCGCGATGATCGCGTGATTGAATCCCATGTTGGGCGGAGTGCTCGCCGCCACGGAGCCGCGTTCGGTGTTGATGAGCACGTAATGCGATTCGACACCCAGCTCCTTCAGCATCGAGGAGAGCAAGGTGACTTTGTCCTTGCAATCGCCGTAACCGTGCGCCAGCACTTCGCTCGCCGGGTGAGGCTGCACACCGCCGACGCCAAGCTCGATGGCAACATAGCGAATGTCCCTCTGAGCGAAGACGGCGAGCGCTCGCATCTTGCCCATCAGATCTGGCGCGGACGCCGTGAGCTCCTGCACTTTCTGACGAAGCTGTGGCGAGGGATCGCGCCGCCCGTTCGCAAGGCCGAGATACCACGTGCCGACTTCCTGCCAGCTTTGAAACCCGCCGCCCTTCCCGTCGGGTGGCTGCAGCGATAACACCATGCGCGCAGCGATGCCTTGCCAGGGTGGCATCCGCCGCTCGAGCTTTACCGGCTTCAAGTCCGTGGCCACCCAGCGCCACTGTCCCGGCGCCACTTCCGCTGGCGCAAACTCGTCGTAATTGAGCCAGAAGACCTTGTACGACCAACTCGGCGGCAGTCGCACCGTGTACCGCGCCTCACGCACGGGCAGTGTGTCCTGAATATCCCACTCGTCGGTCATCGCATACGGCTGCATCTCCTGCTCGATCTCATAGCCGATTATGCTGCCTGGCACGGACGCCGGAATCTGCATGACTTTGCGTCGCACGTCGCTGACCAGCTCGCCGCCGTCCACGTTGCTCATGGCGGTCTCGACGACGTCCCGATCCTTGACCTCGAAAACCTTGCCTTGCGCCGGAATGCTCCAGCCGTGCATGGACGTGACACGGCTCTGTGGAGTGAATTCCGTGCGGACCACACCATACGCTTCGCCGTTGCTGCGCAGGATCTTGTAGACGCGGCGTTCCAGGCGCTTCATCTTGCCGGGCGCCAGTACCGTAAGCTCGGTTTCTGAAAAGAGCACGACGGCGTCAGTCTCGTCGTCGTGTGCCGGCACCGGCGCGTCCACTTGCGCGCGCACCCACTCCGGTACGCCTGCGGCCCACACCGCGGAGACGTGCATGCAGGCGCACGTCACCAGACCTCCAAACAGCAATTTCGTGAGCCTCAATCCCGGGTGCCTCAATGTTTGTTAGCCGTGCGCGGTGGAGCGCCCAACGTGATGACAACCTGATCCTCGTCGCCCGCGCGAACGGCCTGATAGAAGTCCCGTACCTGGGCGTAGAACTTTTGCTGAACGAGGATGGTTTTCGACACGAGTTCGCGCTTGATGGTCAATGTGCTGTCCGTAGTCTGGGCGCTCGAGTTGTATGTTGCGACACCGATGTCCGCGGTACGTGCTTTCGGCACGCTGCTGATCTGCCAGCCCGGCGGCAGTTCGATGGCGACCTCGTCCGTGTGTTGATAGGGGAACGTGAAGTAGAGCGGATGCACGCGGGCACTGTGCTCGAACATGTGCTTCTCCGAACCGCCGAACAGGCCGACGGGCATCAGCGAGCGGTTGCCGGCTGCGGCCGCCCAACCGGGTACGCTCAGCTCGAATTCGGCAACGAGCGGCGTCTCGGAAGCGGTCCAATCCGGCGTGTTAGTCAGCTTCACGTCGATCCCCGTAGAAATGCCGGCCTCGAGGTCCTGCTCGAGGTATTTCCGGCGGTCGGTGGCATCTTCATTGCGCTCGGTGAGGCGACGCCAACTCGCCTCGAGGCCACTGTAAGTCACGATGACCGTGCCCTCGAGCATTCCTGACGGCGAGAGCTTCACGGACGCCTTGCGCTCGACGCGCGACTCGGTCGCGCCGGGCACCGTTGTAGTCACCCATTGACCGCCGTCGGTACCGAGGCGCAGACCCTTCACGGCTGTTTCGCTCCACGGGAGATACGCGAACGGCATGAATGGTGTGCCGGGATCAAGATAGACCGAGCTGTCGCCGAGGTTGACGAGTACGACGCAAGTATTGAGGTCACGCGCATTCATCAGGCGCGGATCGAAGAAATTATCGTCGCGCGTCGAGATGAGCACGAGGGAGGCATCGAGCTTCGCCGCGCGCACCAAGCCGTAGAAGAACCAGGTGACTTCGTCCGCGTGCGCGTAACCGTGTTTCAGCACGTCTTCGGCGTCGTGATTGTCCGCGAGCTTTTCGCGCTCGGCCTCTTGCTCGGTCGCCTGGCGCTCGAACGAGAGGTTGCGAATCTGCTGAGCGCGCGCGTACAGCTTGCGCGCCTTGGTTTCGTTGGAATCGCCGGGCTGCACGAGCCGCGCTATTTCCTGCTCGAGCGCGCGCCCGGCTTTGATGAAGCGCTGGACGTCGCTGTTGGAGCGCTTGCCGAACGCCTTCCAATAGGCGATTTCTTCTTCCTGATCACTTTCCTCGCCTTCGTAGACGAACTCGACGCGATATTTCATCACGTCCTCGGGCGGCATGTACTCCTCGGTGACGAATGCCGGCACGTCGTGTGTTTCGAGGCGGATGAGCCCACGCTCCTTGGCCGGAGGCTTCGTGTCGGGCGGCAGGCCGAGCGGCCAGCTCCACCTCAGGAACAAGTTGTTGGCGGGCCGCAAGGAAAACACCGCGCGTCGCGTGAACAAGTCGTCGCTGAGCAGCCAGCGCGAATTAAAAGCCCATCCAAGCGGCATCGACCGGTGGTAGCGATATTCGATGATGCTGCCGACTTCAACGCTTGGCAGCGTGAAGGATTTCGACATCATCTTGACCCCTCGTGCCTTGACCAGCGCCTTGTCGTATACCGTTCCATCGAATTCAATGATGCTGCCGTCCGGACGAATGACGCGCGCTTGCAGTCCGCGAATGCTGCTGGATCCCTTGAGATACGGGATCTCGACGTTTGCATACTTGCGCCCTTCGTCCGTCAGGATCTTGATGCGCGAGTAGATGACTTCCGAGGAGTCCGCGTCGTTGCGATCAACCTGGCGATAGAGATAAATCGCCGCCGCCGTAGGCGCCTTCGGCTCGCGCTTCATCTGCAGGTCTTCGGGCGAGATCGGCTGCCACTCGTCGGCGTGACTGGGCATCGCGAGACCAAGCGATAACAGCGCGGCGAGCGCTCCGAGGCGGGCAAATCCCTGAAGCATGGCGAGATATCGTCCTTATTCTTATAGTTCGTGCGACAGCTGCGCCGCGGCAGTATGGCGCAGCGTCACGGACGCGTCGAGCATCCGGGTGCCGCGGACCCGCTAGCGCAGCGACGTCGCGTAGATATGAGACTTAATGGGCTCGTCAGCCGGCCTCTAGCCCCAGCAGGGCTCGCGCTTCGGCTCAGCCACGGCCAAGGTGCCCGGCCAACGTATTGACGACGTTCCCACCGATGGCATCGATCGCATACCCGCCTTCCATGATATAGACCGTTGGCTTCATCAGGCGGGCAATGCGCTCTCCCACGCGCAGGTAATGCTCGCTTTCGAGCTTGAAGGAAGAAATCGGGTCGTCCTTGTAGGTGTCTACGCCCAGCGAGACCACGAGTACGTCGGGGTCGAATGCAGCCACACGCGAGCAGGCATCTTCAAGAGCCGTGCTCCACTTCGACCACTCCGTGCCATGCGGGAGCGGGTAATTGACATTGAAACCCTTCCCCTGCCCGCTACCCGTCTCATCTGCGTATCCGAGGAAATAGGGATAGTCGCTGGCCGGATCCGCGTGGATCGAGAGGAACTGCACGTCGCTACGATCGTAGAAGATGTCCTGCGTGCCGTTGCCGTGGTGATAGTCCACGTCGAGTATCGAGACGCGAGATGCACCGCGGGAGCGAAGATATTGAGCCGCCGCTGCCGCATTGTTGATAAAGCAATACCCACCATAGAAGGTGCGCGCAGCGTGATGCCCCGGTGGTCTGCACAGACCGAACGCGCTCTTTTCCTCGCCGGAGGCCACACAATGCGCCGCGCACATTGCGATATCGAAGGAGCCCTTCGCTGCCGCCCACGTGCCCGCCGTGATGCCCGTGGTGTTGTCGAAGCAATAGTACGAAACGCGACCGTCGAGAGAGTCAGGCACCCTGTCGTTGCGCAGATTGCGAATGGGCGCGGCAAGCGGCTGGATGATTCCGGTGCGCCCCATGGCACGCCACTCATCAAAGGCGCCTTCCAGGAAATCGACCAGCGCGCGATCGTGCACGGCGTAGGCGTGCGCGAGCGGAAATTCCTGTGGCGCCACTAGCGGCCCGAGCTTCGCCGCCTCCAGGCTCGCCAGGATATTGTCCGCACGGCTCGGGCGCTCGTAGGCCGGCACCATCTCACCGCGGTTGAATTCCATCGGCACGTCGTGCAGGCGGTGGGCATGTGAATAGAAAAGCTTCATCGGCGCTCCCTGGGAAGGAGCGCAGCGTAGCTGGACTATCGCTTCAATTCAGCAGCCACGCGCCGAACGCCCAGCAGATCAAGGCATTGCCGGTAGCCATGGTGAAGTCGTCGGTGCCGCGCGGCGAGAAAAGCTCGAGCGCGGAGCTTGCGAAAGCGATGGTCACAGCCAGCGCGATGAATCCCGCAGGCAGCCCGTTCATCACGACGATGCCGACCGCGAACGCGAGACCGCCTACCAGGCCGGTGACTGTCCCTGCCACAGATTTTCGGTTCACATCGCCCACGCCCCGCACGCGAATTTTCTGCGTTCCATACAAGGAACCGCCCACTTCGGAGAGAGTGTCGACAACCAGGTAGGTGCCCCAGATCAGCGCGAACAGCACCGCGAACTGCTCGGGCGCATACAGCGTCTGTAGCTGGGCGCCGATCGGAATCAGCGCGAACTTGAACAGTGCCCAGAGGCTGAGGATCAGAAGGCTGTTCGCGCGGGCGAGAGTGCCGTCCATCACGCGCGTCTGTGCGCCGTAGAACACCCTGCCCAGGAAACCGTCGACGTAGAACAGCGCGATGAACAGCCAGTTTATGATCACCGAATCGAGCAAGGTCTCTGCCGTGAATCCGGTGGCGAAGTTCCCGGAGTGATTTGTCGCGATCTGCGAATAGAGGAAAAAGAAACCTGCCATCGCGAGCGTGATGAAGCGGCCACGCCGGCCGATCATGTCGACAATGCGGATGCGACGCTCGGAGTAGCGGCTCAGCAGTCCGGGTAAATCGAACGTCTGCGACATGCGCGACGAAAACACCGCGCGACGGTCGTCGCGTGTCATGCCGACGAAGAGCTTCAGCAGCGCGTTCTTGACGCCATACCAGATCAGGGCCCACAACACATTGAAGAACAGGATCGAGATCAGGAGTCGACTGGCGGTGTCTGCAGTGAGCACGAATCGGCCGGCGAAACCTTCGCCGAATCCGGTGAGGGCGGCCAGCGCGGCGAACAGCGTGAGCGCGATATTGACCGCAAGCACGAAGCGGAACAGGCGATCCGCGAGGCGTTGCCGGTCTTCGGGAGGCGCAATGGCCGCGCTGGTGATGGTCGAAGTAAGTATGTTGGTGTTCATTGCCTTCTCACCGCATAAACGAACGAGATTCGCCGAATTCGACAGTGGGCACGCGCGCAATGTTGACTTTCAACGAGGGACGTCTGCAAGTGATACCTGTCACTCCGCGACGTCCCAGCTAGATAGTCGGGTTCAGGCGGGCTCGAGCCCAAGCAGGGCTCGCGCTTCCGCGGGTGTGGCGACGGTGCGCCCATATTCGCTGGTTAGCGATGCCACGCGCGCCACGAGTTCGGCGTTGCTCGCCGCGAGCCGGTGCTCGTCGAAGCGCAGGTTGTCCTCCAGGCCCGTCCGCGCGTGGCCGCCGAGCTCGAGCGCCCAGTGGTTCACGACCAGCTGATTCCTGGCCATTCCGGCGGCCGTCCAGGTCGACCCGGGGAGCAGCACTTCGAGCTCTTTGACGAGGAACTCGAGCAGCTCGCGCCGTGCCGGGAGCGCGTTCTTCAATCCGAGTACGAACTGGACGTGTGCCGGGGCTTTCAACAGGCCACGCTTCACCAGCTCCACCGCGTTGTAGAGCATCGCCGCGTCGAACACCTCGACCTCGGCCTTGATGCCGCGACCGATCATGTCGCGCGCGAGGTCTTCGACGAAATCGGGGGGATTTTCGTAGATGGAAGTCGGGAAGTTCACGGAGCCGGTGGCGAGTGACGCCATGTCGGGGCGCAGATAGAGCATCGACCCACGTTCCGCAAGCCCGCGTCCCCGCCCACCCGTGGAAAACTGCACAATCATGCCGGGGCAATGCTTCTTGACGCCCTCCTGGACGCGGGCGAAGCGCTCGGGATCGGACGAGGGCCGGCCCTGGTCATCCCGCACGTGGATGTGGACGAGCGCCGCGCCGGCCTCGAAGGCTGCCTGCGTGGACTCAATCTGCTCCTCGGGCGTGATCGGGACCGCCGGGTTGTTTGCCTTCTGCGGCAGGGACCCGGTGATGGCGACGCTGATGACGACGGGGTGTGGCACTGCGCGATCATCCCGCATCTGGTCAGGGGCGCCAACTCGCGGGCTACAATCCCGCATGCTCTCAGAGCGCGATACCGTCCTGCACAGCTGGTGCCGGCAGGCCGACTGGTCCGCCCCGACCATTGTTGGGGGCGCGGGCGCGCGGATTCACACCGCCGACGGCCGTTCCATCCTGGACATGAGCAGCCTCGCCGAGTGCTGCAATCTCGGCCATCAGCATCCGAAGGTGGTCGCCGCGATCCGGGAGCAGGCACAGAAGCTTTGCTTCGTCACCAGCGCATGGGGTGCTGAGCCAAGAGCGCGTCTCGCCGAGTTGCTGCTCGAGAAATCAGGATTCGCCGGCGGGCGCGTGTTCTTCACGCTCGCCGGCGCCGATGCAAACGAGAACGCGGTGAAGTTCGCGCGGCAGGCATCGGGCAAGCCGCGCGGGCGCATCATCGCGCGCGATCGGTCCTATCACGGTGCGACCTACGCGACGATGGCGCTGTCCGGCGACAGTCGCACGCGTCACCAGGTCGATCCCGATGCTTTCGGCGTTCTGCACGCGCCGCCCCCATACGCCTACCGCTGCCCGTACGGCAGCTCGACTGCCGAAGAATGTGGCAACCGCGCCGCCGCGCACGTCGGCGAGCTGATCGATAAACAACAGAACGTGGCTGCGGTCATCATGGAGCCGAACGCCGGAACCAATGGCATCGTCGCTCCAGCTAACTACTGGCCGACGCTGCGCGCCCAGACCAGAAGCCGCAACGTCTACCTGATCGCCGACGAGATCAT
>Ga0111538_10012785_pt1 | contig 11088 bp, 6 predicted proteins | sample SoiMethybrSBSTD1_FD_79669 | JGI IMG/M metagenome (GOLD analysis project Ga0111538, IMG submission 79669) | Bulk soil microbial communities from a Populus tree surrounding site in Tennessee, USA - Soil MetaG P. TD hybrid SBSTD1 (version 2)... | ecosystem: Environmental > Terrestrial > Soil > Tree... | reverse complement strand
GGCCGGGCGATTTCCGACGGAGACTTCGCTGTTGAAGGGGTTCCCGGTAGCGGGGCGCGAATCGTTGTGAACTTCATCAACTCCGCCGGCTCCAAGACCGGAAAACTGTTGCCCACCGACAATGTGGTCGACGTCATGGAACTGGACAATGGCAAGAGCGTGCGATGCAGTCTTGTCGATGCTGCCGCTCCCGCAGTGTTTGTGCAGGCAAAAGACATTGGACTCACCGGGACAGAGCTGCCTTCGGACACTGCTTCAAATCCCCGGATTCTCGACCTTATGGAAGAGATTCGCGCAAAGGCAGCAGTCATGATGAAGCTGGCGCCAAACCGTTACGAGGTCAGTCCGGCTATTCCAAAGGTTGCGATCGTTGCGCCGCCAGTGGACTACCCCACAAGTTCCGGAAAAACCATCACCGCCGCTGAGTGTGATCTCGTCGCCCGCACAAAAGCTCTGGCAGTACTGCATAAGGCTTATGCGATAACGGGAGGAATTTGCCTGAGCGCCGCCGCGCTGATTGACGGATCCGTAGTCCACGAAATCGCCGACGGTCGCGCGAAACAAACCGGCATCGTGAGGATCGGGCACCCGACCGGGGTTTCCCAATTCCTTGTTTCTGTTTCGAGAAAATCATCAGGCGAGTTCGAACTTACGAAATCCGCAACCGCGGGCACAGCACGCCGCATTATGGACGGGCAGGTCTACCTCTAGAACAGCCCCAGGGCTTTCCACCAGAACGGCCCGATCCCCATCCACACGATAACGAAGACAAGGGACGCGACAAACCCCACGGTCCACCACTGCCGGATGCTGGAATACCCTGCGCCCCAGTACACCGGTGATGGGCCTCCACCGTAGTGAGTCAACGACACACAGAGACTTGAGAAGAACGCGAAGGTCAGCGCTGCGAAATAGGGTGGTGCGCCCACAGCAACCGCGACCGTCAGAAACGGAACAAAAAGCGCCGCAGCATGTGCCGACAGGCTGGCGAAAAAATAGTGGGCATACATATAGACGAGAGCGAGAATCCCGAGCGCGGGGAGCCATGGCCATCCCTCCACATGGCTTGCCACGTATTTCGAGAACCAGGGAATAAGGCCCAGCGTATTCAGCATTGTCGCCATCCCTACGAGCCCGCCGAACCAGATCAGCGCATCCCAGCCCGAACGTTCTGCGAGGACGTCTTCCCATTGCAGCGCACCCAGAATCAGCAAGACGCATAAACCAAAAAATGCGACGACAGTGGGCTCCAGTCCGCTCCATCGTCCGGTCACCCACAGCAAGAACGTCAGCACAAAAACGCCAAGGACGACGCGCTCCTGCCGGCTGATTGGTCCCATCTTGAGAAGCTCAGCCCGGGCCAGTTCCGCAGCCTCGGGCGTTTCGCGGATCTCCGGCTTTGTCAGGCGAAATACGAGATACGGAATAATGGCAAAGCTGATCAGGCCTGGAACAAGGGCTGCGATCGCCCAACCTGTCCATGTGATTTCGATCTGGACCGTCTCGCGGGCCGCGTTTGCAATAAAAGGATTCGCAACCATCGAGGTCAGAAACATCGCGCACGTAACAGCATGTACCTGATACGCGCTGAGCATGAGAAACGTGCCGATGCGCGCTGCTGTCGGACCTGGTTCAGACCCGTAAGTCGAAGCCAGGCTTTTCACGACCGGAAAAAGTACGCCCGCCGTCCGGGCGGCACCGGACGGGATCCCGGGCGCGAGAACCAGATCGGTTAAAGCCAGAGCGTAGCCGAGCCCAAGCGTCCGCCTTCCGCAGAGACGAATGAAAAAATACGCAATGCGCCGCCCGAGACCCGTCTTGCTGAAGGCTCTCGCAAAAAGAAATGCCGCTACGATAAGCCAGACCGTTGCATTCATATATCCGGCCATGGCTTCGCTGAGTGATAACGTTTCCGTAAGCATCGTCGCCGTCGTACCGATTAAAACGACTGCGCCGAGCGGCAGCGGCTGAAGAATGAGTCCAATGATGGTTCCGAAAAAAATCGCAAACAGATGCCAGGCTCTTTCCTCGACACCCGTAGGGGCCGGCATAAACCAGATGGCAACGGCAACAAGAACGGTAATCACACCGCGCAGGATCCGATTCCTGCCCTTGATACCGTTAGATGGAGTGGCGCTCAAGGCGCTCGACTATAGCATGCGCTCGGCTTGCTTGACAGCCGTCGCCCGCGGCTGAAGAATACTCCTGGCATTCGAAAGGGAGATCTCAAATGACAACGCGCGTGTTTGGCTTGATGCTGGGAGCAACCTTCGTCGTCGCAATCCTATTGTCGGTAGCGCAACCTCAGGCGAGTGCGCAGGCAACTGCAAAGGCCGCCGATATTCCACGCCTTCCGAATGGCAAACCGGACCTCAGCGGAGTCTGGGACAAGCCGCGCGTTACAGACATCACACGGGACTCCAATGAATGCGGCAGCGGCGCACCGATCAAGGGATGTACGCAGAAGGGTGCGGGAACGCTTACCTATACTCCCGCCGGCGACCAACTGAACAAAAGCCCTAGATTTGACTATGCCGCGCGCTGTCTGCCATGGGGATATACCCGGGCCATGCAGACTGCCTACCCCGTGGAATTCGTACACACGTCGAAGCGCTTCGCCATCCTTTTCGAATCGAACAATGTCTTCCACATCGTCCCTACCGATGGGCGAGAGCATCCCAAGAACCTTGAGGCCTCATGGATGGGAAATTCCGTAGGGCGCTATGAAGGGGATACGCTCGTGATCGACACCATCGGCTTCAATGGCAAAACCTGGATTGACACCGCGGAGCACCTCTCCAGTGATGCGCTGCACGTGGTCGAGCGCATCCGCCTTATCGATGCGGATCACCTGGAGTATGAAGTTACATTTGATGATCCGAAGATTTATGCGAAGCCCTTCAAGAACACTCGAGTGTTCGTGCGGATGCGCCCGGGAGACGAACTGATGGAATGGTGGTGCATGGAAAACAATAAGGATCTTATCGAGGGGCGGCTTTCGGAAACGCACATCAATCCGTAGACGTTGTAGGCGCGGTCTATGACCGCGCAATTCTTCGACGACGCGCAGAGCGCGGTCATAGACCGCGCCTACAATTCCCGAAGCGCTCTGGAAATCGGGAGTCTTGCCGCTCGAATCGCGGGCAACAATCCCCCAATAAAACCGATGGCCAGCGCGTACAACAAGCCTGTCGCGAACAAGGCCGGCGTCACTTTGAACGCGAAAGCCACCTGACTGAAGCTCTGCCAGTTCATGGTTGAAGTCTGAAAGCCGTCGAAGGCCAGGTACGCCGCGATAGCGCCAATGCTTCCGCCGATCGCACCCAGGATGACCGATTCTGCCAGGACCGATACGACGACAGAGACAGCGTTGAAGCCGAGAGCCCGCAGGGTCGCGATCTCACGAGCCCTTGAGGCGACCGCCGTATACATGGTCAGGATCGCGCCAAAGACGGCACCGATTGCCATAAGAGTTGCGATTCCAAAACCGAGCGTATTGATCAATCGGGTCATTTGCTCCGACTGGCCGGCGTAATACTCGCTCTCCCGCCGGACGTCCACGGTTTGAGTCTGGGGATTGGCCTTGAGCCACTCCTGCAATCGCTCGAAGGAGTCCGGCGATTCGAGCGTCACGAGAATGGAGTTAAACCAGTTCGGACGCCGATAACCACTTTGCAGCGCCTGGACGTCGCACCAGATCTCCGTCTCCGCGACCCCGCCATCCGCCTCAAAGATCCCAACAACGACCCAGCGGTTCTGACCTGAGATCACGGTGTCCCCAACGTTCAGGCCGACAAAGAGATTGTGGGTTGCCCTTCCTACGATGACCTCATTCGATCCGAAGCGAAACATGCGCCCCTCGACCAGGGATACTTCCTCACGCACTTTGAGGCCTGCCGGCTCGATGCCGCGTATCGGAACGTTTGCCGTTGTTTCCGGGCTGGTCTTTTTAGGGAGTTCAATGATCGCGTAGAAATCAGCAGACTCGAATGCCGTGTCTCCATCTCGTTTGATCCCTGGAGCCTCCTTGATGATTCGGATCTCGGGCCCTTCGATGCCACTCGTCAACTCGGTGTCCACACCGGAACGCATGATGATCGCCCTCTCGGTTGATCCCGATCCCTTCATGGCGGCTGCGAAGCCTGCGGAGATCGACAGCACGGACACAAACACGATGACAACACCGGCGATACCGATGATGGCAACGGCCGACGAGCCCAGTCGCGCAGGAATAGTGCGCAAATTGAGAAACAGTACAGCAACGGTTTGTCGGAGCCAGTACATCCGATACTCCCTACGTTTTTCTCAGCGCCTCGGTGATCTGCAGCCGCATCGCTCCGACCGCCGGCATGATCCCGGCTACCAGGCCCATCAGGATCATGAGACCGACGCCAATCACGATGTTCGACGGCGGCAGAGTGAAAAGCGGGAGAAGTCCTCCGGTTGGATCGCCAAGCTGAACGATTCCCCACGCAGCAGCGAGTCCAAGGGCTCCGCCGCCTACAGTTATGATCAGCGACTCTGTCAGGACAAGCAGAAGAATCTTGCTATCCGCAAACCCCAGAGTCTTGAGAACCGCGAGTTCGTTCGTGCGTTCGCGCACAGATTGGACCATGGTGCTCGCTGCGACGAGGCCGAACATGAACAGCACAATTGAAGCAATCGCTACGGTAATGGTTCCGATATCACCAACCTGTTTCGCAAAACCTTCAACGAAACCCTTCTCGGTTGTGGTTTTTGTTTCGAATCCGGAATTCGCAAACATCGCGTCAAAGGTCTGCCCCAACTCTACCGCTTTGCCCGGGTCCGCGATCTTCACGACGTACCAGCCGACAATACCGTTGAGGGCCGGCGGACGATTCTCGTCGAGATAGTCGTATCTGAGAAAAAACTGAGTCTTGTCTACCGTAGGTCCGCCATCGTAAATGCCGTCGATGGTGAACTCCCACGGCTCCCTGGGTTGCCAGCTCGGCGCAAGCAGCGGGATCCTGTCCCCAAGTTTCCATCCAAAGCGCTTCGCGAGATCCTTCCCCACAATGACGCCTTGCCTGTCGGCTTTCCATGCTTCCATTTGCTCCGGTGGCAGCTTGATCTCCTGATAGATGTCCAGAAATGTCTCCGGCACAACAGCCATCGAGGTAATCGCGTTTCTGGCTTCCTGATAGGCGCCGCCGAACCAGGTCTGATGGGTCACCATTTCGACTCCTGGTGTTTGCTGAATCCGCTGCGCGTAAGAGATTGGCAGGGGCAGGATCAATGTCACCTTATTGATCAGCACCAGTCGATCGTTTCCGGCAATTTCCACGCCGAAGCCAAAGGCTGTTCGAACCGTCATCACGATGCCGAAAAGCAGAAACGCGATGAAGATCGAAAGCAAAGTAAACGTCGTGCGGATTCTGCGCCTCCAGACGTTCATCCAAATTAATGGGAGAAACCTCATGGCTGCCCATTACCTCCGAGAACACCTTTATCCAGGTGCAGAGTGCGCCGGGCGCGTTCTGCAGCATGCGGATCATGCGTCACCATGACAATCGTCTTGCCGTGATCACGGTTGAGTGCCTGCAGCAACTCCAGAATCTCTTCGCTGGCCTTTCGATCGAGGTCACCCGTCGGCTCATCGCAGAGCAGGAGCGTCGGATCCGTGACAATCGCGCGAGCGATGCCGACGCGCTGCTCCTGACCGCCCGACAACTGCCCTGGGTAGTGCTTGGCACGATCCGCCAGCCCGACAACCTTGAGGGCGATGGCACAACGTTCCCTCCGCTCGGCTTTGGACAGCCGTGTCAAAAGCAGGGGAAGCTCCACATTTCTCTCCGCCGTGAGCTTTGGAAGCAGATTGTAGAGTTGGAAAACGAAACCTATATTACCGGCCCGCCACTGCGACAATGCACTGCCACGCAGGGAGCTGACACGAAGGCCATCCACATCCACGGTTCCGTCCGTCGGTGCGTCGAGCCCACCCATCAGATTGAGCAGCGTCGTTTTCCCGGATCCCGACGGGCCCATGAGCGCAAGGAAATCCCCTGACGGAATGTCGAGGGACACACCTTTGAGCACTTCAATGCGCTCACTCCCCCGAGTGAAATTTTTGTGCACGTCTCGTATGTGAACGAGGTTGGAATTCATAGGTCAAAAATTTTAAGGAAAAACGGGGCGCCGTGGTGAAAAAAGAGAGCGAGGGCGAAACAGCCACCTCCATTTTTCGAAATCCTCCGCCCACTCTGGTGTTGCTTAGCCTGGTTTTCCTAGTTTTGCTTTGACACGCCCTTTCCGTTGATATAGCTTCCGCCTCAAAGTTCTCTGGAAGTTAGAAGAACCGAATCCGTAGGCGCAGGGTTCGTCCTGGTAGGGTCGCCCCCTGTTGTTCAAAAAGTCTACTTTGGGGGGCGTATGCGCAGATATGTTGCTCGGGCGATTTTACTGTGTCTGTTAACGGCGGTCCTTGCGTTTTCTCAAAACGCACAGTTAGCCGGCATTGTGACGGATCCGAGCGGCGCTCTGGTGCCGGGCGTCACGATCACCGTGACAAACACCGACACCGGCGTTGTAACCACGACCCTTACGAACGAATCAGGAGCGTATTCGTTTCCCAGCCTTCAACCGGGGAAAGCCTATAGGGTGAGCGCCTCGCTCCCGGGCTTCCAGACCAGGACAGTCACGGAGATCGAACTGGCTTCATCCGTGCGGCAGAACTTTCAGCTGCAATTGAGCGCTGCGCAGACCAATGTCGAGGTTACTGCGGATAGCATCAGCGCCATCTCCGCAAACTCCGCTTCGGTGGGCGACGTTTTGCCCGAGAGCCGAATCAACAATCTCCCCAACGTGGGGAACAACGTGCTCAGTCTTCTCAACGTACTTCCTGGCCTTCGCGTCAGCCTCACGGGCACTCAGAATAATACGATTGGCGGCCTGGGTCTGAACACGATGAACATCACGCGAGATGGCTTAACCACGAACGATACGCGGTTCGGTGCCGAAGGTGATCTGGCGGCAGGTACCCCGATTCCAAACTTCGGTGGTCTGGGTGTCATGTCTCCTACCACCCTTAACCCCGATCTGATCGGAGAAATCAAACTCATCCTCTCCCCGGTAGATGCGGAATTGGGGAGAGGCAACTCGCAGATTCAGCTCCAAACCCGCTCCGGAACAAACAAATTCACGGGCAGCGCAGTCTGGAACATACAGAACACAGCTTTGAACGCGAACACGTGGAATAACAACAGACAAGTCGATCAAAGAACGGGTGCATGGGCTCCTTTGAAACCTGACTGGAGAAACGTCAATGAATACACGGTGAGCGTTGGTGGCCCGATATTCAAGAATAAGACGTTTTTCTATGTCTTATGGGATCAGAACATCTCTGCTTTGCGCGCGACGATCAACAATCGTGTTTTGACAGATGAAGCCCGAAAAGGGATTGTCCGGTTCTGGGAAGGATGGGTGGCGGATAGCGGAGATTCATTAAATAACCCCACAAGTTTCCCGACGGCTGCAGCAAACCCCAGTATCGCCGCCGTCGATTTCGCCGGGAAGCCGCTGCGGCCAGAATTCTGGCCAGATGGTTCATCTTACACAGGCCGTCTGGTGTGCTTTAGCGTTTTTGGGAATACAAAACTTGATGGAAGCCCTTTTGGCGCCGCAGATTGTCCAAGTGGAACCGATAGCGCGGGCAGAGCCTACAATGCCGTGGCCATGAATCCGTCGGGCGGCCAGCTGTGGGATACGAAACGCCCAGGCAGCTTCAATGCTGCAGGATATTTCTCCAAGGTTATGGCGGCAATGCCGAAGCCGAATAACTTCATCGACGACGCCGGCGATGGTTTCGTCACGGCAGTCAACAGGTACCTCCTGACGCGCAATACCGGCGACCCTACGTTTTACAATGAGACTCTGGTCGGGAACGACCCGTACTCGAATCGCAAGCAACTCAATCTCAAGATCGATCAAAATTTCCAATCCCATCGCCTCAGCGCAGGCTGGACCTACCAACTGGATGATAACGTCGTGTTCCGCGGCGAGTGGCCGGATGGATTCGGCGGAACTTCCTATCGCCGTCCACAAATACTGACATTGAGCCTCACATCGACGTTGAGTCCGATACTCCTCAATGAGGCTCGGTTCGGGTTCAATCTCAACAAGGGCGGACAGATTCCCCCATGGCTCATGGAAGATGAGGCGATCCGCAATCAGGCTTTGCCTTATCTGGCCGAGGGAGGCACGAGGCCCGGGGGTACAACCCCGTATCCTGTCATCGCTCGGGCAGTGTCCGGGTGTCCAGCAGGCGGCTTCCCTGGGGAAACCACTCTTGCATTCGACAACGGTCCTATGACAACCCGCTTGAATTGCGCCATTGTCGTCCCCAACCTGTTGAAGGACCCACTCTACGAATGGGTGGACACACTCAGTTGGACTCACGGAAAGCATGCGTTCAAGTTCGGCGGAGACTTCCGGTATCCGAGAACGTCGGGATATGCGTTTCAGCCCTATGTGGACGCACCATTCGGGAACTTAGGGGGCGCGACGACGCAGAGCCCGTTCGCTACAGACACCGCGGGTACGGGAACTCCGTCACTCGGAACGACGCAATTGCCGCCTGCGCAACCGGGGCAGCCCGCGCCAACCTATGCAACTAACGGAAACATTTACCGCACCGACTCGCGCACGATCGCGACAAACCTTGCCTATCTTCTGACCGACTCTATCGGCAGCCTCAACACGCCCTATTGGATTGAGAACCAGGCGGACAAGGAAAGCGGAATTGCAGGCTGGCAGGACATCACGACGAAGGGAAACAGGATCCGTTCAACGGCCTCGTCCGACTACGCCATATTCGCCAAGGATGACTATAAGCTCACGCCGAGTCTGACGCTGAACCTGGGGATGCGCTATGAGTATTACGCCCCGCCCTATCTGAGGGGCGGGCTGACCGCGACGATTGCCAATCTAGGTGAGGGGTTGTTCGGGGCTGGCCAGGGGGCCGGTGGCCAATTGTTCGACAATTGGCTGCAACCTGGAAATCTCTTTTTGACCAACTACGGAAACACCCTTCCGGCCGGAGCAACCCCGCTGGATTGCAAGGTCGGTGCCCAGCAGTCATCTCTACTCCCCGTGTCGACCTGCGATCCAACCAGGGTAACAGCCTTCGAGTTCGTTGGACCCGGGACCACGAATCAAAGTAAGAGCATTCTCCCCCAGGACCGAAATAACTTTGGCCCAGCCATTGGTTTTGCGTGGCAGGTTCCCTGGTTCGGGGAAGGAAAAACAACAGTGCGTGGTGGATTTTCAGTCCAGTACACGCGGGTAAACGTCAGCGAGCAAACACTCGCCTCCGCACCCGGCAACACGCTGAATCAAGTCGCGAACGCCAACGACGCAGATATTCTCGCCATCACCTCAGGTGCGTCGGGACGAGCGATCAACTATGGCGATATCGCCACTCTGATTCCCAGGACACCCGCGAGAGCACCCGGAGAACCTACTCCCGTTTATGCCCGCAACATTTCTGCATCGGCGTACGCCCCGGATCTCGCAACGCCTTACACGGAAAACATTACGCTCTCGGTGACACGATCTCTCAGTCGGAACATGACCCTGGATGTCCGATACGTGGGAACGCTGGCCAGAAAGCAGGTCGGGACTCTCGACCTGAACGCGAGTACGGTCATGTACAACCAGGAACTGTTCCGAGCCCTTGAGGTGACGCGAGCCGGAGGCGATGATCCGCTCTTCGACCAGATGTTTGCAGGTCTCCGCCTGAGCGGAGTTCCCACAGCTGTTGCGCCGGTTAATGGAACGACAAGCAGGGGATCGGAGCAACTGCGCCAGAGCACTACCACGCGAGGCCTCCTCGCTAATGGAAATTTTGTCGCAGTCGCTAATGCGCTGATAACGAGTACGATCCAGGCGGGTGGCCAGGGAATTACGGGCCTTACTCCCGGTCCGGCGTTTTCCATTCTCCACAACGGGTGCGATCGCCTCGCGAATGGCGTAACGAACTTGCCAACGCGTTGCTTCCCGGAGAACTATCTGAGCGCAAACCCTCAATTAAATGCGGCGACCTACACCGGCAACTTCGGTCGCAGCAATTACCACTCCCTGCAGGCTGGTTTTACTTTGAGGCCCACTCAGGGTTTTTCGGTCCAGTCGACATACAGCTGGGCGAAAGCCATGCAACTTCCGGGCACAGGCTATACAGATCCGCTGATGCGGGATCTCGATCGCCAGCGCAGCGTAGACAATTTGCACAATTTCCGGACCAACGGCACCCTCCAGTTGCCGATCGGACCAAACAAGTTGCTCTTTGCCAACAGCTCGGGATGGGTGGCACGGGTCATTGAAGGTTGGCAGACCAGCTTCATCATGAACATGTCGAGCGGTCAGCCCAGCAGTGTCGCAGGAGCGGGAACCATGCGTTACGCCAATGCGCGGTTTGTCGCGACCGAGTATTGGCAAAACCCCAAAGGGCACGCCGAGTGGAACGGCCCTAACGGAAATTCGGGAACTTTCTATGGCACGAATACTTATGTCACCGTCGCTGATCCACAGTGCGCAGACAGGTCGCTCGTAGCCGCTACCATAGCTTCGGTCTGCACCCTGAACGCGCTGGCCATTAGAGCGCCCGATGGTACTCCGAATTCATTCCAGTTGCCGAACTCAGCCGGAACGGCCGTCTACGGGTTGGTAAATCCCAAACCCGGCCAGTTCGGAACACTCGGACCCCGAACTTTGGATTCGTGGGGACAGTTCTTCCTTGATGCCAACGTGCAAAAATCGTTCCAAATCAGCGAATCCAAACAGCTGTCAATTCGAATAGACGCAACCAACATCCTGAACCATCCTCAGCTCGCTACGCCAAATTTCACGGTTGGTGGCAACAACGCCTTTGGGGCGATCGTCGGTCTCGGAGGTGTGGCCAAGGGTCCCGCCATTGCGGGCGGCGCCCCGGTTCAGCGGAATTTCCAGGGCCAGGTCCGCTTAACGTTCTAGCGGGCCTTCTGGTCTTCGAGAAAGCCTTCGCCCAAAAGGCGGGGGCTTTTCTTTTTGAATATGAAGCGAACGCTTCTGTCAATCGTCGTCACCAGTCTGGTC
>Ga0111538_10012783_pt1 | contig 11089 bp, 21 predicted proteins | sample SoiMethybrSBSTD1_FD_79669 | JGI IMG/M metagenome (GOLD analysis project Ga0111538, IMG submission 79669) | Bulk soil microbial communities from a Populus tree surrounding site in Tennessee, USA - Soil MetaG P. TD hybrid SBSTD1 (version 2)... | ecosystem: Environmental > Terrestrial > Soil >... | reverse complement strand
CGCTTCACCTTAACGTCCGCCTAATCGTCAGACTCGCATAAGGAGGGGCCGGAATGCCTTCCGCAACAACAGACCAGGGGCTAAGCCTGCCCATCGGTGCCGATGCGGCCAACAACCCCACCGCGTTCGGTAACTTCGTCGCCGGGGTAGAGGTGCGCCTGGTCCGCATATACACCAACGAAGCGGATCGCACCGCCCGGATGCTCGTGGTGGCCGAAAACGAACTGTCGGGCCTGGGCGCTGAAGACAGGGTTGAGGTGTACAACGGCGCCGCCCATGTCTCGCTGTACACACGAAGCCTGTATGCGATGCTACGCAAGACGGCGGACCAGAATGTCGGTCCGTCGAACACCACGCTGCAAAACATCACCGGTTTGGTCGCGGCAGTGCCGGGCACTGCCGGCGCCGTGTTCCCGTTCCGCGCGACGATCTTCTATGACGCCTCGACGGCCGCTGACATCAAGTTCGCCTTCACCATCCCGGCCGGGGCAACAATCAAGTGGGGGACGATCGGCATCGCCACGGGCGCGGCTACGTCGTCCTTCGATGGCACGTTCGGGGTAACGACTGGTAGCGGCTCGTCGATCGCGCTCGGTGGCATCGGGGTGGGAAGCCCCCTCAACGCGGTGCTGCACGGCGAAGTGGTGATGGGTGCGACGGCGGGCAACCTGCAGTTGCAGGCCGCGCAGCAAGCCTCCGACGCCACTGCGACAACGGTGCAAACCGGTTCGCGCCTAGAGGTGTGGAGGAGTTCATAAGTGGGGGATCTACTTGACTCCATTGCCAAAGATCGGGGACAACCTTCCACCATCCGGGTGGGGACCATTGTCAGCATCAGCCCGATTCAGGTTTCCGTGCAGGGCACCATTTTCACTGGTGTCGGTGTGCTCAACGACTATGCGCCTCAGCTTGGCGATAACGTGCTTTTGGCTGGCCAGTCGGCGGTTTCGTCGGACGGTTCTTCGTGGGTAGTGCTGGGGTCGCCATCGCAGTTCCCTTCGCCACGTCCTGATGTGCGGGTGTTGGCGGCGAAGAGCCGCACCGCGCACTTTGACTCAGCCACTTTTACCACGACGGAAACAGTCATCGGTGGCTCATGGAATCTCACGGTGCCATTGCCGGCTGGCCATCTGGTGGAGATCTATGTGACGTTGCTGGCGGCCCTGACCACCGGCACGGCGAACAATCTGGCGTTGCGCTTGCGCGAGGACAGCGTGGCCGGCGCAATCATATACCAGAAGAACCACATATGCGGCGCGGGGAATCTGTATTACTCGCAGATCATTTCGGCATGGGTGCGGGTGACCACGGCAAAGACTCAGTTGTATGTGTTGACAGGGCAAGCGCCAACGGCTGGCACTGGGCAGATTGGGGTGGAGACATCCGACATCTTCATCGCGCGTGATCATGGGCTCGTATCTTCGATGACAGTCGTCTAAGGTCTACGATGGCAACATGGTCGTTAAAGATAACCCAGGCGATGTAGCTGCGAATGGGGAAGATGACTTTCCAGAGGCCCTTCTGGGCGACTTCGACGTATCGCAGCTCCCCGAGTCCCGCGAGGAAGAAGAAGGGGAAAAAGATGCCGGCAGCGTATGAGGCGCGCAGCCTGAAGAACCTGAAGGCGACCCTCGACCTACGCTGGCCCCAGCGTGATCACAGGGCATGCGGCTGGATCGGGGATGCGGCTCACCAGGCTCAGGTGTCCGACCACAACCCCGACCCCCGAACAGGTGTCGTGCGAGCGCGTGACATCGACAAGGATGGCATCGTCCCCGAGGTTGTGGTCGCATCCTGCATACTGCATCCGGCGTCGCGCTACACCATCTACAACCGGCGCATCTACCGTTCGGCGGACAGGGGCAAGCCGCGTGTGTACGACGGCTCCAACCCGCACACCGACCACATCCACGAGTCGATCCTGCATGAGATCGAGGCAGAGAACTCGTCGGCCCCATGGGAGCTGATCATGGGCTTCACGTGGCCGGAGCTTCGTCTTGGCGCACGCGGTAAAGACGCGAAGGCACTCCAGGCACTGTTGAACGCATGGGGGGCAAGTCTGGTTGTCGACGGCTCCTTCGGTCCTGCAACCGATGTTGCTTTGAAGGGATACCAGTCGCGCCACGGCCTGCGGGTGGATGGGCTAGCTGGCCCTCGGACGCAGGCATCTCTCGCAGGATAAGCGCCACACGGGTATGCAGAGCCTGCGCCCACAGGTGCAGGCTCGTCCTGTCCGGCCACGACTTGCGGCCTTCCCAGCTGGTGACCGTCTTACGTGTCACGAAGATTTTGGCCGCTACCTGCGCCTGAGTGAGGTTGAGCTGTTTACGTCGGGCGATGAGCTGAGTGACGACATCCATCAGGCTGCCTCGAACAAAGCAAGTTGCTCCTCGTGCACCGTCTGAATTGCCGCGTCGCCGTTCCACACGTGAGTAACCAGGGGAATGCCGGCAACCAAAGCTTTGTAGGCGCAGTCGTTGGTGCCGCGCGAGTTGTTGCGGTGAAAAGCGTGGCAGGCGACCGGCTTGCCCTTGTACAGCAGCCCTTCGATCACCTTGACCATGGCGGTGTTACGAACGGGGCCAGCGCCCTTGCCAAGTCGATTGCGGTCCATCGGGTGAGGTACCACGCTGACTTTGGCTCCCTGGATAGCGAAGGCGTTGCCCCAGTCGTCAGCGTGTTGATCAGCGCCACCTTCAGGGCATGCGCCGTGGTGCAGCTCGATAGCCCCGTGGTTCAAGTACAGCTGGGTAAGTATCTCCCAGATATACGCGGCGTCATCCCAGGTGCGGGAGCCGGTCACAAGCAGATGCAGCATTATGTTGTCACCTTTGCGAGAAGCTCGTCGTGGAGGTGGTCGATGATCGCGCTGAACCTACGCCAGGTGCGAATCTTGCCCGGCTCCACGGTGGCTAGCGCCATGGCGTAGGCCAAGACTTCCATCATGAGAGCGTCGTCGCTGACGGCGCAGGCGCGGTGCACGGTCTCTTTGACATCGAAGTGGGCCAGGGCCTGGTCCATGTTGTTCGACGCGGCCTGGGCGTCGCCTTTGAAGTAGTCGTTGACGATTGTGTCCCAGCGCCATCTGAGGTAGCGGGAGATCCCGACGTCCCACAAAACGCGAGTTCCTTCGCCGAATGTCTCACGGACTTCAGCGAGCGCGCCGAGGGCGCAATCTTCATCTTTGAGTGCCAAGAGGGCTGCGGTGATCGGGTTGAGCGGGGCCTCGGCCGGGGTAGTCGTCACGCCCCAATTCTACCTTCCTCGCACTTGGTGTCAATGCTTCCGGCGCACACCCGTGAAGCGTATCGTCAGCTACATTGTCCAAGTCGATTCAGGATGCCATGATCAAGGTTGTGACCATGCCAGAACCCGACGACATCCCCCGTCTCGCCGAGATCTCACGCACCCTGTCCGACTTCCGATCCGAGTTCCGCGAAGCGATCTCAGGCATGGTCCGCAGGGACGTCTACATGGCCGAGATGCGCACCTTCGATGTCCGTCTGGAAAACCTTGCGCTGGAACTCAAACGCATCGAGAACGATGCCAACACCGAGATTCGACGTGTCGATACGGACATAGAGAAAGACCGTTCCGAGCGTCGGACTCTGCGCGCCCAAGTCATCGGCGCGGGCCTCACCGCAGCGGTTACCTTCGTCTTCCTGATCATCAAGGCTTGGAGCGCCTGACCATGTTCACGAGAAAATGGTGGAAGGAAGTCGCCGAACGCATGATCAAGACTGGTGCGCAGGCGCTGATCACTTTCCTCGGCACCGACATCACCGGCATCAAAGACCTGGACCTTTCGTTCATCGCCGAAGGGACAGCGTTCATGATGCTTCTATCCCTGCTTACGTCAATTGTGAGCACCGGCATGGGCTCGGACAAGAACAGCCCATCCGCCGTATCCTGACAATGTGATCCAGGTCCATGTCTTCCACGTGCCGCGAGGCGACCTGTCCTACACCGACGCGGTCACCGCCCTACACAAGGCCTACGAAGTCCTGACCGGGAAACACCCGTGTCTTCTCGGCATGACCATCAACAACCCCAGCCACGCCGTTGAGCTGATGCTGCGTATCAGCGGCCACGACCGCTGGCGCGTGCAACACAACGCCCGGCTCGTCGCCACCGTCATGGCAAGACGAGCCGGGCTGCCCTACAAGCAGGCTGTGTGGGTCCGTGCCGAATCAGAACCCAACGCGAGGCATCTGACCAAGGATGGCGGCCGGCAGTTCAGCCACGCGCCGCGTGGGCCTTCTTCCGGCTGATCCTGCGCTGCGTCGCGTTTTTCGTGGCGTACTCCACGATCGTGCGCTCATTGAGCCCAAGCATGTCCATGTAGCATTCCAGGACGTCGCCGTTGGCTGGCCATGATTCAACGACGTCGCCGTTTTCGTTGTGCCACACACCGATCGGCTTGAGTCTGCCGCGCGCATGTAGCCATTGCAGCATGGCCACCGCAGCGTCCTGCAGACCCTGCAGTTCCTGTGGGGGACGACGTGTCAGGAGGCGTGATCGGGATGGATTCAGGTCGTCTGCCCCCATAGGGATGCTCCTATTCGTTGGCCGGCTTGGTGATCAGATCCTTGAAGTCGGCGACACGGACACGGTAGTGACCGCGCTTTCCGGGTAGCCGGGATGCCTTGAGTTGGCCGGAGCGGATCCATGTCACCACCGTGCGCCGGTTGACCCTGGCAAGTTCGGCGCAGTCGTTGGTGGACAGTTGGTCGTCCAGATCATAGTTGTCTAGGTTCATCGTGCCCCCTGGTACATGTCGGTGCTTACACGTACTTTAAATGATCTCAGGGAGCGGGACCAGACCCACTCTTATCGTTGCCCCGGGCGAGCCGAGAGGGTCATCGGTGGCATAGCGTTTCGACGCTCGCCAGTTGACGATCAACGCGTCGTCGCGGATCACGCCAGCCTGCACCAAGGCATCCCAGGTGTTGCGCTGCAGTTTGTCGCCGTCGGGTTTGACGCACGGGTACGGGCGCTTTTTGATGCTGATCGACGGCGGTCGGGCCATACGGAATTCGATGTCCACCCATACCGCGCCTTCCAGGGTTCCTAGGTTGGCCGCCTGCCGAGCGATGGATGCTGCGGCCAAGACGTCCTGGCGCCAGTTGGCGTGGGCCTCGGCGTTTTGTTCTTGGACGTAAGGCTTGCCGGCCTTACTGACGCGAGGGATCTTGGACCCTTGCGGAGCCGGGGTTCCGAGTACGTTGAAAGTAAGCAGAGGTGCCATACGACTTAGTATGGCACCTCTGCTATGTTGTGGGGTCTACCTGCGGACCTTCGTGTCGAACGGTGAACCGGGCTTGTGCAGCAGCCGACTGGCCGCCTTCTCGGTGGCGGTGTGGGCCGCCTCAGGATCGGGCCTGTCCCCGGTCTTGATTTCCCTTTGCGCGTCCGCGATCGCGGTAAGTTCTGCTCGGGTGAGCATCTTCTCCAGCGGCAGCGCCTGCGCGACGGGGATCAGCTTGGGGAAACGTTCGTTGCGGCGCAGGCTGAACATGAAGTTGTCACTTCCGATCGCCCATGCGTTGAACGCCTTGATGCCGATGCCGAGGAAGTCGGCGGATTCCCAGTCGCGGTTGCCCTGGGAGGCACGGGCGAGGCCTTCGCGGAAGGTGTAGCGAGGGTCGAGTTCGTCGGGGTTGACGCCACGTTCCAGGCCCCGGAAGAACCAGCCGGCGCGTTCGCCGCCGTCGTCCATGCCCCGGTAGATGACGTACCAGAGCACCGAGCCGGGCACCACGGAAAGCAGGTGCTTGGACCTGGTGGCGATCTTGATGCCCTCTTTGATCATGGGGTGTTTGGCCAGAACCTCGGCTTGCAAGGTCGGGGTCCAGCGGATCTTGCGCCACACCTCGGGGCCGGTGCGCGGGACGTTGTCGTAGCAATACAGCATCTTCAGCGCGGCGGCCAGGATGTTGGTGTTGGACTGTCCGGCCATCTTCAGGAAGTCGCCGGGGGAACGGCGCTTGCCCAAATCCATCACCATGCGGGACGCATCCGGTGCGTTGACGCAGACGGTCAAAGGGATCCTAATGTCCGGGTCACTCAGTGATGCCTGCACCAGAGCCTTGAGGCGCTGCTGGCCATCTTCCTGCCAGCCTGCCTCGGAAAACACGATGGGGTGCGGGTTGATCTGCCACTCGTCGGCGAGCATGGTGCCGCTGTATTCAGCAACCTTGATCGGGGATGCTTTGCGGTTGGTGCCGGGCTTGCCGATCTCCGGTTCCTGATTCCATTGCAGCAAGTCGCGTGCGAGGTCGCCGTCACACCAGATCGTGAAATAGACCATTGGCGTGTCGACGGCCTCGGCGCGCATCACCAGCTCTTCCGGTGGCACTCTCTTCTCGGTCACTTTGCGTTTCTCCTCTCGTGGGTTTTTACTTCAGCCGGAACGTCTGGGCACGCATGCGTTCCCACAAGTCCGGGAAGTCGTTACGGAACGCCTCCTCATCGAACTGTTCCTTGGCGACGATGCGTGTGTAGCGCGCATACAGGTCGGGGTCTTGTGCTTCCAGCACCTTGGTGGAGAAACGGCCGTTGCGGTCGTCGGTGATGACGACGCGGCCTCTGAAGCGGTAGACGTTGGCGTCGCCGGATGCGCGGCGAATCTCGGCTTTGAACTCGGCCAGCCATTTCTCGTCTTCGGCGTGCCGACTGTGCCTGACCAGGAATTCCTCGAACAGCAGGCCGAGGGGTTCCAGGTCGAAGATGACGTCGTCGCTTGTGGTGGCCACCGCATTGCCGACGACTGCGGACGGGGTAATGCGCTGAAGGCCGAAATGGTCAGTCATCTATCTTCCGTTCGGTATTCATCTCACCAGTGGACGCCACGGTGCGCGCCCGTGTAGGCGCGGCGGTAGTTGTAGAACCGGGCTCGGTCCCACCATTTTTTACTGTGCGCATCCCTGCTTTTGCCGAGGAACCAGATGGGCTTGATCGTGAGATTGAGGCCCTGGTAACTCAGCTCTTTCAGAAGCGGGGTGATCATCCAGATGAAGGCCATGGCTGCGACGCTAGCTAAAAGCACCGCGTATATGAGCTTGGTGTTCAGGATGTTCATGCGGGCAGCGTACATCCCCGTGTGATCACTTGCAACCTCCAACGACCTTGCACGCACATCCTTGACGTTTCCGAGACCGGCATGCCATGATGGTCAAATCCCCAAGGAACTAGGCGGAAACCCCGGTAATACGTAGCCGGGGGAGGCTTCAGCAATCGATGCGGAGCTACGCGGAGACGCTTGGAGACAACCGAGGCCTGAACCCACTCAAACTGGGTTCAGGCCTCAAACAGCCTAGGCGCAGTTTTCACCCAGCTCGCCCTGCGCGGGACCGCCCGGACGCAACGTGACCACTGCTGGATCAGCCCTCGGGGCCAGGCGCTTGGCGGCATCGCGTGCGACATCCCCGATGGGGTCGTGCTGTTCTCCTGACTGATAGCGCATCCGCAGCCGGTCAGAGCGGACGAAGACCTCTTCTTCGTCCTTGGGTGGCATCCAGGATGTCGGCAGCCGCACCGGGCCACCATCGGCAAGTTGAAGGCATGTAACCAGGTGCATCGTATTGACCATGAAGACCGGGGTGAGACCTTCCCAGAAGATCACAAAATCCTTGTCGATCGCCATGCGGCCAGCGACTATCTTGCGCCGCTGGAACCCGCTGTTCATTGACTCGTATTCGACGTGCCATGTCGTCATGAGAAAGTCCAATCCTCTCGTTTCCACAGTTTCATCGTGACCGAAGTCTTGGTCAGACGCGCCTGCGCCATCACCCGCAAAAGCATCGGATCGTTTGATTTGCGTTCCCATTCCGTGACCGAATGGGCGTCTTTGAGGTTCATCCAATAGGCCACCTCGGCGGCGTGGATACCCAGACGTTCCCGCCAGGCCTGCAGCGCGCAGACCAGCCACAGGCGTTGGTAGTTGGCCGCGTCGAAGGGCCGGGACAGTTGGTAGAGCACGTGAAGTTCGTCGTGTGCCCAGGTGAAATTCCAATAGTCGGCCAGACCGAATTCAACCCGCATGTCATAGATCGACGCCCACAACTGTACGCTGGACAGTTTCAAGCTAGAGCGCAGATTTTCCATCTCGTACAGGAAATTTATCGACCTGCCGATCAACGCCCCCGCCGACTCATAAGTCAAGCCACGCCGCTCACGTTCAGCTCTCAACTGATCCCGCAGCGACTCCAGCGCCGCTCGATCGTCGGGGCCGGTCGGATACACGACAGTCACTACCACCATCTCCTCAGCGAAAGCCAGCGCTTACGGCGACGCAGCAACCGCCACTTCGCCTCGATCCGACGCACCGTCGCGTCATGGATGATCAACCGCATGAACTCGTCAGGTGACATCGGTCTGCGCCGCCAACCTGTCCTGCTCAGCCTCGTACGCGGCCAGTTCCTGCTGACTGTAAAGCCAACCCGTCACGCCCTCACCCGGGTGCAGACGCGCCGCGATCTCGCGCACCAGCACACCTAGCGGCGGTGCGGATTCCCACTCCCACGCCGGCAAATCCTCGACAACAGGAGGCGTCAAATCGAACTCTGATGCCAGCCCATCGAATATCAGCAACGCGATACCTTCCGCGCTGGCGTCGACGACGTAGTTAGTTTGGTCGACCAGGTCGTCCATGTTTCCCCTCGGATCTCAATCAGGCGGCGCACAACCCGTGAACTGGATTGTGCGCCGCCGCGACGTTTCGGTGATGACCGAACTTCACTAGTCCTCGGTGCCGCGACGCACCGTGGTGCGTTCGATGACTTCCGACGGCAGGCCCCAGTGCTGGAACAGGCGAAGCATCATCCCGAACCAATCCTCCAGCTGATCGATCTCGTATGGGCTGGCGGTGTTGGCGGCCAGCCGCTCAAGCGCGGCGAAGCTGGTGAACCGCTGGCAGCCGACGGTGCCCAGCCACCGGTTGTTGGTCATGCGGGCCACGTTCAGCGCGCCCCAGCAGGTGTTGACCTGCAGGTAATCGCGGCAGTCGGTGACGATCATGTCGGCCACGAAGCGGCCGCCGATGATGGCGAAGCTGTCGCGGGTGTCGACCTTCGCGTTGTCGTACCAGGAGCCGCCCGAAACGTGCACGTCGCCGCGAAGCACCACATTGTCCTGCACGATGGCGTCGCCGCAGACCTGCGCGCCTTGTCTCACCTGCGCACCGCCGGAAACCCGGGCGCCGCCGTAAACGTGCCCGTAGTTGCTGACCGTCACGGAACCGCTCAGGACAGCGGAGCCGCTGACGCGGCCGTGGTCGCTCACCACGACTTCGTCGTAGAGCTGCGCGTCACCGGACACGGCGCCGCGCGAAAGAACCTTGGCGTGCGGGTACACCCAGCAGCTGCCGTTTTGTGACAGCGCCTGGCCTCCCCAGATCTGACCTGACCGCTCGCCGCGCCGAACGACAGGGGTGCCTGACGGGCCGAACAGATCCCGCGCCGCGACCGCGCGGAACAAGCCGCTGTCGCCGTCGGGAACAAGGTCGAACTTGCGCGCTGGTGCGCCGTTGGCGGACTGATCCACCGCCAGATTCCATGTGCGGCCGTCCGGGGACGGCGACAAAGTCAACGTGATGGGCTGGTTCGGGGTCACTTCGGATTCTCCTCTGTTGTGGGTTGACGTTGCAGTTGCTGCTGCGCCAGAACACGCAGCCAGGCGACGATGACCCGCTTGGTGTCGAACGGGGTCATTGGGCGTGAAAAGTCGGGCAGCGCCCGCATCACCGCATCGACGGAGCTGGCGTCCAAAAGAACCGCCATCGCTTCCAACGTGCAGTGGCTTTGCCACGAGTCCAACGCGGGGAAGGACAGGTGGCCTCGTTCGTCCAAGGCTCGGACAATGTCACGGCCGCTGGCGCGGCATTGCTCGATCAGGTTGTGGATGGTAGAGGCGGTGTGCGGGTCAACTCGTGGGCGTTGCATGGAGAGCTTCAACTCCTCCCAGCCAGCGGCGGGCGAAGCCGTCGGCGATCTGTGTGAAGGCCAGGCCAAGGTCGTCGTTGGCGTCGGTGGCGCTGACGTTGATGGTGTTGGTGCATTCGACGTTGCGCTCGTCGTCTGGGACACCCCGGCAGTCTTCGCACCAGTTACCGGGCTGACTGTCGGACACCTGGCTGCACAGGATGGTCAGTTCAGGGTTGGCGTCGTCGAAGCCGTAGAAGGCCATGACGGCGCCGGTCAGGTCCGAGGTGTTACCTGCAGGGTCAAGAGCAACAGCATCGGCGGTGTCCCAGTACTTCGCGTCGACGCGGTGCCCGACGCCTTCGCGCAGGGCCAGTTCGCAGGCGACGCCGAGGCAGCAGAACCTCACGTTGGCGATGAGGTGGGTGAGTTTGTCGTAGACCGGTCCGTCGACGCGCAGCTTCCCGTCGATTTGGTGCCAGCGCCCGGAGGCGAGTTCCTTGCAGAACCGCAGGACGCGGCTGTAGTAGGGCTCAGGCAGTCGCATCGCGGCCTCCGAAGTAGTACCCCTCGAACGCGTCGGCGATCTGTTTGAAGTCCCAGCGGTACTCGTCGTTGAGTGTGGTGGCGTCAACTCTGATCATCTGTTGGCAGGTGGCGACGTCATGCTCGGGGCCACGCAGCGGGCAGACGTTGCGTCCATGCGGGCGCTCACCCAGCTGGCGGCATTCCAGTTCGATCGCGGCAAATGTTGTGTTGAAGCCGTACCACCGCACCAACGGTTTGATCAACACGGTGCCGCTGCCTGCGATGGATGTGATAAACGTGGATCCGGTCCCCGCGTGGACGCTGTCGCCATCCCAGTGCACGGGACAGCCGGCGCTAATGGCTTCTTCTACTGCGACGCCGAGGCAGCAGTGGCCGAGGACTTTGCCGAGGCTGTCCCGGCGTCGCAGCTTGTCGTTGGTTTGCTGGTAGCGCTCGCCGCGCAGCGCGTCGATCCAGCCGCGCATGTGACGTTCTTGATCCTCGGCGAGTTTGGGGCGATCCATCCCGGTTTCTCTCCTCTCGTTCCTTGCTTCACCTTACCTTACCTTCCTTGGTCTCTCAACCCTCCGCGTGGACCCTTCGCATCCCCCTTCGCGCGGTATCGATCACTGTTGTTACAT
>Ga0111538_10012782_pt1 | contig 11090 bp, 8 predicted proteins | sample SoiMethybrSBSTD1_FD_79669 | JGI IMG/M metagenome (GOLD analysis project Ga0111538, IMG submission 79669) | Bulk soil microbial communities from a Populus tree surrounding site in Tennessee, USA - Soil MetaG P. TD hybrid SBSTD1 (version 2)... | ecosystem: Environmental > Terrestrial > Soil > Tree... | reverse complement strand
GGCGTGACCTTCGAGCTCGAGGGCGACGCCAACGATTACGTCGGCAAGGGTCTCTCGGGCGGCCGTATCGTCATCAAGCCACCGAACGACACCGGCGTGGTGCCCGAGCAATCGATCATCGTCGGCAACACCGTGCTCTATGGCGCGATCGCGGGCGAATGCTACTTCCGGGGCGTCGCCGGCGAGCGCTTCGCGGTGCGTAACTCCGGCGCGATCGCGGTGATCGAGGGCGCCGGCGACCACTGCTGCGAGTACATGACCGGCGGCGTGGTGGTCGTGCTTGGCCGTACCGGCCGCAATTTTGCCGCGGGCATGTCGGGCGGCATTGCGTATGTGCTCGACGAGGACCGCACCTTCGAGCAGCGCTGCAACCGCGCCATGGTCGAACTGCAGGAAATGCCGGAATGGATCGAAGGCGAAATGCATGGCGACCTCACCGACATGACGCAATTCGACAATCAGCGGCTGCACATTTTGATCGGTCGGCATGCCCGCTTCACCGGCTCCAGGCGCGCCGCCGACATCCTCGCCAATTGGACCGACTACCTGTCGAAGTTTCGCAAGGTGATGCCGCTTGAGTTCAGCCGCGCGCTCGCCGAGATGGACCAAGCGCGCGCGTTGCAGGCCGCTGAGTAGCTGCGAATGGGCGAGGTCACCGGTTTCCTCGAGTACGAACGCAATGACTGGCGCCACCAGCCGGTTGCCCAGGCGCGCGTGCTATCCGGTGCAAGGCTGTAGGGCGATGGGCAAGGTCACCGGCTTCCTCGAGTTCGAACGCAACGACCGGCACTATCAGCCGGTCGAGGAGCGCGTGCGGCATTGGCACGAGTTCATGCTGCCGATGCCCGAGAAGGAGCTGCGCGAACAGGCTGCGCGCTGCATGAACTGCGGCGTGCCCTATTGCCACGGCACCAATCTCGCGACCGGGGCGCCGACCGGCTGCCCGGTCAACAACCAGATCCCGGACTGGAACGACCTCGTCTACACCGGCAACTGGGAAGAAGCCGCGCGCAATCTGCATTCGACCAACAACTTCCCCGAGGTGACGGGCCGCGTCTGCCCGGCGCCTTGCGAAGCGTCCTGCACGCTCAACATCGACGACAATCCAGTCACCATCAAGACGATCGAATGCGCGATCGCCGACCGCGCCATCGAGAGCGGCTGGATCGTTCCCGAGGTCGCGACCCGCAAGACCGGCAAGAAGATCGCGGTGGTCGGCTCAGGTCCCGCCGGCATGGCCTGCGCACAGCAGCTCGCCCGCGCCGGTCACGACGTCCACGTCTACGAGAAGTTCGCTAAGGCCGGCGGCCTGATGCGCTACGGCATCCCCGACTTCAAGATGGAGAAGAACGTCGTCGACATCCGCGTCAAGCAGATGGAAGCCGAGGGCGCCTCTTTTCATTATGGTGTTCATGTCGGCGTCAACCTGCCGGCCGAGAAGCTGATCGCCGAGCACGACGCAGTGGCGCTCACCGGCGGCGCCGAGAAGCCGCGCGATTTGCCGATCCCGGGCCGCGAGCTCGCCGGCATTCATTTCGCGATGGACTTCCTGCCGCAGCAGAACCGCCGCGTCTCGGGCGAAGGCCTCGGCAACGTCGAGCCGATCCTCGCCACCGGCAAGAAGGTCGTGGTGATCGGCGGCGGTGACACCGGCTCCGACTGCATCGGCACCTCGTTCCGTCAGGGCGCGGTCTCGGTGGTGAATTTCGAGATCATGCCGCAGCCGCCGGAGCGCGAGAACAAGCCGCTGACCTGGCCGCTGTGGCCGCTCAAGCTGCGCACCTCCTCGAGCCACGAGGAAGGCGTCAAGCGCGACTTCGCGGTGCTGACCACGCGGTTCTCGGGCGAGAACGGCGCGGTGACGAAGCTGCACTGCGCTCGCGCCGACGCCAAATTTCAGCCGCTGCCCGGCACCGAGTTCGAGATCGAGGCCGATCTCGTGCTGCTGGCGATGGGCTTCGTGCATCCGGTGCACGAGGGGCTGATCCAGTCGCTCGGCCTGAAGCTCGATCCGCGCGGCAACGTCGCCGCCGACCAGGTCGCCTATGCGACTTCGGTCCCCAAGGTTTTCGCCGCAGGCGACATGCGCCGCGGCCAGTCGCTGGTGGTCTGGGCGATCCGCGAAGGCCGGCAATGCGCCCATGCCATCGACAAGTTCCTGATGGGCACGACCACGCTGCCGCGCTGACGCGGCGCCCGCTCTCTAGCGACCGAAAAACGGCAGGAAGAACGGAAATGACGGCGCTTGGCGCCGCACCGACGGCTCTTTCGGCTTGGCCGCCACCGCGGTCGGGCGCGGCGCCGCCGGCGTGTCGAGGTTCGGCGCCAGCACGGTTTTGGCCGGCGGCGGTTGCATCACCGGCAGCGGCAGCGTGGTGGTGGCGACCACCGGATCGGTGTTGAACGGCGCGACGGTGCGCCGCGGCCAGGCAAAATCGTCGCTGCGGCCGGCCGGCACCGCGACCGCCTCGCCCTTCACCAGCACGCGCGTCGCGGTGACGTGGCCCGGACGGTCCTGCTTGTTGGCGCCGCCGAGCAGTTCCTCGCCCGAGGCGCTGAGCGCCGAGGTCAGCGGCAACACCGGGCCGGCGAGCGGCCGCACCGTCGCGCCGGTCGCGCGCGTGCCGGGCGCCTGCGGCTGCGGCTCGCTGCTCGGCAAGGCGATTGCGACCGGCCCCCGCTCCTGCAGGCGGCGGATCTCACGCTCGACGTAGTGCGCGAGCTTGCGCGCGCCGAATTTGGTGAAGTGGACGCCGTCGCCGGCACGCAGCCGCCGGATCTGGCCGTCAAAGTCGGGACCCTGGATCGTGAACCGGCCGCCTTCGTCGACAAAGCCGTCCCACACGTCGATGTAGGTGATAGCGGCCTTCTCGGCGCGGGCGCGGTAAAGCTCGTTGAGGTACAGCATGTCGCTGGTCGAGCGCGCGCCGCGCACCGAAGGCAGCCCGATCCAGAACACCGGCACGCCGCCGGTCTTGGCCGCCGCGATCATCGCGTCGATGCGCTTGCTGTAGAGCTCGGTCCATTGCTCGGAGCGGTACTCGTGCACGCCGGCGACCCGCGGGCGCGGCTGCTCGGGTGCGGCAATCGCCGGCTGGTCAGGATTGCTGGCGTCGGGGCGTTCGGCGTCGGGCTCTGGCGGCGTGGCGGATGGCGCGGGTGTCTGCGCCGGAGCGGGCGTGCCGCGCTGCGGTGCAACCGGCTCGCGGATCGCCTGCCGATCCTGCAGGCCCAACATCACCACCACAAATTTCGGCTTGTCGGCCGCGATCGCGTCGCGCGCGACCTGCGGCCAATCCGGCGCGTCGGCACGGTTCTCGTAGCGGATCAGGCCGGAATAGGTACGGTGCTTGCGAATGACGCCAAGCTCCGGCAGATCGACCAGCGCCTCCTCGAGACCGGAGGCGAGCCAATCCGCCATCGAATCGCCAAGCACCAAAACGGTCGAGGTCGGCGGCGTCTCGGCCTTGCGCGGCGGCGGCGCGCGGGAAAAGTCAGCCTGCGGCGCGGGACGGTCGTAATACCGCGGGCTCGGTCCGAACAGGCTGTCGAAGAAGCCGCGCTGGGCGACCGCCTGGGAACTGACAAGCAATACACCAAGCGCTGCGGCCGCAATCCCGCCACTCAGACCAAACAACTGAAAACGCAGGCGTTTTATCGCCATCGCCGCCGCCATCACGCCGTGTGCCTCAGGCCAGGCTGGGCCGAAGGGCTACCCCTCATTAGCCCAAGGAAATTGTCAACCGAAAGGCAATCGGTTTGGTTACCGGCCGCGCAACCGCGCCAGGATGGCGGCCGTTGCGAAGCCATCGGGGAGCAGGCCGATCGATGCCTGATAGTTGCGCACCGCAATGCGTGCTTTCGGACCGAGCCGGCCGGTCGGCTGACCGCCATCAAAGCCCTTTTGCAGCAGCAGTTCCTGCAACTCGCGCCGCTCCTCGCGGGTCAGCACCGGCTCGTGCCGCGGCCAAGACTGCACGATCGGCGAGCCGCCGCGCAGCCGGTCTGCGAGGTGGCCGATCGCGAGCGCATAGGCTTCGGCCGGGTTGTATTTCATCAGCACCCGGAAGTTCTGCAGCATCAAAAAGCTCGGGCCCTGCACGCCCGCCGGCACCAGCAGATAGGCGCGTTCGGTTGGCCGCGGGAACGGCCTGCCGCCGACCCGGCGCACGCCGAGCGCCTCCCATTCCTGCAGGCTCGCCTGATGCGCCCGATCGGCCAGCATGTAGTTGAAGCCTTTGGGCACCGTCACCTCGTAGCCCCAGCTCGCGCCGTTGACCCAGCCGTCTTTCTTCAGGTTGTTAGCGGTCGAGGCGATCATGTCGGGCATCGAGTCGACGACATCGCGGCGGCCATCGCCGTCGAAATCGATCGCGAAGCGCTTGAACGAGGTCGGCATGAATTGGGTCGGCCCGAACGCGCCGGCCCATGAGCCCTTGAGCTGCTCGGGACGGACGTCGCCGCGATGCAGGATCTCCAGCGTCGCCAGGAACTCGTCGCGGAAATAGGCCTGGCGGCGGCCGACGCAGGCCAGCGTCGCGGTCGAGCGGATCACCGGCCGGTCGCCCCCGAGCGTGCCGTAGTTCGACTCGACGCCCCAGATTGCCGTGATGATATAGCGGTCGACGCCGTAGGCTTGCTCGACCTTGTCGAAGATCGCCTTGTACCTGGCGAGCATCTCAAGCCCGTTGGCGATCCGAGCGTCGTTGACCAGGATGTCGAGATAGTCCCACAGCGCCTTGGTGAACTCGGGCTGCGCGTCGACGAGGTCCATGATCCGCAGGTCGGGCGTCAGTCCCTTGACGTGCTTGTCGAACGAGGCGCGCGAGATGTTGCGCTTGGCGGCGAGCGGCCACAGCCCTTCGAGGCACTGTTCGAAGTTCGCCGCGGCGGCGCGGATCGCCGACGCCTTCATCAGCGGATGGCCGGAGGAGCCGTCCTCGCCGCTCCAGGGCGGCGGCGGCGTGGGCGCCGGACGCGGCGCTGGCACAGCGGGCACCGGAGCGGGTGCAGCCTGCGCCTGTCGCGGCAGCGGCAAAGGCGGCGTCGCGCGATTGGTCTGCGCCAGGCTTGGCGCGGCCCAAACCGCAGCGCCGATGCCGATTGCCAAAGTCACCGATGCAGAATTCCTGGCCATAGCCCTGCCTCGCCTTGCAACAACTTCACCGCCCTGCCCGCAATCGATCGACCAGCTCCAGGGTCGGATAGGAATCCGCCGGCAGCCCGATCTTGAGCTGCGCCTGCTTGACCGCGGCGCGGGTCTGCGCGCCGAGCCGGCCGTCCGCGGTGCCGGTCAAAAGCCGCTGCGCGATCAGCAATCGCTGCAGCTCCTGCACCTGCGGCGTCGTCAGCACCGTCACGGTGCCGTTGCCCGGGCCGACCGGCGGCGCCCCGGCGAGCCGCGTTCCGAAATAGGCCGCGGTGGTCGAATAGACGATCGCCGCGTTCCACTCGATATAGGCCTTGAAGTTCGGATAGGCCAGGAATGCCGGACCGAGCCGGCCCATCGGCAGGATGAGTGAAGCCGGCAGACTATCGGCCGGCAGCTGCTGGCCATGCGCGGCGACGACGCCCCAACGCACCCACTGCGAGCGGGGATGCTGGATGTCGAGGCCGGCCTCCTTCCATGGCATCTCGGCCGGAACCCGCACCTCCTGCAGCCAGGGTTGGCCGCGTTGCCAGCCGAAGCTCTTCATCAGGTTGGCCGCCGAGGCGAGCGCGTCCGGAATGCTGCGGATCATGTCGACGCGGCCGTCGCCATCGAAGTCGACGCCATGCTTGAAGTAGTCGGACGGCGTGAACTGGGTCGGCCCGAGCTCGCCGGCCCAGTTGCCGATCATCTCCTCGGGCCGCAGGTCGCCGCGCTCGACGATGCGAACCGCATCGAACAACTGCTGGCGGAAGAAGTCGGAGCGGCGGCAGTCGAACGCCAGCGTCGCGACCGAGCGGACGATGTGGAATGTGCCGCCCTTGTAGGCGCCGTAATCGCTCTCCAGCCCCCACAGCGCCGTCACCACCGCGGGCGGCACGCCGAAGCGCTGCTCGATGCGGGCCAGCAGTGCCGCATTGGCCTTGAGCTGCTTGATGCCGTTCTGGTAGCGGCCCGCGCCGGTCATGCGGCCGGCAAATTGCAGGAAGCTCTGCTGGAACACGCCCTGGCCGTGATCGCGCCGCACCACTTGGGCGTCGTAGGTCACGCCGCTAAGCGCCGCATCGATCGCCTGCCGTGAAATGCCCTGCGCGGCAGCGTCGCGCTTGAAATCCTGGAGCCAGCGATCGAAGTTCGCCGGGTTGCGGCAGGCCGGCGTCTCGGCCCGCGCAGCCAGCGGCAATGTCAGGCTCAGGACAGCGCCCAGCAGCGTGGCGGCCCCGCTCAAGCTCTTGCGCCCGGCAGTGTCGTGCAGTCGCAGCATCGTCGCCCTCGTCAATATCGATTGAAATGTGCCAGTGCGGACGCAACCAATAGGTTAATCGCCGGGATAAACGGTGAAACGGTGGCACTCTCTATTGAATCATGGGCGATTCGACCATACTCGACGCCATCCCAGAGGTCCGCTAGCAAGGTCTATCGAGGCCGCGCATGAGACCGATTCGCAAAGCAATTTTCCCGGTTGCCGGTCTCGGCACGCGGTTTCTGCCTGCCACCAAGGCGATGCCCAAGGAGATGCTGCCGGTGGTCGACCGGCCGCTGATCCAGCATGTGGTCGACGAGGCGCGTGAGGCCGGCATCGAGCATTTCATCTTCGTTACCGGCCGCAACAAGGCGGTGATCGAGGATCATTTCGACCGTCAGTTCGAGCTGGAATTGACTTTGAAGGAGCGCCACAAGCGCGCCGATCTCAATACGCTGTCGCGCGACTTGCCCGGCCCTGGCACCACCAGCTTCACCCGCCAGCAGTCGCCGCTGGGCCTCGGCCATGCGGTGTGGTGCGCCCGCGAACTGGTCGGCAGCGAGCCGTTCGCGCTGCTGCTGCCGGACGTGCTGGTGCAGCACGATCCGGGCTGCCTCCGGCAGATGATGGAGGTTTACAGCGGCCTCAACGAGGCCGCCAACATCATTGCAGTCGAAGAGGTGCCGCTCGAGCGCATCGACCAGTACGGTGTGGTCGGCATCGGAAAGTCGAAGGGCAAAGGCTTCGCGATCACGCAAATGGTCGAGAAGCCCAAGCGCGACGCTGCGCCGTCGAACCTGATCATCACTGGCCGCTACATCCTGCAGCCCGAGATCTTCGCGCTGCTGGAGACGCAGCAGGGCGGCGCCGGCGGCGAGATCCAGCTCACCGATGCAATGATCCGCCTCGCCAAGAAACAGCCCTTCTACGGACTCAAATTCGAGGGCCGCAGCTTCGACTGCGGCTCCAAGGTCGGCTTCCTCGCCGCCAATGTCGCCTACGGCCTGGAGCGCAGTGATCTGGCGCCGGCGCTGCGCGCCGAGCTGAAGCGGCTGCTCGGCGAATAATTCAGCGCATCAGGCGCACGCCGACGAGCAACGTCGTCGCGCTGTTGTCGATATTGGGCTGGTTCGATTTCAACCAGTCCTGCCGTACCTCGCCCTTGAGCCAGAACTCGCGGCTGAGCTTATAGGTCAGCGCGGCGGCGATCGACATGCGACGGTCCGAACGATCAAGTCCGACATAGTCGTCGAAGCCCGTGCCGACCCTCAATGTGCCGACCAGCCAGCGCCGGAACGCGTGATCGACCTGCAAACCGACGTCGCGCCGCAGCGCGCCAGAGACGCCGGGGAGGATCGATTCGTCTGCATAGGTTTTGGCGGCCAGCGTCAGCGTGGTCAGGCCGCTCGCCACCCAGACCACGGACGCATCGAGGACAAGGCCGCGCAGGTCCGCGAGCGTCGGATCCTGGTAGTGGCGCATCAGATAGCCGACCGAAATCTCGCCGGTGAGGATGCGTGTGATCTCGAAGGCGGCGCCGGCCTTCGGTGTCAGCGCATGCGAGTCGCGGTTCAGGTTGGTCGTGCAATCGCAGGTGATGTCGTGGACACGCCGGTCGGCGTCGACCTGCACGAACGGCTTGATGCCGGGCGTGATCTCGTAGCCGGCACGCAAGGTCACGCCGTATTGATTGTAGTTGCGTGACTCGTTGCTGACCGTGGTGCCGTCGGTCAGCTCGGAGTCGCGATAAACGGTACGGTCGAAGGTGCCCTTGGCGGTCAGCTCCAGGCGATTGAAATTCTGGATCACGCCAACCGTGCCGCCGATGGTGGTGTAGATCGGCAATTTGACGAGGCTGGCCGTCAGGTTCGGGCTGCCCGGATATTCGGTGCTGAGCAGATAGCGTCCCTCAAGGACGATCTTGGTGTCACGGCGGACATCGATCCGGCCGTTGACGCGGAGATCGGCGGAAGGCCGGTTGCTCGACGGCAGGCTGTCGTAGCTGAGATAGCTGCCGCGCAGCGTCGCGGTCAGCTCGTGATTGGTCCACTCCGACTTTGCGAGCAGCTCCGGCTGCACCAGCGTGAACTGCGACTTCGGCCCGTTGAGCACCCGGGTCGGGTTGGTGTCGAGCCCGCGGCTGATTTCAATCGCGGGCTTGAGCAGGAAGCCTTCGACCCTGATGCCGACGGGATCGAACGGCTCGCTAAAGGGGACGAAGGGCCGCGGCGGCCGCGGTGGTGCATCTACAGGCTGATAGACGTTGGAGTAGGCGGTACGGGCTGCACGTTGCGGAATGACGATCTTCTGCGGCGGGCCGTTCAACATGACCGGCGCGGGCTTCACAACCGGCGGCGGATAGGGCTCGCCCGGCTTGCGCTTCTTCTTTCGCGCCTTGCTGATCGCACCGGTGGAATCGAAGCCGGTATCGCCGGCTGCCGGCGGGATCGTCATCGGCGCCGATCGGGTGACCGGATCGGGCGGCCGCGAGAAGCGTTGCGAATTGAGCTGATCGAAGGTCTGCGGGTTTTTCGGATCGCTCAGCGTCGGCTCGTAGAGCCGCGTCTGCGCCGACGCGGCGCCGGCCGCGAATGCGGCGAGCACGAGAGCGAGACCGATCAAACGACCGCGCGTCAGAGCACGTCTCCGTCAGCACAATGCGTCGCGCCGGCGCCATCGCCCTTCTTGCGAAGGACGGCGAAACCGGCTCGGGCCGCCTTGCGGGCGGCCACTGGTTAATGAGGGTTAAAGATTTGTAGTTAACGGCGGCTTACCGCCACGAGCGGATCGCTCAGACCGCAGGCTCGACCTGCAAATTCGCGCCATCGGCGCCGATCACCTTGACCCGGCTGCCGGCCGGGCCGTCCGGCCCGTTGACCCGCCAGACCGTGTCGCCGATCCGTACCGTGCCGACGCCGTCGACGATCGGGGTGTCGAGCGTGAAGATGCGCCCGACCATTTCCTGGGTACGGCGGTTGAGGAACGGCGATGGCGCCTCCGGCTCGACCTTGCGCGCGAAGCGGCGCCACAGCGGCACTGAGGCGAGCGCGAACACCGCGAACGCGATGCCTTGCGCCTGCCACGACCAATTGAGCGCGAAGCTGATCACGCCGACGATCACGGCGGCCAGGCCCAGCCACATCATGAAAGCACCGGGCACCGCGAGCTCGAGCGCCAGCAGAATTGCGCCGGCGATGATCCAGCTCCAGGCGCCGAGCGCGGCGATTTGAGCGACGAGGTTGGGCATCGGCTGCTCCCGTCAGATCGTGCCCGGGGCAGTCGGTCGGCGCGGCGAGCCGGTCGCCGGCACCGCGGCGCGGGCGGCGTCGGGGCCGAATGTGGCCTTGGCGATCTCCGCGATGCCCGCGAGCGAGCCGAGCACGCTGGCCGCATCGACCGGCAGCATCAGCACCTTCTGATTGGGCGAGTCGGCGAGCTCGGCGAGCACTTTCATGTATTTGTCGGCGACGAAATAGTTGAGCGCCGCGATGTCGCCCTTGGCCACCGCCTCGCTGACCATCTCGGTCGCCTTGGCTTCGGCCTGAGCGAGCCGCTCGCGCGCCTCGGCGTCGCGGAACGCGGCCTCGCGCCGGCCCTCGGCCTCGAGGATCTGCGACTGCTTCTGGCCTTCGGCTTTCAGGATCGCCGACTGACGCAGGCCTTCGGCTTGCAAAATTTCGGCACGCTTCTCGCGCTCGGCCTTCATCTGCCGGCCCATCGACTGCACCAGGTCGGCCGGCGGCACGATGTCCTTGATCTCGATGCGGTTGACCTTGACGCCCCACGGCGACACCGCAGCGTCGACCACGCGCAACAGCCGCTCGTTGATTTCGTCGCGATGCGACAGCATCTGGTCGAGGTCCATGCCGCCCATCACCGAACGGATGTTGGTCATGGTCAGCTTGACGATGGCCACGTCGAGATGGGCGACCTCGTAGCTCGCCTTCGGCGCGTCGAACACCTGGAAGAAGGCGAGACCGTCGACCGTGACCGTGGCGTTGTCCTTAGAGATCACGTCCTGCTGCGGGATGTCGATCACCTGCTCCATCACGTTGACCTTGCGGCCGATGCGATCGAAGAACGGCACGATCAGGTTGAGGCCGGGATGGAGCGTGCGGGTGTAGCGGCCGAACCGCTCGACGGTCCAGTGATAGCCCTGCGACACCGTTTTGACGCCGGCCAAGATGGTCAGGATGACCAGGATCACCAGCACGATGACGAACAGATTGACGCCAAGCAGCGCGAATTCCCCCACGACATTCCTCCCTTTGGCTCCGACAAATATGGCGTTTCGCCCGGACCGTAACTAGGCCCGTGCCGACGCCGTGAAACATTAGTCGTGGCAAGGACTTGGTAGGTTCACGGCGATTGTCGATCTGCTGGGCGAGGCGTTCGACGCCGGTGCGCAGGCCGAATTGCTGGCCGCCACGTTCGCCTGATGGCGGTTTGGCTCAGCGCTGGTTGGTGGAGACCGCTTCGTTGCAATCGGCCTGGGTGTCGTCGAGCGCCTGCGCGGCAGCGGCCGCGAACTGATCCATCCTGGCCTTCTGCTCGATCGGATATTCGAGCGCGATGTGGTGCCACGACTTCCCCGCACAGGCCAAGACGACCTTGCGGAAGAAAGCCCGGGTTTCTTTGAACCCGGCCACTGCGACCCAACTCCGCTCACCCCGCAAATACGTGATGGTTTCGCCCTCG
>Ga0111538_10012777_pt1 | contig 11093 bp, 12 predicted proteins | sample SoiMethybrSBSTD1_FD_79669 | JGI IMG/M metagenome (GOLD analysis project Ga0111538, IMG submission 79669) | Bulk soil microbial communities from a Populus tree surrounding site in Tennessee, USA - Soil MetaG P. TD hybrid SBSTD1 (version 2)... | ecosystem: Environmental > Terrestrial > Soil >... | reverse complement strand
GTGCCGGCCGGCGCCTGCAGGCCGTACCACTGTGAAGTCTCGAAGCCCGGATAGCCCTGCTCTGCGACGGTCGGCACCTCCGGAATCGATTCGAGGCGCTTCGACGTGCCCACGGCGATGACGCGCAGCTTGCCGCTCTTCACGTGCGGCAGCAGCGGCGGCGTGCCGGCGGAGGTCGCCTGCGTGCGCCCGGCGATGAGGTCGGTGATGTTGGGTCCGGTGCCCTTGTAGGGCACGTGCTGCAGCTCCATGCCGCTGACCTGCTTCAGATACTCCATCGCCAGGTGCCCGGCCGAGCCGTTGCCGGCGCTGCCGTAGTTGATCTGGCCCGGCTTCGACTTCGCCAGCGCGACGAACTCGCGCAGGTCCCTGGCCGGCACTTCGTGATAGACGACGAAGATGTTGGGCACGATGGCGAGCAGCGAGACCGGCGCGAAGTCCTTGTCGACGTCGTAGGGCAGCTTGGCGTACATGTACGGGTTCATCGCCAGCGACCCGACGTGGCCGATGATCAGCGTGTAGCCGTCGGGGTCGGCGCGCGCCGCCTCCTGCATGGCGATATTGCCGCCGCCGCCCGGCTTGTTCTCGATGATGAAGCTCTGGCCGAGGCCTTTCGCCATCTCCTCGCCCATGAAGCGCGCCACCAGCGTCGAGCTGCCGCCGGGCGCGAAGGGCACGAGAAGGCGGATGGGCTTGGAGGGATAGGTCTGGGCATTCCCTTGCAGGGAAAAAAGAGCGAGGCAGAGCAGAAGAGCTCTCATCAGAACTGGTATCTCCGTAGTCCACCGTCCACGGGTATGACCGTGCCGGTGATGTAGCGCGCGAGCGGCGAGGAAAGGAAGGCGACGAGATTGGCGATGTCCGCGGGCTGGCCGTACTCGCCGACCGGGATGTCCTCCTCGCTCTCCTTCTTGCGGAACTCCGGCGAGTAGTTGCGCCGGATCTGCTCGCTGTCGATGCGGCCGGGCGGCACGCAATTGACGGTGATGCCGTGCTTGCCTACCTCGCGCGACAGGCCCTTCGACCAGGAGTGCATCGCCGCCTTGGCGGCGAACGCGCCGTTCAGGCCCTCGGGCTCGGACTTGCCGGTGATGTTGACGATGCGCCCCCACTTGCGCGAGATCATCTGCGGCAGCAGCGTGTGCGCGAGCTGGCGCTGGCGGGTGAAGTTGAGCGTCAGCGCTTCGTCCCACTGCGCGTCGTTCGACTCGAGCGTGAAGCGGCGGCTGCCGCCGGCGTTGTTGATCAGGATCTCGACCGAGCCCAGGCCCTTGAGGGCCGCGTCGGCGATCTTCTGCGGCGCGCCTTCCTGCAGGAAATCCTGCTCGATGATCACCAGCCTGGTTTTCAATTCGGACTGCAATTCTTCCAGCAGATTTCTCCGGCGCGCGACGACCGCGAGCTTTACCCCTTCGCGCGCCAGCGCCACGGCGATACCGCGGCCGATTCCCATGCTCGCGCCGGTGACGAGCGCGGTCTTGCCGGCGATTCCGAGATCCACTAGCGGTTCAACTCCAGGATGTGCATGCCGGTGTTGGCACGGTCGACGATATAGACGTAGCCGCGGTCGTCGACGTCGACGTTGTTGGTCTGGATGGCGATCTTGCAGGCCTCGCCGCCCGCCGCCTTGACGCAACGCTTGTCGGTCTTGTCGGTGGTCGCGGGTATGTAGTAGCCGACCTCGCGCGGATTGAACGGGTCGCTGATGTCGACCGCGCGCACGCCGGCGTTGAACCAGGCGACGAAGATGATGCGCTTCGCGTACATCGGCGGCTGGTTCTCGTTCGACGAGTGCGAGCCGAAGCGCCCGCCGCGGCTGCAGAAGTCGCCCGGCTTCTCCGGCACGTTGAAGGTGGCGACGCCCACCGGCGTCTTCTCATCGGTGACGTCGACCACGAATACGCGCTGCCGCGGCTCGATGCACTCGTTCACCAGCGACTCGTTGACGACGAACACGAAATCGCGCGACGCACCCTTGTCCCTGGCGAATTCGGGGAGCTGCATGCCCAGCACCGGCAGCGCGGTATGCGCGCCGTTCATGGACGACAGCTCGAAGCGGCCCACTTCGGGCGCGCGCAGATTGGCGGCGGTCGGCTCATGCGGGCCGGCGAGGAGCTTCTGCCGGTCGACGATCTGCATCACGCCCGACTTGTTGGTGCCATAGCCGAAATAGACGCGATTGCCTTTCGGCCCGGTCGAGATCGGCCCGTGCAACTCGGTCGGCACCGGCCCGGTCGCGCCCGGCTCCTGGCCTGCCAGGCCGAAGTTACGGATGAACCTGGGCTGCGCCGGATCCGAGAGGTCGAAAATCTGCGTCATGCGGCGCGTGCGCCAGTCGGGCAGGCCGGACACCAGGTAGGCGATGCCGGTATCGCACTCCCACCAGTTCTTGTGCGTGCCTTTCAGCTTGTCGACCACGACGGCGATGCGCGAGGGCTTTTCCGGCGCGGTTACGTCCCAGACTTCGTGCGCGAGGTTGCCGAAGGTGCGCAGCAGGTAGACCTTGTTCCGATCACCCTTGGGCAGTTCCGAGCCGTTGCAGACGCGCACCATTTGCGCACCGCCCTGCTCGCCCTGCCCCGGCTCGCCGGGAATGTGCGCGAGGTAGCGCGGCTTGCGCGGGTCGGTGACGTCGACGATCGAGGTGCCGCTGTCCTCGAGCTTCCCGGTGAGGCCGTTCGCGGTCTTGCCGCCGTGATGGCCGATGTAGGCGATCCAGCGGCCTTTGTTCTCCCGTACCAGCGGCTGGTAGGCGCTGCGACCCTGCAGGTCCTGGTGGCCGAGCAGCGTCATGTTCGAGGCGCTGGCAGGGTGCTCGGCGCGGGCGGTGGCGGCTCCGAGCAGGAGGATTGCGGTCGCTGCGCAGCGAAGGGGGTTCTTCATGGGCGCGCACTCCGGAAACTTCGGGAAGCGCATCGTAACCGAAGCCAACCGGCCTACGGCATGCGGTTTGCGAGGCAAATGCGAACTTCCTCCATGGAGACAGCGATGAAGCGGAACACCCTGATTACGATGGCCATCGCCGCCGCGCTCGCCGCGCCCCTCGCCGCCCAGTCGGCGGACGGCGACAAGGGCGCTCTGAAGGCGACACCCGCCAAGGAAAAGGCTTCGGCGAGCGGGCGCACTAGCCCTTCGGCGGCGCTGTTCGAGCGGCTCGACAAGAACAAGGACGGCTTCGTCACGCGTGAGGAAGCGCGCGACGCAACCGAGCTGCAGGGCCGCTTCGCCGAGCTCGACAAGGACAACGACGGCAAGATCTCCGCGAGCGAGATGCGCGAGCTCGACAGCAGCCGCTCGGCGACCGGTCGATGAAGCGTCTCGTGATTGCCGCGGCGGCGGCAGCGCTGCTCTCCACGGTCGCGCAGGCCGCGCCGCGCGCGGAAAGCCCGGTGGAATGCGGCATCGCCGCCGACATGGCCGTGGTCGCACACTCGCTCGCCCGCGAGGACGTGCTGCGTCCCAAGGCGAACCTGATCATGGCGCGCATCTACGACGTCGCGGAATCCGAGCGCGGCAGGGAGATGATGAAGGAGATCCTCGACGCCGCGTACGCCCAGAGCACCGCGGCGGCCGGCGGCAGCGCCAGCGGACAGAAATTCGCCGAGGAACTCTTCGCCACCTGCATGAAGACCAACGGCGACCTGGATTCGGTGCTCGGCAAGCGCCTCTAGTCCTACTCTGCCTTGGCGCCCGACTCCTTGACGAGCCGGGCCCAGAGCTTCGCATCCTCGCGAAGGAAACTCGCGAAGTCCTCGGGCGAGGTCGATCCCGAGGTTTCCGTTCCCTCCCGCGCCAGCGTCTTCGCGATCTCGGGCAGCTTGAGCGCCTGCCCGGTCGCGGCGAAAAGCTTCTTCACCGCTTCCTCCGGCGTGCCCGTCGGGACGAAGAACCCGTACCAGAAGGAGATCTCGTAGCCAGGCAGCCCCGCGTCCTCCATGCCGGGCACGCCCGGCAGGAGCGGCGTGCTCCTGCGGCTGGTGGTCGCGAGCGCGCGCAGACGACCCGCCTGCACCAGCGGCAGCACCGACGGAGGCGTAGCGAACGCGAGCTGCGTATCGCCTGCGAGCACTGATTGCACCGACGGCGCGCCGCCCTTGTAGGGCACGTGCACCATCTCTAAGCCGGCGAGCCGCATGAACAGCACCGCCGAGAGGTGCGGCGCCGAGCCGTTGCCGGAGGTGGCGTAGTTCACCTTGCCGGGATTTTTCTTCACGTAGGCGATGAGCTCGCGCAGGTTCGTGACGCCAAGGTTCGGATTCACCGCGAGCAGCAGCGGCGACGAGGTCACCTTGCCCACCGGCGCGAGATCCTTCAGCGGCTGGAAGCCGGCCTTCGGCGAGAGCAGCGGGTTCACCAGGATGCTCGACGGGCTGGCGATGAGGAAGGTGTAGCCGTCGGCCGGGCTCTTCGCCACGAACTCGGCGGCGATGCTCGAGCCGGCGCCGGGCCGGTTGTCCACCACCACCGGCTGGCCGAGCGCGCGTCCGAGCGGCTCCTGGAAGGCGCGCGCGACGAAGTCCGCGGCGCCGCCGGGCGCGAAGCCGACGACGAGGCGCACCGGCTTGGAAGGCCAGGGTTGCGCGAACGCATTGGCCATGAAAAGGAACAGCAGGAGGAATCTCATAGCGCACCATCCACGGCGGAGAGGAGCGCACCGAGCTTCGGCGGCTTCGCTTCGAGCGCGATCTTCACGCCCGCGTCGCGCAGCGCAGCGGAGGCCACCGGGCCGATCGATGCGACAAAGGTGTTGTTGAGAGAGGCCTTGACGTCCTTGTTCAGGTTCTTCGAGACGGCGAACAGGTTCCGCACCTGCTCCGCGTTGGTGAACAGTACCGCATCCATCTCGCCGCGCTCCAGCCGGCCGACGAGCTCGGCGAGCGGCGCGGTGTCCTCCGGCAGCGACCAGCGGTAGGTCGGGATCTCGATCACCTCGGCGCCGCGCGCCTCCAGCGCCGCGTCGAGCTCGCGGTTGGCGGTGCCGTGGCGCTGCACGATCACCCGCACGCCCTTGACCGGCACGCCGTCGATGCAGTCGAGCAGCTCGCGCGTGGTAAAGGGATCGGCGGCGCTGCGGTCGACGTGCACGCCGCGCTGGCGCAGGGCGCCGGTAGGCTTCGGGCCGCGGACGGCGACGGTCATGCCTTTCAACAGGGACAGGAATTTTTCGGAGAGAGAAAGGGAATCCGTTGCGGCAAACAGCGCGCGGGTGCCGACGCCGGTCTGGAAGATGGCCAGCTTCGCCGGCCGCTGCTCCAGCGAGGCGATCAGCCCGGCGATCGCCTGCGGGTCGAGGTCGGGCAGCTCGGCGAGCGCCGGCGCGTGGAACGGCTCCGCGCCGCGCCCCGCGACGAGCTCGGCAAGCTCGCGGCCGAGACGGCTCTCGAGCACCGCGACGCGCTTGCCGCGCATCGGCATCAGCGCGACGGCGCGATGCGGCTGTTGGCGAGCGCGAGCCGGTCGGCGACGTTACGCACCAGCGCGCGCGTGAGCTGCAGCTGCGCGCCGAGGCTCATCTTGTCGAGCGCGGGCGGCTCGAACTCGGCGAGCAGCACGTCGGTATGCGACTCGACGGTCGCGTGACGCGCCTCGCCGCCGGCGATGTACGCCATCTCGCCGAAGAACTCGGTGCCGCTCACCATGTTGAGCAGCTTGCCGCCGCGCGTCACCTTCGCGTCGCCCTTGGCGAGGAAGAAGAAGCTCATGCCGCGGTCCTTCTCCTTGACGATCTGCTTGCCCTTGGCGACGCGCTTCCAGCGGCCGGCGCGCGCCAGCTCCCACAGCTCGGAATCGGCGAGCAGCGAGAGCATCGGCACGCTCTTCAGCATCACGTATTTCTCGCTGTCGGGGATCGCGTCGGCGGTGAGCACCAGCGCCCCCGCCTTCGACAGCTCGAGGCCGAACTCGGCCCAGGTGGTATAGCGCTGCATCGGGTCCTTCTTCAGCGCGCGCAGCACGAGCGAATCGATCGCCTTCGGCAGGTCGGCGCGCAGGCTCGAAGGCGGCGCCGGCTCCTCATGGATGATCTTCTGCATCAGCGCCTCGATGTTCTGGCCGCCGAACGGCCGCCCGCCGGTGAGGAGCTCGTAGAGCACCACGCCGAGCGAGTACATGTCGCTGTGGAAGCTGACTTCCTTGCCCTGGATGTGCTCCGGCGACATGTAATAGGGCGAGCCCATCGCCGCGGTCTGCACCACCTGGCTCTTCTTCAGGAACGCGGCCCCGAAGTCGGCGATCTTCACCTCGGTGCCTTCGGCAATCATGATGTTCGCCGGCTTGATGTCGCGGTGGACGATGCCCTGGCTCGCCGCGTATTGCAGCGCGCCGCAGCACTTGAAGCCGATCTGCAGCACGTCGGCGATCGGCAGCAGCTTGCCGGAGGTGACGTGCCTGGACAGATCGCCGCCCATCACCAGCTCCATCGCGATGTGACCGGAATCCTCGCTGACCACCGCGTCGAGGATCGAGACGATATGCGGGTGGCGCAGCTTGCCGGCGAGCGAGGCCTCGTTCAGGAACTGCGAGCGGTAGACGGTGCCGAACTCGGGATCGCGGAACACCTCGGGCTCGATGGTCTTGAGCGCCACTTCCTTGCCGGTGAAGGTGTCCTTCGCGAGGTAGACGGTGCCGGTCGCGCCCTTGCCGAGGTGCTTTTGCACTTCGTATTTGCCGACTTGGAGCGTGAGGTCCATTTGCGACAGAATGTACAACACCTATGCGCAAAACACTGAGCTTCGTTCTCTGTGCGTTCGCCGCCGCCGCCAGCGCTCAAGTCCGTGTGCAGGAATACCCGGTTCCGCCCGGGCACGGCCTGCACGATGTCTGGGCAGACGCGAATCCCGGCGGGCCAATCTGGATCTCCGCCCAGAGGAGCGGCAACCTCGGCATCCTTGATCCGAAGAGCGGCAAGGTCGAGTTCGTGAAGCTCGGCGCCGGCTCGTCCCCGCACGGCGTTGTCGCCGGCGACGACGGGGCGCCGTTCCTCACCGACGGCGGGCAGAACGCGATCGTGCGCGTCGATCCGAAAACGCGAACGGTGAAGAAGTGGCCGCTGCCCGCCGATAGCGGCTACACCAACCTCAACACCGCGATCTTCGACAGGAAGGGCGTGCACTGGTTTACCGGCCAGAGCGGCATCTACGGCCGGCTCGATCCGCGCACCGGCAGGATGGAAGTGTTCGAGTCGCCGCGCGGCCGCGGCACTTACGGCATCCATGTCACGCCGGACGGTGCGGTGTTTTACGCCTCCCTCGCGGGCTCTCATATTGCAAAAGTGGATACAGGGACTGGAAAAGCCACGGTGATCGAGCCACCCACGCCGCGCCAGGGCGCGCGCCGCGTCTGGTCCGACTCCAAGGGCAACATCTGGGTCTCGGAGTGGAACTCCGGAAATCTTTCCCGCTACGAGCCGGCGACCGGCAAGTGGAGCGCATGGCGCGCGCCGGGCGACGACCCGCACATCTACGCGGTGTACGTCGACGAGACCGACAAGGTCTGGGCTTCGGAATGGAGCGCGCAGGTAATGCTGCGCTTCGATCCGGCGACGGAGAGATTCGAGAGCTTCCGCTCCTCGAGCCGCAGCGCGAACGTGCGGCAGATCCATGGCCGCAAGGGCGAGGTCTGGACGCCGGAATCGGCGGCCGACAAGATCGTCGTCTACCGCTACTAGACAAGCCGGAGGCGCTCCAGCCGCCGCGGCGTATGACGCCGCGGCGGCGAGCGCAGCCCCTTGTCCCCCCGGATTAGGTGCTCAGTGCAGCGTGCGCGCGAACGTGCGGCCGCGCAGGTAGTCGTAGGCGTGCGGCTCGTCGTGCACGAGGTCGGAGATCGCGAGCGTGATCTCGTCGTGGATTTCGTCGTACTTGGAGTCGAGCTTCGGAAAGATGCCGATCTCGGTGATGAAGAGGTCCGCGTCCGGAATGCGGTTCTTGTCGACGCTCCGCGGCAGCATGGCGCGGTCCTGGACGGAGAAGCCGTGCAGGCTCGGGCAGCGCGCGAACAGCGCCTTCATTTTCGATTCGACGCTTGCCTCGAGGCGACCGAGCAGGCCCTCGGCGGCTTTGTCGAGCTTGCTGACCTTGAATTCCGGAACCTTGGTGCTGCTCATGTAGCGGGCTCTCCAGTGCAGATGTCACTGTGCACACTACACGCCCGCCCAAATCCCCGGAATCGGGGATTTCCCTAGACCACTACAGGGGATTCCTGTCGCGGTGGTTTTTCAGTGCAACTCGCGGGCAAAAGTCCTCCCGCGCAGGAGGACGCAGGCCTCGGGCCGCTCCTCGAGAAGCTCAGAGAGTGTCAGGGCGATGTCCTGGTAGATCTCGCCGTATTGCTCGGCGGAGAGGCGCGGCGCGATGCCCACGTCGCTGACGAAGAGCTCGTCCTCGTCGCCCCGCACGGAGAACCCCGAAAGCTCGGGGCAGCGCGAGAACAGCATCTGGAGCTGCTGCTCGACCTGATCCACGACCTGCGTTTGGACTCTCATGGCTTCCACCGTATTCCCCTGAGGTTTCAGGCAGCCCCCCGGCCCCCATTCCGTGCGGTCTAACCGCGCCGGCGACACCCATCGTCGTCCAGCCGCGACAGGATTTCCCGGCGGGAATGCACAGCGCTTGCGGTTTTTTGCCGTTGCGTTAAAGATACTATCTTTAACATGACCGTCCATCCCCTCTTTGCCGGCCGTTCGGCGACCCTCGCCTCGCGCCTCGTCGCGGACGTCCGCGAGGCGCTGTTCGAGCGACGCTACAAGGCTGGGGACTTCCTCGGCACCGAAAAGGACCTCGCCGCGCGCCACGGCGTGAGCCGCATGGTCGCCCGCGACGCGCTGCGCACCCTCGAGGGGCTGGGCATCGTCGAGATCTCCCGTGGCGCAGGGGGCGGCGCGCGGATCACGCGCGGCAATCCGCAGCTTTTCGCCGAGGCGCTGGCGGTGCAGCTCGAGCTCGCCGACATCGAGCGCGAAGAAATCATGACCGCGCAGGGCGCCGTCGAAGGCCTCGCCGCGGAACTTGCAGCCCGCCATGCAACTTCCGACCAGGTGGCCTTGTTGAAAAAGCTGTTGATCCAGGCCGAGGGGCTGCTCGACGATCTCGACGCCTTCACCCGCTTGAGCCTGCAGTTCCATCTCGGCGTCGCCGAGGCCTCGCACAACCGCGTGCTGCACTACCAGCTGATTTCGCTGCAGCACGTGTCCTGGCCGAGCCGCAACCGCACGCTCAACCGCGCGGTGGCGAAAAAGATCCTGGAAGCGCATCGCAAGCTCGTCGCGCTGATCGAAGCGCGCGACGCCGGCGGCGCGCGCCAGTTCATGGAGGCGCACGTCGGCATGATCCGCGAGCGCCGCGTCGCTGAAGCGAAGTCGTCCGTCTGTTGCTGATAGAGGAGAGAGAGCCATGTCGAAATTCCTGATCACGCCGCACTTCCGCCTGCACGAGTGGGTCGCCGAGGAGAAGGGCTACTTCAAGGCCGAGGGGCTCGACTACGAGTTCCGCCCCGCGTTCAAGGGCAAGGACCTGTCCGCCGCCCACAAGACCCCGGACAAGGTCGGCGCCTACCAGAACATCGAGGCCGGCCGAGAGAGCAACGTCAGCTGCGCCTGCCACTGGACGGTCAACGTCGCTGCCTCCAACGGCCACACCAAGATGTACGCCGACGCCTACTCGGTATCGCCCGCCGCGGTGTTCGTGCCGCCCGAGTCGAAGATCAGGACGCCCGAGGACCTGCGCAACGTGCCGATCTCGGTCGGCCACCAGTCCGGCAGCCACTATTCGACCATCCAGGCGCTCGAGCAGTACATGCCTGCGTCCGACATCAAGCTCTCGTTCGCCGACGGCATCCTCTTTGGCCGGCTGGAGAACCTGATCGACCGCAAGGTGCCTGCGGCGGCGGTCTTCTCCGGGCCGTACTACTTCCTCGAGCAGCTCGGCTTCCGCAAGGTGATCGACACCACGTTCATGATGGCGTCGATGCTGAACGGCGATCCCGACCTCAGGGACGTCAAGAAGTACTTCAACGGGCTGCGCCGCGCGCAGCGCGACATCGACTTGCGGCCGGAGCTGTACACGCACTACTACAGGAAGGAATTCCCGGCGCGCTTCCTCGATCAGATGGACACCCGCCGCTGGGGTCCGGGCGAGCGCATCGTCTTCGAGCCCTACACCAAGCAGGTGTTCGAGGAATCCTTCGAGTGGATCAAGGAGCACAAGATCTTCGATCCCAAGGCCATGGGCATAGGCCGGTACGAAGATTCAGTGGTTTCGATCGGCGGCTAGAAGTAGGCCAACTTGCGCTGGTCGATGCCAAAAACATCGGCCAGCCAGTCGATCATCAGCTCCTGACCGAGCGTCGGGTTGTCGTGCTGGCAGTGCTCGGCGCCGGTCTCTTCCTCGGTGGTGAGGCGCAACGTGACCTTCACGCCGTGCTGCTTCGCGTACTCGTACACCGTCTTTGAATTTTCCACGCCGAGCACGTCGTGCCCGCCGTGCAGCACGAGGTACGGGCATTTCATCCCGTTCAGCACGCCTTCGAGCTTGAAGGGCTTCGCCTTCTCGATCGCCTCGGCCATGCTCTTCGCGCCGAGCACCCACTTCATGTGGCCGGCAAGCGCGTGGTTCTCGCCGCGATCGCGGAAGCGCTGCTCGACGTCCCAGATCGCGCCGTGCGAGATGCACGCGGCAAGGCGATGCTCCTTGGATCCAGCTCGTGCCGAGTAATAGCCTCCCAAACTGGACCCGCTCACCGCAATCCTGCTTCCGTCCACGTCATTGCGATCAAGCAGGAAATCGATGCATTTACCGACAGGCACTTCGTAGTCGAAGCGGCTGGGCACCTTGTGCCGGCGCAACGTGCCGCCCTGCCCCGGTCCGTCGACCATCAGCACCGCGATGCCGCGCTGGACCGCGCCTCGGCCGGTCATGAACCAGAGCTCGTCCTTGAACGAGTCGAGGCCGCCGAACGAGATCAGGACCGGGAACTTGCCGGACCCCTTCGGCTTGATGAAGTACGCCGGCATGGAGACGCCCTTTTCATAGGGGATATCCACCACCTCGCCGCCGAGATATTTCAGCCACTTGTGGCTGGCGCGCTCGCACTTGTCG
>Ga0111538_10012776_pt1 | contig 11094 bp, 9 predicted proteins | sample SoiMethybrSBSTD1_FD_79669 | JGI IMG/M metagenome (GOLD analysis project Ga0111538, IMG submission 79669) | Bulk soil microbial communities from a Populus tree surrounding site in Tennessee, USA - Soil MetaG P. TD hybrid SBSTD1 (version 2)... | ecosystem: Environmental > Terrestrial > Soil > Tree... | reverse complement strand
GCCGAGATCGAGCTTGCTACCGCCCCCGATTTCGATGCCGAAAATCCTGATCGGGTCTTTGCCCAGCCGTTCGGGCGGCACGTGAACGGCCCACGGGTTCTGGGACTTGAAGCCGTTGAAGTAGTCGCCCCAGAACGCCTCCTGGCCGCGTTCCCGCCCCCAGCGGAGTCGTCCCTCGTACGTCGCGCCGGCGGCGATGGCGATGCGGCCGTAGAGGAAACTCGGATGCGCCTCCTCGACACCGGACGTGGCGGCGATGGCCGGGGGCATCGATGTGTCGGTACCGAAGTTTTGCTCGACTGCGCGGTAGCCGACGGCGATGGCGAGAAGGATGAGGATGAGCGCCGCGCCAAACGCTGCGCGGGCGATCGTGCCTTTCTTCACTCTTCTCATTGTCGCACACGTAACTTTGTTTTACAAAGTAAGCATCGTCTCTCTTGGTGAAGTTATTGGACCTGCTGCTTCGAGCCTGGGATCCGCGCAACTGGGGTTTATCGGGAGCGCCACAGGTATCTCCTGCCGAGATCAGGAAGCGTGAGCCTAACGTGCGCGTTGAGCTGCGGCGCGCTCGTCCCTTTTAGAGCTCTAGGAAGATGACACCCGCGCTGCCGGCTCCAACGCGCTGTCAGGCGGCTGGTCGGCTGCTGGCAGTGCCTCATCGCGCAATTTGAATCCTGACGGTGTTTGATTGAGCGTAGGCCCAGACGGTCAGGTCGTAGGCCCCACCTGCGCTGAAGCGGCGCGCAAATCGGACCAGGTCCAGATATTGCTGCCTAGTCGCACGTGCGTCCGGTTGCTCCAGCAGTGTGCCTTTCGCCAACTCTCCTTGGCAGTACGCACCTGCGTGTTCGATCATCAGGTGCAGATCGCCGTGGAGCAGGTGAACCCGCGTCCTTGCGGGCAGGACGAACGCTCCGACTCGAGACGCGGCGGGACCGGACGCTGGTTGGTACCAACTATCCCAGTCGCCAGCGTCTTCCACGAACAGTCCCGGACTCAACGTCACTTCCTCTCCTCCCGCCACCGTGACGATCCGGAATGTCGGCAACCCAACCGACGAACTGATCGGGCTGAACTGGTTCTTCCGAATGTCCACTTGATCGAGGTTCTCAACGTGGACGTCGATGACGATTGGTTCACCGGGCTTGCCCGTCGGGTTCGTGACGGTGAGCTGTGTCTTGATTCTTAGGTCGGTTTTCTGAAACGCCGACTGTGCGCACAGTGGGACACCGAGCAGGAACGCCGAGCATACGACGGACGTGACCTGATAGCAGCTCGTCTTCATGTGGCCTCCACCCGCCACCAGACACCGCGTCCGAGCCCGCAGTCTCTGTGTCCGCCTAACGCGGCGGTATCTCCTCGAAGCCCGTATACGTGAAAGCGAGCTTCCCCTCGGTGCGTCTCGTGGGATTCTTCCGCGACGGCCGCATCGCGAACGCCCCGCCGACGGGCATCCGCAATGTGCCGCCGGCGACCGCGACGTCGCCGAAGTCCAAGCGGACGGTCCCGCGCGACTCCTCGCCGTCCACGTACTCGAGCTCGAGTCGCCGCGCGAGAAACGTCGCCAAGTCGAGCCAGATCGTGCCGCGAACGTCGAGGAAGTTGCGGCGCACGCGTAGCGGCCGGAAGCGCAGGCCCACCTCGCCCTCGGCGCCCACGGCGGCCGCATAGAGACAGTGCGCCTTCAGGAAGTCGTCGTGCAAAACATCCAACTCGTTTGGCAGCCTCCACCCGTCGTTCGGACCGTAGTAGCCGCGAGAGAGCCGCTGCGCCCGGTTGCGCGCGGCGTTCTTGGTTGCCCACTTCGGGTCGCTGACATAGCGCTGATCGAGCGTGCCGGGCGCGGTGGGACCATCGGCTTTCAGTTCGTAGGACTCCTCATGCTGCAACACGTGGTAGCGGAATCGTGCCATGAGCTCCGTTCGAACCGACGCGCCATCGCGCGCTTGCTGCCAGAGCGTCTGGAGCTGTGGCTGTTTCATGAGTTCCGTCGCCGTCACGCAGACCTCCGCCGTGACGGTGACCGCGGGCAGTACCAGTAGATAATGCAGTGGTTGCGAAGCGACGCGGAAGTCGAGCTGTACCGTCTCGCCGGCCACGACTTGCACTGGGTCTGACAGCACCGGTCGGAAACCGATGCGCAGCAGTTGCACGCGATAGCGCCCCGGTGCCACGCCACCGAACCGGTATCGCCCATCAGCGTTCGTAATCCCTTGCGGCGGACGGTCCGAAGGCAACGCGCTGGAGTCGGCACGGACAAGTCGCACCAGCGCGAACGGCACCGGCGCGCCACCCTCTTCAGCGCGGGCACGGCCTTCGACCGCGGCCGTTTGGCCAATCGCGTCGGGCCCCGCGCTCATGCCGAGGATCAGCAAAGCGCTGAGCAACGCGATCGGGCGGGGGCGGGTCATGCAGGCCTCTTCTCGACGGATCGGGTCGGAGCATCGCGTTGTTGCGCAGCACGTTCAGCCGAAAACGGTTTCCGCGCTTTCATGATGAACGTGGTTGGCATCAGGCGCGCCCGATCTACAGAGTACCAACGCTGGGGATCGGCATGCTCGCCGTTTACCGCGGCCGGATTGAGTGGCGTTTCGACCAGCGCCTCGAGTTGGAGGCCCGCCTGGATGATCTCTCCCACGAACGTGCTCAGCGTGCGTCGATGAATCACGATCGGCACCCCTTTCCACGATGTGTGTTCGCGAGGACCTTCGGCGAAGTATGGTTCCGAGACGGTGTAATGTTTGCCATTCCACTCGAGGCAGCCGTAAACCGGGTGCTCCCCACTGACGATGAAACACCCTCCTGGCCGGAGGTAACGGGTGATGAGCCCCATCGTCGTCGGTAGATCAGTCGTCCAGCCCAGTCCGTAGATCGAGAGCACTAGATCAAAGTGATCCGAGGGGATTCCGGGATTCACTTCCATTGCGGACTCGAAGAGCCGAACCCGTGGGGCAAACGGGCGGAGTGTCTCTTCCGCGAAGGCCACCTGCACCGGAGACAAGTCGACGCCCCAGAGTTCTCGCGCGCCGCGCTCGGCAAGGTACCGAAGTGAGTGCCCACTCCCGCATCCCAGCTCCAGAGCGCACAGGTCGGTCTTGCGGTCCAAGAGCCCGAGCGAGTCTTCGGTTGCGGCCAGCGGTCCGTACTCTGGCAGTGCTGTTCGCCCGTGGAACTTTGGTGCGACGCGATCCCAGCCCGCGCGATTCGTCGAGAGAGCTCGTTCCTTCTCGATGACGCTCATCGTTGTTGATTCGTCCCCTTGTCCGCCTAACGCGCGCGCTCAGCCGCGCGCTGCGGCGACATTCTCGCACGGACTGCAGGCGCGACCGATTTGAGTGCGGCGAAGGTCGCGTGGCTAGTCGCCGATCGTCTTGTCGAGCCGGGCCAAGATCGCAACGTACTGTTTGAGTAACAACTCCTCATACAGCGACGCATCGCCGAAGTACGCCATGTGACCGTGCATCAACGGAAGGGGGAGGGTGGCCGAGTATTGCGTCTGCTGGATGTTGCGATGGGCGGCTTCATACATCTGCTGCATCCGGTACGCGGACGACATCGCCGCAACCAGATCCGGATCGATGTAGGCGAGCGATTGCGTCGCCAGGGCGACATCCCAGGCCGAATACGCCACTCCCGCTGAGTCGGTGGTCATGTCCGGAATCGGCTGTGGCAGCGGCTTTCGGACGTCGAGCAGATGCGTCGTCAACTCCGCCTGATGCTCCTTGAAGTATTTCTCCAGCGCCTGGTACTGCTGCACATGGCGGCCGTGTACGCGCTCGACTTCCGCGCGATTCGCGCCGAACTCGGCCCGGAACCGCCGGAGTGCCTGCTGCGCCAGTTCCCGATGCTCGGCGTTCTGGCGCCACTGCTCGCCAAGCAGGCCGAGGAACACGCCGGCGGTGATGAGGACGACCTCGAGGCCAATCTTGAGCAAGGATTTCGTCCGGCCCGACGCCGAGCCGTGGCTACCGCGCCGTGTGTCGAGAGGCGGAACGTGAACCTCGGGCATCGCGTGATTCTAAGGCGAACCGGCCAACTGCTATTGGAGTTCCAGCCGCCCGGTCCGAGGGGCGAAGAACTAGTCGCCAGATCGCGACGCGAGGGTACCGCCGCGAGCCGACGCTTGGAGGGGGTCGTTCAGAATCGCGAGTTGCTGGATTTCCTAGGATTACGTGGTGCCGAGGGCCAGAATCGAACTGGCGACACCGTGATTTTCAGTCACGTGCTCTACCAACTGAGCTACCTCGGCACGGCAGGGCGCAGTAGAGCCAAACAGACCGAAAAGCATAACACGCGCCACAGGGACGCCCGCAAGGCGTAGCCATCGTGCCCGTGTGCCGCCGAGCGCCCAGTGGCTACTGTGGGGCACAGAGGCTTGCGAACCGAAATCCGCGCTTCCTGAGCAGCGGAATCAGCTCGGCCGTGGCCGTCACCGTTCGCGCGCGATCCGCCCTCGGGTTCTCGTGATGTCCGTCGTGCATGACGACGATGTCGCCGTCTGAGGCGCGGGCGGCGAGGCGGCTCGCGAGCTTCTCCGGCTTCGAGGCGCGCCACCAGTTCCAGTCCCACATCGCGAAGCTCCAGCCCGCGAGCCGGTAGCCGGCGCGATCGAGCCCCGCGTACATCTCACCGCCGCGCCACCCGGCGTGCGGGCGGAAGAGCGGGCACGGCGGCCCGCCGGCCATCTGCGTGACGCGATCCGCGTCGGCGCGGAGCAGCTGCTCGAGTGCCGCCGGCGACTTCAACATCAACGCCCGCGTGTGCGAGTGCAGCGCGACCGCGTGCCCATCGTCGTGCATTCGTTTCAGAATCGGCGTGGTCTCGTTGCTGAAATGCTTCGGGATGACGAAGAACGTCGCCGGCACGCCTTCGCGCGCGAGCACGTCGAGCAGCGCCGGCGTCGCCGCCGGGTTCGGGCCGTCGTCGTAGGTCAGGTAAATCGTCGGGATGCCGTCAGCGCTCGGCTGGTGCCAGACCGATCGGCCCGGGCCGATCCACTCAAGGAGGAACGGGAACGGCGCCGTGTGCGCGAGGGCCATGATGCCGACGCCGATCGCGACGACAATGAGGGGCATAGACGCTAGTATCGCGCCCGGCGCCGCGGCTGACTAGGTCGGCCGCGGGGTCACCTTCATGAAGATTTCCCTGCGCGGCATGAGGTTGAGCACGGCCTTCGGCGCGACCGGCTCGTCCGAGACGAGCTCGAGCTTGAACTCGCGCAGCAGGCGCGCGAGTGCGGCCTGCATTTGAACCATCGCGACGCGGTGGCCGATGCAGCGCCGCGGGCCGCCGCCGAAGGGAAAGTACGCGTAGAGCGGCCGATCCTTCGAGCGCTCGTCGGTGAACCGCAGCGGGTCGAACGTCTCGGCGTCGGGCCAGTAGTCCGGGTGGTGCTGAACCACGTACGCGCTGAAGGCGACCGTGGCGTTCGCCGGAATCCGGTAACCGTCGATGTCGTCGTCTTCGGCGGCGCGGCGGTCGAGACCCCAGCCGGGTGGATACAGACGCATGCCTTCCTCGATCGTGCAGCGCAGGTAGTCGATCTTCGGCAGGTCGGCCAGCGTGACCGGACCGACCGCGAGCGCGGACCGCAGCTCCTCCCAGACCTGCTGCTCGATCGTGGGATGGCGCGCGAGCAGATACAACGTCCACGTGAGCGCGATGGCCGTGGTTTCATGTCCGGCCATGAAAGCCGTCATGACCTCGTCGCGGACCTGCGTCGAATTCATGAGCTCGTTGGCTTCCTCGTCGCGCGACGAGACCAGCATCGACAGCATGTCCCCGGTGTCCACGCCGCTGGCCACGCGATCTCTGATGATGCGATGCACAACGTCGTCGAGCACGCGGAGCGACCGCGCGAACTTGCCGTAGCCGGGGCTGATCAGGTGCCGCAGGAACCGCGGCGGATCGAGCAGGTTGGCGACCGAAAACGGGTTGAGAAAAGTGTGGGCGGTCTTGAAGGCGGCCAGCACGGGATCGATGACGTCGCCGACATCGCGCGAGAACATCACGCGGGTCAGGATCTTCAGCATCAGCCCGAGCATGTCGTGGAGGACCGGGACCGGTTCGCTCGTGCGAGCGTGCCGGCGCCACGCCTCGGCGAGGATCGCCGTCTCCTGCTCGATCGCCCGCTCGAGCAGCGGCATGCGGTCCTGGTGGAACGCGGGCTGCACGCGCTGGCGCTGGCGGCGCCAGTCCTGGCCGTCAGCCGTGAGCAGGCCGTTCCCGAGGATCTCGCGGAACGAGTGCCACCGGCCCGTGTCCTTGAGGTAGTTGGCGTAGTTGCGGTGGAGGATGTACTCGATGTACTCGGGATTACTGATCAGAATCACGCGCTCGAACGGGAACGGCAGATCGGTGACCCCGCCGAACCGGAGGGCGAGCTTCAGCAGAAAGTCGGGCGGGTTGTCGCGCAGCTTGCCGAGCGACCGCAGCAACTCGAGGCCGCGTAGTCCGTTTATCGGCTTGCCGGGGCCCGCGGCGGGTGAGACCCGCTTGGGCGCCTTCATTTCGGCGTGCCCGGCTGCCGGACACACTCTTTCAGGAGTCCCGTGAGGTGCTGGGTGACCTGCGCGCGCTCGCGGAACCCGTCCTGCTCCATGAGCAATGCGTGGAGCCTGGGCAGCCGGTGAAACGGCACGCTCGGGTGGATGTGATGCTCGAGGTGAAGGTTCGCGTTTTTCGGGAGATAGAGCAGGCTCTCGAGCCAGTTGAGCTCGGTCGAGCGGGTCTGCTGGTAGAACGGGTGATCGTTGTCGATCGCGAAGTGCTCGCCGATGAGCCGGATCTGCTGCAGCACCAGGTGCCAGCACCACGGCACGATCCACAACAACAGGAACGGCTTCCAGATGCCGAGCTGCCAGACGGCCAGGCCGATGCCGGCGTCAGCGGCAACCTTCATCGTGACGTAAAGCCGGCTCGGCGGCTTCCGGTAATGCCGGATGAACTCGCCGAGCTCGCCTTTGCCAATCCAGACGAGCACCGCCTCGCTCAGATCGAGCCAGAGGATGTAGAGCAGGATGAACGGCGCCTCGACGAGCCGCATCAGGAGGAGCAGCACGAGCTGCAGGTGCGTTTTCGGATAGACCCAGATGCGGTGCAGCACGCCGTCCTTCGAGTGCGTCATGTACGCGACCCGATTGCCGTCGGTCTCCTCACCGAGGTGGCGATGGTGGAGCATGTGAAAGGCCCGGTAGCGCGGCAGCGAGAGGAACACCGGCCAGGCGACGAGGACGTCAGCCACCCAGTCGTTCAGCCCGTGATGGCGCAGGTAGCGATAGTGCGACGCGTCGTGCATCAGGAGCGTGAGCGCGTGGTGGCGCGCGCCGATGAAGAGCACGGCCGCCACGTAGATCGCCGGGTGCGGGAACCGCACGGCCAGCGCGATCGCGGCGGCGATCATGGTCCACTCGAGCGCCGTGTGTCCGAGGCTGGCGGCCACTGACACTTCTGAAAGTTCGCGGAGCGTCGCCTGCGGAATCGGATCCGGCAGGTCGCCGTCGAACTCGTCCGCCCGGTGCGGGTGGCCGAGGGGGTGTGCGGCGGCGGCTGGGGCCTCCATCGATGGCTCGGTGCGCAGGATGATCTAACCAGCGTCCACGGCTGTCAAGGGAGTAGAATCTGCGGCCGAGGACCCCCAATGCGACTGGCTGCGTTCGTCGGCACCGCCGTTTCCGCGACGGCCTCCTTCTTCTGGCACGCCACCGATCGAATCAGCCGACGGCTGCCTGATCAGCCGTTTCAACCCTCCTGGGCGCCGGCGCCGCTGCTCAAGGCCAAGTCGCGGACGTTTCCGCAGCTCGGCTTTCCGCGCGAGACCGACTCGCTCTGCCCGAAGTGCGTGATCGAAATCCGCACCAAGATCCTCGCCGGCGACGCCGACTGGAAGCTGCTCGTCAACGAGCGTCCCGGCGAGATCAAGGCGCGCATCGTCGAGCACGACAACCACGTGTACATGGAGAAAGAGTGTCCGGCGCACGGGCCGTTCCGCGACTTGATGGCGATGGACGCGAACTTCCTCCGCCGGATCGAATCGCTCTATCCCGGACGCGACTTCCGGATGGCGCCCGACGCGCTCCACGACCACGGCACGTCCTCGATCAAGTACGGGCGCGGCGCGGTGCTGACGGTGGATCTCACCAACCGCTGCAACATGATGTGCGACCCGTGCTTCATGGACGCGAATCAGGTGGGGTACGTCCACGAGCTGTCGTTCGAGGACGTGAAGGGCCTTCTCGACTCGGCGATCACGATCAAGCCGCGGCGGCAGCTATCCGTCCAGTTCTCGGGCGGGGAGCCGACGATCTCGCCGCACTTCCTCGACGCCATCCGGTACGCGAAGCAGGTCGGGTACTTCTCCGTCCAATGCGCGACCAACGGGATCCGCTTCGCGCAGGAGCCCGAGTTCGCGCGCGAGGCGCACGCCGCGGGGTTGCGGCTCGCGTACCTGCAGTTCGACGGCGTGACCAACGACAAGCACAACCATCGCGCCGTGAGCAACCTCTTCGACGTCAAGCTGAAGGCGATCACCCACCTGAAGGCCGCCGGGATCGACGTCACGCTGGTCGTCACGGTCGTCAACTCGATCAACGCCGACCAGGTTGGCCCGATCGTCAAGTTCGCCGTTGACAACGTCGACAAGATCAACGCGGTGTCGTTCCAGCCGGTGTCGTTCACCGGCCGCGACGAGCACCTCGAGCCCGAGATCCGGGAGCAGTGGCGCTACACGCTGTCGCACCTGGCTCACGACGTGAAGCGGCAAACCGGCACGACGGAGCCGCTGCGCGACTGGTACCCGCTCTCGGCCTCCGGCCCGATCTCCGACTTCGTCGATCACCTGATGGGCCCGCAGGCCGAGTGGGGCAGCCTCAAGTGCGGCTGCCACCCGAATTGCGGGATCGGCACGCTGTTCCTCGTGAACGAAGAGACGCGACAGATGGTGCCCATCGCCGAGGTGCTGAATCTCGATCGGTTCATGGAGGATCTCAAAGCCATCAACGATCGCCATCGGTCGAAGCCGTTCATGGTCGCGCAAGCGCTGTTTTCGGTGCTGCGCAACTATCGGTTCAGCCGGGCGCCGAAGGGGCTCGGCTTCTGGAACATCCTGAAAGTGATCGATGGCCACACCGGCCGGCACATGGGGCTGACGAAGACCGCGCGGCACGAATGGCGCGTCCTGCTCGTCGCCGGCATGTGGTTCCAGGATCTCTTCAACTACGACTTCCGGCGAACCGAGATGTGCATCATTCCCTACGCGACGCAGATGGGCGAGATCTCGTTCTGCGCCTACAATACCGGCGTCGGCTGGCGGAAGATCGTCGAGCAGATGCACATGAACGCGACGACGGCCGAGTGGTTCAAGACGCAGGGGCGGCACAAGATCTACGCGGGCGGGAAGTCGGTGCCGCTCGACACGAAGCCGCCGGTGCGGATTCCGATCACGCCGGTCGGCGCGTGAAGTCAGGGCGGGTTGAAGCCCGCCCCTCCGGCGACATGCGAAGGGGCCGGCTTCAGCCGGCCCGACAGTGGCCGTTCAATCCCGCATCCTGCGCACGAACGCGAGCACCTTACCCAGCAGCCCCGATCGCAGCCGGGCGTACGGCGGATGGAACAGCGACGTCAGGTTCGGCTTCCGCTGGTACACGACGGATCGCTGGTGCGAGAAGCTCCGGAAGCCGTGCTCGCCGTGGTACGCGCCGAAGCCGCTGGCACCGGCGCCGCCGAACGGCAGGTCCGGGTTGAGCAGGTGAATCAGCGTGTTGTTGATCACCGCGCCGCCTGAAGCGGTGGCGGCCAGGATCTCGTTGATGGCCGGCTCTCCGGTCGCAAAGAGATACAGGACGAGCGGCGTGGGCCGGGACCGTACGAACGCGGCGGCTTCCGCGCGGGTCGTGAACGTCAGGATCGGCAACACGGGGCCGAAGATCTCGTCCGCCATGATCTCGGACGTGGGACGCACGCCGGAGAGCAGGGTCGGGGCGAGGTAGCGCTCCGCGGCGTTCCGGTCGCCGCCGGTCTCGATTCTGGCCCCGTCCGACACGGCACCGTCGAGGAGCGCACTCAGCCGATCGAAGCTCGCCTGGTCGATGATGCGGCAGAGGTCCCCGCTCTTCGCCTTGAGCTCGGGTGACGCGCCGTAGAACGTGTCGAGCGCCCGGCGCGATTCGGCGACGAACGCCTGCAGGTGGCTGGTGTGCACCAGCGCGTAATCGGGTGCGACGCACGTCTGACCGGCGTTCACGAACTTGCCCCACATCACCGCGCGCGCGGCGGCCGGCACATCGGCGGTCTCGTCCACGATCGCGGGCGACTTGCCGCCGAGCTCGAGCGTGACCGACGGCAGGTGGCGCGACGCCTTTTCGAGAATGGCGCGGCCGACCGGACTGCTCCCGGTGAAGAAGATGTGGTCGAAGGGCAGCGCCAGCAGGGCGTCGGCCGTCTCGCGGCCGCCGCCGACGAGCGCGACCTCGGATTCCTCGAAGGCCTCGGCGAGGATCCGATCCGCGAGCGCATTGGTGTGCGGCACGCGCTCGGACGGGCGAAGCATCACCGTGTTGCCGGCCGCGATGGCGGCGACCAGGGGCGCGAAGAGCAGGGCGAACGGGTAGTTCCACGCCGCCAGAATCAGCACGACGCCGCGCGGTTGGTGACGGATCTCGCTGCGCGTGCCGAGCATGTGCATCGGCGTCGGCACCGCCGTGGTCTGCATCCAGCGGGGAAGATGCGAGATCGCGTGGTTGAGCTCGGTCAGCACGAGCTGCAGCTCGGACAGCTCCGCCTCGCTCCGCGGCTTGCGAAAGTCGGCGTGCATGGCCGAGAGCAGATCCTCGCGGTGGGTGACGATCGCCTTCTTCAACCGGCGGAGCTTCTCGACGCGCGTCGGCGCCGGCGCGCGTCCGATCTCCCAGCGGCGCGCGCGTTGCTGCGCAAATACGTCGGTCAAGCGTTGGAGTGGGACCATAACTCGGCGGCCGCATGTTTCCGGCTTCCCGCACACCCTGTCAAGTCGAATACACTGCCTTCCCGATGCCGCCGCCGACCGCGCGCCGCGTGCTTCGCGAGACGGTCGTGCCGTTTACCGCCGGCGACGGCCTG
>Ga0111538_10012775_pt1 | contig 11095 bp, 9 predicted proteins | sample SoiMethybrSBSTD1_FD_79669 | JGI IMG/M metagenome (GOLD analysis project Ga0111538, IMG submission 79669) | Bulk soil microbial communities from a Populus tree surrounding site in Tennessee, USA - Soil MetaG P. TD hybrid SBSTD1 (version 2)... | ecosystem: Environmental > Terrestrial > Soil > Tree... | reverse complement strand
TCCACGAACGGCGCCAGCTCGCGAAAGTCGTAGGTGCAGTCGCAGTCGCCCATCAGGACGTAGCGCCCGCGGATGAACGGCAGCGCGTCGATGTAGGCGCGCCCGAGGCCGCGCTTCGGCGTGCGCAACACCCGCGCGCCGCCCGCCAATGCCAGCTCGGTCGTCCGGTCGCTGCCGCTGTCGACGATCAGGATCTCGCCGACCACGCCGGCCGCCTTCATGCCGGCGTGGCACCAGGCGACGAAGTCGGCGATGGTCACCTCCTCGTTCAGCGCGGGGATGACAATCGACAGCTCGGGATCCGCGACGTCGGCCTCCGGAACACGCAGCTGCACGTCCGGATCGTTCACCATGGGAACCCTGGGAGGGTTCCCAAACCCTCCCGCGATGGTACGCGGCGAGCAAAGCTCGCCGGCTCCCCACGCGAGTTCACATCCGCCCCGCTTGAATCTCCGGGATCATCGCCGCGATCGACTGGCGCAGCGCCTCGCGCGAGGGGCGCTCGCAGCGCCAGCCGAGCGCCCGGATCCGGGATGTGTCCAGCCGCACCACCGGCACGTCGCCCTTCCAGCCCCGATCGCCGCCCGTGAAGGCGAACCGCACGCTGTCGGGCGCGAGGCCGACGCAGGCGACGGCCACCTCGGCAATCTCGCGCACGGTGATGTAGTCGCCGGTGGCGACGTTGTAGACCGCGAACGGCGCGGTCGTCTTCTCGTGCGCGAGGAACACCGCGCGCACCACGTCGTAGACGTGGATGTACGACTTCGACTGGCTGCCGTCACCCAGGATACGCAGCGAGATCGGCTGCTCGCCCGCCGCTGCCGCGCGCAGCAGCGCGCGCGCGAAGTCGAAGCCGACGCCGTGGGTCTGGCGCGGGCCCACGACGTTGCCGAAGCGGAAGGCGCAGCCGGACAGGCCGAACATCGCGGCGTAGCTGGAGATCAGCGATTCGCCCGCCAGCTTGCTGGCGCCGTAGGTCGAAACCGGGACCAGCGGGCCGTGGTCCTCGGCCGCCTCGTGCGTGCCGAGATCGCCGTACACGCCGCTGCCCGACGCGTAGAAGATCCGCTTCGCGCTGGTCGTCCGCATCGCCTCCAGCACGCTCTGGGTCAGCGCCGTTCCCTGCCAGAAATCGATGGTCGGCTCGGCGGCCGCGCGCGCGATGTCGGGATTCGAGGCCAGGTGAATGACGACGTCATGGCCCGCCATCGCCGCCGCCAGCGCGGCGGTGTCCTCGGCGTTACCGCGGACGATCCGCAGGCGCGCGTCGCGCGCATGGTGCGCGAGGTGCCATTCGCGCCCGGAGGTGAAGTTGTCGTACACGGTCACGCCCGCAACGCCGCTGTCGGGCGCGAGCAGGCGATCGCAGAAGTGGCCGCCGAGGAAGCCGGCGCCGCCGACGATGAAGAACCGCTGACCCGTGAGCTGCTGCGACACGGGCGGGATACTACCGTCACTTCTTGGCGGCGGCGAAGAAGGGCGCTGCCGTATTCGCGTCGGGGCCGAAACGGGGAAAGCGCGCCTGGACTGAATAGGCCGCGACCACCGCGATGGCGACCATCGCGGCCAGCGCCGGAACCCGCCAGCGCCAGCGCGCGCGCCGCCGCCACATCCAGGCGACGCCGACGCCGAACAGGGCGCACAGGATCGGCGCAACGAACTGCAGGTACGCGCCCTTGATCGGCCCGAAGTTGTCGTTCGGATACTTGGTCGCGAAGTGCAGCTGGCCGATCAGCCCGCCGAGCGGCGCCAGCAGGAGCGCGAAGCGGGGATCCGGCTCGCCGTCATCGCGGCGCCGCCAGAGCACACGCGCGGCGCCGAGCCACGCGACAGCGGTGACGAACGCGATCAGCGTCCCCGCCATGACCGACATGCAACCCAACGTGACCGCCACGCCGGAGATCCAGCGTTCGGCCGCCTTGTACTTACCGCCGCCCGAGTAGCTGTAGCTGTAGTAGTCGTTGAACGTGGTCGCGAGCAGCACCGGAAAGAAGCGCGCCTCCGGCTTGATGGCGGTCGGGTACAGCGGGTGGAGATAGATCGGGAGGTTCCAGCCCAGGTAGAAGCCGGGCGGTCGCCGCTCGAAATACGGGATCAGCTCGTAGGGCGCCTGATTCGGCTTCATCGCCCCCTCGTAGCCAGTGGGCGCCGGCTGGCCGTAGAGGATCTGGTTGCGGACGAAGAACGGCCCCGCGATGACCGCCAGGATCAGCGCGCCGGCGATCAGGGGCCGGGCCCGCGTGCGCAGCGCGGGCCACCAGGCGGATCGCGCGCGCACGATCTCGAGGAGCATCGCGACCGCCACCGACATCACGAGCACGGACGCCGAGACCTTGGCCATCAGCGCCAGCCCGAGCAGCAGCGCGAGGCCGATCATCGGCTTGACCCGCCCGGCCCGCGCGGCCGCGATCGCCGACGGCGCCACGACGAAGGCGCCGGCGGAGAGCAACACGACCAGCGTCTCATTCGTGATCATGCCGTCCAGGTGCGCGCTGACGGGCAACACGGCGGCGAGGGCGAGCGCGACCCGGCGCGCAACGCGGGACTCGGGCAGCCACCTCTCCAGCGCCACCCAGATCAGGACCAGGCGCAGCATCCCCCACAGCGCCGACAGCCAGCCCAGCGCGCCGGCGTCCAGCCCCAGCGCGACGACCGCCGCGGCGATCGTGTGATAGAGCGGCGGATGGTAGGCGGTCGCGTTGAAGGTCAGCGGCGGCATCGCGTGCTGGGTCGCGATGTACTGGATGTGGGGCCAGTGCGCGTTGAAGTCCCAGCCGATGCGGGCGTCGTACCAGAGCGCCATCGACAGGCGCAGCAGCACGCCGACCGCGAGGATGGCCAACTCCGGTATGTGCGCGCGCGCCCAGCGGCCGCCCGCCCGTGGCCGCGCTACTTGGTCGATTCCCACTTGGTGGCCGCCCGCTTCAGCGCGGGGTGGCTGACCAGCAGGTGCCAGACGACCGCGCAAAGGCCCTCGGTGTGCGGCGTGATCCGGTCGGGCGACACGGTCGGAATCAGGACGCATGCCTCGGACGCCGCGCGCGTCGCGCCGCCGTCGCGGCCGACGATGCCGAACACGGCGCTGCCGCGCGCCGAGGCCAACTCCAGCGCGCGCACCAGGTTGGCGGATACGTTCTTTTCCTTGTTGCCGCCGCCCACCGAGAACACCAGCACCGCGTCGCGCGGCCCCAGACGCGAGACCTCCAGCCAGGCGGCGAAGCTGGTGTCCCAGCCTTCGTCGTTCACGCGCGCGGTCAGCTCGGAGACGTTGTCGGTCGGCGTGTAGGCCTCGAAGGCGCACAGCTTGCGGAAGTCATTGACCGCGTGGCTCGCGTGCCCCGCCGAGCCGCCGACGCCGAGGATGAACAGCCGCCCTCCCCCGTCGCGCACGCGCGCCAGCCCGGTCGCGACCGCGGCGATCGCCCCCCCGTCCAGCTCCTTCACCGCGCGAAGGGTCTCTTGCAGATACGTGTCGACGAAGACGTCGCTCACAGCTTGTATCCGGCGGCTTCCGCGTCCCGGTAAAACATCTGGACGGTCTCCAGGCTGAACGTCGCCAGCTCCTTGCCGTGAAGCGCCAGCTTGGCGAGCAGATCAGGGGTGACCGTGATGATGTCGCAGCCGATCTCGGCCGCCTGGGCGATGTTCAGCACCTCGCGCGGACTCGCCCACAGCAGCTCGATCCCGCGTGCGCCGCTCGCACGATCGGCGGCCCGACAGATCCCCAGCGCTTCGCGCATCAGCGGGATCGGGTCGCGGCAGGTGTCGGCGATGCGCCCCGCGAACACGGAGATCACCGAGGGCGCGCCGCCGGCCAGCGCCGTGGCGACCTCGCGCACCTGCTCCAGCGTGCAGATCGCGGTCACGTTCAGCTTCACGCCCGCCGCTGCCAGCTCGCGAATCAGCTCGGTCATCGGCGTGCCGCGCGTGTTCGTGACCGGCACCTTCACGTAGACGTTGTCGCCCCAGGACGCGAGCTCGCGCGCCTGCCGCCGCATCCCGTCGGCGTCATCGGCGAACACCTCGAACGAGATCGGCTTGTCGCGAATCTCAGCCAGCACCTCCTTCGCGAACGCCCTGTAGTCCGCAACGCCCGCCTTGCGCATCAACGTCGGGTTGGTCGTGAACCCCGCGATCCGCGGATCGCGCGCCGCCTCGCGCATCGAAGCGAGCGACGCGCCGTCGGCGAAGATCTTGATCCCTGCGAGCGAAGGGGGGTTGGCCATGTCTGCCCTGGACTAACAGAAAGAGAGCCGGTTTTCCAGGCGGTCCAGCAAAGCCGGGTTGTGCTCGCGAAAATGTCCATATTGGCCAGTGAACCCCAGCGCGACGCCCACCCCGACCGTGGCCAGCGCCAGCACGACCGCGGCCGACACGACCAGCCGCCGCCGCGACGCGCTCTCACGGAAGCGCGCCCAGCACAGCCACCAGCCGAGCGTGCCCACCAGCGTGAGCGCCGGCGTCATGTCGCCGAGGAACCGCATCGTCGCCCAGAACAGCGTGAGCGGCACGACGAAGCTGGCGACCGCGGCCAGTGAGGTCGCCACGGCCAGCCAGGTGACGGCGACCGCCGCCGCGTCGCTGTCGCCCCGGCCGCGCGCCAGCGCCCAGCCCCGGCGGATACCCGCCACGGCCGAGACCGGCGCCAGCCAGGCCCACGGGATCGCCAGCAGGCAACCGATCACCGGTTCGTAGACGATGTAGCCGTGCGGCGGCCGCAGCCAGGCCGGGAGGGCGCGCGCGCCCATGTCCGTGACCGCGTGCAGGTACGGGAACGTGCAGCGCATGGCGAACGGCCGCAGCAGGTAGCTCCACGCGTTGGCGGGCACGAACGCCGCCGAGCCGGAGAACGGGATCCAGGTCAGCTGGTAGTGCCGGCCGAAGTCGAACCAGGCGTCGAACCGGAGCTTGTTGTACGCCAGCAGGCAGGCGACGCCGACCGCCACCGGCGTGCCCAGCCAGGCCAGCGCGCGCGCCCGCCGCCGCCACCGATGGGGACCGGCCGCGTCACCCGGCGCGGTCAGCCAGCAGGTCGCCGCGACCAGCAGCAGAACGCCGGGCGCGATCGACGCGCGGCTGCCGAGCGCCATGGCCCAGCTGACGCCGGCCAGCGCCAGGTACAGCCGCTGCCGCGATCCGTCGCCGGTCACGGCGTGGAACGCGAACAGCAGCCCCGTGACCAGGAAGGCGTGGCCGCCGACGATCGCCGCCTCGTAGACGCCGGCGCGCGCGAGGTTGTAGAGCGTCGGGTTCACGAACGCGAACACCGCGGCGGCCAGCACGACGAAGATGCCGGGCACCGCGGGAAACGACCGCCGGTGCGCGCGATCGATCAGCAACAGGCCGGCGAGCGCCTGCAGGCTGGCGAGCGCGAACACCACGTACTGGTCGCCGATCCGCGCATGCACGCGGCAGAGCGTCTTGAAGCCCGCCAGCAACAGCGCCGGGGCGGGCCCCCAGTAGAGGTAGTAGTGACCGTTGTACAGGCTGGCGTCCCAGTACCAGAGCGGTTTCCACGCCGGGTCGAACGGGTTCGCCTTCGCCACCAGCGCCGCGGCCGGTTCGATCGCGAAGTGCAGGTGGCGCGCCCGGAATCCCTCCGCCTGATCGTCGAGGAACGTCAGATAGGTCGGCCAGTGCGTGAACCGGCCCGCCGACACGACAAACACGTAGACGACCTCGATGACGGCGAAGCCGAGCACCAGCAGCATCCAGCGCCGCGGCCGCAGCAATCCGCTAAGGCGCTGCATCGACCGGGCGCCCGCGCGCGTGCTGGAACACCCAGGCCAGCGCCGCGGCGGCCGGCAGCGCGCTGAGGGCAACGACGGACAGCAGGAAACGCGGCCCGTAGCTCGACATGTTCCACTGCTCGTATTTCGCGAACAGCGCCAGCTGCGCGAGGCAGGCGCCGCCGACCAGGAGCGCCTCGAAACGGGCGCGGCGGACCAGCAGCGCGAAGCCGGGCAGCGCCAGCAGGAACGGCGGCGCGCCTACCACCAACCCCAGCGTCGGGTGCGTCAGCTGCGTCCACAGCCCGCGCCAGAACGGAACCGTGAAGAACGTCCGGTGAGACGGTTCGACGGCCCAGCGGTGGTTGACGACGATCAGCACGCGGTCGTAGGGCGTGACGAACGGCGAGCCGAACATGTGCGCGTTGAGGCCCAGCAACCCGGCGACGGGCAGCGCCGCCGCGGCGCCGAACCGCCACAGCGACCGCCAGTCGCGCCGCGCCGCCAGCGCCACCGCCGCCACCGGAAAGAAGATCGCGTTGGTCCATTTCGCCCACACGGAGAGCCCCAGCAGCAGGCCGGCCGCGACGCAGCGGCCGTGCAGCAGCGCGACGATCGCGCCGACGACCAGCAGGCTCGACAACACGTCCGGCGCGAAGTTGTAGGCGGCCGGCCGCAACAGCGTCCCGAAGGCCACCCACAACATGAGCGCGAACGCGACCAGGTCGGAGGCGTAGCGACGCGCCCCCACCCACATGACCAGCACCAGGGCGCAGAGCTGCGCCAGGTTGAACGCGAGCAGGCCGATGTCGCCCGCGACGACGTAAAACGGCAGCGCGACGACGGCCAGCAGGATCGGGTGCTTGGGATAGAACTCGCCATGCCGCCCGCGCGAGACGTTGGACGGCATCGGGTATTGCTGCGTCCACAGGTTGTTCTGGACGTCGAGATCGCGGTCTTCGAGCAGCGAGACCAGGGTTGCGCGATAGTAGGCGCAGTCGCCGATGAGGAACGTTGGATGATCGAGACGCCCGGGGCCTTCGTGGCGATGGCGCTCGACGCCGTAGCGCGGGACCACCTCGTGCAGCGTCCACCCCACCAGCGTGATCACGGCCAGGGCGACCGCGACGGTCGGCGTCCGCGCCCCAAGGGCGCGAAGCCTGGTCAGGAATCGGGGGGGCCGGCTCATCCGGCGGCGAGTGTATCTTGGGCGGCGGCCGGCAAGCGATGACCGACGGCAAGATCTGGCTCCAGCGGCACGGGCGATTGTTGCTGTTCGTGCTGTTGCTGGCCGCGATCGAAGCGTCCTACGTCTTCATCGTGACGGCCGGGCGGTTCACGTTCTGGCCGACGTGGAACACGAACTACGACCTGCTGGCGGAGGGCTTCCGGTCCGGACACCTCTACCTGGCGCGGGCGCCGGATCCCGCGCTGCTCGCGAAGGCCAACCCGTTCGATCCGCGCTGGCGGTCGCTCTGGTTCTGGGACGCCAGCCTGTACGGCGATCACTACTACCTCTACTGGGGGCCGCTGCCCGCGGTCGCCATCGCGATCGTCAAGACCATGTTCCGGATCCGGGGCACGGTCGGCGATCAGTTCCCGCTGTTCGCCGGCTACACGATCTACCTGGTGGCGGGCGCGCTGCTGATCGCGCGCCTGTCGCGGCGCCTCTTCGACGGCGTTCCGGCCTGGCTGACGGGGTTGTGCATCGCCGTGTTCGCGTGGGCAAACCCGACGCCGTACCTGATCGCGACGCCCGGCATCTACGAAGCGGCGATCGCGGGCGGTCAAGCGTTCCTCGTGCTGGGCCTTCTGCTCGCGTTCGAATCGATCTGGCGGGACGACGACCGGGCGCGCCGCCGGCTGCTGGTCGCCGCGGGGCTGTCGTGGGGATTCGCGTTCGCGTGCCGGGCCAGCGCGATCCTTCCCGCCGCGATCTTCGCCGCGCTCACGGCGCTGGCCGTGTCGCCGCCTGCGCCCTGGCCGCGCGCCTGGCGCGCGCCGCTGCGCCCGGCGCTCTGGACCGGGGCGCCGATCGCGGCGGTCGTGGTGGCGCACCTCGCGTACAACAGGCTCCGCTTCGACGCGTGGCTGGACTTCGGCCTCGGCCGCCAGCTGTCGACCATGCAGTTCCGCACCGCGCCCGGGTACCTGCTCCCCAACCTCTACAGCTACCTGCTGCGCCCGCTGTACCCGTCGTGCCGCTTCCCGTTCCTCAGCCCGCAGGCGAACCTGGTCACGTTCCCTTCCTGGTTCACCGTGCCCGGCGGCTACGCGGCGCCCGAGCCGGTCGCCGGGCTGATCAACGCCACGCCGTGGGTGATGCTGGCGGGATTCGCGGTCGTCATGGTGGTGGTCATGTGCCGGCAGGCGGTGCGCGCGCCCCGGCTGGTGGTGGACGATCGTCGTTTCCGGGCGAACCTCTGGTGCGGGGTGGTCTTCCTTGTCCTCGGCACTGTCACCGGCCTGCCCGAGATCACGGAGTTCTTCGCGTCGATGCGTTTCCTCGCGGATGTCGCGGGCGGCCTCGTGCTGGCGGGCGCCTGGGCGGCGTGCCTGCTCTATGTGCGCGTTCGCGATCAGCCGTGGCCGGGAGGCGTCGCCACGGCGGTCATCGTCGCCCTGGGCGCCGCGAGCATCGCGACCGGCCTGCTGCTCGGCGTGCAGGGCTATGACCTGATGTTCCAGAACCACAACCCGCAGCTGTTCGCGCGCTGGGTGCGGATGTTCTCGCGATGTTGACGACTGGAGACGTCAGGCGCTGGTTTCGCAACACGGGGCCGCTGGTCGGATTCTGGCTCGCGGTCAGCGCCTACTACGCGTTTGTCGTCACGGCGGGCCACTTCACCCGGTGGCACGTCTGGTCGGCGTTCTACGACACGCACGCCGATGCGCTGCTGCACGGACAGCTGCACCTGCTGGAACCGCCGTCGCCCGCCCTGCTGGCGCTCAAGGATCCTTACGACATCGCGAACATGCCGTACTGGCGCTGGGATCACAGCCTCTACAACGGCCACCTCTACCACTACTGGGGCATCGTCCCGGCCTTCCTGGTCGCCGGCATCCGGCTGCTCTTTCGCGCCGGCGGCCCCGCCGACAACGTGCTGACGTTCGCGTTTTTCGTCGCGCGCCTCGTCGCCGGGACGCTGCTGATCCGCGACGTAGCCCGCCGCACCACCCCGCGCCCGCCGAGATGGGCGGTCGCGGCCGCCATGCTGGTCTTCGCGCTCGCCAACCCGACGCCCTACACGCTCGCGCGCAGCGCGATTTACGAGGCGGCGATCATGTCCGGGGTCGCGTTCATGACCGCCGGCTTCTACTGCGGGTACCGGTCGATGCACGCCGCCAGCGGACGCGCCGCGACGGCCTGGCTGGCGGCGGCGAGCCTCGGCTTCGGCCTGGCCGCCGGCTGCCGGCTGAACCTGATGCCGACCTCGGTCGCGCTGGCCGTGGTGGCCACGCTCTGGCGCTGGTGGCAGATCAGAAGCCAGGGGCCGCGGCGACTGGGGCGACTGGCCGCTCCCGCGCGAAGCGCGGGAGTGCGGCCACCTGAACAGACAGCAGTCGCGCACCGCGCCTGCGGCGCGGGGCGACTGGTCGCGACGGGCGTCGCGGGGCTCGTCCCCGCCGGCGCCGTGATGCTGGGCCTGCTGGTCATCAACAAGCTCCGGTTCGACGACTGGACCGAGTTCGGACGGGACTACGTGATGACCTATCCCCTGTTCGTGCCCGGGTTGCGCTTCCTGATCCCTGACACCTACGCGTATGCGTTCGCGCCACCGCAGTGGAGCTGCACGTTTCCGTACCTGTCGCTGGCCTGGAACGCGATCCGCCCGCTGACCCCGGCCTGGCTACCGGTGACGTGGCCCGCTGACCACTCCACCTCCGAACCGACGCTCGGCCTGCTGACGATCGCGCCCTTCTTCTGGTTCGCGATGCTGGCGCCGCTGATCGCGATCGGGCGGGCGCGCCTGATGCTCGCCGCGGAGCCGGCCCGGTCCGGACGCTGGGCGACGCTGCTGGCCACGCCTCGAAACTGGTTGTGGTTGGCGCTGGCGATCTACGTGCTCGGCTCGGTGCCGCTGCTGATCCTGAACTTCACCACGATGCGCTACGAACACGACTTCGCCACGGGTCTTCTGCTGATCGCGATCTTCGCCAGCTGGAGGGTGCTGGCCGCGCCGCTGTCCCCGGCCACGCGCCGCGCGATCGCCTGGCTCTACGGGCTGCTCGCGGTGTCGACGATCGTCGCGGGTCTGCTGCTCGGCTTCACGGGCTACTTCAAGCACTTCGAACGCCACAACCCCGCCCTCCTCCGCACCCTGCAGAAGGATCTCAGCGTCTGCCGGCTGACGAGGTGACCTCTCAGGATCCCGGACGCACCAGGTAGGCGGCGAAGTCGCGCAGGTCGCGCCCCTCGAACGTCGGGCGCAGGTCGCGCGCGAGGAGCGCTGCGCGCTCCGCGCCGCCGGCATCGCCCCCCACCAGCAGGGCCGTCCGCAATCCAAACGTCGCGCCGGCGATGATGTCGGGGGCCCGGTCGCCCACCATCCACGACACCTCCCGGTCGTAACTCGGATGCTGCGCGAACGCCTCGGCGAGCAGGCCGGTCGCCGGCTTGCGGCAGGTGCAGGCGTCCTCCGCGCGGTGATAGCAGATGTGCGAGCTGAGGATGACGCCGCCTGCCGACGTCGCCTCGAGCACGACCGCCGCGTGCACCGCCTGCAGCTCGGCGTGCGTGGTCTTGCCCTTTGCCCAGGCGGGCTGGTTGGTGGCGATCGCGATGCCGAAGCCCGCGCGCGTCAGGTCGCGCAACACCCCCGGCACCCAGTCGAACACGACGACGTCGGCGGGGCGCAGCGGGCTGTCCGGGCGTGGCTCGGCCGGATTGTCGATGAGCGCGTTGAGCACGCCGTCGCGGTCGACGACGATCAGCGGTTTTGCCGCGCCCACTTCTCGAAGTCCTCCAGACCCCCGGGCGATCCGATCTCGTAGAACCGCTGCGATACCTCCAGGCCCGCCAGCGCGCCCCGCACGCTCAGCGCGTTGAACAGCGTCGCCAGGTCCGCCCGCGCGCCCGGCGCGATCTCATCGGCGATCACCCGTCGTTCCAGCGCGCTGAGCCCGTAGTCGATGTACGTGAAATCCGCGGCCGGCCGCCCCTGTCGCTGCTTGTCGTAGAGCGTGACCATCTGCCCGTCGAAGATCGCGTTGCTCTTGTCCCAGCGGCCGTCGTTGCGGAACACGGTCATCAGCGCCGGCTGGCCGCACGCCATGAACGCCCGAAACACCGCCGCGAAGTCGATCGGCAGGAACGAATCGCCGTACGTGAGCAGGAATGCTTCGTCCAGCGCGCCCTCGTCGAG
>Ga0111538_10012773_pt1 | contig 11095 bp, 9 predicted proteins | sample SoiMethybrSBSTD1_FD_79669 | JGI IMG/M metagenome (GOLD analysis project Ga0111538, IMG submission 79669) | Bulk soil microbial communities from a Populus tree surrounding site in Tennessee, USA - Soil MetaG P. TD hybrid SBSTD1 (version 2)... | ecosystem: Environmental > Terrestrial > Soil > Tree... | reverse complement strand
GGGTTTGCGGACGAGACGTCCGTACTTCTCCGCCCGCAACGTGCCCGCCCCCACCATCACGGCATCCACGCGCGTGCGCAGCGCGTGGAAGAGGTCTTGGTCGGCCTCGTTTCCGATCGGGCCGGAGCGGCCGCCGATCGTCACTCGCCCATCCGCCGTCGTGACCATGTTGAGGACGAGGTAGGGACGGTCGTCGTGCGCGAGGGAGTTGAAGTCCAGCCCCTCGACGACGGCGGCGCCGTCGGGGAGCTCAGCGGGCTCTGGAAGAAGCTGCCGGAACATGGGCTCAGCGCCAGCGCGGCCGCGGATGCAGCCTCGACAGCTTCGGCTTCGGCAGACCCTGGAGCACCACCTGCAGGCGGTCGCCCAGATCGCCCGGCGTCGGCCGCGCGGCAGGGTCGCGCGCCAGGCACGCCATGATCGACTCCGCGAGCGCGGTGGGAACGTGTGCCGGTAGCTCCGCCGGTTCCTCGGTCAGCTGCGGGAACCGCTCCTCGGGCTCCGTCGAGTCGCGCACGCCCCTGCGGAACGGACGTTTCCCCGTTACGCCCTCGTGGAGGGTGGCGCCGAGGCCCCATACGTCCGCCGGGGGGCCGAGGTCCTCTGACGGCACCGTCGCCTGCTCGGGAGCCATGTATGCGTCGGTACCCACCGGGGAGCGGAGCGTGGGGCACTGCTCGACGGTGCGCGCAACGCTGAGATCGATCAGCCGCGGCGGCCCGCCCATGATGATGTTCGAGGGCTTCACGTCGAGGTGAACGAGGCCCTCCGCGGCGAGATAGTGAAGCGCGGCCGCGATCTCGATCGCGAGCGCGACGAGCTGCTCGAGCAGCAGCGGGCCGTCGCGGCGCTTCAGCGAGGACAGGCGCGGCCCCTCGAGGTGCTCGAGCACGACGTGCGGCCTGGGCCCGTCGACCTCACCCCCGAAGCTGCGGACGATGATCGGGTGGTCGAGCCGCTCGAGCAGCTCGATTTCGCGCCGGAGGCCGCCGAGGGTCGCGCGGTCCTCGACGAGGTCGGGCCGCACGACCTTGGCGACAACGAGCGCCCGCATCCGCTCGTGCCAGGCGAGGTAGGCCTCGTACCGCAGGCCGCCTCCCAGCAGCGTGAGCGCGGTGAGACCGGGGACGATCTCTTCCTACTCGCGCAACTCCCACCGAGAATGAAGCGATTCGGTGGCCAAGACGACGAGCCTACTGACGAAAACGAGCGGCGCCCGGGGGCCGGACGCCGCTCGTCAGATTCGTCGCGTTCAGCGAGGGAGTGCTACTTGACGACCTCGCAGTTCGCCGCAACGTCGTCGTTGGCGCTCGCCTTGACGACATCGTGGCCGCCGCCGCAGTTCACGTCGTCCGCGCCGTCGCCGCGTGCGTTGATGACGTCGTCACCGTTGTCGCCGGAGAGCGAGTCCTGACCGTTGTCGCCGCTCAGGTCGTCATCGCCCTGGCCGCCGTTCACGTCGTCGTCGCCCTTGCCGCCGTTGATGTCATCGTCGCCGCCGCGGCCGTTCAGCTGGTCGTCGCCGCCGTCGCCGGAGAGCGAGTCGTCGCCGGACGCCCCGGTCAGCGAGTCTTCGTCGGCCTGGCCGTTCTCCGACTCGTCGTCGGTCGTGGCGTTGCCGCTGACCGTCGAATCACCGCTGTCGTTGTCCGTGCCCTGGTCGTCGTCGTCATCATCGTCGTCGTCGCCACCGGGTCCGGAGTTGTCGCTCGGACCGGAGTTGTCGTCGTCATCGCCCTCGTCGTCGCGAGCGACGATCTGCTGGCCGCTGTCGTCGTCGTGCGCCGTCGCGGCGGAGATCCAGGGGGTGGCGAGGGCAAGCGCGAACGCGGCGAGGAAGAGCGCCGCCATCGCGAGCCCAAGGCGGCTCCACCCGCGGTCGTGGTCGTAAGAGGTCTCGTAGTTCATTCCAGATCCTTTCGGAGAGAGGCGGACAGGCCCTTCTTTCCCCCTAGACACGTCCTCACGGCCTAAATCACGGCTTTGCACAACATGGCGCGGAATTCGTGATGTTAGGGGTCCTTGCCGTGTCTACTCTGGTAGCGGATGACTCCCCGGCATCTACTCGAGCCCGCACGGCTTGCGGGCGGGGCTCTACTCAGGGCGCAGAGCGACGCGCGGCTCGTCGACCTGACCCGTGCCGGAAACGACCGGGCCTTCGAGGCGATCGTGGCGCGCTACAAGGGCGAGTTGCTCCGCTATTGCTCGCGGGTCCTCCCCGACGGGCGCGGCGAGGACGCGGTCCAGCAGTCGTTCGTGAACGCCTACCGCGCGCTCCATGGCGACACCACGCCGCTGTCGCTGCGGAGCTGGCTCTTCAGCATCGCCCACAACGTGTCGCTCAACGTCTTGCGCCAGCGCGGCGCCGACCACGAGCCGATCGAGTCCCATCCGGGCACCCAGGAGCCGGCGCATGCGACCTTCGAGCGGCGCGAGCGCTTCCGGGACGTGCTCGCCGCCGTGGCGGCACTTCCGCCCGCTCAACGCGACGCGATCGTCCTGCGCGAGCTGGAGGGCCGTGGACACGAGGAGATCGCGCGCGAGCTCGGCATCACCGGCGGCGCGGCGCGTCAGCTGATCAGCCGGGCGCGGAACGGGGTCCGCAGCGCGGCGGCGGCGGTCATGCCCGTGCCCCTGTTGATGCGCCTGACGACCGACACGGCCCAGGGCGCGAGCGCCGAGCGGATCGCCGAGCTGACGGCGGTCGGAGGCGGCATCACCGTCACCAAGGTGGTCGCGACGGGCGCGATCGGAGCGACCCTCCTCGGGGGCGCCGTCACCGGTCCGGACCTCGTAGAGGGCGACAAGCACAGGCCCGCGGCGGACGTCGCCGAGGCCGCACCGCCAAATAGCGACCGCGACCCAGCGGGTGTCGCCGACGACCGGGCAACCGACGACCAGCGACCAGCGACCAGCGACCAACGACCAGCGACCAGCGACCAGCGATCGACCCTGGACGAGCCGGGCGACGACCGCGATGACGACAGCTCGGGCCCCGGTCCCGGCGACGATGGCGACGACGACGACAGCTCCGGCCCCGGTCCTGGCGGCGATGGCGACGACAACTCCGGCCCGGGGTCGGGAGACGACGTCGAGACGGACAACTCGGGCCCCGGCTCCGGCACCGACGATCCGACGCGCACGGACAACTCGGGTCCGGGCTCGATCGACGACAGCACCGACAGCTCCGGCCCGGGTAGCGGCGAGCCGGACTCGGACGACATACTCGTGCCCGATGACGACTCCTCGGGCAGCGGCTCGAGCGGCGGCAGCTCCGGACCGGGCTGAGCGCGTCCTCGAGCGCATACGCGCGACGCCACCAGGGTTCGTCCGCACCTACGGCGACGTCTCGCCGGGCGCGCCGCGGTTCGCCGGCACCGTCCTCCACGGCTGCGACGACCCGACCGTGCCGTGGCAGCGGGTCGTCCGTGCCGACGGCTCGCTAGCCAAGGGAGAGCGCCAGCGCCGGCTGCTCGAGGCCGAGGGAGTGCCCTTCCGCGGCGAGCGTGTCGATCTACGGATAGCCCGGCTGCCCGACCTGCTCTAGTTATGGCATGCCCCATCTCGCCCGCCCCGACGGCGTAGAGATCTACTGGGAAGAGGCCGGCGAAGGCCCGGGGGTGCTGATCTGCAACACGTTCAACCTCGCCGTACTCGACGACCTCATTGCGCGTCTCGCGGAGTCGCGGCGCGTCGTCATGTACCACCCGCGCGGTGTCGGGAACTCGAGCCGCCACGGCCCGTACGACCTTGGGACGGGCGTCGAGGACATCGAGGCCCTACTCGAGGAGACAGGTCCGATGGAGGTCGCGCTCGGGCTAGGCGACGGAGCCCACCGCGCGATCCGGATTGCGGACGCGCGGCCGGACCTCGTTGACCGCGTCGTCTTCACGAGCACCGCGCTGGGCCGACCCGGAGAGGTGGACGCACCCGGGTTCTCGGGCTCGACCGAGGTCCTGTACGCGCTGATGGGCCTGATGCGGCGCGACTACCGCAGCGGCCTGCGCCAGATGCTGTCCGGCTCAGCCGGCGGTGACGAGGACTTCGAACGCGATCGGGCCGAGGCGCTCGGTGAGATCGTCCCGCAGGAGGCCGCGATCGGCTATCTCGAGGCGTGGATCGCGGGGGGATCGGTGGACGTCGCGCGCCGGCTTGGGGACCGCCTCACGGTGCTTGCGTATCCCGGCAACGCGTGGTTCCCGCTCGAGATGTACGAGAGCCTGCGCGACGCCTTGACGACGGCCTGCTTCGAGGTCGTCGACGACGGCCCCATGACGCGGCCCGAGCTGACCGCTCCGATTCTGCTGCGCGTGAGCGAGCCCGCTAAGGGGTGATCGAGATCATCCGCTCGATCGGGATGCGCGCCTTCGCCGCGATGTCCTCGGGCACCTTCACCTCGTAGGCGCCGGTCTCGTCGAGCAGGGCGTCACGGACCTTCGGGAGCGTGATCATCTTCATGTACTGGCAGACGGCCTTGCGGTCGAGCGGGATGAACTCCTTCTCGGGGTTCGCCTCCTCGAGCGGGTGCAGCATCCCGGTCTCCGTCGCGACGATGAACTCCTTGGCGTCCGAGCCGGCAGCGTGCGTGAGCATCCCGCCGGTGGACAGCATGTGCGTGTTCTCCGGGTCGATGTCGCCGTGCGACAGGTACTCCATCACCGCCGTCGTGCAGCCGCACTCGGGATGGATGAGCATGTCGGCGTCGGGATGCTCGTCACGCATCCGCTGCACGTCGTCCGGCCGCAGGGCCGCGTGCACGTGGCACTCGCCCGTCCAGACGCGCATCTTCTTGCCGGTCTGCTCCTCGACGAATGCGCCGAGCCACATGTCGGGGCCAAAGAGGATCTCGGTGTCGGGACCGTGCTCGCGGTAGATGTGCTCGACGACCTTCACCGCGTTCGACGAGGTGACGCAGTAGTCGGTCTCCGCCTTCACCTCGGCGGTCGTGTTCACGTACATCACGACGACCGCCCCCGGATGCTCCGCCTTCCACGCGCGCAGCGCGTCCGCGGTGATCGTGTCCGCGAGCGAACAGCCCGCTTCGGCGTCCGGCAGAAGCACGGTCTTGTCGGGCGAGAGCACCGATGCCGTCTCCGCCATGAAGTGGACGCCGCAGAAGACGATCGTGTCGGCCCCGGCGGCCGCGGCCTTGCGCGACAGGCCGAGCGAATCGCCCACGTAGTCGGCCACGTCCTGCACCTCGGGCACCTGGTAGTTGTGCGCCAGGATCACACCGTTGCGCTTGTGCGCGAGGTCGCGTACTTCCGCCTTGAGGGCGGGGAGGTTCTCGAGTACCAGTGGTTGGTTCACTGAGCTCTCCAGAGCCGGGATCAAGAATTCTGTTTCGACCGCGCTTTCGGTTGGCCGAAATGTCCTCTCAAGGGTAGCGCCCCGAGTTCTTGGCGTCATGGCGGAAGCTCCCCCATTCGACCAGTCCGTCCGCAGGTGCAGGGGTGTTCCATAGCCAGAGGTAGCCCTCGCGGGTGACCGCGGCCACCTCTAGCTTCCCGTCGCCGTCCACGTCGCCCACCGCGGGCCCGGCGAACAGCCAGCCGCCGGTGTTCTTGGGCCAGCCCTCTGGCTCCGACCCGTCCTCGCGAAACGCGTGGAGGTAGAAGCCACTCGTTCCCGCGAGCACCTCCGCCGTCCCGTCGCCATCCACGTCGGCGATCGCCGGCGCGGCGATGATCTGGAACTGCTCGACCGGCGCCGGGAATCCCGAGAGGTAGCTGCCCGACTCGGCGTCCCAGCCTCCGACGAGGTGCTGGTACGGGATGCGCTGGGCCGGCGCCTGCGAGGCGAGAGCGAAGCGGGTGTCGACGAGGCCCGAGAAGAACGCCAGCGGCCCACCGTCCGAGAGCCGCCCGAACGCGCCGTTCGAGCCGAGCGCAAGCGCGGACGTGGCGGTCGTGCGGGAGTCGGCGCCCTTGCCCGTCGTCGTGAAGTGCTGGCCGCCCGAGAACTCGGAGCCGTCACCGCGGTACAGGTCCGGCTGGCCCGTGAAGGCCGCGATCGCGACCTCGTCCGCACCGTCGCCGTCGACGTCCGCGAGCGCCGGGGACGCCGGCGTGCCCTCGCCCGCGATCGGGATGGCGTCCGCGGCGAGCGCCGGCGGCTCGATCGGCCAGCCGGGCTTCAGCTCCCCGCGCGTGTTCCAGGCGTACACGCGTCCCGTCGTCTGCGGCGTCGAGCCGTAGACCTCGGCGGTGGCCTCCACCACGTCCGGCTCCCCGTCGCCGTCGATGTCTCCCACCGCGGGCGACGAGACGATCCGCTCGCGGTCGTCGCCGTCGCGCGCCTCCACGGGCCAGCCGGGCAGTCGCCGTCCGCGGCCGTTCCACGCATAGGCCTTTCCGTCCGCCGCCCCGACGACGACGTCGAGCTTGCCGCGCCCGTCGAGCTGCGCGAGCGCCGGGCTCGCATAGATCGCGGCGTCGCGCTCCGGGCTGGGCGGGCGGCGCGCGTCGATCCGCACTGGGAACCCGCGCACGCGCCGGCCGTCGTGATGCCACGCGTACACGCGGCCGTCCAGTCCCGGCGCCACGACCTCGGGCCGGCGCCGCCCCGCGATGTTGCCCACCGCCGGAGTGCCGAGGAACCCAGCGCGGACGCGGCCGATCCGGCGCGCGGCGCTGCGGGTGGCGAAAGCGCGCCGGCTGTGCCGCGGCCAGCCGCGCGCGAGCTTCCCGCTCCTGCCCTGCCACGCGCGCACCCGGCCGTCGGTCGTTGCGAGGACGATCTCCGGCGTGCCGTCGCCGGTCAGGTCCGCGAGCACCGGCGAGCTCTCCCCGGAACTGCCCAGCCGGCGCGGGTACCTGCGCTTCAGCGCCGGGTCGGCGGTCTTGAAGAAGAACGCGCGGTCTTCGCCCGTGGAGCCGCCGGCGCGTTCCGCGTGCAGCCTGAGTGTCCACCCGCCCTCAGCCAGGCGACGCAGCGGCAGGCGCACGCGCAGCGTGCCCGCGAAGCCGTGCGCGACTTGCTCCCATTCGGTGGGCTCCTCTCCGCGCCCCAGCTCGAGCCGCCAGGCAGCGGCGGCGTAACCGCGGACGCGCACCGCCCTTCGGTGCGTCGAGAAGAGATCGGGGCTCGTGATGTCCGCCGGAGGCGGGGTCCGGCCCTCCTTTGCCGCCTTCACGGCCTCGAAGGCGTTCACACGGCCATAGCCTGTGTACTGGTCCCAGCCGGCCTCGCCTCCGTTCTGCTCGCCGCTGAGGTCGTCGGCGGTCTGGATCAGGACCTGCCGCACCCCGGCAGGGGTCAGGTCCGGGTTCGCCGCCTTCACCAGCGCCGCGACCCCGGCGACGTGCGGCGTCGCCGCCGAGGTGCCGCTCCAGTTGCGCACGTAGTCGCTGCCGTAGTCGGTGGTCGGCACCTGCGTCGGAGCGGCCAGGTCGATGTGTGGCCCGTAGTCCGAGTACGCCGCGCGGACGGTGAAGTCGGTGGCGACCGGTGTCTGCGGCTCGAGCGGCCCCTGCGCGGCGGCGTCGGCCGTGTCCGGGTTGATCCCGCCGACCGCGATCACCTCGTCGTAGGTCGCCGGGTAGTTGTGGTGGTTCGCCGACTCGTTGCCGATCGCGGCCACCATCACGACGCCCTTGCGGTGCGCGTACGCGACGGCGCGGTCGAGCGCCGCGGAACGCGACTCGGCACCGAGGCTCATGCTGATCACGTCCGCGCCGTGATCGACGGCCCACACGATCCCCGCCGCCAGCCGTGACCCCTGATGCAGGATGTTGTCCGCGGTGCGGACGGGCATGATGCGCGCGCCCGGTGCGATCCCGGCGATGCCCTCGCCGTTGTCCGCAGCCGCTCCGAGCACCCCCGCGACGTTCGTGCCGTGGCTGTTGCTCGTCTCGGACGTGACCGAGCGGTCGTTCATGAAGAAGTCGAACCCGTCGGTCAGACGACCCGCGAGGTCGGGGTGGTCGACCTGGACGCCGACGTCCACGTCGGCGATGACGACCCCCTCGCCCGTGGACAGCTGCCAGGCGCGGTCGACGGAGATGCCCCGGTTGCTCGTCAGGTCCCACTGCTCCTGGCGCGAGTTCGGCAGCGGGCTCGCGTCGTACATCGGATCGTTCGGGGGATCCTGCGGGAACGCGGCGAGCGCGCTCGCGGGGACGAGCGCCGCGAGCGCGAGGGCCATCGCCGCCCGTCTCATTGCACGCCCGGAAGCGTCAGCTTCGCGCTGTTCACGGTGATGGCCGACGGGAAGTTGTCGCGCCGGAAGAAGGTCGAGTCATCACCCGTCACCTCGAGCATCAGCTCATGGCCGTGCTCGAACTGCCAGTGGTTCCCGTACAGCTGGTAGGTGACGTGCTGCTCGCCGGAGCCGGGCGCGACCACGCGGTAGGCGGCGCGCGTAACGAGCGTCTGCACGCCGTCGGGCGCGACGTCCCAGAGCCGCGAGTTCAGCTCGATGTCGGGTCCGGTCGCCTCGTAGGCGAGCTCCAGGCGCGGCATGCCGAGCAGCGTAAAGTCGTTCTCTATCGGCACGCGCCACGTGGCCACGCCCGCCGACTCCGGCAGGTCGGTCGTCACGCAGCCGCGTTGCCTCAGCCCGATCACCACATGGTCGGTGGTGGCCCCGCCGCGCGGATCGGCGATCGGCGAGCCGGTCATCTTCGGACCCGCGAGGTCGAACGACAGCTCGTCGGGATGGAGCGCGCCCCAGTTCTTCACGCGCACCACCGGCCCGAACGCGTCCGGATCGCAGAGCGTGGGCGCGCTGCGGACGTCGAACTTCGGCCGGCGCTTCTTCCCCAGCAGGTAGTGCCCCAGCAGCCTGGTGGCGAGCCGGTGGTAGTAGCGCATGTCGGGGATCTTGATCTGCGACGTCAGGTGTTCGAAGTCGCCGAAGTAGAGCTGGATCGGATAGTCGCGCCGGATCGAGCGCAGGCGCTTGTACATGCGGACCACCTCGATGGGAGCGAAGATCGGGTCGGTCCACCCCTGCGCCGCCAGGATCGGGATCGAGCGCTGCCGCTTCGGGCTCTTGCGCAGCGCCTTGAAGAAGCCGTCCTGGTAGTACGCGGAGCGGTCCTCGGTCAACGCCTTCTTCGCGTCCTCCACCAGCGGGTCACCGTCGTAGGGCTCGCCCTGGTTCAGGCGGCTGAGCCAGCGCGCCAGTTCCTCGGTCATCTTGTCGCCGATCAGGGCGATGAAGCCGTCGATCAGCGTGATCTTCGCCACGCCGAGCGGCGTCGTCTTCCCGTTCAGGCCGTTCGGCACGAGCGAGAAAAGGAGATCCGTCCAGGTGAACTGCGGCACGGCGGCCGCGAGCCGTACGACCTTCCCCTTCGGCGACAGCCAGGTTCCGTATTGCGGCGCACCCTTCCCGCGCACCGTCGCGAGCAGCCACGTCTGGCCGCCTCCGTACGACCCGCCGAGAACGGCGACCTTCCTGCGCTTCGCAACGCCGTCATCCACGAGCAGACCGGTCAGGTGCTGCGTGTCGCGGATCTCGAACTCCTTGCTGGCCAGCGCGATCTCGCCGCCCGAATCGCCGTGCCCGCGGGCGTCGTAGTTGAGGACCGCGTAGCCGCGCGAGGCGTACCAGAGGTTGTTGAACTCGACCGTCTTGTAGTTGTCGGGGGCCTCCTTGGTGTCGGAGATGTACTCGCCCTTGTTGCTCAGGAAGCCGTGCAGGAAGACGAGCAGCGGCAGTCGTTTGCCATCGCCTGCGTTCGCCGGCAGCGTGAGCGTCGTGGAGAGCGGCGTGCCGTCGAAGCTCTCGACGGTCCCCGTGCAGATCGTGTGCGCGTCCTTCGTCTCGCACGAATCGCGGAACCCGGCGTGCGCAGGGGCCGCTGTGAGGAGCAGTGCGAGTGCCGCGGCGACGAGGAGGCGCATCAGTCGAAGAGCAGGCTCAGGTCGAGGGCCGGCGCGGAGTGGGTCAGGGCGCCGATCGATATGTAGTCGACGCCGGTCTCCGCGATCTCCCGCACGTTGTCGAGGGTGATGCCGCCTGACGCCTCGAGCCGGACACGCCCGCCGGCGCGCGCGACGCACTCGATCAGGTCCGCCGGGCCCATGTTGTCGAGCAGCAGCCGGCGGGCGCCCGCCTCGACCGCGATCTCGACGTCCTCCGGGGTCTCGCACTCGACGCACACCTCGACTCCCTCCGGCGCCTCGGCCACCGCCTTGCGCGTCGCCGCCGCCAGCCCGCCCGCGATCGCGGCGTGGTTCTCCTTGATCATCACCGCGTCGTAGAGGCCCATCCGGTGATTCGTCCCGCCGCCGGCAGCAACCGCCGCCTTCTCGAGCTTGCGCAGGCCCGGCGTGGTCTTGCGCGTGTCGAGGATCTGCACGCCGGTGCCCTCCACCGCCTTGACGTACCGCGCGGTCAGCGTGGCGATTCCCGAAAGGCGGCCGAGGAAGTTGAGCGCGGTCCGCTCGGCGGTCAGGATGCCCGCGGCCGGGCCCGCCAGCCGCGCCACCACGTCCTTTGCCGGCTCGAGCTGGACGTCGAAGCGGGCGAACACCGCGGCCGCCACGTCGAGCCCCGCGATGACACCCGGCTCCCTCTGCTCGATGCGAGCGGTCGCGCGCACATCGGGCGGGACCAGGATGCGGGTGGTCAGATCGCCGTCGCCGACGTCCTCGGCCAGCGCGCGGTCGATGAGCTCGTCCACGCCCGCAGAGTAGCCTCGGCGTCATGGCCTACGTCTCATCCGAAGCGCGGCAGGAGCTGCTCGACACGATCGCCGACGCAGTCGACGAGCTGGGCGCCGCGCTGGCGGCCCTCGGCGAGGCGTACGAGCAGCTGGACGAGCGCGCGGCCGACACGCTCGAGGAACAGCTTTTCCGCCCGGTGCAGACGGCGTACGGACGGGCGCAGCGCACGCATGCCGGGTTCGCGCAGCGGTTCGGGCTGCCTGCGCGGTCATTCGAGCCCGCGACGCCGGGCGTGCCGTCGACCGGGGTCAAGGGCTTCGTCGCCGCGGCGGTCGACGCCGTCGCCCAGGCGGACAGCGATCTCGCCGAGCTTCAGGACTCGATGATGCCCGTCGAGGTCGGCGACGCCGAGCTGCGCGCCGGCCTGGCGGACGTGCGCGAGCTGCTTGCGGACGTGCGAGCCCGCGCCGGCGAACTG
>Ga0111538_10012769_pt1 | contig 11096 bp, 14 predicted proteins | sample SoiMethybrSBSTD1_FD_79669 | JGI IMG/M metagenome (GOLD analysis project Ga0111538, IMG submission 79669) | Bulk soil microbial communities from a Populus tree surrounding site in Tennessee, USA - Soil MetaG P. TD hybrid SBSTD1 (version 2)... | ecosystem: Environmental > Terrestrial > Soil >... | reverse complement strand
TTGATCCAGGTCAAGGTGCTCCCCAATCCCGATTCCTTATCTTTCGCAGATGCCTGTGGCGAACCACAGCAAGACCGCCATCACGCTGCCGCAGCCGGCGCCCGCGCCGGCGAGGCGCCTGGACGCTGCAATCGTGGCCGAGATGCCGAAGCTGCGAACACACGCGCTGTCGCTGCTTTACAATCAGGTCGATGCGGACGATCTGGTGCAAGATTGCCTCGAAGCGGCATTGACGAAACAAGCCATGCTGCAGGATCCGACGCGCCTGCGGCCGTGGCTGTACGCGATCTTGAACAACCTGTTCCTCATGCGGCTGCGCAGCGGCGCGCGCCGCGGCACCGCGCTGCCGATCGACGAATTTGCCGACAATCTGGCGGCTTCCGCCGCGCCGCAGGATCGCGCCGTGGCAATGGATCTCGGGCGGGCCATGGGACGGCTGTCCATGGAGCATCGTCAGATCCTGCTCCTGATCAACCTGGATGGATACAGCTACCAGGACGTGGCCGAGATACTGGACGTCCCGATCGGCACCGTCATGTCCAGGCTGGCGCGCGCCCGTCAGCGGCTGCGGGCCCTGCTCGACGGTCACGACCTGCGCGCGATGGAGCCGTGACATGAGCGAGAGGGCACGCCCGACGGAAGAAGAGCTCCATGCCTATTTGGACGGCGAACTAGAGGAGGATCGCCGTCCCATGGTCGAATCCTATTTGCGCGATCATCCCAAAGAGGCGCAGCGGCTGCGGGCCTATCGTGCCGATGGCGAAGCGATCGCTCGGATCTTTTCGCGGACGGGAAAAATTGCGGTGCCACGACCGGACTCTATTGCGGTGCCACGATCGGACTCTGCTGTGCCACGACCGGACTCTCATGTGTCCCGTTGGCACCGGCAATGGTTCCGCGCCGCGGCGATGGCGCTGATCGTCGCCGGAACGGTCGTGGCCGGCATGGCTTGGCCGTGGCGGCATCAGGCCGGCGAGGTTCCGTGGTCTCGATTTGGCGCGGAAGCGCTGGCGGCGCATATGTCGTTGAGCGATGCGAATTCGCCGCCGGCGGTCGCCGCTTCGTTGCCGGAGATTGCGCAATTCTTCTCTGCGGCGCTGAAGCGGCGCGTCAGGATGCGCGAGCCCGCGGACGCCGATTACAGGCTCGTCGGGAGCAGGTTCGCCACGGGACCCAATGGTCGCGTGGTGCAGCTTGCTTTCCTGGGCACCGAAAGCACGCTGGTCACGATGTATTTCCAGCCGTGGCCCGGCAGGAAGGATGCGCCGTTCAGGCCGGTGGCAAGCCAATCCAATCTCATTACGGTGGCCTGGATCGATGAGGAGCTCGGCTGCGCAGTAACGGCCACGCTGGCAGCCGACGAGCTTGAGCGGGTCGCGCGCGCTCTCTACGAAGCTCTTCTCGACTCGTAGCGCGCCCAAATCCCGACGGGCCGGCTACCGACAGGCGCGGAGTGCCGTCCGCAACATATCCGCATGGCCAGCTCGCCGGATGCCGGCCAGCCGACCCCTCGATGTCGGTCCAACGATGAATCAAAAACACGCAACGATGACAAGGCTGTGAAAACGAGCAATCGGAGCCGCGACGTTTTCTTGTCCCCTTTGAGCAATTTCGATGGCATGACCTTATTGTCGTCGGCCAATTGCCCCATTCAAGAATCACTTCCCGTAAAAGGTTGCTACCCGATATTGATCAACTCGGCGTGAGCGATCGACCCGAGGGAATATCCGACGTTCGCAAATCATCTCTGAAGAATGTTTCGGCCGGGGGGCCGCAACAAACAACACGGAGCAATTCATGGCCGCTCGCTCGACGCGATCTCTCGACAATTCAAACAATGTTGGTGCTGCAACAAGCCAAGCAGGAGGTCATGATTCCCGGGCGAGCCGGCTCATCACGATAAATTTTCTCGAAGCAACTCGCCTGGTGACCGAGGAAGAGCTGCGCGCCAAGGACATCACGCGTTACCACGTCACCGGCTTTTATCGCGAGCAGATCAAGAAAAGCGGCTACTACGACCAGCTCAAGCGCATCGTCGAGCCGTCGCTCAAGGAATTCGACAGTCCCGGCAGCCTCGACACCAGCGGCGAGCACGACAACACGGTCGTGCCCGGGCTTCAGCACAAGTATCCACAGACCGGTCTGCTGCTGGTCACCGATCGCTGTGCCTCATATTGTCGCTATTGCTTTCGCAAGCGCATGGTCGGCAACGATTCGGAGGAGGTCGCGCCGGATTACGCCAAGGTGGCGGAATACATCGGTCGCCATCCGGAAATGAACAACGTCCTCATGTCGGGCGGCGATCCGTTCGTGCTGAGCACGCAAAAGCTGCACAAGATTCTCGATCATCTCCTGCCGATCCCGCACCTGCATTCGCTTCGCTTCGGCACGAAGACCGTCGCCTTTGCGCCGAAACGGTTCGACGACACCGCGCTGCCGGGCCTGTTTCAACGCATCCTCGATGCCGGGAAGGTTCCGGTCATCGTGGCGCATTTCGATCATGTCGGCGAAATATCCGAGGAGTCCGAGCGCTGCATCCGCCGCATGCGCGCCGCCGGCGTGCAGTTCCTGAACCAGTCGGTGCTGCTCGCCAACGTCAACGACGATCCCGACATCCTCGCGGCGACCTTCGCCAAGTGTCATGAGATCGGCGTTCGTCCCTATTACCTGTTTCAGGGCAGGCCGGTGAAAGCGGCATCCCATATCCAGGTGCCGCTGCGCCGGGGAATCGAGGTGGCCCGCGGCGTCAATCAACGTCTGAGCGGAATCCAGAAGACGTTCAAATACATCATGTCGCATTACACGGGGAAGATCGAGATCCTGGACATCGATTCCGATGACCGCGTGTACATGCGTTACCATCAGAACAAACATCCCGAGAAGATCGGAAAGGTCTTCTCGCGGCCCTACGTCGAAGGCGCGTGCTGGCTTGATGACCTGCCGCAAGGCTGACGCCGCGATGCTGGCCCTCGATAAGGATCCGCTTGGGCGGGAGATTGCGCCGGCGCACGGGCACGCCGAGGCCGTGGCGACGGCGTTCCCGTGCGCGACCGACGCAGGCCTCGAAATCCTGCGCGCGGGTGGGAACGCGATCGATGCGGCGGTCGCAGCCGCGTGGGCACTTTGCGCGTGCGAGCCGAGCGCGTCCGGCCTGGGCGGGCAGACGGTCGTCCTGTTTCACCGCGGCAACGGACAGACAACGGTCATCGACGGGCATTCGCACGCGCCCATGGCCGCTTCGATACAGACGATCAGCCGCAGCGACCAGCAACGCGGCTACCGCTCCTGTACGGTTCCGACCACGCCGGCGACCCTGGACTGGATACACGGCAAATACGGGAACCTGGATCGGCGGCGCGTGATGGCGCCGGCGATCCGCATCGCCGAAGACGGCTACGCCATAACCAGACTGCAGAATCGGCAGGCGCGTTGGGTCGCTGAGCATCTCCGCGCCTCGTCAGCAGACGCGTTGTTCCTGTCGGAGCGCTGCCCGCCGCCGGTTGGATTCACATTCCGACAGCCCGAGCTCGCTGCAACGCTGCGGCGGCTGGCGGAGCGCGGCGCCGAGGATTTCTATCGTGGTGCGATCGCCCAAGAGATCGCCAACGACATGCGCGGCCACGGCGGCCTGATCACCGAGCGGGATTTGGCAGACTGCGGCCCCCCGGTCGAACGTGCGCCCATTTGCACCAGGTATCGGGGCTTTCGCGTTCTGACGGTGCCGCCGCCGGGGGGCGGCGCCCAGCTTCTCTCGATGCTGAACATCCTTGCGCAGCTCGCACCGACCGGCTTTGCGTCGTGTGATGACGATTGGCGCAAGGTGGTGGCGCTCACGACCTCCGCCGTCTTCCGCGACCGAGACGTGCATCCATCGGCGTGGACGGATGACGGTCTCGGAGCTTCGTCGTCGAGCGAGACCCGTACGCTCGAGCTCGCCGGCGAGATCGTCCGACACGCCGGGAAGTCGGTTTTCGCCGACGGTGCCGCCGAGGAGCCCGGCGATACGACCCACCTCTCGGTTTGCGACCGCTACGGCAACATCGTGTTGCTGACGCAGTCGATCCAGTCCGTGTTCGGCGCCAAGGTGGCGCATCGGCATCTCGGATTCCTCTACAACAACTACCTGTGCACGTGTCCGCGCACGCCGCATCCATACGGCTTGCGCGGCGGGTGTCGTCCTCGTTCCAATGTCGCGCCGACGCTGGTCGTGCGAGAAGGCGCAAGCGCCAGCCGCCCGGTTCTGGCTTTGGGCGCCGCCGGCAGCCGGCGCATCATCTCGTCGATTCTGCAGGTCGTGAGCGGCGTGCTCGACCACGGCCTCGACGTTTGCGAAGCCGTGGCGGTGCCCCGGATCCATGGCTTGCGCGGCCGGAAGGTGTGGATCGAACGGCCTGCCGCGTCGGAACCGTTGCTGTCCGAGCTGCGAAGGCGCGGCCGCGAGCCGATTGTCAAATCCGCTTTCAATTTCGCCATGGGAGCGGTGCAGGCGCTGCAGTTCTGCGCTGACGGCAGCACGCGAGGCGCTGCCGATCCGCGGCGTGACGGCACGGCGGCGGCGATCGAGTGAAGCGGAGGCAAAGCATCATGGCAAATGCCCGGTCCCATGGCGCAACAAAGGCCGACTGGCTGCTGGTGGCGCTGCTTGCGTTGCCGCTCGCCGTCGCGGTGGCAAAGCTGCTAGGTCTGCCGACCTCCATCATCATGCGCCGGTTCTTTTCGCTCGCCGATCTGCCCAGTCACTTCCACGCCGTGGCAGAAAACGTGCTGATGGTTCCGCTCGGTGCGTTGGTGGTCGTGATCTTCCGCCTCACATTCGGGCTTCGCGTTCTCGGCCTGTTCCGGCCGATTCTGATCGCCGTGGCGTTTCAAATCATCGGCGTGCCGATCAGCGTGGCCTTCCTGCTGGTGGCGCTCGTCGCCATCGCCGTCTTGCGACCGCTGCTCGCGACCGACCACAGCTACGCACGCATCGCGGTGCTGTTGAGTTTGGCATCGGCCCTGCTGATCGCGCCGCTCTTGGCCGGGCAATGGTGGGATATTGCCTGGCTGAGCGAGATCGCATTTTTTCCGGTCATCGCCCTGTGCTTGACGTGTGAAAGCTTCGCCAAGGTGCTCGACCGCGATGGGATGCGGGAGGCCGTGTGGCGTACCCTCACGACCATCGCGTCGGCCGTCGTCATCGTGGCGCTGGCGAACCTGCCCGGCATCCTGCCGTTCTTCCTGCGCTTTCCTGAAATGCTGCTGGTCGAAGCGGGGTGCATTCTGTTGATCAACAAGCATTTGGACCTGCGACTGTTCGAGGGCGCAAACCCGCTCGGGTCGTCGGCGCCCTCGATCGAGGCGGCTGCTCAACCCGTTGGCGCCGCCGAACGCCGCGGGAACGGCGGTTGAACTTCATCCTGGGAGCATCGCAATGCGCATCGCGGTCGTGTGGAACAACGATCATTCCGGTGTCATCAACAGATTCGGCCAGCCGTGTCGCGAGCGATACGGCCAAAAGACCGTTGACCACGTGGTCACGGCGCTGCGCGACGGCGGTCACGACACGATGTTGTGCGAAGGCGACAAGAGCCTGCCGTCGGTGCTCGAACGGTTCATGCCTGCCGACCGCGACGGCCGGCTAACCGGCATGGTGTTCAACATGGCGTACGGGATTCAAGGCGAATGCCGGTACACGCACGTTCCGGCGATGCTCGAGCTCTTGGGCGTCCCCTATACCGGCTCGAGCCCGCTTGGCCACGCGCTCGCCTTGGACAAGGTGATCACCAAGCAGCTGCTGCGCGATGGCGGCATCCCGACGCCGAATTTCCGGGTCATGCGCCGGGGCGACGAGCACGTCGGCGATTTGCATTTTCCGGTGGTCGTGAAGCCCCGTCACGAATCGACCAGCTTCGGCCTGCAGGTGGTGCGCGATCCGGCCGCAATGCCGGCTGCCGTCCGGTCGGTCGTCGCGCAGTACGGCCAGGATGCCCTGGTCGAGGAATATATCGACGGCCGCGAAATCTGTGTCGCTCTGCTCGGGAATGACGAACTGGAAATTCTGCCGTTGCTGGAGCAGGATTTTGGCGAGCGGGCAATGCGCCTCATCACCTGGGAAGACAAGATGCATCGGGCCGCCGCAGAGCCGCAGAAGATTTGTCCTGCCCACGTAGACGAGAAGCTTGCGGCCAGGCTGCGGGAGATTGCGGCCGCGACCTTCCGCGGCTGCCTGTGTCGCGACTACGCGCGCGTCGACATTCGTATCGATGCGTCCGGGACGCCATACGTGCTCGAGATCAACTCCATGGCGGCGCTCGGCGCGGGATCGTCTTATGTGTACGCGGCGCGGATTGCCGGCTACAGCTTTTCCGCACTGGTGAACCGGATCGTCGCTGTTGCACACCAGCGCAGTTTCACCACGCCGCTGCGGGCGCGAGAGGAGGCGCTGCTCGGCACCGGAAGTTTGGCGGCAGCCGGATAGCTCTCCGGCGTCCGCCGTTACGCGGACAAGCCTTCGCTGATCAAGCGATGGCTGCCAGGGATGCAGAGGGAGACGCCATGCGCATCGACGGCTCGTGCCACTGCGGCTTCATCACCATCGAGGGTGAGGCTGATCCGGACAAGGTCGCGATCTGCCACTGCACGGATTGTCAGACCGGCACCGGTTCGGCGTTCCGCGTGTCGGTGCCGGTGCCCGGCAGCGCGTTCAAAATGTCCGGGCAGCCGACCACGTACCTGAAGACCACGGCGGAGAGCGGCAATCCGCGCGTGCAGGCGTTCTGTCCGCGCTGCGGCTCGCCGATCTATTCGACCACGCCGGGCGAGGGCGCACAGCCGTCCTATACGGTGCGCGTGGGCATCCTGCGCCAGCGCGACAAATTCGTGCCGAAGCGCCAGAACTGGTTCCGCTCGGCGCTGCCCTGGGTGACCGGCCTCGGCGGCATCCACAAGAACGAGAAGCAGGCTTGAGGGCTGGGCGCGCCCGCCACTTCTCACGCGAACCAAATCAAGCCCTGCCATCGTTGCGGCAGTTCGTAGGGCGGATTCAGCGCAATCCGCCGATGACGGCGCAATACGCTGCTCTTGCGCCCTATGACAAACGTGTTGACATTCCGTAAGCATGAGCTTACGGTAAGTTATGGCTAACGCAAATGCTCTGTTCGCAGCGCTATCAGACCCGACCCGCCGCCAAGTCTTCGAGCGGCTGCAATCCGGCGGCCGCTCGGTGGGTGAGATTGCGCGAAACCTGCCGGTCAGCCGGCCGGCGGTGTCGCAGCACTTGAAGGTGCTGAAAGACGCAGGGCTGGTGAGCGACCGCGCCGAGGGCACGCGGCGGGTCTACTACATCGATCCGCAAGGATTGGCGGCCGTGCGAAAGTGGCTGGATCAATTCTGGGATGTGGCGCTCGCGGCCTATGCCGAAGAGGTTGAGCGTTCCTCGGGGGAGTCATGATGGATCAGAGGATCAAACCCGCGCCCGTGCGCAAGAGCGTGCGCGTCAACGCATCGCCGCAAAAGGCGTTCGACGTGTTCACGGCCGGCATCGGCCGCTGGTGGCCGAAGAGCCACCACATCTGTAAGGCGGATCTCGACACCCATGTGATCGAGCCGCGCACCGGCGGCCGCTGGTACGAGCGCGGCGTCGACGGCGTCGAGTGCGACATCGGCAAGGTTCTTGTGTGGGAGCCGCCGGCGCGCCTGGTTCTGGCGTGGCAGCTCAATCCGGACTGGACGTTCGACCCTGACCTGATCACCGAGGTCGAGGTGCTATTCATCGCCGACGGCGCGAATGCTACCCGTGTGGAGCTCGAGCACCGCAACCTCGAGCGCATGGGCGAGCGCGCGGACGCCATGCGCCAGCAGATCGATTCCCCCAACGGATGGGGCGCGCTGCTGCAGCTCTTTGCCCAAACCGTCAGCCAAGAGAGGAGTGCCTCATGAGTGAGATCGTCGTCTATGGTGTGCCCGGCAGCCCATTCATGCGTGCCGTCACGGTTGGCCTGGAAGAGAAAGGCGCGGCCTATCGGGTGCAGGCCCTGAGCCCGCCTGAGACCAAGAGCGAAGCCTATCTGAAGCGCCATCCGTTCGGCCGCGTGCCGGCGTTCCAGCACGGCGACTTCGCGCTCTACGAGACGCAGGCGATCCTGCGCTACATCGACGCCGTGTTTCCCGCGCCGCCGCTGCAGCCGGCGGACGCGCGCGCCGCTGCGCGCATGAACCAGATCATCGGCATCAACGACTGGTACTTCTTCCCCAAGGCTGCGGCCGCGATCGTGTTCCAGCGCATCATCGCTCCGGCCCTGCTCGGCCTTCCGACCGACGAGGCACCCATCGCCGCCGCCGTGCCCATGGCGGGCGTGTGCATCGGCGAGCTCGAGCGTTTGCTCGGCACGCAGCAATTCCTCGCCGGCGACCGGCTGTCGATCGCCGACATCATGCTGGCGCCGCAGCTCGACTATTTGTCGATGACCCCGGAAGGCCAGGCGTTGCTCAAGGGCACGCGGCTTTCCGCCTGGCTCGCCCGCATGACGGCGCGCCCCAGCATGCAGGCCACGCTGCCGCCGGAGCCGCTGCGCCGCGCCGCGTGAGGCCGTTACGCCCACAGCGTTTCCTGCTGTTGCCAATGACAAGTCGATCCGCTTGAACAGGAGTGCGGTGCCGGCTCGTGCCGGCATCGCGCGTCTCAAGGCCGGAGAAATACCTGATGGCAACAGGCAAGGATTTGCGCCGCATGGCGCTGGCGCTGGAGGGGACTACGGAGGCCCCGCATTTCGACCGCATGGCGTTCAAGGTCGTCCGCATCTATGTCACGCTGGCGAGCGACGGCCGCACGGCGAACTTCAAGTTCACGCCGGACGAACAGGAATTCAAATGCATGATGGCGCCGGAAGCGTTTGCGCCGGTGCCGAATGCCTGGGGCCAGCAAGGCTGGACCACCGCGACGTTGTCGCGGCTCAGCGCGGTCGAGCTGAAAGATGCGCTGGAAACCGCGTGGGCGCACGCCGCAAAAAAGAAGAAGCCGCGATAGCGCCGCAAACGTCATGGACGGCAATGCGGATGAATATGAGCGCTGCGAGTTTGCTGTCGCGGCAGGGCCATCGCCTGCTTCAGGTCGGCGTGGCGCTGTTTTTGTTCACGTCGTTCGAAGGCTTTGCCATTCCCTCCTTCGCCGTGCCCAATCTCGGCCGCTCCGTCCACACGCTCTGCGCCTTTTTGGGCGTCTTGCTGTTGGCCCTCGTACTCGAGATCGATGTTCCAAAGAATGAACTCGCGGCCCTGTTCGCCGATCCGGACAACATGACCAAATGGATGGATGATCTCGCGCGCTACGATCATATCGGCGGCGATGCCGGCATGCCGGGCTCCTGTTACCGCATGGTGCCGAAGCCCGGAACGTCGCAGATGGAGTTTGTCGCCACCGTGACGGCCCGCAACCTGCCCGACGAGATGGGACTAAGACTGGAATCACCGACCGTGGATGTCGCGATCAGATGCACATTCGCGGCGCTGTCTCCGCATCGGACAAAATTGGTCTCGGAAGAAGTGTTTACGTTCCGCGGCCTGTTCAACCGGATATTCGGCTTCCTGGCGCAGAAAGAAATCAAGAAGCATCATCGCCGCCATATCGAGAGCTTCAAGCAGTTCGCCGAAAGCCGCGCGTGAACGGTCTGTGCGCGTGGTCCTGTTACGCGTGAATGAGTCTATTCAGCGCGCGCTGTGAATTGCTTCACACGCGTGTCTAGCGCAGCCGTATTACACGTTACAGGTGAAGCGCCGGAATCCGCTCCGCGCCGCTTGGAGTGACGACACCTGTCACGATTCTCTCACATCGATGTGGAGGGTACAGATGGCTACGAAACCGCACGCACGGCCTGAAGCGATTCGTATTTGCAACGTGGTACCATCGCACAATACCGAAAAGGATTGGCGATTCGAGCATGCGGTGGCGGCGAATGCCGTTGCCGCCGCCCCCGCGGCCCTGCCGGCCAGTGTGGACTTGCGCGCGACGTGGTGGGACATCGGTGATCAGGAAGCGACTGGCTCATGCGTCGGGTGGGGATCCACCGACGGCGTCGCCCGCTATCAGCTGGTCAAGGCCGGCAAGCTTGCCCAGAACATGAAGCTGTCGCCGCGCTTCACCTGGATGGCGTCGAAGGAAACCGACACGCTCACCAGCCGCCCGGAAACGATGATCGAGGAAGCCGGCACCACCCTCAAGGCGGCGGTGGACATCCTGCGCAAGTACGGTCCGGTGCCGGAGGCGCTGCTGCCGTTCCACATCAAGGCCACGATGTACACGGGCGACGAGAACGCCTTCTTTGCCACCGCGGCGTCGCGGCGGATCACATCCTACTTCAATCTGCAGAAAAACCTGCCGAACTGGCGTTCCTGGCTCGCCGCCCATGGCCCGATCCTGGTCGCGCTCAATGTCGATGCCACCTGGGACAATGCCACCGCCACGCAAGGCAAGCTGGATGCGTTCCAGCCCAACACCGTGCGCGGCGGCCACGCCGTGGCCGTGGTCGGCTACACGGCCGACCATCGTTTCATTATCCGCAACAGCTGGGGCACCGGCTGGGGCGATCACGGCTTTGCTTATGCCAGCGAAGCGTATATCAACGGAGCGTTCTTCAACGAAAGCTACGGCGTCACGATCTGACGAGTGGGCGTGACCTGGACAAGCAAGTTGGCTGGACTTTGCGTTTTGTCCGTTGCACGGTTGACGGCGCTGGTGGCGGCAGGCCTGTTGTACGCCGCCAGCGCAGTGTCACCTGTTGGCGCCGCGGAAACTCCGAAGCCGATGCTGCAGCTGTCTGAAGCGGACAATGACCGCACCGTAGATGCACGGGTGGGCGATACGATTCGGCTCACGCTGCCGGAGAACGCCACGACCGGCTATCGCTGGGCGATCGATCGCCATGATGACGTCGTCGAAGTGGTGGCAGAAGAGCCGCGCTACCCGGCAAATGCCGTCGGCTCGGGCGGCGAGGTCGGGTTCACGTTCAAGGCCAAGAAAGCCGGCAGCGGAGAAGTCGCGCTCAAAAACTGGCGCCAGTGGGAAGGAGACTCTTCCGTCACGCGCCGCTTTCGGGTGCGGCTCAATGTGCAGCCGTAGC
>Ga0111538_10012768_pt1 | contig 11096 bp, 7 predicted proteins | sample SoiMethybrSBSTD1_FD_79669 | JGI IMG/M metagenome (GOLD analysis project Ga0111538, IMG submission 79669) | Bulk soil microbial communities from a Populus tree surrounding site in Tennessee, USA - Soil MetaG P. TD hybrid SBSTD1 (version 2)... | ecosystem: Environmental > Terrestrial > Soil > Tree... | reverse complement strand
GGGCGGTTGGAGGGCACGCAGGGGGAGTTCGACGGCATCCCCATCCCCCGCTACTCGGGCACCGTGTCGTGGAAGGAGGGCCGCCTCCGCCTGCGCGACCTCCAGCTCTCCGCGCTGGGCGGCACGGGCACGGTATCGGTCGACCTGCCGCCCCGGCCCGGCCTGGTGGAGATCGTGGCCGCGGTGGAGGGCATGGATGCGGAGGGGCTCAGCCGGCTGGTCTTCACCGTGGGCGACACCGGCCTGGCCGCCCGCGCCCACGGGCCGATCGAGCTGCACTGGCCGCGCGGCGTCAGCGGGCGCACCAGCGGCCGCATGGACCTGGAGCTGCAGCCGGGCGCCGGCGGCACGCCGCTCTGGGGCCGCTTCCGCTGGAGCGCCCAGCAGGGGCGGCAGCGCGTGGAGGCGGCCGACCTGCGCACGTCCACCACGCGGGCCACGCTCTCCGGCCCCATCGAGCCCGACGGCCGGGCCGACCTCCTCCTCGACGCCGAGAGCTCCGACCTGAACGCGGCCGACCAGGTCCTCCTGCGCCTGCGCCGCGCGCTGGGCGCCGCCGGCGCGGAGGCGGCCGAGGTGGCCGGGGCCGGGGCCTTCCACGGCCGCTGGCGGGGCTCGGTGACCGCGCCCGTGTTCGAGGGCCGCTTCGCGGGGCAGGACGTGGCCTACCTGGGAGTGGGCTGGGGCCGGGCCGAGTGGGCGGGCAGCCTCTCGCCCCTGGAGGTGGTGTCGCACTCCCTGGTGCTGCGCAAGGAGGGCGCGGAGCTCTGGCTCGACGGCAGCCAGCGCACCGGCCTCTACGGCGAAGACGACGCCCTCGACCTGCGCCTGCGCCTCGAGCGCTGGCCGGCCAGCGACCTCCTCCGCGCCCTGCGCCTCGAGCTGCCGCTGGCGGCGCGGCTGAGCGGGCAGGCCACGCTGCGCGGCCAGCGCAGCCAGCCGCTGGGCGACGTGCAGCTCACCTCCGCCGAAGGCCGTTACGCGGGCGTGCCCTTCCACGACCTGCAGATGGCCCTGGCCCTGAGCGAGGGCCTGGTGCGCCTGCGCCAGGGAGTGGCCGGGCTGGGCCGGGGCACGCTGCGTTTCCACGGCAGCCGCACGCAGGAGGGCGTGTACGACGCGGAGGCCACGCTGGCCGACGTGGAGCTGTCCGACCTGGCCCCGGGCTGGCCGGCCGCCCTGCAGCCGGGCGGGCGCCTGAGCGGGGCGCTGCTGATGCAGGGCCCGCTGGAGCGGCCGCGCCTGCAGGGGCAGGTGCGCTCGCCCCGCCTCTTCGTGGGCGACGAGGGCATCGGGGCGCTCACGGCCACCTTCACCGGCGCCGACGGTGCCGTGCAGGTGAAGGCGGCCGTGAGCTCGGCCCGCGTGGACCTGCAGATGGCCGGCAGCGTGGGCGCGGCCCCGCCCTACGCGGCCCGCCTGACCCTGAGCGCGCGCGAGACGAGCCTCGACCCCTTCCTGCGCGCGCGCTACCCGGCCCTGCCCGCCGGCGTGCCCCTGGTGGCCACCGGCGAGGCCACGCTCACCGGGCCGCTGCAGCGCCCGCGCGAGCTGGAGCTGCGCGCGGCCCTCGGCGGCCTGGACCTGCTCATCCCGGAATACCCGGTGAGCGCGCAGGGCCCGGTGGAGATCACGTTCCGCCAGGGCCGCCTGGAGATGGGGGCCCTGCACATCGGCGGCGAGGGCACCGACCTGGTGGTGCAGGGCGGGGCCGACCTCCTGGGGGCCGGCCCGCTGGCGGTGGAGGCCCGCGGCTCCGCCGACCTGCGCGTCCTCTCGCTGCTGAGCGCGGAGGTGCGCGGGCGCGGTGCGGCGCGCCTGGCCATGTCGATTTCGGGCGAGCGGCGGGCGCCGCGAGTGGAGGGCACGCTGGCCGTCCAGGGCGGGGCCCTGCGCGTGCGCCGCTTCCCCCACGGCATCGAGCAGCTCGACGGCACCCTGCGCTTCACGCACGAGGGCGCGCAGCTGGAGCAGGCCACGGGCGTGGTGGGCGGGGCGCCGGTGCGGCTCAGCGGCCAGGCCGCCTGGACGCGCGGCGGCGTCTCCTTCGACTTGAAGGCGGCGGGGGAGAACCTGGCCCTGCGCTACCCGGAGGGCCTGCGCAGCGTGGTGGATGCCGACCTGCGCTTCTTCGGCGACCGGCGCCTGCAGTGGCTCACGGGCACGGTGCAGGTGAAGCAGGCGGTGTGGGCCCAGCGCTACGACGTGGCCTCCGAGCTGCTGGCCGAGCGGCGGCGCCTGGACGACACGGCCGGCCTCGAGGGCGGCCTGCGCTACGACGTGAAGGTGAGCGCGCCGGGCACGCTCAAGGTCGACAACAACCTGGCCAGCCTGCAGGCCCGGGCCGACCTCACCCTGCAGGGCACGGCCGCCAACCCCGTGGTGCTGGGGCGGGCGGAGGTGGACCGCGGCCGCGTCTTCTTCCAGGGCAACACCTACCTCATCCGCCGGGGCAGCATCGACTTCGCCAACCCGCGCAAGACGGACCCCCTGTTCGACATCGAGGGCGAGACGCGCGTGCACTCCTACCGCGTCACCCTGCGCGTGAACGGGACGCTGGAGCGGGTGTATCCCACGCTCAGCTCCGATCCCTACCTCTCGCAGGTGGCCATCCTCAGCCTGCTGGCCGGGGCCGACGAGAGCACGGTGGCCACCATGGACACCCGCCGCGACGACCTGCAGGCCCGGCTGGCCGTGACCGGCGCCGCCTCCCTGGCCGCGGGCAAGATCTCCGAGGAGGTGGGCCTGGAGCGCGAGGCCGAGCGGCTGCTGGGCCTCTCCCGCTTCTCCATCGACCCCTCGGCCGTGCGCGGCGACGTGAGCAACCCCACCGCCCGCCTCACGCTGGGCAAGCGCCTGACGCCCGACATGGCCCTCGTCTACTCGGTGGACCTGCGCGGCACGGAGGAGCGCCTGGTCTCCGTGGAGTACACGCTCTCCGAGCGCGTCTCCCTCCTCCTCACGCGGTCCGACTCGGCCGGTCTCGGCTTCGACCTGCGACTGCGCCAGTCGCGTTGATGCTGCTCGCCCTGCTGCTGGCGCTGGCCCCCGCCGCCGACCCGCCGGCCGGCGGGAAGGCGCCGCCCACGGTGGTATCGGTGCAGGTGGACGCGCCGGAGGCGGAGGCGGCCCGCCTGCAGCGCTACCTGCAGGTGAAGCCGGGCCAGCCCCTGCAGCCGGAGGAGGTGCGCCACGCCGTCGAGCTCATCTTCGCCACCGGCGCCTACGCCGACGTGCAGGTGGAGACCCACCCCGTGGCCGGCGGGGTGGCGGTCGTGGTCCACCCGCTGCCGGCACCCCTCTTCTCGGCCCTGCGCCGCGAGGGCCCGGACGTGCTCTCCGACCGGGAGCTGCGCAAGGCCAGCCGCCTGCGCGAGAAGGAGGCCCTGTGGCCGGAGCGCCTGCGGCGCGCGGCCGAAGACGTCCGCCTCTCCCTGGTCGAGCGGGGCTGGCTGGACGCCGTGGTGGCCGCGCGCAGCGAGGAGGAGGAGGGCCGCTACACGGCCGTCTTCACGCTGGAGCCGGGACCACGCGTGCGCGTACGGAGCACGCGGCTGGAGGGCCTGGAGCCGTCCCTGGTCGCGGCCCTGCGCACGGCCGTGAAGCCGCGGCCCGGCCAGCCCTTCGCCGCCGCCCGCGCGGAGGCGGCGGTCGAGCGCGTGCGGCGCCGGCTGGTGCGCCGCGGCCGCTGGGGGGCGCGGGTCAGCGCCCGGCCCCAGCGCGCGGCGGGCTCGGCCGACCTCGACCTCGTCTTCGTGGTCGAGCAGGGCGGGCGTACGAAGGCGGAGTTCACCGGCGCGCCGCTGCCGGAAGGCGTGCAGGAGGTGGTGCTCAAGCTGCTCAAGGAGGGCGGCGTGCAGGCCGACGCCCTGGAGCAGTCGGTGGAGCGGCTGGAGGACGCCTTCCTGCGCCAGGGCCACCGCCAGGTGAACGTGACCCGCAGCCAGGAGACGCGGGGCGGCCTGGAGGTGGTGACCTTCACGGTGGAGCCGGGCCCGGCGGCGGTGGTGGGCGCGGTGCGGGTGGCGGCCGAGGAGGCGGTCGGGCTGGAGCGGGTGCTGGCCACCCGGGCCGGGGCGCCGCTGGTGGAGCGGGCGCTGGCCGAAGACGTGCGCGCGCTGCAGCGCGAGCTGGAGCAGCGCGGCTACGCCCAGGCCACCGTGCTGCTGGAGGTGCCCGAGGGCGCGGGCGCGCTGCCGGTCGTCTTCCGCGTGCGCGAGGGCCCGCGGGTGGACGTGGGCACCGTGCGCGTGGCCTCGGAGGTCACCACCCCCGACGACAGCGTGCCCACCGAGCTGCACCTGCGCAGCGGCCAGCCCTACCGCCGGGCCGACCTGGCCCGCGACGTGGCCAGCGTGCTCACCGCCTACCGCGACGGCGGCTATCCGCTGGCGGAGGTGGTGCCGGAGGTCACGCCGGGCGAAGACGGCCGGCGCGTGGACGTGGTGCTGCGGGTGCGCCCGGGGCCGCGGGTGCGGGTGGACCAGGTGGTCATCGCCGGCCTGCGCCGCACCAGCGAGACGGTGGTGCGGCGCGAGATGCTGCTCAAGGAGGGCGAGCCCCTGGGCCTGCAGAAGGTGCTGGACAGCCAGCGCCGCCTGGCCGCGCTGGGCATCTTCGAACGGGTCTCGGTCAGCGAGCTGGACCCGGAGACGCCGGCCGTGCGCTCGCTGCTGGTGGCGGCCCAGGAGGCGCCGGTCACCACCGTGGCTTACGGCCTGGGCTACGCCGAGCTGGACCGCGTGCGGGCCAGCGTGGAGGTGACGCGGCGCAACCTCTTCGGCTACGACCGCAGCCTCTCCACCTTCGCCCGCGTCAGCTTCCGCGGCTCGCGCCTGCTCACCACCTACCGCGAGCCCTACCTGCTGGGGCGGCGCCAGGACCTGTTCGTCACCGGCTTCCGCGAGGAGGAGGACCGTGAGTTCTTCGACTTCGTGCGCTGGGGCGGCATCGTGCAGACGGCCCGCCCCCTCACCCGCGGCTGGAGCCTCATCCTCCGCTACACCTACCAGGAGACGCACAGCTTCAACATCGTGAACCCCGACGAGGTGGACCGCGAGTTCACCAACTCCACCATCTCCGGGCCATCGGCCAGCGTGGTGCGCGACACGCGCGACGACCCGCTGGAGCCGCACGACGGCGTGTTCGCCTCCTCCGACCTGCAGCTCTCCTCCGAGGTCCTGGGCGGCGACAGCTTCGCCAAGGCCTTCCTGCAGGCCGCGCGCTACCAGAGCCTGCGCCGGGGCACGGTGCTGGCCGTCTCCTCGCGCCTGGGCCTGGCCCGCACCTTCGGCGACGCGCCCTCGCTGCTCCTGCCCCAGCCCGACCGCTTCTACGCCGGGGGCGACTACAGCCTGCGCGGCTTCGCGTTCGACTCCGTGGCCCCGCTGGGCGGCAACGCGCTCCTGCTGGGCGGGCTGGAGCTGCGCCAGGACGTGGGCCGCTTCCTGAGCACGGCCGTCTTCACCGAGGCCGGCAACGTGTACCCGCTCGTCTCGCGCATGGACCTGAACGACCTCCGCTACACGGCCGGCGTGGGCCTGCGCTACCGCAGCGCCCTGGGCCCGCTGCGCGTGGACGTGGGCTTCAAGCTCGACCGCCGGCCCAAGGAGAGCCTCTCCCACGTGCACGTCACCATCGGCCATGCCTTCTAGCGCCCGCCGCCGGCTGGCCGCCGCCCTCCTGCTGGGCACCCTGCTGGGGCCCCGTCCGGCGGCGGCCCAGGAGCAGCTCGTGGAGCGGATCCTGGCCGTGGCCGAGGGCCGGCCGGTTCTACTCTCCGAGGTGCGCCTGGTGCAGGCCCTGCGCGGCCTGGACGAGGCGGCGGCCCTGGAGGAGATGATCGACGAGCGGCTGATGCTGCGCGAGGCCGGGCGCCTGGCCCAGAGCACAGTCACCGCCGAAGAGGAGGAGCGCGCGCTCTCCCGCCTGCTGGAGACGAGCCCGGCCGCGCGGGCCGCGCCGGAGGCGGAGCTGCGGCGGCTGGTGCGGCGGCAGACGGCCATCGTGAAGTACGTCGACTTCCGCTTCCGGCCCCAGCTGACCGTGTCCGAAGCCGACCTGCGGGCGGCCTACGAGCAGCGCTACGCCCTGCGCACCGGCTCTCCCTCCTTCGAGGAGGTGGTGCCGGCCCTGCGCGAGGAGCTGCTGGCGCAGGCCCTGGACCGGCGCATCGAGGCCTGGGTGGCCGAGCTGCGGCGGGCGGTGGCCATCCGCTACAACGTCTCCCGGTAGCGCCCGCGCAGGTCGTTCCAGCGCACGGCCAGCACGTCCAGGAAGGCGGTGAAGCCGCGCCACACGCCCACCCGCGAGGCGGCGTCGTTGCGCCACACCACCGGCAGCTCGGCCACCCGGAAGCCCAGCTTGCGGGCCACGAAGAGCGCCTCCACGTCGAAGGCGAAGCCGTCCAGGCGGCAGCGCGAGAACGCGGCCTCCGCGGCCGCGGCCGAGAAGAGCTTGAAGCCGCACTGGGTGTCGTGCAGGCCGGGCACCACCGCCACCCGCACCAGGCCGTTGAAGACGCGGCCCATGTTCTCGCGGAAGGCGCCCTGCCGGACCTCGATGCGGGAATCGGAGAGCGCGCGGGAGGCGATCACCACCTCGTACCCCTCGTCCATGCGCGCGGCCAGGCGCGGGAGCTCCTCGATGGGCGTGGAGAGGTCGGCGTCGGTCATGAGGCGGCGCGCGCCCCGCGCGGCCAGCATGCCCCGCCGCACCGCGTGGCCCTTGCCGCGGTTGCCCTCGCCGCCCAGCACCTGGAGGCGCGGGCCGCCGGCTGCCCGGGCCCGGGCCACGGTGTCGTCGGTGGACCCGTCGTCCACCACCAGCAGCTCGTAGCTCCCGCCCCGGCCGTCGAGGTAATCCCGCACGCGCTCCAGCGTGCGCGGCAGCCGCTCGGCCTCGTTGTAGGCCGGGATGACCACCGAGAGATCGGGCCGGGCCGGGCCCGCCGCGCTCACGGCCGCGGCTCCGCCAGCGGGGCCAGCAGCGGGCGCAGCCCCAGGTCGAGCCCGGGCAGGCCCAGGTCGCGCGCGCCCCAGCGCACCTCTTCGCCCAGGAAGGCCAGGAGGCCGTCGCCGCCCCCCCGCGTCTCCTCCACCTGGGCGGCCAGCACCGTGCGCTGCGCGTGGACGTCGCGCAGGAAGCCCAGCAGCGTCTCGCCCAGCCGGGCGGCGTCGTGCCGGTGGTGCACGTGGGCGGCGGCCAGCGCCCCCATCCGCTCGCGCAGCGCGCCGCGGGAGAGCAGGCGGTCGAGCAGGGCCACCAGCTCGTCCTCCTCGCTGGGGCCGGGATCCACCGGCGCCACCACGCCCTCCGGGAACTCCTCCGCCGCCGGTGTGCCGGCCGTGACCAGGCAGGGCCGGCCCACGCCCAGCGCGCGCACCAGCGCGCCCGAGATCTCGCCGTGGCTGGGGAAGCGCAGGGAGAGCACCACGTCCGCCGCGCACAGGTGGCGGATGAAGTCGTCCATCTCCAGGCGCCCGGTCACGGTCACGCGCTGGGCCACGCCGCGCGCGGCCGCCCACTCCGGGAGGGGCAGGCCCGGCTCCGCCGCGCCCGCCACCACCAGGCGCAGCGACGGGTAGGTGGCGGCCAGGCGGCCCAGCGCGCGCACGGCCACGTCGATGCGCTTCGACACCGTGGCCAGGCCGGGAGCGGTGACCAGCAGGGCGTCCCTGGGCAGGCCCAGCGCGGCCCGGGCCGCGGCGCGGTCGGGCCGCGGCGCCAGCGGCAGCGACAGGTGGTGGGGCAGGTGCAGCACCGGGCGCCCGGGCAGCCGGCGGCGCGCCTGCCGGCACACGAGGTCGGTGAGGCCGACCACGGCCAGGCTGCCCTCCAGCACGCGGTCGTTGAGCGGGAAGAGGGCGGGCAGGATCTCTCCGCCCAGGGCCCGCGCCACCTGGCGGCCCACGAAGCTGCCCTCCTGGCCGTGCGCGCGCCGCATCTCGCGCAGGTAGGCCCACACGTCGCCCCGCTCCACCGTCTCGTGCAGCACCAGGTGGTGCAGGCTCCACTCGTGCAGCACGGCCACGCCCGGCGTGGCCAGCGCGGCCCGGTAGACGTAGGCGTGGGGCGGCGAGTTGCCCAGGTGGTAGACGTGGAGGGCGGCGCCCTGCGCGCCCGCGGGATCGACCACGTTGAAGCGCGCGCGCAGCCCGGGATCGACCGCCGCCGGATCCTCCACCACCGCCATCACGTCCGCGCCGGAGGGCAGCGCGGCCAGCTGCTCGGCCACGTAGTCGGCGATGCCCGACGAAGACGGCGGCAGCGGCGACCAGAAGGCCAGGGTGGGACCTTTGCTATGCGCGCCGGGAGTGAATCCCGGCGCGCCGCATTGGGGGCTTCCCGCCGCTTCGCGGCTTCGCCCCCAAACCCCCAAGTCCTTCACCTCAAGTTCTCCGTGAGCACGTCGATGACGTGGTCCCAGGTGATGCCGGCCACGCGTTCGTATCCGGCCGCGCCCATCTCGGCCAGCCGCGCCTCCGGCATCTCCCACAGGGTGTCGATGGCGTGGGCCAGGCCCTCCGGCGTGGGCTCGGCCACCAGGCCCGTCTCGCCGTCGGTCACGAACTCCAGCGGCCCGCCGGCGTCGGCGCTGGTCACCACCGGCTTGCGCGAGAGCAGGGCCTCCACGGTCACGTAGCCGTAGTCCTCGTTGACGGGCACGTAGAGCGCGGCCCGGCAGCGCGCGTAGAGGTCGAGCAGCGCGTCCGCCGACACGAAGCCCAGGAGCTCCACCCGGTCGGAGACGCCCAGGCCCTCGATCTGCTTGCGCAGCTCGCCCTCCAGGGGGCCGCTGCCCGCGATCTTGAGCCGGGCCCCGCTCCGCACCCGCCGCAGGGCGTCCACGGCCAGGTCCAGCCGCTTCAGGCGGTCCAGGCGGCCGGCGTAGAAGAGGAAGTCGCCGTACTCCCGGCAGGCATAGCGGCCGAGGTGGTGCGGCGGCGGGTAGAGCGGCGTGCCGGGCAGGCCGTTGTAGCGCAGGAGGCGCGCGGCCACGTTGCGGGAGATGGTGTAGACGGACGAGCACTCGGAGAGCGCGGCCGTGTCCATGGAGTGGATGGCCTGCAGCACCTGCTGGTCCTGGGGGCTGTCGGTGAAGGAGCAGTATTCGGTGCCGTAGAGGTCGTAGGCCTCGCGGTGCTGGTGGAAGAGCCAGGCCACCTTGCGCGGGTGGCGCACCAGGTAGGTGGGGAACTTGGTGGGGATGACCAGGTCCACCGCCTGCCCGTTGCTCTCGGTCACGTCCAGCAGCCGCCACACCAGGGCCTGGCGCGCGATCTCCGACACCGGGTACCACTTGAAGGGGACGGCGGCCACGTCCACGCGGAAGCCCCGCCGCTCCAGGTTGCCGCGCAGCTCCTGCACCAGGATCTCGGCCCCGCCGGTGATGAAGGGCGCCTGGGCGGCGCAGATGAGGACCGATTTCATCCGCGGGCGGCCGCCTGGCCGGCGATCCGCTCTTCCAGCACGAGCAGGCGGGCCCGCAGGTCGCGCAGCGCGAACTCCAGTCCCACCCGGCCCCGCTCGCCGGTGGAGAGCACCAGGTCCACCCGCCGCACCAGGTCGTGCACGTGGGCCACCAGCTCCTCCTGCAGGATCAGGTGGCGCTCGTCGATCTCGCCCATGTGGCGGCCGTGCTGGCCCAGCACGGCGTCGTAGTGGGCGTGGGTGTGGGCCAGCCGCGCCTCCAGGTAGCCCAGCACGCCGTTGTCGAACTGCACCTGGCGCGCGTTGAACTGCTGCTGGGCGGAGAGGCCGGGGCGGAGGAGCCGGCGCAGCAGGCGCCAGATCCGCCCGCCGCCCGCCTCCGCCGTGCGCCACTCCGCGTTGAGGGCGTCGAGGTCGGGCCGGGCCGGCGGCGGGGGCAGGGGCAGGGGCTCCAGCGGCGGCACCGCCGCCGGCGCGCGCACCGGGTGCGGCGCGGGCAGCGCCGTCTCCGGCGCCTGCTCCACCAGGGCCCGCTCGCGCACGCCCTCGCGCACCTTGCGCAGCTCGGACGCCACCTGCTCCCTCTCTTCTTCGCTCGGCGGGCCGGCCATCAGCGCATTCTAACCGCGCGCTCTCACCGGCCGCCCGCGGCGGCGGGCCGGCGCGCCAGCGCGAAGAGGCTGCTGCCCAGGGGCAGCGACACCCCGCGCAGGAGCAGCGCCTCCGTCTTGAGCAGCGAGCGGAAGAGGAGCTCCAGGGGCGCGGGCAGGAAGCCCACGTCCGAGCCGTGGCGGCCGCTCAGGCGGTCCACCGCCCGCCGCGCGAAGAGGAGGGGAAGGAGCAGCGTGTTGCCGTAGGTGAGGCGCAGGGGCGTGAGGCCGGCCCCCTCCAGCAGCGCGCGCAGCTCGGGGCGCGTGTAGCGGTGGCGGGAGAGGACGGCCTCGTCGTGGGCGCCCCACAGCGCGCGCAGGGCGGGCACCCGCACCAGCAGCAGGCCGCCCGGGCGCAGCACGCGCGCCATCTCGCGCACCGCCGCCGCGTCGTCCGCCACCCACTGGTGGTAGATGACGTCGAAGGAGGTGACGCAGTCGAAGGTCTGCTCCGCGAAGGGCAGCGCCAGCAGCGTGGCCCCGGCCGCGGCCACCCCCCGCTCGTGGCAGAAGCGCAGCGCCTCCGGCGAGAGGTCGATGCCCACCGGGCGGCCCCAGCCGGCCAGGTGGCGCAGGTTGTTGCCGGTGCCGCAGCCGGCGTCGAGGAGGCGCGGCCGCGTGCCGTCGGCCGAGGGCGGCGGCCAGTACGGGCCCAGCAGGGCGAAGCTGAGCGCCCGCATGCCCACGTACCACCACTGCTTCTCCTCGGCCTCGTACATGCGCGCGTACTCTTCGCGGTTCATCGCTCCTCGCGCACCTCGATGCGGTCCACCAGCGCCTCCCCGCCCGCGCCCACCGCCAACGGCACCGCCCGCAGGCCGCGGGAGAACGGCCCCAGCACGAAATCGAGGTCGGCGGCCGGCTCGCGCAGCGGCTGCGGCGGGGCGGCTCCCACCCGCAGCCAGCCCCGCCCGGAGGCGCGCACGCGCACCGTGGCCGGGCCGCCGGCGAAGGGCAGCAGCGCCCGCGCCCGGCCGTCGATGGCGCGGCAGACCTCGGGGCCGCAGGGATGGC
>Ga0111538_10012765_pt1 | contig 11097 bp, 11 predicted proteins | sample SoiMethybrSBSTD1_FD_79669 | JGI IMG/M metagenome (GOLD analysis project Ga0111538, IMG submission 79669) | Bulk soil microbial communities from a Populus tree surrounding site in Tennessee, USA - Soil MetaG P. TD hybrid SBSTD1 (version 2)... | ecosystem: Environmental > Terrestrial > Soil >... | reverse complement strand
CCTCACCACCATCGCGCCTGTCGCCGAACCCGCACTCACAACGATCGAGCCAGCCGCCAAGCCGATCCTCACCACCATCGCGCCTGTCGCCGAACCTGCACTCACAACGCTCGAGCCAGCTGCCAAGCCGATCCTCACCACCATCGCGCCTGTCGTCGAACCCGCACTCACAATCATCGAGCCAGCCGCCAAGCCGATCCTCACCACCATCGCGCCTGTCGTCGAACCCGCACTCACAACGATCGAACCGATCCTCACCGCGGCCGCCCCCGTCGCCGAACCTGCACTCACAACGATCGAACCGATCCTCACCACCACAGCCGATCCCCTCGCCGAACCCGCGTCGACGAGGGCGGAGCCAATCGGCGACGCAAACCGCACCACGATGGACCCCGTCGCCGAACCTGCACCCAACACCATCGGCACCGTCGACGAAGCAGTGCCAACAGCCGTCGCGCCGATCGTCGGCCCGGTGGCGCCGAGTGTCGGCTCTGTGCGATCGGTTGAGGCGGCGACTCCGTCGCCGACGAGTGCGCCGGCTGTCCCAGCACCGCCCACGGCCATCCCTTCGTCAGCGCTCCCCGTTTCGACTTCCTCGAATTTCGATGGCCATCGGTCACTGCAGCTGTTGGCGATCGCGGTGGTGTTCGCTGCTCTGGGGGGCTTCTTGGCTCGGCGTCTCTTCGAGTTCTGCCCGTTCGAACGCGACGTCTCGTTCGTCTCGCTGATCGAGCGCCCTGGCTAGGCGCCCTGTGGTCCGACGCGGCCGCCGCACCCGCGGCGGTCCTCGTTCGATCGCCACAGGGAGACGACCCATGGCAAGCAAAGTTCTCATCGTGACGCCCGACGCCCAACGCGCCGGTGTTCTCGCCGAAGCATTCGCCGAGAAGGGCGCAATGCCCACGTTGGCGTTCAACTCTGTAGCGTTGATCCAGTTCGTCGAGTCCGAGCACTTCCACCTGGTCATGATCGACCAGCGCGTCGCTGACGAGTGTCAACCGGCGCTGGTCCAATTTGCAGTGGAGCAGAGCGACAGCCAGCTTCTGTTGCTGACCAACGGCGACGAGGCCTGCGAACTTCTCGATGCGCTTGGAGCTCGGTCCTCCGTTGTGGCCGACGCGCCACCGAGCGAGATCGCAACGGCTGGGACGATATTGGCCGAAATTGCACCCGAGCCCATCTCGGGCACAAGGTTGGTTTGGCAGCGGCTCGAGCTCGACACGGGCCGGCGTGAGGGTTTTTGGGAAGGGCGTCCACTCCAGCTGACGAAACTTCAATTCCGCGTCCTGACCGCACTGGCGCAGGCGGAGGGCAACGTCGTGAGCTGCGAGCGCCTGAGCCGAGTCGTCTACGGGGACGCGATTCCCGATGACGGCGAGCGGATGCTTGCTCACATTCGACGGATCAGAAAGAAGATCGAGCCAGTTCCATCGCGACCTCGATACCTCTTGACCGTGCGGGGTGAAGGCTTCCGATTGACAGAGCCGCCCGAGAACTGCGCGGACGCATGACCACCGCGTTCGGCTCCCACCTCGACGGCGACAGTTCGGTGGATGTAAGGCAGACAAACTCCCATACGGCTCTCGGCTCCTTCGAGCGCGGTCCAAGTCACGCGATCGCGGTCCGTGAACACCTCGGCCGCGTCGGTGAGCGCTCAACGCGGTACTGGCCTTGACGCCGGACAGACACTGAACGCGTACAAAGGGCTGCCCGATGCTTTGTTGGATCGAGCGCGCCGGCGTCCGTCGGAGACGAGGTATGGACACTCTGCCGTTCCAAGATCGCGTCGACTGGCATTGCTACGGATGCGGGCGCTTGAACGAACATGGTCTCCAGATCAAAAGTGCTTGGGAGGGCGACGAGATTGTCTGTCGATGGCAGCCAGAGCCGTTCCATGCCGGGCTGCCCGGCCGCGTGCAAGGCGGAGTGATCGCGACTGTCGTCATTTGCCATGCGCTTTGGACGGCGACGGCCACCGCCTGTCGCGATGAGGGCATCGAGATCGAGGAGCCGCTCCCCTTCGCCTACAGCACGACCGCGCTGGGGCTCGAGTACCTCGAACCCACTCCCCTCGACGCGCCGATGACGCTCCGGGCTCGGGTCACGGGAATCGACGGCGAGACTGCGTCGGTGTCGTGCTCTGTCTTCGTCGAGAATCGAGAGACGACGCGTGCCCACAGTGAGCACCGGCGGGTTCCGCTGCAATCATGAACAACGAAATGGGGCGAGAATTTGATCTCGCCTCTTTCGAGCGGGGCACCGGTCCGGCTGTCGTGCTCGTTCATGCGTCCAACACCGACAATCGGATTTGGACCGAACACGCCGCGCGCATAGCGCAGCGCTTTGCGTCATCGCACCCACTCAGCGATACTTCGGCAACGCGCCGTGGTCCGACGACGGACGGGACTTCTCCGTCGCGACCCACGCGAGGGACCTCGCTCGGTTCGTCAACGCACTGTCGCACGACCGAGTGACCCTCGTCGGCTGGTCCTATGGCGCCGCGGTATGTCTCGCCACGGCAGCGGAGCAGCCGGCATCGGTGCAGCGCCTCATCCTCTACGAACCGGCCATCGTCAGTTTCGTCACCGCGCCGCTCGAGGCACAAGCGGCTGCAACCGATCGTCAGGACATGACTGCGGAAGCGCGACGACGAGTCGGTCAAGGAGATCTGCCGGGCGCGGTCCGGACGTTCATGGACGGCGTCAACGATCAAGAACACGCTTTTGACAGTCTGCCGACGACCGTGCAGCAGATCATGCTCGAGAACGGTCGGACGCTTCCGCTGTTGTTCGCGGCGCCGCAGCCCATCCTCAGTTGCCAGGACTTGGGACGCCTCGCGCACACGAGGCTCGTGGTCTTGCAAGGAGACAGCACCCGCACCTTCTACAAGGTCGCCGCGAAATGGGCGACCGCATGCGTCCCAGGAGCAACCCTCATCACCGTGCCCGACGCCCGTCACTTGATGCCGGTAGAAGACCAAGAACGGTTCACCGACCTGATCCTCGACCTCTTGAACCGAACCCGCTGAGTGCCGCAGCATGCGCCGCCGATGTCGTGGCTTCGCGCGCTGCGCTACGACACCGCGAACGCCCGAGTTCGTGCGAGCCTCTCTTCAGAACGGGTGGGCGCTGAGGGACTCGAACCCCCGACCCCCTCCTTGTAAGCACTTTGATGCTGAGCGCTGTGCTCAATCGCGACACGCCGCCTCGAGCAACAGATCGGTTCGAGCGAAACGACGCGAGTTATCGGGTCTCCTGATTCGGTCGCCAGGTGGGACCTCAACAGGCCGGTGATCTCGCGACGGAGCTCGGCCGCGAACGACGCGGGACCGGGGCGAGGCGCCTGCGAGGCGTCGCTGGTCGGGCCGGTCGTCGTGGGAACTCCGGACGGCGGCGCTGGCGTACGACAACGTGCTCCCGGGGCTGGGCCACGCGTTCCCGCTGGTGTGCTCGGAGCGGATCATCACCGCCGTCCGCGCCGCGTCCCTCGAAACACGAAGGCACGGTCTCGATCAACGCGGATCTCACAGCCGTGGGTGACGAACCCGTCGCTACGTCGTACCGGTCAAGTCGAAGATCCCCAATTGCTTCATGATCGAGAGATCGTCCTGGTACGCCTCCTCGGAAATCACGCGACCTTCCGCATCGAATCCGACGATCTCGCAGCACGCGATCGAGACCCGCCTTCCGGTCGGCGGAATCGATCGCCACGTTCCCATCTGCGTCTGTGTCAGCGTTCCCGTCGCGATGACAGTGCCGTCGAGTGACTCCATGATCCGCTCGATCTTGAACTCACGGTCGATCCAGCCCGCGTGTTCCTCAGCGACGCGAAGCAGGTCCTCGATCGTGTCCGCCACCACTCCCTGGGAGTGATCGGTCCACACGTAACTCTTGCCAAGGAGCGCCGCGGTCGCTTCGTTGTCGCCGCGAAACCCGGCATCGAGATATGCGAGCGCCGTTTCAATCCGCTTTGACTGGGCAGGCTCTGTCTGCTTCATACGACCATCTTGTTGCCTTGGGAATGGTCTCGCCAGGGAACCCGCCGTCATGTCGCCGAACCGGCAGCGAGGATTCGGTCGGCGTTGATGGTCCACCGCTTCGGCGGTGATGGCGGTCAACGTGCGGGTGGGGTGCTCGGACTGGGTGTGACTCGACTACTTCCGGCTGACGTCCTGATCGGGATTGTCTTGATATCGATCCCTCGGCCTGGTTCGAGCACCAACAGCGGACCTGGCGCTCGGGAAGATCGAACGCCCGGACGGTAAACGCCAGCCGCCACGGGAACGACGCCGCGGTACAGGCCGGCGTTAGGGGGCAGGCGCGAGCACCCGGGTGTGACGGGTGAGCATGTCTTTAGCGATTGCTAGATCGCCACGCATATTCCAGAGCGGATGACGCTGCACCGTGTCAAATGACTTTGGAACGTTTCCGTCTCGCACGTGCCCTGCTACGGCTACCCCAACCCCGATCGCGAACAGAACTGCAGCCGGTTTCCACCGTGCTCGTAGTGCGGCAACCACACCAGCAATCTGGATCGCGTCACCCGCGACGAGACACCACCGGTTGAACGCGCTGCGATGCTCTGCCCTGTGATCGGCGAGAAACTCGGCATAGGACTCAGGCATTGGCGCTCATCCGATCATCGACTCACTCGCCTTTCAAGACTGCCCGAACGCTCGTGGCGTTGCTAGCGCCGATCGGCAGCCGCGGCACCCGTCCGTGACGTCACCTGACCGGCGTTAGGGGATACCCCGAGCGCGTCGGGCCCCGGCGTTCAGATCCTTTCGGGTTCGTCGGTCTCGGCGATCACTGCGTCCAGTACTCGGGGGGTGTGGTCGATGGCTTGGTCGTAGGTCATCGCTGCGCCGGTCTGGAATGCCTGGTCGTACTGCTCTGCTCCGAAGGCGGTGCGCGCCGTTGCTATGGCAGCGTCTTGGTGGGCCCATGCGATTCCGCCGCGATATTCGGGCGTGAAAAAGGTGTCGGCGATGCCGTCGAAGACGGCCGCTTGTTCGAAGTGGTCGAGGCGGATCAGGATCTCGATCCCCCAAAGGATGCTCGGGCCGCTCCTCCCACAAGCGCGTCGAACCCTCGAGATCGGTGAACAAAAAACGTGACCGTCCCCGACGGCAACCCGCCCATCACTCGAAGTGTCCCATTCAGGCAACTCAGACGCCATGCCGTGCCCACACACTCCCGACGAGGCCCGAACAGCACCATCCCCTCAGTGCCGTTAGGGACGGTCAAGAGCTCAACCGGCGATCCGGGACAGGCAAGACGACGACCACTCGCCCACGCCACTGTTCGTCAATGACCCGGTCTGGCTCGGCGGGACAGCGCGATGGCCGCGGAGTGCGAGACCTGCACGCGAACGCGATCGGCAAGCGCCGGCCTGGTCTTAAACGCGACATGTTGCAACAACGAAATCGCCGCGTTGTGACCGTCGCAGCCCGGCGCGGTGCTGGTGTCCCAGCGGGTGCTTCCACAGAGTTGAGGTCAGCCTCGACCAACCATCGGCGGGCGCAATCCGGCGTTTCACGACTGCGACCAAGCCGGCGTTATGGGGCGGGTGCGGTGCGGTTAGCGGAGACGCAGTGTCACTCCCCATTGGACGCCGTCCCAGGTTGTGCCCGCCTTTGCGAGGTTGCTGGTCGTGTAGGTGACGGTCTTCTTGTTCTTCGGGAGTGTGATTTTGGATCCGACCGTGGAACAGAAGCCGTTCGTGTCGGTCGTGCATGAGCGCGTGGTGCTGGTGCCTCCGGTGACGGCGAACGTGACGGCGACGCCTGAGACGGGTTGACCGTTCTGGTCGGCCACGTTCACGTCGACGTACGAGCTCCAGGAGACGTTTGTGACCTGTCCGTGCCCGTTGAGTGCGGTGACGTGGACGATCACTGCCGGTGCGGCGTTGCTCACATTGACCTGGACTGGAGACGAGGTCGTGACGTTGCCGGACCCGTCAGTGGCCCGGACCGCGAGGTTGTGCGGTCCGTTCGAAACTGTCGGGGTGTTCCAGTTCGTGGTGTACGGGGCGGTGGCGTCAGTCGCGATCGTGGTCCCATCGACGAGGAACTGCACCGATGCGATCCCGCTACCAGGGTTGGGATCGGTGGCGTCGGCCGTCACCGAGATTGCCCCTGACGCCGTCCCGCCGAGCGGGTTCGTTACCGCGGCGGTTGGCGCCGTGTTGTCCACGACCACCGTGCGGGTATCCGTGCTGCTGAGCTCGGCCGCGTCGTACGCGGTTACGGTGAGCGTGTGTGGACCGTCCCCCGCGGTCGTCCACGGCACCGAATACGGCGAGCTCGAGTCGCTACCGATGAGGGTCGGGCCGTCGTAAAAGTCGACGTGCGTTACTCCGACGTTGTCGGCAGCGTTCGCCGACACGTTGACGGTGCCACGCACAGCAGCGTTGGCGGCGGGTGCACTGAAACTGACGGTCGGCGGTTGCGTGTCGACCGGTGGTGGTGGCGGGCTTCCAGCCGCCTGCGCGGCGCGCAGGGCATTCACGAGGGGTTCGGGAATTCCATCCGGATCGGATGTCGTGCCGAAGAGCCCGCCGACCTGCCATTGTCCGTGACCCGCGCACGTCGGCGCGTTCGCGACGGCGCCGTCGGGACACTCGCCCGTCGACTCGAGCAGACTGCGGACCTGCGCCGGCGTCAGGCTCGGGTTCGCTCCGAGCACGAGCGCCGCCGCGCCCGCGACATGGGGTGCGGCCATGCTCGTGCCGCTGATCGTGTTGAGACCCCCGTTGTTCCAGTCCGAGAGGATGTGCACACCCGGCGCGGTGACATCGACCACCGAGCCGTAGTCGCTGAAGCTGGCCAGCATGTCGTCGCACTCGTAGCCGTAATCACTGAAGTCGGCTTGACATCCTGCGAAACTGCGTTGCCCGTCGAAGTCGGTGAACGCGGACACCGCGATGACCTCGTCATACGCGGCGGGCACGAAGTTCGCCGCGTCAGTGCCGTCGTTGCCCGCCGCCGCGACGACGGTGACGCCGGCTCCGGTCAACTTGCAGATCGACTGGTGCAACGCGCTCGACCCGCACGTCGTCTCGCCCGGTCGGTTCGAGTCACCCAGGCTCAGGTTCACGACGTACGGCCCGGGTTGCGAGTGCGCGAGCCCGGCGACGTAGTCGAGCCCGCAGATCACTTGCGCGTCGGTCCCGAAGCCTGTTGAGTCCAGGACCTTGACCGGGATGATCTGTGCGTTCGTCGCCATACCAACGACACCCTGACCGTTGAACGCCGCGGCGACCGTGCCGGCGACGTGCGTCCCGTGCCCGTGGTCGTCGTTCGGAGACTGACCGGGGTTGATGCAGTTCGTTCCGAGCCCTGGCGCGATGTTGGCGGCGAGGTCAGGGTGGTTGAGCTGCACGCCCGTGTCGACCACTGCGACCCGGACGGGGGTGCCGCCACTGCTGACCCCGGTGTAGCCGGCCTGGTGCGCCGCCCACGCGCTGGTCCGCAGGATCCCAAAGGGCGCGTACTCGTCCACCGCGTGCACCGTGCGTGACTGTTCGATCCCGACCACGCCCGGAACGTGGGCGAGTGCCGCCGCGGCAGCCGGCGAACCATTGAACGCAAAGCCGTTCAACACGTGCTCGTACGTCGTCACGACATCGCCGCCGGCGCGTCGCGCAAGCCCCGCAGCGACGTCTTTCGCGTCGAGCGTCCTGTCGAGCGTGACGATCCACGTCGACGACGACGAAGGGGCCGGACCGACAGGGTCGACCGCGCCTCCCGCGGTCGCGAGGCTGGCGACGCTCACCGCCAAGATCATCGTCATCAGGAGCGCGCGGCGCCCCGTCTTCCCCCACCGGCTCGTCCGCATTGGGTGCCCTCCGACATTGAGGTCGCCCACCCCAAGTGCGGCCACCACCACTGTGAAGCGTCAGTCGGCCGCGATTCCACCCAAGACCGGCCAAGCCTCGGTAAAGCGACCAAACGAGTGGGGACCACTCGTCAACTACGACCGACAGTCACGACCAACGACGACGTGAAGCGCGCGTCGACACCTTCCAGGCGAAGCCGAACACATCTCCGCGTTTACAACGACGCAGACCGGCGTTAGGGGACGGCTACGCGGCGACCGCCGCGAGGGCATTGCGCCGATGTAGAGCCGCGCAGATCCTTAGACCGCGGCCAGCAGTCCAGGGCCCCACAAAACAGGAGGTATCGACGATGTCAACATCCGAGCAAGAGCCTGAGCACGGCGGACACGGCGGACACGCCGGAGGCCACGGCCATGGTCACGGCGGTCCTGGCGGACACCGGCACCAACTGCCATACGAGGATCCCGACTACGACAAGCCGGTCGAGCACCCGCACGAGCCGCCCGAGAACTACAGGTATCCAGATCGAGACATCTATGGCGACTACGCGTCCGACAGGCCGCCGCGGTACGTGCCCCACCCGTTCGATCACTCCTGCTTCCGGCCCCGCCGAGACGACTACAAGGCACCGGTTACCTGCGACGAAGAGCCGGAGGACGGACTGTGCCGGCGCAAAGACTCCCGTGCCCTCACCGCCGACGAGCAGACCCGATTCCTCAACGCCTTCAGTCAGATCAACGCGCTCGGCGCTCTCGGGCCGATGGTCGACATCCATGGAAACGCCGTTCACCAAATGCACGGCAACCCGCGGTTCTTGCCATGGCACCGGATCTACCTGGTCAAGATGGAACAGTTGCTCATGTCGATCGATCCGACGGTATGTCTGCCCTACTGGCGCTCGAGCGACGAGCAGGCCTTTCCGTCGTGGCTGCTCGGGTTCACCCCGACGGTCGTCCTCGGGACCGGGCCCCACACGGTCACCCGCAACATCGGCGCGTTCGCGACGCTGCCGAACGCCGCGGCGGTGACTGCGGCGCTCGCCAACGCCACATTCAACGCGTTCGGCGGTGCGGTCGAGGGCATCCACAACTCCGGCCACGTCTGGGTCGGCGGGTCGATGCTGTCGATTCCGACGGCGCCATGCGATCCCGTGTTTTGGATGCACCACGCAGAGATCGATCGGATCTGGGCCGAGTGGCAGACCGCGAACCCTGCGCAAAACCCACCGCTGACCGGCGCCGCCGCGACGATGGACCCCTGGTCCGCGACCGAGGCCGACACACGCGACATCACCGCGCTCGACTACGTCTACGTGTAGTCGGGCGCGACTCCGAACACGCTCTGAACCGGCGTTTAGGGATACACACGCTCGACCACCCGAGCGTCCCGTAATGTCCCGTGACGACCCGTTGCAGTTGCGGCGGGCGCCGCGCTAGCTCTCGGCGATGACAAGTCGGTAACCGACGTCGTACTCGGTCATTGTCCGGAGGGGCCCATGGCGGCGGTCCCATTCTCCCGATTCGAGATCAGCCGCGAGACGTGCGGTCCATCGTGCGCGGGCTCGCTCGGAGAGGCTCGCAAGTTCCGAGATGCCAGCCTGCACCAAGGGATCGAGGTACGCCTCCGGCCTCGCCCAGAACGCTGCACCGAACCCGTCGATGCAGTCACGGGGTACCAGCACCGGCCTCACCTCACGCACCTGGAGGCAAGCGTGCACGAGATCCAAGTCGCTCTCGGGCAAGCCCGTCCCGTGACCCACATCCTCGTCGAAGTAGTCGCCCATCCAGAGATGATTTGCCTCGGTCGGCTGATGACACACGACGACCTGGCGATGTGAAACGCGCCCAAGCTCACGCAGCCCGGCCTTTCGGTCGTCCCAGTGCTGCACCGTGAACGTCGCAAGCGCGACTTCAAATGCCCGGTCGGGAAATGGCAGTCGCTCCGCGACGCCGCGGACCACGAGGCGAGAGCGCTGCTCACGCTGAACGAGCATCCGAACCGACGGATCGACCGCGACCACGGTGAGATCGACGGGTTCGTAGTTGCCGGTCCCGGCACCAACGTTGACCACCGGGCCGCCGGAGCCAAGCGCGGCGCGGATCTGCGCCGCGATCCGCGGATCCTGCTTTCGGGTAATCGCGTACGTGCGCCCAATGTCGTCATACCGAATTGAACCCGACGATGACCCCGCCGAGCCGACCGACTCACTCGACATCGACACAAACTGTCCGATCCGATGCAGGTGTGCTCGCGCATCCGAGCGTTCGGCAATGTCCCCTGGCGGTTCAGTGCTCCGTCCGCAGTTCGATGACCGTACGTGGGTAGCTCTCTGACCACCAGCGCCGCGCCCAGTAGAAGTACTCCGGAGTGAACTCGTCGAGGTAGGCGCGTCCGTTGGGATCCGCCACATGCTGCTGGACATCCTGTTTCCAGAAGTCGAAGACGTCAGTACCGGTGATCCATCGCAGTGGCCCGCCTAGGGCATCGTCGACGGCAAATTCGACGGTCCCCGCCCGAAGGAGCGCCCGAATGTCATCCACGCTCAATTCCTCGGCAGGGATGAGCTCGGTACCGTCGGGTGCGCGAATTGATCCAGGCGCCGGCGCGCCTCGGTAGAAATCTCGTGGGTAGTCGGCCGGATCTCGTCGCCGGTCTCGTTTTCGTGCCACCGCGAACTCCTGGGCGCGTCTGACGCCTGTCGCAAGCGCCGCAATGATGACGCACCGACGCAAGGTCCGCGCGCACCCGAGCGTCATGTCCCCCCACCGAACACCTGGCGGCGTTGGGCGGGTTCGTCGCTCGGTTCCGTCGCGACGATCATCGCGTCAGGCCTGGGCGGCGGTACGCGGGTCTTGTCGCTGACGAGTGCGTTGGTTGCGGCGTCGAGCTCAGTTCGCGCGAAGACGAGTGCGTTGTCGATGGTCATGGCTGCGCCTCGGGCGAAGGAAGTGTTGTATGCGTCTGATCCGAGTCGCTCGCGCGCCTTGGCGGTCGTTTTCGCGATGCGGTCGGGCGTGTCGCTCTTCGCCATGTCGGCCAGCGGTCCGCGAGCGACGATGCCAGCGATCACGGTGGCGCTTTCGTCGCGGTGGAGCCCGATGAGTGTGCGGCTCAGCTGCGCGAGGGCGACGACGATCTCGGGTCGGATGCCGATCCGGTGGAAGTGATCCAGGGCTTCGCGCAGCGCATCCAGCGCGCCGATGTGGTCACCGCGTCGGTCACGTTGGCGTGCGATGCGGGCGAGGATCCCACCGAGGT
>Ga0111538_10012764_pt1 | contig 11097 bp, 8 predicted proteins | sample SoiMethybrSBSTD1_FD_79669 | JGI IMG/M metagenome (GOLD analysis project Ga0111538, IMG submission 79669) | Bulk soil microbial communities from a Populus tree surrounding site in Tennessee, USA - Soil MetaG P. TD hybrid SBSTD1 (version 2)... | ecosystem: Environmental > Terrestrial > Soil > Tree... | reverse complement strand
GGTTTCTGGACCACCGCAGCCACCATGTTCGCCTACTACCTGGGAAGATTCGAGACTGGCTTGGTGCGTCGTCTCCGCCTGTTGCCAGCGATGGGGATTGCCTTTCAGGGGATAGCTTTGGTTCTCGACAAGCTCGACCGGGCCGAAGAGTGGACATGGATGTACACTGTGGTGGCCAAAAAACCTTAGTTGCGGGAAATGGGTTCGCATGACGCTCAAGCAGCAGTCGATTGAAGGAGTCAAATCAACAGCCACTTCGCATACCGTCGTTTCACTACTTACGTTCGGGCAACTCCTGATATTGACCCGATTGTTGACACCTTCGGACTTCGGTCTGATGGGGATGATCAACGTCATTCTCGGTTTGTGCGGTCTGTTTGGGGATGCTGGAATCAGCAGTTTCATTATCCATAAGCAAGAGGAACTGCGAGACACGCTTTCCGGCATCTTCTGGATTAACCTGGGTCTTGCCTCTGCGCTTTGCTGTTCCCTCTGGATTGCAGCTCCCTCCGTCGCTCAGTACTACGGTGAACGGGAGATCACGTTATTGTTGCCGCTGGCAGCTCCGATTCTCGTTCTGAACAGCCTTGGTCAACCCTTTCAAGGATTGCTGGAGAGAGATCTTCGATTTGCGCTGCTGGCGCGACTCGAGATTGGTTCGACCGCGCTGGGAATTCTGTTCGCGATTGTTCTCGCTGCCCTCGGTTTTGGGGCGGTTTCATTCCTTGGAGGAGCTTACGCCAATCTTGGAGCAAGAACGGCTGGTCTGGCTTGGGCTGGCAGAAAGCTGTGGAGACCAAGTTTCCCAACTAGCACCGGCGTAGACCCTATGGCACTGTCGTTTGGTTTTCGCTTGCTAGGGCAAAGGGGCGCCAACTATGTTGCCGCCAATGTGGACTTTTTTCTGATTGGATCGTTTCTCGGCGCTCAGCCGCTGGGACACTATACTCTTGCGTACAACATTGCGAATCTACCCTCGACCAGGGTCAATGCCGTCGTTTCGAGAGTCTTGTTTCCGACCTTTGCAAGAATTCAGGACGACTTGGCAAGGCTCAGAAAAGGGTATCTAAGGATGCAAGAGCTGACCGCTCTCGTCAATTTCCCGCTGCTGTTCGGGATGGTCGTTGTTGCGCCGCTGGCGATACCCCTTCTGTTTGGACCTTCCTGGCAGCCAGCGGTTCTTCTGCTGCAGATTCTCTCGGTAGTTGGAATGGGACGGGCTGTTTCGGGCACCATCGGCCCACTACTGCTCGCGCGCGGCAGAACGGAGCTGGGCTTGAAGTGGAGCCTCATGGTGGTGGCTATTCAGGTCCCTGGCCTATTGGCTGGCGTATTGATGGGCGGTGTCATCGGGGTAGCAATCGCTTTTGCCTTCCTTCAAACCTTGTATGTTTTCCTAAACTATCCTTTCTTAGTTCGCACTCTGATTGGTCCGTCGCTTCGAGAGTATCTCTTGGCGATGTGGCCTGCTTTGTGGATGAGTTTGACAATGACCGTAGTTGCGTTCGCAGCCAGGTCACTAGTTCACGAGCTGCCCAAGGCTGCGTCATTGCCACTGTGTGTCACCATCGGAGCCTTGGTCTACATAGGATTGGTTTGGTTTATGGAAAAAGAGCAGCTTACCGAACTAGCTCAGTTGATTCTTCCTAAACGTACTGCAGCCTGATGGCCACCGAGAACACGATTTGTGTGCTACACAGCCTTCCTCGCTGGCTGCCACGAACGGCTACATGGCTTCACAATCAGGTTCGCTATTTGCCAGAAAACGTTTGCAACCACATTGCGTGCGACTCTACGGAAAATCTCACGGAGTTCTCCATTAAGAATCTTCACTGTCTGGACAGCCGGACAAAACCGTCCTTATGGGAGGGCCGTTTATACAGAAAACTGCGACTTGGCTTCCTTCTGGAACGCCCTTACGTGAAACATCTCGTGGATGTCGCTACCCGACACGAGGCCCGGATCCTGCATTCACATTGGGGCGACTGGGCCTGTAGGGTTGCGCCAGCGGCGCAACAATTGGGGATCCCTCACGTCGTCACGTTCTATGGCAAAGACGTCAACTTCTTCCCCCAAAAGGACTACTGGCGGCGGCGTTATCGAGCACTGTTCAAGAGTGTAGCCCTCGTGCTGTGCGAGGGTCCCCACATGGCGAATTGTGTTGTTGCCTTAGGGTGCCCATCAGACAAAGTGCAGGTTCATCATCTTGGAGTGGAAACAGGAAGAATCCAGTTTCAACCCAGGACTTGGCTTGATGGGCCGTTACGGGTGCTTCTGGCGGGGTCTTTTCGAGAGAAGAAAGGACTTCCCGACGCACTGGAGGCCTTGGGCCATCTGCACCGCGAGCTTCCAAATTTGGAAATCACGATCATCGGGGATGCGGACGCGGATGCGCGAAGCCATCCCGAAAAGGATCGAATCCTGGGCAAGCTGGAGCAACACCAGTTGCTTTCCAAGACCCGACTGCTCGGCTATCAACCGCATACAGTCCTGTTCGAGGAGAGTTACAAACACCATATCTTCATGTCTCCCAGTTTGACTGCCAAGGACGGAGACACTGAAGGAGGCGCCCCAGTGACTCTCATAGAGATGGCGGCAACAGGCATGCCTGTAGTCAGTACAACGCACTGCGATATTCCGTCAGTCGTCATCGATGGCAAGACTGGCCTGCTTGCCAACGAGAGCGACCCTGAAGGATTGTTGCGCCACTTAAGGTGGCTCGTCTCTCATCAGGACCGATGGGAGCAAATAGGCAGGGCTGGACGGTTGCATGTTGAACTAGAATTTGACGTGCTCAGACAAGCTAGCAGGCTGCGGGATCTCTACCTTCGTCTCGGATCGGTTGGGCGGAGTTCTTGAATGTTTCAGCGTGTTCTTAACACCCTGCACGGAATTAAACGGAGTTACTCACGCAGGCGATTCCGTTCTCATTTACCAATGGGGGGTTATCAAGAGAACCGCGTGGCGGCTGAACTTGTAGATACCCTGAGCGATGTGGACCTGTCAGCGCTCAACGAACTTTTGGATTGGCAATGCTTCACTGCCGACCTGCAAGGGCGCCGTTTTGGTAGCGCTGCCTGGCGGGGGAAACGTGCTGAACCGCAGGTAATTCCGGACCGGCGGATTGTGCTGCTAAACGAACATTTCAATCTTTCCGATAAGCACGTTCTTGAAATCGGGTGCTTTGAGGGCATTCACACCATCGGCCTGGCCCAATACGCCAGCCGGGTTACCGCGGTTGACGCGCGCATCGAGAATGTGGTCAAGACGATCGTACGATGCGCTTTCTTCGGTTGCACTCCGCGCGTCTTGAAATGTGACGTGGAGGTGGAGCCGTTGCCGATCGAATGGCTCTCGTCAGACGTCTTGCATCACGTTGGTGTGTTGTATCACTTAAAGGACCCGGTAAAACACCTCCTGAAGCTGGGACAGTTCATTCGCATTGGCCTGATGCTGGACACTCATTACGCTCTGGATCACGAGGCAGTCGAAAGATTCGAGCTCAACGGAAAAGCTTATCGCTACAAGCGATTTCAGGAATCGGGGGACGCAGACCCCTTCTCGGGTGTGTATGATCACGCGAAGTGGCTTCGTTTAGACGACGTGATTGGGACGCTCAAGCACGCTGGATTCAGTGAAGTCAACGTGATCGAAACGCGGGTCGAGCGCAACGGCCCCAGGGCTCTGATAATGGCAGCACGACCAGAGGGGCCGAAGCCTGATGGATCGCATCGCCAGCGTGGAGCCTTCTGACTTTCGCTCGTTACAGGGAATAGGCAGAACATGCAGAGTTTCTTCGAATGGCTTGAATCCAACAGACAGAAGCGGGAGAAGCCCTGGTTGGTTCTGGGCAAAGGACCCAGTTTCTCAAAACGTGACCAGTTCGATCTTTCTGGATTTGAACTCGCTTCGCTCAACCACGCCGTGCGCGAGCAACCTGTCACGGTTGCTCACATGATCGACTACGACGTGGTCGCAGCCTGTGGCGACGCTGTTGAGAAAAATGCCCAGGTGCTTGTGATGCCATGGATCCCTCACGTTCAGAATCGTCCAGGCGTCCGCACGTTGGAGGAATTGGCTCGAACCGATCCTTCACTGAGCCTATTGGACCAGCAGGGCCGCCTGCTCTGGTACAACCTCAGTACGGCACCGCAGATCCGGGAAGGTTCTCCGGTGGTTCCAGTCCGGTTCTTCAGCAGCGAGGCCATGTTAGGCCTCTTGGCACAAGCAGGAGTGCGACAGGCGCGGTCTCTCGGCATTGATGGAGGCGCAAACTACAGCGCTCAGTTTGAAGATCTACGCGAGAAAACCTTACTAGCAAATGGCTGGCAAAGTTTTGACGTCCAGTTCGCGGCTATTGCGCAGATTCTGCTGAAGACTGGTCTCGACTACGCCCCTCTCGATTTGGAATCCCCCATCCGGGTGTATGTCGCAGCAACGGAAGCCCAAATGCTGGCAGTACGGGTCTTGGAGTTTTCCATTCGTAAATGGACCAGCATGACTGTGACAGTGTATCCGTTGCATCGCTCGGATATTGAGATTCCGGTACCAGCAGACGTGAAGAACCAGGCGAGAACGCCGTTCTCGTTCCAGCGGTTCTTGATTCCTGCTCTGACCGCTTATCAAGGTCGTGCCATTTATCTGGATTCCGACATGCAGGTGTTTCGCGATCTGCGCCAACTGTGGACCTCCCCATTTGACGGCGCCGATCTCCTGACCGTCCGGGAGCCAGAGGAAACGGGTCGCCGGCCACAATTCAGCGTCATGGTGCTCAATTGTGGCTCCCTTCGATGGGACATTCGGGAAATCGTTCAGGCGTTAAATGACGGCACACTTTCTTATGAGAGGGCCATGTACGACATGGCGGTGGCCCGGACGATCCACGCCAATCTGGATCCTGCCTGGAATAGCCTGGAACGTTATCGTGTGGAAGAGACCGCTCTGCTCCACTACACCGACATGAACACACAACCATGGCTGTCGAGGAGCAATCCGCTAGGTTATCTCTGGGTCCGAGACCTGCTTGAGGCTATAGATCAGCGATTCGTGACTGAAGAGATGGTTGCAGAGCATGTGCGACGGGGCTTCGTTCGCCCCTCGCTGCTTTTTCAACTGGAACACCGCATTGAGGACAGCTTCATCCTGCCCAAGAAGGCCCGCCAAATGGATGAAGGCTTTGTGCCCCCTTTCAGAGCCTCTCCGCTGCAGCAGTCGAGTCCTTGGCTTCGGCCTGCCGCCCGTTTGCGAGCCGTAGCACGGACTTATTTTCAGAACAGCCGGGTCTATCGCGCCGGCCGCAAGCTGCGGCGACTCCTGAAACCCTCTTGAAATGCTGAGAATCGAGTGAACGTGTTATCCGTCGCCCTGTGCACGTACAATGGAGCGCAGTTCATCACGGAACAGCTGGAAAGCATCGCGGCCCAGTCGCGCCTTCCAGACGAATTGATCATTTGCGATGACGACTCGCACGACTCCACCCTCGATCTTGTGAAGCGCTTCGCTGCCGCGACGCCATTTGCGGTTCGCGTGCATGCCAATCCAAGAAACCTTGGCAGCACAAAGAACTTTGAACAAGCTGTGTCGATGTGCCAGGGCGACGTCATCGTCTTGAGTGACCAGGACGACGTTTGGCGCCAGGATAAACTCTTACAGATAGAAAGATTTCTGGCGGCAGCTCCGGAGACGGCGGCCGTCTTCAGTGATGCAGAGATGGTAGACGCAGAACTTCGTCCGCTGGGTTATCGGCTTTGGCAGTCCCTGCGCTTGACCCGACTCCAGCAGAAGCGTATCCGCAATGGTGCCGCAATCGAAGTGCTGTTGAAGTGCAACGTGGTGACGGGCGCCACGCTGGCATTTCGCAGCCAGTTCAGGCCGCAATTGCTTCCCATTCCTGACGACTGGGTGCATGATGGCTGGATCGCGCTCATGCTAGCGTCGACGGCACGCTTGGGCATGATCGCAGAGCCTCTCCTCCTCTATCGCCAGCATGCCTCCAACCAACTCGGTGCGCTCCCAAAAGGAGTCACAGAAAAATTGAGGGAACTTCCTCTTCGCGATCGGAGCATGTTTGGGGTCTATCGCAGCCAGTGTTTGCAGGCGAAGTCCCGGCTTCTTCACCTCGGATTGCTGAGCACAGCGCCTGTCATTCGAATGCTGGACGACAAGGTGAGCCATCTGGAATGGCGCAATGGCTTACCGACGGCACGCCCCCTGCGCCTGCCTTTCATCATGCATGAGTTGATGAATTACCGTTACTTCCGTTATTCAAATGGCGGTCAAAGTGCAGCCCTGGATTTAATCTCTAGAGCATCTAGGTGACAGCAATCCGCAATGATTCCTTCATTGGACATCATCATCGTCAACTGGAACACGGGGACGCTGTTACGCGATTGCCTGGGATCGATATCCCAGGCTCGTACGGCAGGCTTCCGTCTTGAGCGCGTGGTTGTCGTTGATAACAACTCAGCGGACGGTTCCGCGGATGGTTTGGAAGGCCTTTCGGGGTTGCCCATCTCTGTTCTTCGCAATGACGTCAATCAAGGCTTCGCAGCCGCTTGCAATCAAGGTGCTGCAGGCACCCAGGCAGACTACCTGCTGTTTCTGAACCCCGACACACGCGTGTTCTCAGACTCTCTTTGGTGCCCTCTGGAATTCCTCGAGCAAAAACAGAACAGCAAATTAGGGATTTGCGGAGTGCGACACGTGGATGATTCAGGTGCCTTCTCAACGAGCTGCGCCCGCTTCCCTACACTCAGGATCTTTTTCGGGCAGATGACTGGCCTGAGGATCCTGTTCCCGACGTGGTTTCCGTCTCATTTGATGCCTGAATCAGAGTGTTTGGAAAACCGGGAAGTCGACCAGGTCATTGGCGCGTTCTTTTTGGTGCGCCGCAGTTTGTTTGAGGTTCTGGGTGGATTTGACCCTCGCTTTTTTGTGTACTTCGAAGAGGTCGACTTCTCTCTGCGGGCTCGCCAAGAGGGGTTTCGATCATACTATTTGGCTGCCACGACGGTGTACCACAAAGGGGGTGGAAGCTCGCAACAGGCGAAGGCAGCGCGCCTGTTTTACTCGCTACGCAGCCGTCTGCTCTATGGATTCAAGCACTACCCCGTTCTCGATGCTTTTGCGCTTGCCCTCCTGACAGTGAGCATTGAGATGGCTGCCCGTCTTCTCGCCGCACTGGGTTCATTGTCACTTTCGAAGTTGGTCGAGACAGTCCAGGGATACTCAGCATTGTTCGTTTGTCTGTGCACGAAAAGGCTGCGATGGCGATCATAGACAAGCGAGCCTGCATACGCCAACTGGACTGCGCAACACTGGAGCTTGGTTGTGGTGGTCGCAAGAGACATCCGGAAGCGATCGGTATTGACGCACTGGACCATGAGTGCGTCGATATTGTGGGAGATGTCTATGAAGTGTTGGAGCAAGTGCCAACGGCATCGGTGAAGGCGGTCTATGCCTATCATTTCTTTGAGCACGTCAGCGATCTGCCAAAGCTGATGGATCTGCTCGCCCGAGTCTTGCAACCCGGTGGCCTTCTCAGAGTCGTTGTTCCTCACTTCTCGAATCCGTATTTTTACTCCGATCACACTCACCGTGCCTTTTTCGGGCTCTACAGTTTTTCTTACCTCGTGTCTGACAACATCCACCGACGAAAGGTTCCCACTTACGGGCGCGAAGTCCGCTTCGAGCTATCGCAGGCTGATCTGATCTTCAAGTCACCGCCTCCGTTCTACGTTCGTTATGCTTGCAAACAGATTCTTCAGGTAGTGTTCAACTTGAACCGATACACACGCGAACTGTACGAAGAGAACTTCTGTTATTTCTTCCCCTGTTACGAGATTCGATTCGAGATGAGGCGAATGTGAGTCGATTGAGCTGTTGCGCTCCTCTTTCTCAATATGGAAGCTCCTGTCTTCTGGGGCAATGCACACAGAGCGCTTTCCGCGACGCACTCCGAACTCTTCACAAAGACCTGAGCCTCAGTTGATGAATTGCCTTCTCCTCAGCCGCTATGGCCGTCTCGGCGCTAGCAGCCGAACGCGCTTCTACCAGTATTTGCCCCTTCTCGAATCTCAGCATATCCACGTTGAGACCGCGGCTCTGTTGGATGATAGCTATATCCGCAATCTAAACTCTGGGAACTCGACAGACTGGGCCTCCATTCTCGGTTCCTATTTGAAGCGGGTCCGAAGCCTTGCCAGGTCGCGTCGGTTCGACTTAGTTTGGGTGGAAGCAGAAGTATTTCCCTGGTTGCCCAACTGGGGCGAGCTATGGTTGTCGTGGAAGCATATCCCTTACGTTGTTGACTACGACGACGCAGCCTTTCATCGCTATGATCTCCACTCTTTCGCAGCGGTTCGCTGGCTTTTGGGCCATAAGATCGATTGGGTAATGAAGCGAGCCGCACTCGTTGTGGCCGGGAATTCCTATCTGGCCGATCGCGCACGTCAGGCGGGCGCGGCCCCTGTTGAGATACTGCCGACGGTCGTCGATCTTGAGCGCTATCCTCCATCGTTGTCCCACCGCGGCACTAATTTTGTCATCGGTTGGATCGGGTCGCAATCGACTACATGCTACTTGCAGCCACTGGTAGAGGTATGGCGCCAAGCCTTAACTTGGGGGGAAACTTCCCTACGGTTGGTAGGTTCTGGTGAATTGGACCTTTCAGGAGTGGCGGCTGACATCATGGACTGGTCGGAATCGTCTGAGGTTCAAGCGGTTCAGAGTTTCACCGTCGGTATTATGCCTCTGCAAGACGATCCCTGGGCGCGCGGCAAGTGCGGCTACAAACTGATTCAGTACATGGCGTGTGGCCTGCCGGTCGTGGCTTCGCCGGTAGGTGTCAATTGCGAGATTGTCGAGCACGGGGTCAACGGATATCTCGCCACCAGCGAAGCAGAATGGCTCAGTGCTCTGAGTCAACTCCGAAGCCAACCGGCGCTTCGTGAAGAATTTGGCCGCGCTGGCCGAAAGAGAGTGCAGAGCGCATACTCCCTGGAAGTCGCAGCACCGCGGCTGGCTGATTTGCTAAAGTCCGCAGCCAAGTAAGCCTCTGAGGATCTATGGATCAAGCGAGGGCAAGCATCTCCCAGCTAGGCTTGGGTGACCACGTGAGACCCTTTATCCGAACTCCTTCTCAGACATTAAATGACTGCGGAAAACGCTGGCGACATAGAAAGAGTTGAGAAATCTAACCGTTTCCCAAAAGGCTCCAACAGCACTAAATGACTCTGCGGTCGCAACGAAGCACGAATAGGTCAGGTGTGCCCCTCCAAATCCTTTTCGTATATTTCGTGTTTTCCGTGGTCACGTAACCGCGCATTCAACCATGGGGTGCTGTGGGTATTCTCTGATTGACGGCTGGCATTGCCGGCACTGTTTTCCGGGCGTGTGCAACGTCGGGAAGCAAAGATGATCGTCCCTGCACTTTGAAACTCTGTAGATCTCCGAATGTGCGGTTTTGCTGGCTTCATCGATACGTCTGGCGAAAAGAACGACCAGCGACTTGTCGCTATCGTGTCGCAAATGGCTGAAACCTTGCGCCACCGCGGCCCGGATGACGAGAGTACCTGGACGGACGCCCAAGTTGGAATTGCGCTGGGCTTCCGGCGGTTGGCCATCCTGGATCTGACCGAGAGCGGACGCCAACCAATGCACTCACGCTGCAAACGCTTCGTCATCGTCTTCAATGGTGAGATTTACAACCATGTCGACTTGCGACAGCAACTGGAGATACAGGGACACACTTTTCGGAGCCGTTCCGACACGGAGGTGATTCTGGCCGCCGTCAGTCAGTGGGGCGTGCAGCGAGCACTACAGAATTTCAATGGCATGTTTGCCTTCGCACTGTGGGACCGCCAGGAGCGCCAATTGTATCTTGTTCGGGATCGCCTCGGGGAGAAGCCGCTGTACTATGGCTGGATGGGAACATCCTTTCTGTTCGGCTCAGAACTGAAAAGTCTAAACGCATATCCGGGTTTTCGAGCAACGATCAATCGTTCGGCGCTGGCGCTCTATTTCCGCCACAACTGCGTGCCAGCGCCACACTCCATATACGAAGGCATTTTCAAATTGCCGCCCGCAATGGTTCTGACTCTCGACTGTTCGAAAAGCAGTCCGACTCTGTCCTCTTTACCGTACTGGACCCTTAGGGAAGTAGCCACCAGTGGCCTTCAAAACCCATTTGCTGGCTCCGAGAAAGATGCCGTTGCAGAGTTAGAAAAACGTCTGGCTCGATCAGTGCGATCGAGAATGACTGCCGACGTCCCGCTTGGAGCCTTCCTCTCCGGCGGTGTGGACTCTTCGGCAGTGGTGGCGCTAATGCAATTGCAGAGCCCTAGACCAATTCAAACGTTCTGCCTGGGCAGTTCCTTCGATGACTACAACGAGGCGCAGCATGCTCGTGCGGTAGCCAAGCACTTGGGAACAACCCATACCGAAGTCAACGTGACGTCCGAGGACGCCTTGGCCGTTATCCCTCAATTGGCAAGGATTTATGATGAGCCCTTCGCTGACTCTTCCCAGATCCCAACCCTGCTGGTATCGCGCCTGGCGCGCCAGCAAGTCACTGTGAGTCTCTCGGGAGATGGGGGAGATGAGTTATTTGGAGGTTACAACCGTTATGTGTGGGGTGCCGACATCTGGGGCAAGTTGGCACCCATTCCGTTCTGGTTGCGTTCACTTGGTAGCTTGACTCTCAATGCGCTTTCCCCTCGATCCTGGCAACGCGTTCTGAACTTTCTAGAGCCTGCCTTACCTGCGCACCTGAAACAGAGGTATTCTGGCGACAAACTGCAGAAACTGGCTGATGTCCTTTCCGCCAGCAGCCCAGAACACTTCTACCTGAAACTGGTTTCGCACTGGGACAATCCGAGCGGTGTCGCGTTGGGTGCTACAGAGCCGTTGACGGCAGTCACAGATCCCAGATTGGGCCTCGCCCGCGCGGAAATGGGGGAACGCATGATGTTTCTGGACACGATTACCTATTTGCCAGACGATATCCTCGCTAAATTGGATCGCGCCAGCATGGCAGTGAGCTTAGAGGCACGAACTCCCATGCTGGATCACACGCTGCTTGAATTTGCCTGGAGCCTT
>Ga0111538_10012763_pt1 | contig 11097 bp, 7 predicted proteins | sample SoiMethybrSBSTD1_FD_79669 | JGI IMG/M metagenome (GOLD analysis project Ga0111538, IMG submission 79669) | Bulk soil microbial communities from a Populus tree surrounding site in Tennessee, USA - Soil MetaG P. TD hybrid SBSTD1 (version 2)... | ecosystem: Environmental > Terrestrial > Soil > Tree... | reverse complement strand
TTGCCGTCTTGCTGCTCAACTTCTTCTTCCTTCCACCGCTTGGCACGCTGACCATCGCCGACCCTCAGAATTGGGTCGCATTACTGGCGTTCCTGCTAACCGCCGTCGTCACCAGCCAGCTGTCGGGCCGGGCCCGCCAACGCGAGCGCGAGGCCGCAGCGCGTCAGCGTGACTTGGAGCGGCTGTACGCACTCAGCCGGGCGCTGCTGCTGGCCGACCGGAGCGCTTCGATTCCGGGCGCGATCGCCCGACACATTGCCGACGCCTTTGAATTGTCGTCGGTCGGGCTGTACGATCAGCGGCTCGACGTCGTGTCATGGGCCGGCTCGCAAGAGTATCCGAATGTCGACGTTAAACTCCGTGAGGTGGCCCGCCGCGGCGCGTCGCTGCGCGAACCCTCGGCCATGCTCCTTACCGCGATCCAACTCGGCGGAACGCCGATCGGAAGTGTGGCTCTCACCGACAGCGGGCTCAGCGATACCGTCGTGCAGTCGATTGCCAACCTGGCGGCAATCGGCCTCGAACGAGCCCGGGCCAACGAAGCGACCGCTCGAGCCGACGCCGCGCGAGCGAGCAGCGAGCTGCGGGCCACGGTCCTGGACGCTTTGGCGCACGAGTTCAAGACACCTCTCACCGCGATGAAGGCCGCCTCGAGCGACCTCGTGGCCAGCCAATCCGCGAGTCCCCGTGATCGTGAGCTCGTCGCGATCATCGACGAAGACCTCGATCGGTTTCAGTCCCTGGTCACCGACGCCGTCCAGATGCTGCGTATCGATGCCGGCGATTTCGTCGTGCATCCGGATCGCCTGGACCTGGCGTCGCTCGTGACCTCCACGATTCAGCAGTTCCACCATCGCTTCGACGGCCACACGCTGCGACAACACGTGCCGCAGAACATGACCGTCGACGCCGATCGCGAGCTGCTGGCGCTGGCCCTGCGACAGTTGCTCGACAACGCGTTGAAGTACTCGCCGTCGCGCTCGACGATTGAAATCGACGCCGGAAAGAATGGCATGGTGTCGATTTCGGTCCGCAACTCAGGCTCGATGATCCCCGAAAGCGAGCAGTCGCGGATCTTCGAGCGCTTCTTTCGCGGGTCTCACGCGCACGCCGTCGCTGGCTCGGGCATGGGTCTGGCCATCGTTCAGCAGATTGCGGCCGCACACAGGGGCACGTTGACCGTCCACAGTGCGGCCGAAGGCGGCACCACCTTCACGCTGTCGTTGCCGCACCGGAGTTCCGACGCGTGAGCGCGGCGAAGATCCTCGTTGTCGATGATGACCCGCAGATTCGCCGCGTCATGCGGGTGACGCTCACCGGGCAGAGCTACGAAGTCGACGATGCCCGTGACGGCGAGACGGCGTTGGAGAAGCTTCGCGAGACACGCTTCGATCTGGTGCTGCTCGACATGAACATGCCCGGCATGGGCGGCCTCGAGACCTGCCGGCAGATTCGCGCGCAGTCGGAGATCGCCATCGTCATGCTGACCGTGCGCGACAGCGAGTCAGACAAGGTCGAGGCGCTCGACGCCGGCGCCGACGACTATGTGACCAAACCTTACAAGGCGCCGGAACTACTGGCGCGCATCCGAGCCGCGCTCCGCCGAACGCCCTGGACGCATGGACCGAGCGGCCGCATGACGCTGGGCTCGGTCGAGATTGACTTCGACTCCCGCCAGGTCACCTCGCACGGCCGGAAGGTCCGACTGACGCCAAAAGAATTCGAGCTGCTGCGTTACTTTGTCTCGCACCCCAACAAGGTGTTGTCGCACCGCGAGCTGCTCCAAGCCGTCTGGGGGCCTGACTACGGCGACCAGGTCGACTATCTTCGCGTCTTCGTCAATCAGCTCCGCAAGAAGATCGAGCAGAGTCCATCCAACCCGGTCTACCTCCTGACTGAGCCCTGGGTCGGCTATCGCCTCTACTTGCCGACCGAACCGCACTAGGTGCGGTCGCGCACGCGTCGCCGTGCTTCCTAACGAGCAGTTAAGGACTTCTTAAGCTGCCGGCTTCTACGCTGTGGCCATGCTTGATCTGTTCTATCTGGCCATTGGCGTGCTGGGGTTCTTCGCGCTCTGGGGCATCACGAAGGCGTGCGACCGCGCGTAGGAGATCTGGTCATGTTCGATTACCTCGTCTCGGGCATCGTCTCGGTGCTGCTGCTCGTCTATCTGGGCTGGGCCATGTTTCAGCCCGAGAAGTTTTGAGGCCGTGCGATGACCAGCATCGGCATTCTGCAGATTCTCCTCTTCTTCGGCCTCATCTGGTTGTTGACCAAGCCGGTTGGCTTGTACATGTCACGCGTGTTTCAGGGTGAACGCACCTTCCTGCACCCCGTCCTGCGGTCGGTCGAGAGGTTCGTCTACAAAGTCTGTGGTGTGGACGAGACCCAGGAACAGCGATGGATGCACTACACGGCAGCGGTGCTGTCGTTCAGCCTGTTCGCGTTTCTCTTCACCTATGCCCTGCAGCGCCTCCAGGGGTGGCTGCCGCTGAACCCCCAAGGCTTCGGCGCCAGCAAGGTGCCGCCGGACATGTCGTTCAACACCGCCATGAGCTTCATGTCGAATACGAACTGGCAGTCCTACGCCGGCGAATCGACCATGAGCTATTTCGTTCAGATGGCGGCGCTGGCGGTGCAGAACTTCGTGTCGGCAGCCGCCGGCATCGCGGTTGCCGTCGCGTTGATCCGTGGTTTCGCGCGGCACGAGACGGAAAAGATCGGCAACTTCTGGGTCGATCACACGCGGGCGACTCTGTACGTCCTGCTCCCCATTTCCGTTGTCGCGGCGCTGATCCTGGTGTCGCAGGGCGCCATTCAGAATTTCAACGGATACGCCGTCGCCAGAACGGTCGAAGGCGCCACACAGACGATCGCGCAAGGACCGGTCGCCTCGCAGGTCGCGATCAAGATGCTCGGCACCAATGGCGGCGGCTTCTTCAACGCCAACTCCGCGCATCCGTTCGAGAGCCCGAACGCCTTCACGAATCTCCTCCACATGCTGCTGATCTTCGTGCTGGGCGCCGGCCTCACCTATACCTTCGGTCACATGGTCAAGGATACGCGGCAGGGGTGGGCGCTCTTCTGGGCGATGGCGATCATGTTTCTTGCCGGCGTCTTCGTCGCTTATCCGGCCGAACAGGCCGGGAACCCGACCATCGCCAGCCTGGGCGTGGAGAGCGCCGCCACGGCGACCCAGTCGGGCGGCAACATGGAGGGCAAGGAGACGAGATATGGCAACGCGGCGTCGGCGCTGTTCACCACGGTGACCACCGATGCCAGCTGCGGAGCCATCAATGCCTGGCACGACAGCTACACGCCAATTGGCGGACTCGTGCCGATGTTCAACATGCAGACCGACGAAGTCATCTTCGGCGGCGTCGGCGCGGGTCTTTACGGCATGCTCCTCTACGCGATCGTTGGCGTGTTCATCGCCGGGCTGATGGTCGGGCGCACCCCTGAGTACATCGGCAAGAAGATCCAACAGAAGGAAGTGAAGATGGCGCTGCTCGCCATCCTCGTGACCGCCTTTCTCATCCTGGTCTTCGCCGGCATCACATCCGTCCTGCCTCTCGAAAAGGGCGGCTACTGGAATCCGCCTGGACCGCCGACGGCCAATCTGAACAACGCCGGTGCGCACGGCCTGAGCGAGATTCTCTACGCCTACACGAGCCAGGCCGAGAACAACGGCAGCGCCTTCGCCGGCATCACCGTGGACACGCCCTGGTACGACCTGACGGGTGCCCTCTGCATGTTGTTTGGCCGCTTCCTCTTCATCATCCCAGCGCTGGCGATCGCCGGGAGTCTGGCCAGCAAGAAGGCCGTTCCGACGTCAGCGGGAACACTGCCGACGCACGGACCGCTGTTCGTCGGGCTGCTCGTCGCGACGGTGATCGTGGTTGGCGCGTTGACGTTTTTCCCGGCGCTCTCGTTGGGCCCAATCGTCGAGCACTTCCTGATGCACGAAGGTCGTCTGTTCTCGACGACGGTCGTGTCGTTCCCGGTGTGGAGTTGAGTGATGGCGTCCACGATAACCGCCCCGTCCACCGCGCCCGTCGCACCGCCGCCGGCGGTCGACGAGACGAGTCTCATTCCGAAGAAGCTCGTCCGCGCCAGACCACTGTTCGATCCGGAGATCGTTCGGCATGCACTCAATGATTCGGTGATCAAGCTCAATCCGATTACGTTGATGAAGAACCCGGTGATCTTCGTCGTCGAAGTCGGTGCGGCGCTGGTGCTGGTCTTCCTCATTCGCGACCTCATCACCGGCAGGGGCGACATCGGGTTCGGTCTTCAGATCGATTTGTGGCTGTGGTTCACGGTGCTGTTCGCGACCTTCGCCGAGGCGATGGCCGAGGCGCGCGGCAAGGCGCAGGCCGAGTCGTTGCGGAAGACGAAGACCGACACGCTTGCCAACCGGATTGTGGGTGGTGGCCGGGTCGAAAAGGTCCCGTCCACCGAGCTTCGGGCCGGGGATCTCGTCGAGTGTTCAGCAGGTGACACGATTCCCGGCGATGGAGAAGTCGTCGAGGGAGTGGCGACGGTCGACGAGGCCGTCATTACCGGAGAAAGTGCGCCGGTCATCCGTGAATCCGGTGGCGATCGCAGCGCCGTCACCGGCGGTACGCGCGTGCTCTCCGATCGCATCGTCATCAAGATCACGTCGAACCCCGGCGAGACCTTTCTGGATCGCATGATTGCCCTGGTGGAGGGCGCTGAGCGCCAGAAGACGCCAAACGAGATTGCGCTGAACATCCTCATTGCCGGGTTGACGATCATCTTCCTCTTTGCCGTCGTCACCCTCGTGCCGTTCGCCATTTACAGCGTGACCTCGGCAGGTGCCGGCTCTCCGCCGTCGATCGCTGTGTACACCGCGCTGCTGGTGTGCCTGATCCCGACCACCATCGGCGGGCTGTTGTCGGCGATCGGCATCGCCGGCATGGACCGCGTCATGCAGCACAACGTCCTGGCGATGAGCGGGAAGGCGGTGGAAGCGGCGGGTGATGTCAACACGCTCCTGCTCGACAAGACGGGGACGATCACCCTCGGCAGCCGTCAGGCGGTCGCGTTCATCGCCGCACCCGGCGTGACCGAGAACGAGTTGGCGGACGCCGCGCAGCTGTCCAGTCTGGCTGACGAAACGCCGGAGGGCCGTTCGATCGTGGTGCTCGCCAAGCAGAAGTACCGCCTGCGTGGCCGTGAAGTCGCGGCTCACCACGCCAAGTTCATACCCTTCTCCGCCTACACCAAGATGAGCGGGGTCGACTTCGAGGGTCGCCAGCTGCGCAAAGGGGCGACTGACGCGATCCTGGCCTTCGTCAAACAAGAGGGTGGACGGGCGGTGCCGGAGATCAGCGAGATGTCCGACAAGATCTCGCGAGCCGGAGGCACGCCACTGGCCGTCGCCGACGGCCGACGCCTCCTCGGGATCATTCACCTCAAGGACATCGTCAAGGTGGGGATGAAGGAGCGCATCGCGCAGCTGCGTGCGATGGGTATCCGATCGGTGATGGTCACCGGCGACAACCCGCTCACGGCAGCGGCCATCGCCTCCGAGGCCGGTGTCGATGACTTCCTGGCCCAGGCGACGCCGAAGGACAAGCTCGAATACATCAAGAAGGAACAGGCGGGCGGCCGCATGATTGCGATGACCGGCGACGGGACGAACGATGCGCCGGCGCTCGCGCAGGCCGACGTCGGGCTGGCGATGAATACGGGCACGACAGCCGCCCGTGAAGCCGGCAACATGGTCGATCTCGACAGCAATCCGACCAAGCTCATCGAGGTCGTGGCCATCGGCAAGCAGCTGCTCATCACCCGCGGCGCGCTGACGGCGTTTTCGATCATGAACGACGTGTCGAAGTACTTCGCCATCATCCCGGCGATGTTCATGACGACGTATCCGGCGCTGGCCAAGTTGAACATCATGTACTTGCGGACGCCGTCGAGCGCGATTCTGTCAGCGGTCATCTTCAACGCGGTGATCATCGTCGCTCTGGTGCCGCTGGCGTTGCGGGGTGTGCGATACCGGCCGCAGAGCGCGCCTCAGATGCTGCGCCGAAACCTCATGGTGTACGGCGTAGGCGGACTGATCGCGCCGTTTCCAGCCATCTGGCTGATCGACCGGATGCTCGGCTGGCTCAATCTCGCATAGGAGTACGACGTGCTCAAGGAACTGAAGCCCGGATTCTTGTTGATGGCCGTGATGACGGTGATGCTTGGATTGATTTATCCAGCCGTCATCACAATGATCGCCCAGGTGGTCTTTCCGAACCAGGCGAACGGCAGCCTGATCGTTCGCGATGGCGAGGTCATTGGCTCGCGTCTGCTCGGCCAGAGCTTCGCCCGGCCCGAGTACTTCCACCCGCGGCCATCGGGCGCCGGCAGCGGCTACGATGCGAGCGCCAGCGCCGGTTCGAATCTCGGACCGACCAGCGCGAAGTTGCTGAATGGCGCCATCACGACTGATGACAAGGGCGCCGAGTCAGTGGCGTTCGACGGGATCAAAGTGCGAATCGTGCATTACTGCGTCGAGAACCGCATTCCGTACCAGTCGTCGACGTCGCTCGATACGTTCAAGGACGCGCAAGGCAACCTCGATGACGTCAAGCTGATCAAGGCGTTCAGCGATGAGAAGGCGCCACTCGTGTTCAGGCCGATGAGCAGCATTCCGGCCGATGCGGTGACTGGATCGGCGTCCGGGCTGGACCCTGACATCAGTCCAGCCAATGCGGAGGTTCAAGCGGCCCGCGTGGCCATGGCTCGCCGGGTTCCGGTCGAAGGCGTGCGTCGGCTGATCGGTCAGCATACGGTGGGGCGCACGTTCGGACTGCTGGGGGAGCCGCACGTCAACGTTCTCGAGCTCAATCTCGCAATCGACGAGGTGTTTCCGGCGCGATGATCTATTGCGGGAGGTCCCCGGGGCACTGCTCCCCGCATTAGTCTGTAAGACGGGCGATGAGCAGCGACGACAAGCGCGATCCTGAGGCTCTGCTCGAGCAGATCGAAGCTGCCGAGCGGAATCAGCACCGCGGGCACCTCAAGATCTTTCTCGGGTACGCATCGGGTGTCGGCAAGTCATTCAGACTGTTCGACGAAGGGCGCCGCCGGCGCCAGCGCGGCGAGGACGTGGTCGTTGCCGCCACCCAACCGCAAGTGCCGCCGGAACTCGCGTCCGTCATTCGGCAGCTCGAGGTGATTCCGACCCTCGACACGAACGGTGTGCCGGTCATCGACGTGGCGGCGGTGCAGGCCCGTCATCCCCAGGTCTGCCTGATCGACGGGCTGGGATACGACAATCCGCCACGAAGCCGCCATGCGAAGCGGTACCAGGACGTCGACGAGCTGCTCGAAGCCGGCATCTCCGTTCTGACCTCGATCAATCTGGAGCACATCGCCGAGCAACAGGACTTCGTCCGCTCGGTTCTTGGCAGGACGAGAGCCGAGACCGTTCCGCAGGATTTCATCGATCGCGCGGATGACGTCGTGGTGGTCGATGCGCCACCAGATGCGCCCGGGGATGACGAGGGCCACGACCTGTCGCAGCTGCGACAGCGGGCCCTTCTCCTGACGGCTGACGTCGTCGATCGTCGCCTCGAGGCGTACGTCCGGCTGCACAGCAGTCAATCGACCTGGGGAACGCAGGAGCGCATCCTCGTCTGCATGACGCCACGCGCGAACGCCGCGAGAATGCTGGCCAGCGGCCGGCGCAACGCGGACCGCTTTCACGGCGAGCTGTTCGCCATCTACGTCATGCAGGCGAACCTGACCGCGGAAGATCGTCGAGTGCTCGAACGCAATGTCACGCTGGCCAAGGCTCAGCAGGCGCAGGTCGAAACGCTCGAAGGCAAGGACGCCATCGCTACCATCATCGAATATGCCCGCGCCCACGGCATCACGCAGATCTTTGTCGGGCACAACCTGCGTCGAACGTGGCGCGATCGCCTCGGCGGGACGCCCCTCGATCGGCTGATTCGTGACGCCGAGGGCATGGACGTCCGGGTGTTCCCGCAATGACGGATCAGCCGACGCGCGGTCGACTGAAGGTCTTCCTTGGATACGCCGCCGGTGTCGGCAAGACCTACCAGATGTTGACCGAAGCGCACGAGCTGAAACGGCGCGGGGTGGACGTCGTCATCGGCTACTTCGAGCCGCACGCGAGAAATGAAACCATCGCCCTGACCGAAGGACTGGAGACCGTTCCGCGCCAAGTCATCGAGTACCGCGGCAGCCGTTACGAAGAGATGGACGCCGACGCCATCCTGAGCCGGCGGCCTCAGTTGGCCCTGGTCGACGAGTTCCCGCACACCAACGTCCCGGGATCGCCGCGCCTCAAGCGATGGGAAGACATTCAGGTGCTTCTCGATGCCGGCATCGACGTCTTCACCACGATGAACGTGCAGCATCTCGAGAGCTTGAACGACCAGATCTGGCAAAGCACGGGCGTTCGCGTACGGGAGACCATTCCCGACTGGCTGCTGAAGCAGGCCGACCAGGTCGTCATGGTCGACGTGACGCCGAGCGCGCTATTGAACCGTCTGGCGCGGGGCGTGGTGTACCCGCCCGAGAGAGCGCGAGCGGCACTGGAGAATTTCTTCAAGGAATCGACGCTGGTCGCGCTTCGTGAACTGGCGATGCGCCAGGCGGCTTACGCCGTCGAGAGCCGATTGCCGGATGACGATGCGAAGACCTCGTTTCGGGCGACGGAGGTGCCCGAACAAGGGCCGGAGCGCTTGTTGCTGGTGATAACGGCCGACCCCTCCAGCGCGGCACTGATTCGCCGCGGCCGGCGGGTGGCGGACTATCTGCGGGCGGAGTGCCTGGCCGTCTTCGTCTCTGAAACGCCAGACTTCAAGGCGTTGTCGCCAACAGACCGCGAGCACGTCGAGCGTCACCTCAACTTCGCTCGCGGATTGAGAATCGAAACACGTGTGCTTCAGGGCCACGACGTCGCTGAAGCGATCGTCGGCTTCGCCCGGCTCCATGGGATCACGCAGATTTTCGTCCCGCGTGGAAAGCCCAGCGCTCTGCAGTCGTGGTTCGCTTCGGCCTTCGTCCAGCGCATCGTCAATCTCGCGCGTGACATGCAAGTCACGGTGGTGGCCGATCGTTCGATGGGACGCTCGCCGGCGTGACCCACAATGGCGCGTTGAGAATTCAGCCGGTCCCTGCCATTGGTGGCGACGCTGGCAGGCAGCGGCCCTCGCGGCTCTGGACGCCGTAGGTTATTTCTCGCCTAACAGTTCCCGGCCCTGCGTGATCGCCGGCACCGTCGAGCGGATGATGTTCCAGCCTTCCTTGACGCGCCGCGCGACGTCGGCACCCGAGCCGGCGGTGATGCCGCAGGCGACCTTGTGGGACTTGCACGCGCTCAATACCTGTTGAAACGCCGTTTCGACCTCGGGTGCATTGGGACGAACACCCAGCGAGCGCGACAGGTCCGAACCGGCGCCGAGGAACAACGCGCCGACCCCGGGAACGCCGGCGATCGCGTCGAGGTTTTTCAGCCCCTCGACCGATTCGATCATGACGATTGCGAAGAGATCACCGTCCGGGTTCAGCGGCCAGACATCGGCGCGGCGTTCGTATTCGGCGGCATTGACGCCCCAGGCCCAGGTCGCGCCGCCCGTGCCGTAACCACGGATCCCAACCGGTTCCCGCCGCGTCTCCCCTTTCAGCGGCGGATACCGCATTGACCGGACAGCGCTCACCGCCTGTTCTTTCGTGTCGACGCCGTTGAAAATCACGCCCATGAGGCCGATGTCGAGTGCTTGTTTCACCACCCAGGTCGACTCGTCGGCTTCCTGGGGAAAGCGGGCGAAGAGTGCCACGTTCGGTTGAAGGTTGCCTTTGCTGACAATGGCCGCCTTGTCGATCAAGCCAAGGAGAAAAGTGGCGAGCCCAGGAAAGTCGAGCGGGTTGTGCTCCATGTCGGCGTAGACGAAGTCGACAGGCGCCCGCGCCGTCTCACGCGCGTTGACGAGCGACAGATCACCCGAGTTGATGAGACCGTAGACGGTCTTGCCGGCGGCCAGCTTGGCAATCACGGGATTGAGATGAACCACCGTCTGCGCCACCGGCGCACTGGATGAGCCAAGTGCCAGAGCTGCGACGAGTGCGACGAGATATCGGTATCGCATAGGCGGGCATTGTAAGCTCGGGATCCGGGGGCCCGGGATTCTGCGGTCGTAGTCCACTTCAGCCTTCGTCCACCTCGCCGGTATGACCTGCATGATGCCCGCCGCGCCTGTCGAGCTCCTCGCGCGGTGATCGAGGCCTGACCCTGGAGCACCTGGGACGCGGTGCGCCTCGACAACCGAATTCGGCAGGGCCAGCAGCTTCGGGCTGCTTGGACGGCAGCCCGGCAGACGCTCCGCAACATACCTGATATCAGGTAGCTAGGCCGATAGGGAGATGAGTGCATCCAACAAAATTAACAGGGAATGATCAATGCGACGGGTTCGGACCACTCCTGCCGATATGATTGGCCAGTTTGACGCCGCTGCATTCAGGCCTGCTCGGCCTCGCGGTCGCTTTCGGACTGCCTCTGACGGTGGGGACGCCCGTGGTCCTCGCACAAGCTACGCAGGGATCCGGTACGTCCTTGACCGACGGCGTCTTACAGGTTCCTGCCCTTTCTGCCCAGCCGACCGAGGGAGCGCCAGCCGAGAACGCCGCACAAAACGGTGAGGCGTCGGGCACCTCCGAGACGCCCGAAGGAAAGCCGATCGTCACACCGGGTCGGGCCGAGGCGCCTCCGCGCGTCGACGGGCACCTCGATGACGTACTGTGGCAATCGGCGACGAAGGTGTCGAAGTTCGTGCAAGAACGGCCGGATGAAAAAGCACCCGCCAGCGAAGCCACCGACGTCTATATCGCGTACGACAGCCAGCAGATCTACTTCGCTGTCTACGCGCACTATTCGAACAAGAACCTGATTCGCGCCAATCGCGTTGACCGCGATCAGATTGGCCGTGACGACACGGTGACGGTCCTCTTCGATCCCTTCTCCGATCAACAGCGCGCCTACGCGTTCTCGGTGAACGGCTACGGGATCCAGGGCGATTCGCTGATGAGTGGCGGCGGCGGTGGTGGCGG
>Ga0111538_10012762_pt1 | contig 11097 bp, 9 predicted proteins | sample SoiMethybrSBSTD1_FD_79669 | JGI IMG/M metagenome (GOLD analysis project Ga0111538, IMG submission 79669) | Bulk soil microbial communities from a Populus tree surrounding site in Tennessee, USA - Soil MetaG P. TD hybrid SBSTD1 (version 2)... | ecosystem: Environmental > Terrestrial > Soil > Tree... | reverse complement strand
CGACACCGCCACCTTGCAGTCCTGGATCAGCATCTTCGAGAACTCCAGCGAGCCCATGGCGCGGAAGGCCTCGGGAATGGGCGCCCACACGAACATGGTCCCCTTGGGCTTCGCCACCTGCCATCCGATCTTGTTGAGCCCGTTGACCAGCGTGTCGCGCCGCTTCCGGTACATCTCGTTGATCTCGCCCACGACCTTCTGGTCGCCCTCGAGGGCCACGATTCCGGCGATCTGGATGGGCTGGAACACGCCGTAGTCGAGGTACGACTTCATCCGCGCGAGGGCGTTGACCATCTGGCGATTGCCGCAGCAGAAGGCCAGGCGCCAGCCCGCCATGTTGTACGACTTCGTGGTCGAGAAGAACTCCACGCCCACGTCCTTGGCGCCCGGCGCCTGGAGGAAGGAGGGCGGCGTGTAGCCGTCGAAGTGGATGTCCGCGTAGGCGAAGTCGTGCACCACCATGAGCCGGTGCTCTTTGGCGAAGTCCACGACCTTCACGAAGAAGTCCCGGTCCACGCAGAGGGTGGTCGGGTTATGGGGGAACGAGAGAATCAGGAGCTTGGCTTTTGGCCAGGCCAGCCGCGCGGTCTCGGTGAGCCGCGCGAAGAAGTCGTCACCGGGTACCAGGGGAACCGAGCGCAGGTCGCCGTCCGCGATCACCACGGAGTACGAGTGGATGGGGTAGGTGGGGTTGGGGACGAGGGCCCCGTCTCCCGGTTGGAGCACGGCCAGCGCGAGGTGGGCGAGGCCTTCCTTGGCGCCGATGGTCGCGATGGCCTCGGTCTCGGGATCGAGCTCCACGTCGTAACGGTCGCGGTACCAGGTCGTGATCGCCTTGCGGAGCCGGGTGATGCCTTTGGAGGCCGAGTACCGGTGATTGCGAGGGTTGCGCGCGGCCTCGACCAGCTTGTCGACGATGTGCTTCGGGGTGGCCTGGTCCGGATTCCCCATCCCGAGGTCGATCACGTCCTCGCCACGGGCCCGCGCCTTGGCCTTGAGGTCGTTGACGATCGCGAAAACGTAGGGGGGGAGGCGCTTGATCCGGTAGAACTCGTCCATGAAAACCTCGCCAGCGGATGATACTCCGCATGCCGCAAAACTGTCAACAAATCGGGCGGATGGCGCGAGGCTTTCCCGCGGCCCGCGCCGGCCGGGGAGCGTTTCAGGGGTTGACACTCCCTGAGGCCGATGCTAGAAACGCGTAGCCGCGGGGCGGAGTTGCCCGCGACGAGACCTATTTCAGTGAGCGAACGAGGCCTCGAGCGGGTGAAGGTGGTCGTCGAGCGCGGGGATGGCGCCCGTGTCATCCGCTTCTCGGCCCCCCGCTGGATGGTGTCGGCCGCGGTCGCGGCCCTGGGGCTGGCCCTGGTCGCCGGCGGCGCCTGGTATCGCGACTATGCCTCCCTCCGCGCTCAGCGCGGCGAGTTCACCGCCCTTCAGGCGCGCCTGGCCGAGCAGCGCCTTGTCTTCGATGCCTTCCAGGAGCGGGTGGAGCGCATCCGAGCCGAGGTCGACTCCTGGCGGGGGCTTCATGACCGTATCTGGGCGCCCTTCGGGCCCGAGGCCGGGCAGGAGCATCGTGGTACGGCCATCGGGGGACGGTCTGCGTCGCCGGCGACCCTCCCCGAGGATCCGGCCAGCGGTACCGTCGAGGAGCTCGAGCGATTGGCGAGCGTGGTGGGCGAGGAGACGCAGAGCCTCCGGACGCTCGAGCGGTATGTCGAGAAGGCCGGCCGGGTGCTGGGGGCGCTGCCGTCGCGCTGGCCCGTCCGCGGGCCCGTGAACTCGGAGTTCGGCCGGCGGAGCTCGCCCTGGGCGGACGATGCGCTCGAGGCCCACAGCGGGATGGACATCGGCGCGCCGCGGGGGACCCCGGTGGTGGCGCCGGCTGCGGGCACCGTGGTGTTCGCGGGAACGCAACCCGAGTACGGCGTCAGCCTGATCATCGATCACGGCAACGATATCAAGACGCTGTACGGTCATCTGACCCGCGTGGACGTGACCGCCGAGCAGAAGGTCGAACGCGGTCAGGTGATCGCCCACACCGGCAATACCGGTCGCTCCTCGGGGCCGCACCTTCATTACGAGATCCAGGTGAAGGGGCAGCCGGTGAACCCACGCTCCTACCTCTGGGACTAGCGCGCGCCGATAGGCGCCCATCTGCTTCGTTGGCTCCTCGGTCGTCCCCTCAACGTAGGAGGCGTACGCCTCGGGGGCGGCTCTCGTCGCCGCCTTGCATCTGGGACGCCTCTCGCCGCGCTTAGCTAACGATGCTTGCTCAAGAATCCAAGCATGGCGTCGTTGAAGGCCTGCGGCTGCTCGAGGAAGTGGACGTGGCCGGCATCGGGGATGAGGGTGAACGCCGCGCCGGGGATGCGCGCCTGTAGCTCCTCCGAGAACGCCGGGGGCACCAGGATGTCCTCGGCGCCCACCGTGATCAGCGTGGGCACGCGGATCGCGGTGAGCCGCTCCAGCGTGTCGTGGCCGCCGATGGCCTCCGCCTGCCGGCGCAGGCCGACGTAGCTCGTCGGATACGGATTGTCGAGCGCCCGCTGCAGCATGAGCTGCACGAACTCCGGGCGCTCGCGCACGGTCTTGCGGCAGATGATCCACGGCAGCATGGCGCGCGCCCACTCCTCGCGATTCTCGCGGGCGCGCACCGCGAGTAGGCTCTCCACGAGGTGCGTCCCGTAGGCGTCGGGCCGCGCGAGCGTGCAATGCAGCTGCAGCGTCCGCACGCGCTCGGGGTGCCGCAGCGCCAGCTCCTGCGCGATCATGCCGCCCATCGAAGCGCCGCACACGTGTGCGCGGTCGATGCCGAGGTGGGCAAGCAGGGCGGCCACGTCGTCCGCCATGCCGGTGATGGAGTACGGCGCGTCGGGCTGATCGCTCTGCCCCGCGCCGCGATTGTCGTGCGCGATCACGCGGTAGCCCTCGAGGAGCGCTGGGATCTGGAAGGCCCACGCGGTGTGGTCGCCGCCCCAGCCCATGATCAGCACCACGGGGTCGCCGCCGGGCGCGCCGAGATCCTGGTAGAAGAGCCCGATGCCGTTGACCGTCGCGCGTGGCATGCCGACGGTCTCAGCCGACGACGGCGGCGAGGAGCTCGCTCAGCTCGTCGAGCGTGCCCGGGTCGAGCGCGGCGGCGGGCGGCCGCGCGCACGATGACGCGATCCAGCCCCGGCGCCGCAGGATCTCCTTGCGGATGGCGATGGAGGTGCCGGGCGTGGAGCCCGGCTGGCTCTCGTAACGGATGAGGGGCAGCCACCGGTAGAAGAGGGCGCGCGCGGCGTCCCGTCGGCCCGCGACGAAGGCGTCCCGGATCGCGCGCAGGGCCTCGGGGTAGGGGAAGCCGGTCATCGCGCCGTCGGCGCCCCGCGAGAGCTCCTCGAAGAAGTAGCAGCCGCCAAGCCCCCCGAAGATCGCCACACGGCGGGTGAAGAGGGCGCGCAGGCGCGTGATCTTGGGCAGGGTCGGCGCCTCTTCGAGCTTCACCGCCTCGATGAGCGCCAGCTCGTCGGTGACGGAGGCGATGAAGGGCGCCGGCATCGTCACCTGAGTGGTCACCGGCTCGTCTTGCAGCACGATGGGCAGGGCAGTGGCGGCGGCGACGTCGTGATAGTACGCGCGGACCGCGTCGAGGTTCTTCACCCCGTTCGGGGGCGCGAGCATCAGCGCCTGCGCCCCGGCGTCGCGCGCCATGCGGGCGAGGGCGGCGGCGAGGTGGGTGCCCGAAGCCGAGACACCCACCGCCACCGGGACCCGGCCGCGCGTCTCCTTGACCACGGTCTCGACGACCTGACGGCGCTCGTCGTCGGTGAGGCGATGGGCCTCGCCGGCGATCCCCAGCACGGTGAAGCCGTTGATGCCCGTCTCGAGCGCCCGCTCCACGAGGCGGGGGAGCCCGTCGGCGTCGAGGGCGCCCGCCTCGGTGAACGGCGTCGCCATGATGTGATAGACGCCGGCCCACTCGATCATGCGCGGTTCCGGGGGGGGGCGGGGCGCTACGCGCGGACCTGGCAGGCCACCCAGTGGCCGGGCGAGATCTGCTTCAGCACCTGCTCGTTCTCGGAGCACGACGGCACGCGGATGCCGCAGCGGGTATGGAAGCGGCAGCCGGAAGGCGGCTTGATGGGGCTCGGCACGTCCCCCTCCAGGAGGATGCGCTTGCGCCGCACCTGCGGGTCGGGGATCGGCACCGCGGAGAGCAGCGCCTCGGTGTAGGGGTGCTTCGGGTTGTTGTAGAGCTCTTTCGCCGGCGCGATCTCGACGATCTTGCCGAGGTACATCACGGCCACCCGCGTGGAGATGTGCTCGACCACCGAGAGATCGTGGGCGATGAAGAGATAGGTCAGGTTGAACTGCTTCTGGAGATCCTCGAGGAGATTGATGACCTGGGCCTGGATGGACACGTCCAGGGCCGACACCGGCTCGTCGCACACGATCAGCTTCGGGTTCACCGCGAGCGCGCGGGCGATGCCGATGCGCTGACGCTGGCCGCCGGAGAACTCGTGGGGATAGCGCCGCAGGTGATCGGCCCCGAGGCCCACCGTCTCCAGGAGGTGGACCACGCGCTCCTCGCGCTCGCGGCGTGATTTGGCGAGCTTGTGGATGACCAGGGCCTCGCCGATGATCGAGCCCACCGTCATGCGCGGGTTCAGTGACGCGTAGGGGTCCTGGAAGATGATCTGCATGTCGCGGCGCAGGTGGCGGAGCGATCGCTTGTCCAGCGTGGTGACGTTCTTGTCCTCGAACCACACCTCGCCCTGGGTGGGCTCGATGAGGCGCAAGATGCAGCGGCCGGTGGTGGACTTCCCGCAGCCGGACTCGCCCACGAGGCCGAGCGTCTCGCCGCGCATGATCTCCATGGAGATGTCGTCCACCGCGTGAACGCGGGCCACTTCACGGGAAAAGAGACCCCCGCGGATGGGGAAGTACTTTTTGAGGTTCTTGACCCGAAGCAGCGGCGTCTCAGCCATGGCGTCGTGTCCCTCTCAGTACAGCCAGCAAGAAACCTTGTGGCCGGGCTTCACTTCCTTGAGCACCGGATCTTTCTCGGTGCAGACCGGCTTCACGAACGGGCAGCGCGGCGCGAAGCGGCAGCCCGGTGCGATCTCGCCCCGCAGGGTCGGCACGGTGCCGCCGATCACCTCGAGCCGCCGCCGCTCGGTGGCGGCGAGGTCGATCCGGGGGATCGAGCGCAAGAGCCCTTGGGTGTAGGGGTGCAAGGGCTCCTTGAAGAGGTCGGCGACGGAGGCCTCCTCGGCGACCTTGGCCGCGTACATCACGACCACGCGCTGGGCGGTCTCCGCGATGACGCCCATGTCGTGGGTGATGAGCATGATGGCCATCTTCAGGCGGGCCTTGAGCTCGTTGAGGAGCTCGAGGATCTGCGCCTGGATGGTGACGTCGAGCGCGGTGGTGGGCTCATCCGCGATGAGGAGCTTGGGATTGCACGACAGCGCCATCGCGATCATGATGCGCTGCCGCATGCCGCCGGAGAGCTGGTGCGGGTACTCCTTCACCCGGCGCTCGGCGTTGGGGATGTGCACGAGCTTGAGCATCTCCACCGTCTTGTCCATCGCCTCGCGGCGGCCCAGCCCCTCGTGTAGGCGCAGGGCCTCGGCGATCTGCTCCCCGCAGGTGAACACGGGATTCAGCGACGTCATGGGCTCCTGGAAGATCATGGAGATCTCTTTGCCCCGGATCCTCCGCATCTGGCCCGCCGGCATGTCCACCAGGCTCTTGCCGTCGTAGAGGATCTGGCCCTCCACGATCTTGCCGGGCGGCTGCGGGATGAGCTTCATCACCGACAGCGCGGTCACGGACTTCCCGCAGCCCGATTCGCCCACCACGCCGAGCGTCTCGCTCTTGTCGATGTGCAGATCGACGCCGTCCACCGCGCGGACGGTGCCCTCGTCCGTGAAGAAGTAGGTCTTGAGGTTCTCGACTTCGAGAAGACGCTCGGCCATGTGGGAGTCCTCTCAGCGCCAGGCGGCGGTGATTTCCCGGAACGCGTCCAGGGCGCGGCGGATATCCTCCGAGTCCACGTCCTTGTGGGTGACACAGCGAATCGACGTGGGACCCGCGTGGTGCACCTTGATCTTGCGCGCGGCGCAGCCGGCCACCAGCTCGGTGGCGCGCTCGGCTGTCGCGACCTGGAAGCGCACGATGTTGGTCTCGACGGTGGCCAGGTCGAGGGTGAGAGTGGGCAGGCCCAGCAGGCCCTCGGCGAGCTGCCGCGCGCGCGCGTGGTCCTCGGCGAGGCGATCGATCCCGGTCTCCATGGCGACGAGGCCGGCCGCGGCGAGGACCCCCGCCTGCCGCATCCCGCCGCCGATCATCTTGCGCACGCGGCGCGCCTGCGCGATGACGCTGTGCGAGCCGCAGATCAGGGAGCCCACCGGCGCGCCCAGCCCCTTCGACAGGCAGAAGGTCAGGGAGTCGACGTGGCGCGTGAAGTCCTCCGCGGGCCGCTTGAGGGCCACCGCGGCGTTGAAGAGCCGCGCACCGTCGAGATGCACCGGGACGCCGGCCGCGTGGGCGGCCTCCGCCACCGCGGCGATCTCCTCGGGCGTGGAGCAGGTGCCCCCGTGGCGGTTGTGGGTGTTCTCGATGCACACGAGCCCGGTCACCGGCAGGTGGATATTCGCGCCGCGTACGGACTCGCGCACCTGCCGCGGGGTGAGGAAGCCGCGCTCCGTCGCCAGGGGCCGCGTCTGCAATCCGCCGAGCCGGGCCGCGCCGCCGACCTCGGACGTGAAGACATGGCAGTCCGCATCGAGCAGGATCTCCTGGCCGGGCTGGGTCTGGGCGAGGATCGCGACCAGGTTGCCCTGCGTGCCGGAGGTGACGAGCAGGCCCGCCTCCTTGCCGGTCTGGCGGGCGGCGAGGGCCTCCAGCCGCCGGACGGTGGGATCCTCCTCGTACACGTCGTCGCCCACCTCGGCGCGCGCCATGGCGTCGCGCATGGCCGGGGAGGGGAGCGTGAAGGTATCGGAGCGCAGCTCGACGACGTCGTGCACGGTCTACCTCGCGGCGGTCTTGAGGCGCTGCGCGGCGCGGCGCCCCCACTCGGTGTACGGGAACTCGAGGGCGAGCCGCTCGAAGCGGGCCCGCGATTCGTCGGACTTGCCCTCCAGCGCGGCGACCTCGCCCAGCCGGAACAGGGCCTCCGGCACCACGAGGGTACGCGGATAGTCCTTCAGCACCACCTCGAGGCGCTGCCGTGCGGCCACGATGTTGCTCTGGTTCAGATAGTAGCTCGCGACCCACAGCTCCTTCTGAGCGAGGCGGCCGCGGCACACGTCGATCTTCGCGAGAGCGTCCGAGGCGTAACGGCTATCGGGATATTCGCGGAGGAGCTTCTTGAACTGCTCGATGGCCCTCGCGGTGATGGACTGGTCCTGCTCGACCGGCTTCATCTGATCGTAGTAGCTCATGGCCAGCCGGTACTGCGCGAGGTCCGAGATCTCATGGCGGGGGAAGAAGGCCAGGAAGCCGTCGAACTCCTTGATCGCCTTGTCGAACTCGCTTTCGCGGTAGTAGGCCTCGCCGATGAGGAACTTGGCCTTGGGGGCGTAGGTGGACTGCGGGTGGCGCTCGACCACCTTGCGGAACTGCAGGCGCGCTTCTTCGTACCGCTTCTTGTTCATTTCGGCCTCGCCCGCCGCGTAGAGCTCGGACGCGGGCGGCAACGGCGTGGGCCGTTGCTTGAAGAGGTCGACGAACCAGCCGCCGGCCGAGCAACCTCCGAGGAGGAGCGCCAGGAGAAGGAGACTCGACAGCGAGCGAGCCCGCGACGGGACGCGCATGTGGCGTGAAAGGTAAGGGCACAGTCCAGCAAAGTCAAGGAGATTGACAGGCTCCGGGGCGATTCTTATCATCCAAGCGTGGCGCTTCCGGCGATGTATCGCGTGCGGCAGAAGTTCACCGGGCCCCGGCTGGCCGACATCCCCGGGGGGGTCCGTCAGGCCCTCCGCGACGCCTCCCTTCCCATCCGCCGGGGCGACACCGTGGCGGTGGGCGCGGGGAGCCGGGGTATCGCCAACATCGACGTCGTCGTGCGGGCCACGGTGGACGAGCTCAAGCGCCAGGGCGCCCGGCCCTTCGTCTTCCCCGCGATGGGCAGCCACGGCGGGGCGACCGCCGAGGGGCAGCTCAGCGTGCTCGCCCACTACGGGATCACCGAGGCCACCATGGGCTGTGAGCTCCGTGCCTCGATGGACGTGGTCCAGGTGGGGGAGGCGCTCGGGATGCCGGTCTGGCTCGACCGGATCGCTGCCGAGGCCGACTGGATCGGGCTCGTCAACCGGGTGAAGCCCCATACCGACTTCAAGGGATCCATCGAGTCGGGCCTCTTCAAGATGATGACGATCGGCCTGGGGAAGTACCGGGGGGCCATCCAGTACCACCGGGCCGCGGTCAACCGTGGGTACGAGACCGTCATCACCTCGATCGGCCGCGAGATGCTGGGCAAGGCGCGCATCGGCTTCGGGCTGGGTGTCGTCGAGAACGGCTACGACGAGACCGCCAAGGTGGAAGCCTTCAACGCGGCCGACCTCGAGGCGGGCGAGCGCCGGCTCCTCAAGGAAGCGCGTGAATGGATGGCGCGCCTGCCGTTCTCCCCCATCCACGTGCTGGTGGTGGAGGAGATGGGGAAGAACATCTCGGGCTCCGGCATGGACACCAACGTGATCGGACGCCCGTCCAACCCCCACGAGCCCTTCCCCAACGACCCCAAGATCCTCTGGATCGTGGCCCTTGACCTCACCGAGGACAGCTACGGCAATGCCCTCGGCATTGGCAACGCCGACTTCACGACCCGACGGCTCGCCGACAAGATCGACATGAAGATGACGCTGATCAACTGCATCGCCGCCTGCCAGCCCAACTCGGCCAAGGTCCCCGCGACCTACCCGACGGATCGCGAGGCGGTGGAGACGGCGCTGTCCTGCATCGGCATGATCCCCCCCGAAGAGGCGCGGATCATCCGGATCAAGAATACCCTCGCCCTCGGGGAGATCGAGTGCTCCGAGGCCTATCTGCCCAGCCTCGCGCAGCGCCCCGACCTCGAGGTCGTGGGCGAGGCGCGCCCCCTCGGCTTCGACGCCGACGGCCGTCTCATCCCGCTCTCGGCCCGCTGAGCGCGCATCCGAGGGGGCGTCGCCCGCCGGCGCCACCATACCTTGACAGGGCGGGGACGAGCCCGTAGAGTCCGTCCAACCACGCGCGCATCGTGCGCGCCGGCTCGCTGTGCCGTAGTCCTGGAGCGACGATGCCTCGGTTCCCGGTCCCGAGACACGCTTCCCCCGCCGATGCCGGCCACCCCGGTGGCCGATGCTGAAGTCCGTCCGCTGCGTCCCGACCGCGCGCCGCTCTCTCCAAAAGGAGGCGTTCATGGAGCCCGTCAGCCGCCGTCATTTCCTCGTCGGGAGCACCGCCGGCCTCGCCGGCATCCTCGCCACCCGTGTGCCGCCTGCCCGCGGCCAGGTGCGTGAGGTCTCCTACCTCTGCTGGAACAATTTCGCGCCGGCCTCGGACAAGAAGATGGCCGAGATCGGACAGCGCTTCACCAAGGACACGGGGATCAAGCTGAAGATCGACCACATCTCCCACATGGGGCCGCAGCAGTCCAAGTACGCCTCGGAGGTGCAGACGCAGGCCGGCCACGACCTGGTCGAGATGCGCATGCACTTCCCGTGGCTGTACGAGCCGCAGCTCGTGGACGTCTCCGACGTGGTCGCGGGGCTCGAGAAGCAGTATGGCAAGGCCCTCTCGTCCTCCTACGAGGGCGCGCACGTCAACGGCGTGTGGCGCGCGGTGCCGCAGTACCACGGGATGTTCGTAGCCGCGTACCGCGAAGACCTCTTCAAGAAGGCGAGCCTCAAGGTGCCGGACACCTGGGAGGAGCTCTACACCGTCGGCAAGGAGCTCAAGAAGATGGGGAACCCGGTGGGTATCCCCATCAGCCAGAACTACGACTCCATCTCCACCGCGGGGCCGGTGCTGTGGTCCTTCGGTGGCATGGAGGTGGACAAGGACGGCAAGACGGTCAAGATCAACTCGCCCGCTACCGCGCAGACCATCGAGTGGTACAAGAAGATGTTCAAGGACTGCATGGAGCCGGAAGTCCTGTCGTGGTCCGACGCCAGCAACAACGAGTCGCTGCAGCAGGGCAAGGCGGGCTGGATACACAACCCGGTGTCGGCCTACATCATCGCCAAGCAGAAGAAGCTCGTCACCGCCGACGGCATCAACCACCACCGGAGCCTGGGTGGGCCGTCGGGACGCCACGAGACGGATACACCCCGGCACATCGGCATCTGGAAGTTCAGCAAGAACGTCGAGCCGGCCAAGGAGTGGATCAAGTACCTGATCGGGAACAAGGCGAACTACGACGAGTACATCATGGCGGGCGACGCCTTCAACCTGCCCGCCTACGAGAAGCTCGCGGACCATCCGGTGCTGCGGACCGACGCCAAGTACGCCGCCCTACGGGGTGAGGGCGTGCAGTACCACACCTACGGCTGGCCGGCGCCGCCGTCCGACAAGGTGCAGTTGATCACCAACACCTATCTCCTGCCCAACATGATCGCCAAGGCGGTCACCGGCACCTCGACCAAGGACGCCATGGCCTGGGCCGAGAGCGAGATGAAGAAGATCTTGGCCGGCTGATTCGCTGATGGCCGTCCGCGCCGACGAGCTTGCCGTTACGCGCAGCCGCCCCGGGGTGCTGGGGCGGCTGCGCGTCTGGCTGGACCGGGAGCCGGTGCTGGGGCCGGTGCTCGTCACGCCGGCCCTGCTCCTGCTGCTGCTGCTCGTTGCCTATCCGTTCGTGATGGCGCTCTACTTCGCGCTGTCGAACTCGTTCATCGGCCGGCCCAGCGAGTTCATCGGCATCCGCAACTTCGTCAAGCTCTGGGACTCGGACGTCTTCCGCCAGACTTTCCAGAACGCGTTCGTCTTCACCGGCATCGCGGTGATCTTCAAGATCGTGCTGGGGATCTGCCTGGCGCTGCTCCTCAACGAGCAGCTCTGGCTCAAGCGCCTGATCCGGGGCGCGGTGCTCCTGCCCTGGGTCATTCCCACCGCGCT
>Ga0111538_10012761_pt1 | contig 11098 bp, 10 predicted proteins | sample SoiMethybrSBSTD1_FD_79669 | JGI IMG/M metagenome (GOLD analysis project Ga0111538, IMG submission 79669) | Bulk soil microbial communities from a Populus tree surrounding site in Tennessee, USA - Soil MetaG P. TD hybrid SBSTD1 (version 2)... | ecosystem: Environmental > Terrestrial > Soil >... | reverse complement strand
TGCGAAGCGGGGACGATATCCATTCGAGGTGTAGATCAGCCGCCGTCCACGCGACAGCGCTTGCGTCGCTTGCTGATCCAACTCGAGGTTCTCCGCGCCGTCCGGCGAATATTCGAATGCCGTATGCACGACCGCGTCGGCGCTCGTCACTGCATCTCGATAGGTGTCAGCTTGCGCAAGGTCGCCCCGCACGGCGTGAATTCCTGCGGCACGCAGACGCTGCTCGCTGGTCGACGTCCGCGCCAGTGCCGCAATCGTATGACCGTGTGCACGCAGGGAGGTCGCGACGGCCGCACCGACGTAGCCCGTCGCGCTGGTGATGAAGATCTGCATCAGTGCTTGCCAGGAAGACTGTCTGCTCGCAGTGTAGTGGCATGGCAATGGCGCGACTGTCGAAATCTTCTGGCTTTGCCACGGCTCAGTGGGAGCCGGGTTATCGTGTGCGCTGGCGTTACGCCGACGATCGATTCGCGGTGGCGGACTGGTGCTGCAGCGGCACGCGCTCGGGCGTGCCGGCGTCGGAAGAGGTGACGCGTCATTTCGAGATCAATCTGCATCGCCGCGGCTGGCATGTCCGCTCGGTCGCGCGGCGCCGGTTCTTCATCGATCCTTTGCACCATTCCCTGTGGCCGGCGCATTCGGGCTTCCGGCTGTCGAACAATACCGCGCATCCGCAGGCCGCGACGTTGCTGTTCGTGGCGCGCGCTGTCGTGGAAGAGGCCATCGCGACCATTGCCGGCACGGGCGCAGCGGTGTTTCGCAAGCTGCAGGTGTCGCCGGCGCACTGGCGATCCAGCGAGGTCACAGCGTGCCACGTCCGATTGCTCGCGACGGATCCCGACGATGGCCTCGCAGTGGAGGAGCACTCGCTCGCGTTGATCCGGCGCGTCGTCGCGGAAGCGGCCGGTTCGAGAGATATCGATGACTCTTGTACTGCGCCGCGCCAGGTTGCCGCCGTCGATGCTGCCCGGTCCTACATCTTGAGCCGCTACCGCGAGCGGCTCTCGCTGTCATCGATTGCCGCGTCGTGTGGTGTAGCACCGTCGACACTGTGCGAGATCTTCCCGCGCGTCGTTGGCTTGCCGGTATGGAGGTATGTGCGGCGCTTGCGGTTACAGGAAGCTGCGCTCGCGTTGGCGGACGGCGCGGAAGACCTGAGCAGCCTGGCGCTCGATCTCGGATTCAGCTCGCACAGTCATTTCGCCCAGGCGTTTCGCGCGCAGTTCGGCGCAGCGCCATCGCAATTCCGGCGCTAGCCGCTGGTCAGGCTGATCTTGCCGATCCCGACGCGCACCTGCGCATCCGGCGCGGGCGTGTCGACGATGACTAGCGAGACCGCGATCGATCCGCCCGCTCGCAGCTTGCCCTGCGCCGGCACGATGAACGTGCCTGGATTGTCCGGCGGAAACAGGCTGAAGGTGCCGAGCCGGACGCTGTTGGCCTCGGCATCGCGAAAGTCCACGTTGAAGCTGAGCGCGTACTTGCGCGGGTTCTCGACCTTCGCGACCTCGACCTGAACGAAACGGGCCGCAGCGATCGCAGTACTATCGATCGTCTGCACGATGCTGGGACGGGCAATGTCGAGGTACTGCATCGTGACCTCGGCGGTCGCTGACCGCGGTTGCTGTCGGGCTGGCGGCTCGGCAGCGCCGCACCCGCCAGTCAGCAGCAAAGCTGCAAGCGCTGCGACGCTGGTCTTCATCCTGTCTTGGCACGCACGGTCACGGGCGTGACGATGATGTCGATCCCATTCAACACCAGCTCAGTATCCGCCTTCTCGAAGCCGCCGGCGAACGGCGTCGGCACCAGTTGTACTGAAATCGCGCCGGTCGGCGTCAGTTCTTGCCGCGCACGCAAGCGCTGCAACGTCGGGGTCAGATTGACGAGGAATTTCGGCTGCAGCCGGTGCTCCACGCCCGGGCCGCTCGGTTCGGTGCCGAAGAAAGCGAAGCTGCCCGCGTAGTGCGGATCCTCGCTCGGCGTATTCGCGTCTGCACCAGGCAGATTGACGAACACCCGCACCGAGAAGTCGCTGGTTGCAGGCAACTGCGCATATTCGATGCTGGCAAAGACGACTTCGCGCGACGAGTCGCTCTCGACGATGCTGGCAACTTCGGCGGCACTGCTGCGAGTGTCGACGGACAGCGGGCGGGCGATGCTCACCGCCGTGCGCTCCGCAAGCCGGACGCGGCGCTTGATGTCGAAGCGCACGTCCGCGCCCTTGCGAATGCGGCTCTCCAGCTTCTTGTATTGCGATTTGGTCATGGTGATTTCGGCTTGCGCCGGCGAGCTGCCGATCGCGCTGCTCTCGTACCGGTAGCTCAGCAACGGCATCAGCGTCGTCACTCCGGCGGTGGCGCTGGCAGGATTGCTGTCGGCGTCGACGAAGTGGCTGTTGTCGGTCCCGATCCACGTCTGATCGTTGGTGTTGTCGTTGTCGAGCTCCAGGTTCCACTTGGCCCAGCAGTAGTCGACCATGCAGTGATGCATCCAGAACAGCGGGTCGAGCGCGGAGGTGAAACCGCCGAGGGTGCCGCCGATGAAGGTATGCACGTTGTTGTGCGGCGTGCCTTCGAGCTGCTGGCTGAACGTGAAGAAGTTCGTGTCGCCGAGGATCGGATCCAGGGTCGGCGTCGTGATGGAGTTCGAGCCCGCCATGCTGGTGCGGTTGCGCGCGAGGAACAGCGTGCTGGTCGGGTCGAGAAACGCCGGGTGGATGGCGACGTCCTGGTTCCAGTTCCAGTACGGCAGGCCGAACTTCGAGTTGCCGGTGAGCTTCTGGCAGATCTTCTCGAAGTAGAACAGATAGGCGCGGTGCCAGTCGAAGAAGTGATTCGTGCCGTGCTGGCAGAAGTTGAAGCCTGCCGGCGTGCCGTGGATGGTCGCCTGCGCGGTCCAGCTGCGCGGATCGCCCGCGCCGAGCATCTTCATCTGCGTGACAGCCTGACGATACAGATCGATCGCGGCATCGACTTCGGCTGAGCCGGTTCGCAAGCGGCGGCGGACCGGACGATTGCGGATCGCCTCGGCGAGCTTGTCGCAGCCGCCGAGCGTGCCGGCCAGCAAGCCCACGCCGACCAGCCCGACGCCCTTGATGAAGATGCGGCGCCCACGATTGTCGAGCGTGAAATCGGCGGCGAGATCTGCGGACGTCAGGACTTCCATGATCTTCTCCTTGTCGCGAAGTCTGCTCGGGCCAGTCGATCGGCCCCGATGCTGCTCCCGGGCAAGGAACTGCGCCAATAGAGCTTTCGGGCACGCCGCGCCGCGTGCCCGAGTGGGTCAGGCTTCAGCCTGACTCTTTATCCTTTTCGATCAGCGCGTATGCGGAGTGATTGTGGATGGACTCGAAGTTCTCCGCTTCGACGACGTAGGCGCGCACGCGCTCTTCCTTGTTCAGGCGCACGGCGACGTCGCGCACGATGTCTTCGACGAACTTCGGGTTGTCGTAGGCGCGCTCGGTCACGTACTTCTCGTCGGCGCGCTTCAGAATGCCGTACACCTCGCACGAGGCTTCCGACTCGGCGATGTCGATCAGCTCTTCCAGCCACATGTGGCCTTCGACCCGCGCCTTGATCGTGATGTGCGAGCGCTGGTTGTGCGCGCCGTAGTTCGAGATGCTCTTCGAGCACGGGCACAGGCTGGTCGCCGCGACGACCACTTTCAGCCACAGCTCGGGCTTGCCGTCGTGCAGCTCGCCGATCAGCGAGGCCTTGTAGTCCATCAGGCTCTCGACTCCCGACGCCGGCGCCTTCTTCATCACGAAGTACGGGAAGTCCATTTCGATGTGGCCGCTCTCCGCATCGAGCTTCTCGGTCATCTCCACCAGGATGTCGCGGAACGACTCGACCGAGATCTCGCGCTCGTTCCGGTGCAACACCTCGACGAAGCGCGACATGTGCGTGCCCTTGAAGTTGTGGGGCAGGGCCACGTACATGTTGAAGTTGGCAATCGTGTGCTGCTCGCCGCTCGAGCGGTCTTTGACGCGCACCGGGTGGTAGACGTCCTTGATGCCGACCTTGTTGATCGGCAGCTGGCGGGAATCGACGCGCGCCTGCACGTCCTCGATCGAGGTGTCGTCCGGGGGCACTGCGTTGGAGGGAAGGGTAGCCATGGTTCGGTGTGCAGAATCGAGGTGCAGAACGCGGCTTATTGGGCCGGGGCCAGTATAAAGCAAGGACCCGTATCCCTAACCGCCGACCGCCAACCGCTTCCCTGCGTGCCACCAGCGCGTGATCGCCGCTTCGACTGCGGGGCGGTCGAGACCGGCGAGCGTCAGACAATCCTCGCGCGAGCCGTGCTCGATGAAGCGGTCCGGAATACCGAGATTCAGTGTCGGCGTCGCGTGACCGTTGCCGGCGAGGCATTCGATGATCGCGCTGCCCGCGCCGCCCGCAACGACGTTTTCCTCGACAGTGACGAGCGCGCGATGCGTGCTGGCAATGCGCAGGATCAGCTCTTCGTCGAGCGGCTTGACGAAGCGCAGGTTGACGAGCGTTGCATCGAGTTGCTCCGCAACGCGTTCGCATATCGCGACCATCGCACCTACAGCGACGATTGCGAGCCCGCTCCGGCCTTCGCGCCGCACCTGTGCTTTGCCGATCGGCAACGCTCGCATCGCAGGTTCGATCGCGACGCCAGGTCCCTGGCCACGCGGATAGCGCACGCACGCAGGCTGATCGAGCTGCGCGGCGGTGAACAGCATCTGCCGGCATTCGTTCTCGTCCGCAGGGGCCATCACGACGAGGTTCGGGACGCAGCGCAAGTACGACAGATCGTAGCTGCCTTGGTGAGTCGCGCCGTCGCCGCCGACCAGACCGGCGCGATCGATCGCGAACGTCACGGGCAGTTTCTGCAGCGCGACGTCGTGGATCAGCTGGTCGTACGCACGCTGCAGGAAGGTCGAGTAGATCGCGACGACCGGCCGCAGGCCTTCGCACGCCATGCCGGCGGCGAGCGTCACCGCGTGCTGCTCGGCGATCGCGACGTCGAAATAGCGCTCCGGAAATCGCTTGGAGAATTCCACGAGCCCCGAGCCTTCGCGCATCGCGGGCGTGATGCCGACCACGCGCGGATCCTGCTCTGCCATGTCGCAGAGCCATTGTCCGAAGATCTGCGAATACGACGGGCCGCTCGCCTTCTCCTTGAAGATGACGCCGCTCTTGGGATCGAACGGACCGGGACCGTGCCACTTGATCGGGTCGGCCTCGGCGGGCGCGTAGCCCTTGCCCTTGCGCGTGATCACGTGCAGGAACTGCGGGCCCTTCTGGTCGCGCAGGTTCGTGAGCGTCGCGACCAGCGCGCGCAGATCGTGGCCGTCGATCGGCCCGATGTAGTTGAAGCCCATCTCCTCGAAGATCGTGCCGGGCAGCACCATGCCCTTCATGTGCTCTTCGGAGCGGCGTGCCAGCTCCCACACGGTCGGCATGCGGCTCAGTACTTTCTTGCCGCCCTTGCGCAGCGTCGCGTACACCTTGCCCGACAGCACGCGTGCGAAGTAATTCGAGAACGCACCGACGTTCTCCGAGATCGACATGTCGTTGTCGTTGAGAATGACGAGCATGTCGACGTCCATGCTGCCGGCATGATTCAGCGCCTCGAACGCCATGCCGGCGCTGAGCGCGCCGTCGCCGATGACCGCGACGATGCGACGACGCTCGCTGCTGCGCGCGGCAGCGATCGCCATGCCGAGCGCCGCGCTGATCGAGGTGCTCGAATGACCCACGCCGAACGTGTCGTATTCGCTCTCGCTGCGCGTCGGGAACGGCGCCAGGCCGTTCTTGAGCTTGATCGTACGCAGCCGGTCGCGCCGTCCGGTGAGCACCTTGTGCGGATACGCCTGATGGCCGACGTCCCACACGATGCGGTCGTGCGGCGTATTGAATACATAATGCAAGGCGACCGTGAGCTCGACGGTGCCGAGGCCTGCAGCAAAGTGCCCGCCCATCTGCGCGACCGTATCGATGAGGTATTGCCGCAGCTCGGTCGCCAGTTTCTTTAATTTCGCTGGCGTCAGCGTACGCAGATCGGCGGGCGAGGCGATCGAAGTGAGCAGGGGGTACGGCGTTGCAGAGCCCATGGAGTGTGAGTCTATCGTAAGCGCTCAGTACTTTCGGAGCACCAGCCAGTCCGAGACGCTCGCGAGCGGCGCCGCGCGCGAGCCGAGGACTGCGAGCGACGCCAGGGCGCGCGCGTGTAGCTCGTGCATGCGCCGGCGCGCCGCTTCGACGCCGACGCTCGACGGATACGTCGGCTTGTCGTGCGCGCGATCGGCTCCGGTCGCCTTGCCGAGCAGCGTCGCGTCGCCTTCGATGTCGAGCAAGTCGTCCTGGATCTGAAATGCCAGCCCGATGGCGCGCGCGAAGTCGTCGAGCGCTCGCGCGCTCGCCTCCGAAGTCCGCTCGCCGCAGGCGGCGGTCATCATCACCGACGCATGAATCAGTGCACCGGTCTTGCGCGCGTGCATTTCCTCGACTTCGGCGAGCGAGAGTTGGCGACCGACGGCTGCGAGATCCAGCGCCTGACCGCCTGCCATTCCGCCAATGCCGCTTGCGGCGGCGAGCAATCTGACGAGTTCGAGGCGGATCGTGGCGTCGGCGGGCAATCCCGGGTCGCTCGCAAGCGTCTCGAATGCGAGGACTTGCAGCGCATCGCCAACCAGGATCGCCGTCGCTTCGTCGAACGCCTTGTGGCACGTCGGACGTCCGCGGCGCAGGTCGTCGTCATCCATCGCCGGCAGATCGTCGTGCACGAGCGAGTAGGCGTGGATCAGTTCCACCGCGCAGGCGACACCGTCGACATTGGCTTCGGCGATGCCGAGCGAGCTCGCTGTCGCGTAGACGAGGACCGGGCGCACGCGCTTGCCGCCGCCGAGCGCGCTGTAGCGCAGAGCTTCGTGCAGACGCGTCGGCCGAGCGGTCGCGGGAGGAAGTCGCGCGGTCAGCTCGCGCTCGATGCGGCCCTGCCAGCGTTCCAGCAGCGCCTGGAATTGCGGATCGCGGGAGATCTCGACGGACTCAGCTGTCGCGCTCATTGTCTTCCGCAGCGAACGGCGCGGCCTCGAACTGGTCCGGCGCGCCGCTCTTGCGCAGCAGGATCTCGACTTTCTGTTCGGCTTGTTTCAATGCGCTCTGACAGACGCGCGTCAGCTGCACGCCGCGCTCGAAGTGGCGCAACGATTCGTCGAGCGACAGGTCGCCCTGCTCGAGTTTCTCGACGATCGCTTCCAGCTCGGCGAGCGAGCGCTCGAAATCGGAAGGCGCAGTCTGCTCTGGGCTGGCCGGGGGCGGTTTGCTGTTCACTGAAAGTGGTTTGGACGGGGCGGGATGTGCGCGGCAAGCTTGCATGCGCGACCAGTCGTGGTCAATCGGCCGGCGCCCGCGCGGCGTGCGCTGGCGCGCGTCCGACGTTGACTTGGCCCGCACGCAAGACTAGATTTTCTACCCCATTAGACTTGGTCTACTCAGGCTGGGGTTTCGATTTCGTTCACCGAGGATTCCCGAAATGAAAAATCTGAAGGGCTCGAAGACAGAGAAAAATCTGAAGGACGCGTTTGCCGGCGAGTCGCAGGCGAATCGCCGCTATCTGTATTTCGCAGCGAAGGCGGACGTCGAAGGCTACAACGACGTCGCCGCCGTGTTCCGCTCGACGGCGGAAGGCGAGACCGGTCACGCGCACGGTCACCTCGAATACCTCGAGACCGTCGGCGACCCGGCGACGGGACTGCCGATCGGCCCGACCGGCTCGAACTTGAAGGCGGCGATCGCCGGCGAGACGCACGAGTACACCGACATGTACCCGGGCATGGCGAAGTCGGCGCGCGACGAGGGCTTCGAGGAAATCGCCGACTGGTTCGAGACGCTCGCGAAAGCGGAGCGCTCGCACGCGAATCGCTTCCAGAAGGCGCTGGACACGCTGTGAGCCGAGCGAGTCACGATGTCATGGGGTCACGTAGTGACGTGACCCTGTGAGCGCCTCCGACTCCCGCGAAGGGAGCCTCGAGGCGCCGACGCGCCACCCGATCGACTGGCGCAGTCCCGAGTTCCGCGACGAAGGGCTCCTGTTCAAGGAGCTCGAGCGGATCTTCGACATCTGCCACGGCTGCCGCCGCTGCTTCAGCCTGTGCAATTCGTTCCCGACCTTGTTCGACGCCGTCGACGCTTCGCCGAGCGGCGAGGTCGAAGGCGTCGACAAGAAGGTCTACTGGGACGTCGTCGATCACTGCTACCTGTGCGACATGTGTTACATGACGAAATGTCCGTACGTGCCGCCGCATCCGTGGAACGTCGACTTCCCGCACCTGATGCTGCGGGCGAAGGCGTTCAAGTTTCAGAATCAGCCGGTGAAGGCGCGCGACAAGGTTCTCAGCGCGACCGACATGGTCGGAACTCTGGCCGGAATTCCAGTCGTCGCCGAGATCGTCAACGCGGTGAACAGGACAGAGACGGGACGCAAGCTGCTCGACAAGGCGCTCGGTGTGCATCCGCAGGCGCACATTCCGAAGTACCACAGCAAGTCGTATCGCAAGCAGCACGCAGCCGCTGCGCATCCAGCGATCGATGCGAAGCCGACGGGAGATACGAAAGGACGCGTCGTGCTGTTCGCAACCTGCTACGGCAATCGCAACGAGCCCGATCTGGGCAAGGATCTCGCTGCGATCTTCGAGCACAACGGCATTGCCGTGACGATCGCGCGCTCCGAGCACTGCTGCGGCATGCCGAAGCTGGAGCTGGGCGACCTGGAAGGCGTCGCGAGCCTGAAGGAGCGGAACATCCCCGAGCTGGCGCGGCTCGTGGACGAAGGCTGGGACATCGTCACGCCCATCCCTTCGTGCACTCTGATGTTCAAGCAGGAGCTGCCGCTGATGTTCCCGGACGATGCGCAGGTGCTGAAGGTGCGCGATGCGATGTTCGATCCGTTCGAGTACCTGTGGGCGCGCTACAAAGGCGGGCTGTTGCGGACCGACTTCGCGCGCAAGCTCGGCAAGATCAGCTATCACGTGCCTTGTCACCTGCGCGTGCAGAATCTCGGGTTGAAGACGCGTGACGTGTTGATGCTCGTGCCGGAGACGCAGGTCGAGGCGATCGAGCGCTGCTCCGGGCACAACGGCACCTACGGCATCAAGCGCGAGTACCACGACGTTTCGATGAAGATCGGCCGCCCGGTCGTGCGCCGCGTCGTCGATGGCGGTGCGGATTTCTATTCGAGCGACTGCCCGATGGCCGGACATCAGATCGAGTCGGGCCTGGAGCAACCTCGCGAGCCGACGCATCCGCTGCAGCTGCTGCGCATGGCCTACGGGATCTGACGCAATGAATCCGCCGCATCTGTCCCGCCAGGACCTGATGAGCCTCGAGCAGTACTCGACGGCCCGCAAGGAATTCCGCGCCAGGGTGATCGAGCACAAGCGCAACCGCAGTCTCGCGCTCGGGCCGAACGCGACCTGGACGTTCGAGGACCGGCTGACGATGCAGTACCAGGTCCAGGAGATGCTGCGCGTCGAGCGCATCTTCGAGGCGGACGCGATCCAGGAAGAGCTCGACGCCTACAACCCGCTGATCCCGGACGGGCGCAACTGGAAGGTGACGTTCCTGCTGGAGTTCCCGGACGCCGATGAGCGCCGCGAGCGTCTCGCGCAGTTGAAAGGCGTCGAGGATCGCTGCTGGGTGCAGATAGCCGGCTTCGATCGCGTGTATGCGATCGCCGACGAAGACCTGGAGCGCGAGAACGACGAGAAGACTTCTTCGGTGCACTTCCTGCGCTTCGAGCTGAGCGCGCCGATGTGCGCGCACGTGAAGGCGGGCGCGGCGCTCGGCGCCGGCATCGACCACGACAACTATCGCCACGCCAGCGCGAGCGTGCCGGAGAACGTGCGCGAATCGCTGGTGAAAGATCTCGCCTAAAGATCTAACGTGACGAAACTTGCGGAGTGCTAGAATCCGGCGCGCCAAAATTCTTGAGCCGCGCCCGTAGATGGCACAAAGCTACACCGCCTCCGACATCGAAGTACTCAGCGGACTCGATCCCGTACGCCGTCGTCCCGGCATGTACACGGATACCAGCCGCCCGAACCATCTCGCTCACGAAGTCATCGACAACTCGGTCGACGAAGCGCTGTCCGGCCACGCCAAGGAGATCGACGTCGTCCTCTACAAGGACGGCTCGCTGGAAGTCGCTGACGACGGCCGCGGCATGCCCACCGACATTCACCCGAAAGAAAAGGTGAGCGGCGTCGAGCTGATCCTCACGCGGCTGCACGCGGGCGCCAAGTTCAGCGACAAGAATTACGAGTTCTCGGGCGGCCTGCACGGCGTCGGCGTCTCGGTCGTGAATGCCCTGTCGAAGAATCTCGAATGCTGGGTGAAGCGCGGGGGCAAGGAATACAACATCAGCTTCAAGGACGGCAAAGCGCGCTCCAAGCTCGAAGTGGTCGATGAGGTCGGCAAGAACAACACCGGCACGAAGGTGCGCTTCTGGCCGGACCCGCAGTTCTTCGAAAGCGTCGCGTTCTCGGTGCCGAAGCTCAAGCATGCGCTGCGCGCCAAGGCGGTGCTGTGCCCCGGACTGCGGGTCACGCTCAAGATCGAGCAGACGGGCGAGAAGGACGAATGGTTCTACACCGGCGGCGTCAACGAGTACCTGCGCGAGGCGCTCGGCCCGGGCGAGTGGCTGCCGCCGGAGATGTTCACCGGCAGCATCAAGGGCGAGAAGGAAGCGGCCGAGTGGGCCATCTGCTGGCGGCTCGACGACGGGACGCGCGTCGAGGAGAGCTACGTCAATCTCATTCCGACGCCGCAAGGCGGCACGCACGTCAACGGCCTGCGCGTCGGGCTCACCGACGCGGTCCGCGAGTTCTGCGAGTTCCGCAACCTGCTGCCGAAAGGCCTGAAGCTCGCGCCCGAGGACGTGTGGGACGGCGTCAGCTTCGTGCTGTCGACCAAGCTCAAGGAGCCGCAGTTCGCCGGCCAGACGAAGGAGCGGCTGGCGTCCCGCGAATCGGCTGCGTTCGTCGGCGGCGTGGTCAAGGATCAGTTCGGCCACTGGCTGAACCAGCATCCGGAGTCCGGCGAGAAGATCGCCCAGCTGGCGATCTCCAGCG
>Ga0111538_10012760_pt1 | contig 11098 bp, 13 predicted proteins | sample SoiMethybrSBSTD1_FD_79669 | JGI IMG/M metagenome (GOLD analysis project Ga0111538, IMG submission 79669) | Bulk soil microbial communities from a Populus tree surrounding site in Tennessee, USA - Soil MetaG P. TD hybrid SBSTD1 (version 2)... | ecosystem: Environmental > Terrestrial > Soil >... | reverse complement strand
TTCTTCAACGACTACCACATCTCCGTTCCGGCTGCCGTGAGCGTCTTCCCTGAGGAGGTCTACCAGGCTCCGCGGAGTTGGTCCGAGCGGGCGTACTCGAAGCTGGTGCACTACAACCAGCTGGATCGAGGCGGGCACTTTGCCGCTTGGGAACAGCCGAAGCTGTTTTCAGAAGAAGTTCGGGCGGGCTTCAGATCGCTGCGTGGATAATCGACGCAGATCGCTTTACGACAGGACGGCGTGGCCGCGCGTCGTCCCGTTTCATGGCAAGGCGGAGACGTATGTTCGCGCAACCACGACACAATCGCCGCCGTTTCTTTGGGATGGCCGCGCTTTCGCTGGGTGCGGCGTGGATCGGCACGAGAGATTCGGTGTTGCACTTGATTACCGTGAAACCGTTCAGATCATCCAGCGTCACCGACTTGGCCTCGCTCGGTGGGGCGACTGCCTGGCTCAATTCACCGCCACTGACAGCGGCGGACCTGCAGGGCAAGGTTGTCCTCGTCGACTTCTGGACGTACACCTGCATCAACTGGCTTCGCACACTGCCGTATGTTCGCGCGTGGGCCGCCCGGTACCGTGGGCAAGGGCTGGTCGTCATCGGCGTGCACACACCAGAATTCTCATTTGAGGAAAACGTCGACAACGTGCGAATGGCTGCACAGGAGAGAGGCATTACCTACCCGATCGCCGTCGACAACAACCGCGCAATCTGGAGTGGGTTCGGTAATCACTATTGGCCGGCGCTCTACTTCATCGATGCGGCAGGGCGCGTGCGCGATCACCACTTCGGCGAAGGCAGCTACGAAGCATCGGAATTGAGAATTCGGCAGTTGCTGGCCGCCGCCGGAAACGGCGGCGAGACCAACCGCGAGTCCGTTTCAATCGAGGTGCGTGGTCCAGAGGTGGGCGCAGACTGGGGCAGCTTGAAGTCGCCCGAAACATACATTGGCCATCAAAAAGCAGAGAATTTCGTGTCTCCTGGCGGTGCCGCGGTGAACAAGCGGCGCGCCTACGCCGTTCCGCCTCGTCTGCGCCTCAATCAATGGGCGCTTTCCGGTGAGTGGACATTGAAGACAGAGGCGGCCGTGCTGAACGCAGCCGGAGGACGGATCGCATGCCGGTTCCATGCGCGCGATCTCCACCTCATCATGGGGCCATCCGAGCGCCGGGGAGCCATTCGGTTTCGAGTGTTCATCGATGGACAGCCGCCGGGCGCGGACCATGGAAGTGACGTAGACGACCAAGGTCAAGGCACGGCCACCGATCAGCGCCTGTATCAGCTGGTTCGACAATCGGGACCGATCGCCGATCGCCAGTTCGAGATCGAGTTCCTCGATTCCAGTGTGGAGGCGTTCGCGTTCACGTTCGGCTGACGAATATGATGCCCGTACGTGAACCCTATTTGGCGTGGGTGCGTCTACTGCCAACCGGCCCGGAGCGGCCTAGCCCGCGCAGACACCTTGAAGGCTCGAAAGTTCGCGACCTTTGCGGTCCTGTTCATGGCCGTACTGTCCGCGTCGCCGGCGGCCGCACAAACGGACAAGCAGATGTGGGGGGCACTCACGCTCGACTGGATCCGCAGTCACACGTTGACGCTCAGCGTGGATGTCGAACCGAAAGTGCTCGTGTCGCACTCGCCACCGGATCCCGGCTGGTCGACGCTCGACGTGACACCGAAAGCAGAATTCGTTCGAGGCAAGTGGTTCGACCTTGTTAGCGAATTGCACCTGGGGCAAACACAGCAGACGGACCAGCAGGATTCGTGGGAAGTGACGCCGCGCATCGGCTTTCGATTTCACGTGCTCTCAAATGTCGTCGATGATCTGCGGAACGAGCGGCAACCACGACGTCGCCTGGTCCTGCGCAATGTCGTCAGAGTCGAATCGCGCAACCTCTATTACTCGGACAGCACGCCGCAATCGTCGACAGTCAGGTACCGCGACCGCGTCGAAACACTGTTTCCGGTGAATCGGCCGCGCATCACGAACGATGGCGTTGTTTATGGATCCGCTGACGTCGAGTGGTTCTGGTCGCCACAGGGCGTTCCAGAACGGTTTGCGAACAAGCAACGGGTTCGCGCCGGCGTCGGTTACCGGTGGAATTACGCATGGAGGTTGGAGACATTGTTGGTCTGGGATCGTTCGCGCGATTCGGCGGAGAATGCCTTCTCCACGGTCGACGCCGCGCTCGACGTGCGGCTCCGGCGAGTGTGGTAGCGGCGGCCGCCATCGACACCGCCGAAACGACCGCAACTCTCCATCGAATTGACATCTCAGCCCTGGTCCGAGGCTCGTTCCGCGATTGCCCCGAGCACGCCCGCGAAGGCTTCGACCGCGCCAACGGCCACGATCAGAATGGCAGCGGCTTCTACCGCCAGAGCCATGAGTTCGGCGAGTCGACGAAACAGATCTTCCATCGACAGTCCTCAGGTCCGATGCGACTCGATCGCCGCGGTGCCGGACCGTACGATGCAGCGGAACTCCACATGGCCTCGCGGATTGCGCGGCACGCAACAGGGCTTCATGGTTTCGGCGGAATGCTTTGGCACGTACCAGTCCGTCGTCCACTCCCGGACATTGCCGATCATGTCGTGGAGTCGATAGCCATTGCGAGGGAACGCGCCGACCGGCAAAGTGCCTTCGTACCCGTCAGTGACGACGTCGTCCGAGACCATTTTGTAGGTGGCCGAAGGAATCCACACCATGTCGGGGACGGCGGTTCAGCGGCGCGGTGTGAGCCCTCTTCAATACACGACTGTTGCGACTCGCTGTCCCCTGGGCACAGTTTCCGAACGTTTTGGCCGGCCTACCATCGCACGGTCATCGGCAGCGACGGCCAGGTCGATAACAGAGCCAAATCCTTGCCGCCGGAGTTGCGCTGCGCTTTCGGCACGGCTGGACAGCCAGCGGAATGAGCGGCCGGCGCGCGTGAAGAGGTGGGGTCATGGCGGATCGACAACTCTGGGTGCGGCTCGAGGGATGCGAGCAGAGCGTTCTCTGCTTTGTCGCGTTCGACGCGTATCTGGCCGGCTAGACTAGAAATCCGCGTGAGCGATCCCTGAACATCGGGGACTTATCGCAACTCGAGGATTCCGACGATCCCATCACCGTAAACCGAAACCCACCAACGCACTCCCGATCACCGACTTCTCGAAACAACGATGTTGCATCGAACTGTCCGTAAATGATGGTGTTGCTCCAGGGTTTCGGGGGCATGTGACACAGTTCTGACACAGAATTCGAACGCACTTCGCGCGATACGAATCGATGTGCGTCTGCACGCGCGCGCCTCGACCTCGGGTCTCCAGCGTTACGAACGCTGGAACGCTAGCCGCGCCCGCGGTGCCGCGACGTCTTGACCATCGTTTTCGCCGCGCGCATTTTGGCCACCTGACTGTCCGCACGGTTCGCGCCGGGATCGGTCGGCGTGGGCGGACGATGTTTCTTCCCCGGCGCGTCGACGATGCCGCCACTACGTCGGCTTCTTCTGGGCGCTGGCCCGGCAGTCGGTCTGTTCTCCGCGACCGCCGGCACGTCTGCCGTGAGTTGCTGGAGTAGATCCGCTGCGCCATCACGCACACGGGCGAGCTCCTTCCTCAGCGTGTCGCCGTCCATCCAGCCTGCGGTTTTCGCTTGCACGGTCCCGGCGATTCGGCCGAGCTGCTCGGCAAATGCCAGCACCCGTTCCTCCAGCCCGTCAACCGTCGGCGTGCCAGACGAAGTGGTCGTCGCCGTGCTCGAATCACGCTGGGTCGCGCTGGGGCTGCGTCTAGTCATATGTCCTCCATCCGGTGCCGAATCGCCACACGACCGCAAATCGCGGGGCAATCACGAGTTCATGCTCGCTGGCTCCGTGACGTCAAGTCGGTTGCGGGTGTCGCCTTGACTGAGTGCGTCGGGCTCGTTCCGCGAATATACGTGCGGATCGAAGGTTGCCCCCCGCTGCTCTGCGTACACGCGCGTGAACTCGGCACCGAGCAGCAGAATTTGGCACGAGTAGTACACCCACAGCAGGAGGATCATCACCGAACCGGCAGCGCCGTAGCTGGACGCCATGCTGCTCTGGCCGAGATACAGGCCGATCACCTGTTGACCGAGTGTGAAGAGCACGGCTGTGACGAATGCGCCGGTCGTCACATCACGCCAGCCGAGATGCACGTCGGGCAAGACGCGGTAGAGGAGCGCGAACAGCGACGTCGTTCCGATGAGCGATACGAGTACCTGGATTCCGCTCCAAACCAGCGGGACGCTCGAGGAGTGGCGCGAGAGCCATGCGCTGAACGCCGCAAGGGCCGCCGTCACCGCGAGCGAGACCATCAGCAGAAAACCGATCGCGACCACCAGGCCGAAGGAGCGCAGACGATCGATCAGGAATGCCTTGAGGTGCGCACCCGGGTTCGACTTCACGCGCCATACCGTATTCAGCGCGGCCTGGAGCTCGAGGAACGCGCCGGTGGCGGCGACGACGAATGCGACGCTGCCGATCATGGTGGCCAGGATGCCCGCTCGTCGTTGACTCGCTCCATCGAGAAGAGTCTGTACGGCGTGCGCACCCTCGCGCCCGACCAGGTGATCGAGCTCGTTGACGATCTCTCCGCGCACCTCGTCAGTGTTGAAGACCAGACCCGCAATTCCAGTGGCGACGAGCAGTACGGGCGCGATCGCAAACAATGTGTAATAGGCCAGTGACGCGCCGAGTCGCAGTGCGTCGTCGTCCCACCATGCCTTCACGGCAGTGCCGAAGATCCGCACGATTGCCGGTGTCCGACTTCGGCTCGCCCGGCTCATTGCTTGACCGCCGTTCGATGTGGCTCCAGTGCGGGCGTATCGGTTGGCGGGCAGGCGATCGGAGTCATCGGGGGATCTGACGTCCTGCGCGCAGCCTCTGGAGCGGATTGCGTGGGCTTTAACAGCTCGGACACCAGCCCGCCACTGCCGCGGTACTCGAGCAGGTGCCGGTGCATGACAGACAACACCGCGACGGCCGGGATGGCGAGAAAGATACCAGCGATCCCCGCCAGTTCAGCGCCGCTCAGAATTGCCAGAATCACCCCCAGGGGATGGATGTGGATCCCGCGACGTACGAGTCGCGGGAAGACCACGTAGTCCTGTGCGAGCCGTAGTGCGCCGAGAAACGCGACCACCCACAAGGCCTGGTTGATCGAATGGAAGCTGGTGACCAGGGTCGCCCCCAGGGCAACGGCGAGCGGACCTACCAACGGGATGAACTCGAGCAGGCCGGCGACCACACCAAAGAGGAGTGCGTACGGCACGCCGATCAACACGAACCCGATCGTGCACAGCACGCCGACGAGGAGACAGGCCAGGAGCGCGGCGCGCATGTACGCGGCGAGCGCGTCATTGATGTCCTCGAACACCTCGGCGCCGCGTCCGCGAAGCCGCCCGCGCGGCAGGGTCAAGAGAATGGTCCTGCGGAACGCCGCGCCGTCCTTCAACAGAAAGAACGCCACGACGGGGATCAGAATGAACCACGGCAGATAGCCCAGTAGGGGCAGCAGGCCGCCGAAGCCGTGACTCAGAGAATCCCCCGCTGCGTCGACCGTGCGAGCAAACGTTCGATCGATGGCCTCACGAACGCCGTGAGGAAGACGATCGGGATTGATGAAATGCTGCCACGCCTGCAGCTGGTCGCGCGCGTAGGCCATGTAGCTGGGAACCTGCCGGCCAAATTCCGTGACCTGCGCACCCAGAAGAGGCAGCAGGACATAGCTGGCGATGCCCACGGATGCGAACAGCGCGAGATATACCATCGCAATTGCGAGTGCACGCGGGACAGCCCACAGACGCCGTCGCCATGTGACGGGTCGGCACAGGAACTCCACGAGGGGGGCGATGAGGTAGGCGAATAGCATCGACAGCAGGAGGAGCAGAATCACGCCCTGCAGCTCGAACAGCAGCCAGAGGCCAGCCGCGACCGCCAGAAGCAGGAGGATCAGCCGCAGAATGGCGCGGGTCGGAGACGCAGGCGCCGGTCGTTCGGCGCGGTCGGCACCTGAGTCGAACGGGGAATCAGTTGTCTGAGTCATTGCTCGACCATTGACTGCGACCTCCGGACCGACGTGCACTCTCGCGCCCCTTTGACCCTCGGGATGCACAGAGTGGGGTGGCGCGCTCGGCGCCGAGCTCATCACAGATCCTGCCGTCGCATGCAAGCTTCTCCGATCTCCAAGAGCGTATGCCAGAGGTGAGAATGGCCGCCGTGCTGAACGGGACACCGTGATCCGCTGTGTCGGACGAGCTGGGCCTGATTGGGAACTCCGTCCCGTTCAGGACATCTCTCCTGCTCCATTCCCCGGTAGTCTGGCCGTAGGTGATGTCATGAACGAACGCGGTGGGGACGACGTGGTCCGTGCTCTAGCGAAAGACCGCACGGCTGCGGAGGCTGCCAGGAACGAGGCGGAACAGTTCAGACGACTCGCGGAGGAGGCGCGTGAGGCTCGTGATGATCATCGCGAGGCGCTCGAAACAGTCCGACAGGAACGGGAGCGGCTGCGAGAGACCGCTGAGACGGCGCGCATCGCCAGCGAGGAGGCACGCATGGCAGCGGAGACGGCGCGCACGGCGAGCGAGGAAGCACGAGTCGCCACCGACGCTGCGCGGCACGCCGTGGTCGATGCAGTACGGGCGACAGCCGATGCGCTGAACGCTTCGCTCGAACAAATGCGGGTCGTCGAGGACTTGCGGAGGACGCTCCGCGAGATAAGGGACGTGAACAAGCTCGACTCCAATTAGCGGCGCGGACGAGCCCACAACGGAACAGCGTGTCGAGGATCGAATCGCGGAGAGTAGTAGACAGCATGGGCAAGGTTCGCAGGGTCATCGGCTTCACGAATCGATAGTCGTGCGGCCGCGGCGAAAAATCCGCCGCCGTCCCGTTCACGCGCGGCTCGCTGGAGAATTCACATGCTTTACACCATCGCCGTGTCGAAACGGGCAGCTCTCGGTGCAGCCGCCTGCCAAAGCGCAGCATCATCAGCCGCCTTGAATGACGACCATTCGCGCAACTGGGTGAGGTTGCGCCGAGCACTCCGCCGATGAACGTGAACAGCCGTCAGGCGGCAGCCGAGAACCCAAAGGTCGAGTACGCGGCGATGTTGCTGGGCGCGACTGGCAACGTGGGCGGGCACATCTTGCACCTGCTTGTGCAGAGCCCTCTGTGTAAGAAGGTGGTTGTCGTGACTCGGCGCAACGTCGCGGAGCTCGCGAACCACAAGGTGCAGCAGGTCGTCGTGAACATGGACAAGCTCGAGGAGGAGCTCGCGCCGCACGCCAAGGGCGTCGACATCGCGCTCGCTGCGTTCGGCGTCGGTAAAGGCAGCGCGAAGATGGCGGACGAGGAGGTGCGCAAGATCGAGATCACCTACCCCACGGCCTTCGCGTCTGCGGCCAAGGCGGGCGGCGCTCGTGTGCTGGCGATGATGACAGCGGCCGGTGCCGATTCGCGGTCGTCGACCAAGTACCTCCGCAACCTTGGCGGCAAGGAAAAGAAGTCGCAAGAGCTCAAGTTCGACTTCCTCGGGCTCTACCGGCCGGCCGTGATCCTCGGCAACTCCAACACGCCCTCTGCACTGGGTTTCGTCATGCCGTTGTTTGACTGGGCGATGCCGTCCAGGTATCACTCGATTCACAAGAACGACCTGGCACGCGCCATGGTCGCGCAGTCGGAGCAGGCGTTCCTCGCGCTTGCGCTGGGCCAAGCTCTCGCGGCTCCGGCGGTGAAGGTTCTCGAGTACAAGGAGATGGAACCGTTCTTCGTAGCGGGCGACAGCGACGCGCCGTAGGCACGAGGATCCGGCGGTCAGCTCTGAGCGGTTACCATTTGCGGTCAGCGCCAGCCAAGCTCCGGAGCGACATACTTGAGGATGCTTTCGAGCACGTGGGCGTTGTAGTCCACGCCCAACTGGTTCGGGACCGTGAGCAGCAACGTATCGGCCGCCTTGATCGCCTCGTCGCCCGCGAGTTCTTTGACCAGCACGTCGGGCTCTGCGGCGTACGAGCGGCCGAAGATGGCCCGCGTGTTCGCGTCGATGTAGCCAACCTGGTCGTGGTCGCGGGCGTCGCGACCGAAGTACGCCCGGTCGCGGTCGTCGACGAGCGCGAAGATGCTGCGGCTGACCGACACGCGTGGCTCACGCCGATGGCCGGCGTCCTTCCAGGCCTCACGATAGGCGTCAATCTGTTTACGCTGCTGGACGTGCAGCGGCTCGCCGGTCTCATCATCTTTGAGCGTCGAGCTCTGGAGATTCATGCCCAGTTTCGCGGCCCACTTGGACGTCGCGTTCGAACTCGAACCCCACCAGATTCGCTCGCGCAGTCCTTCTGAATAGGGTTCGAGCCGCAGCAGCCCCGGCGGATTGGGAAACATGGGCCGTGGGTTGGGTTCCGCGAAGCCCTTGCCCTTCAGGAGTTCGAGGAACACTTCAGCGTGGCGCCGTGCCATGTCGGCGGCCGTCTCGCCGTCACGCGGCGCATAGCCGAAATACCGCCAGCCGTCGATCACCTGTTCCGGTGATCCGCGGCTGATGCCCAACTGCAGACGCCCACCAGCGATGACGTCCGCGGCACCGGCATCCTCGGCCATGTACATCGGGTTTTCGTAGCGCATGTCGATGACGGCCGTCCCGATCTCAATCGTCTTCGTGCGCGCGCCGACGGCGGCGAGGAGCGGGAACGGCGAGCCGAGCTGGCGTGCGAAGTGGTGCACGCGGAAATACGCGCCATCGAGGCCCAGTTCTTCGGCGGCGACTGCGAGCTCGATCGACTGCAAAAGCGCATTCGACGCTGTGCGCACGTCAGAGTACGGCTCTGGTGTCCAGTGCCCGAAGGAGAGAAAGCCGATCTTTTTCACGCCAGGTACCTGTGGGGGGCGTTCGACTCCGCGTGTCGTCCCGTTCAGGATAGCTTGTCGAAAAAGAGATACACGGCGGCAATCCGGCCGCCCCTGGCAATGATGAAGTCGGTTCCCGCGTACTCTGGCGCTTCACCGGGGCGGCCCGATACCCGTTGGACCCGCCCGCCATTGCCCAATTCCTCCGGCGGGACAATGGGCTGATACCGAAAATCAGGGTGAGTCGCCTTGATCGCGCCTGCGATCCGATGGAGCTCGTCGCGGCCACGGTAGGAGCCTCTGGGCTCGTAGAACACGCAATCTTCGGTGAAGATCTCATCGATGGCTGCCCGCGGATGAGCAAGGTCGATATGCTACTCAATGGTTTTCCTCACAAGCGCGAACGTGCCCGACTGGTAAGAGCTATTTGCACGCTACCCACTGAAGCGAGGGCCGGTCCAGCGGCCCTCGCCGTCCGCGGATCAGGCGACCTGCGCTTCGACCTGCTTCACCGCTTCGATCTCGGCCTCGATGTCCACGCGGTCACCGACCATCACGCCCCCGGTCTCCAGCACCTGGTTCCACGTGAGCCCGTAGTCCTGGCGATCGATCGACGTCTTCGCTGTGAACGCCGCGCGGACGTTGCCCCACGGATCCTTCGCCTGGCCGTGTTGTTCGACACGGAGGACGACCTCGCGCGTGGTTCCCTTAATCGTGAGATCACCCACGACGTCGACCTCGGTTCCGGATCGCGGCTGGACGCGCGTCGCGACGAAGCGCAATTCGGGATGCTGTGCCGCATCGAAGAAGTCCGGTGACTTCAGATGCGCGTCCCGGTCTGCGACGCCGGTGTCGATACTCGACGCATCGATCGTCACGGCGACCGTCGCCTTCGAAAAGTCGCCGTCCGGCACCTGGATAGTGCCTGACCAGCGTTCGAACGCCCCTCGCACCTTGGCAATCACGAGGTGCCGCACTGAAAAATGCAGACTCGAGTGGCTGCTGTCGATTTCCCAACGTTCGGATGTCATGACGCCCTCCTGAATCTCTACGCCCATCACAGTGGACGGCCAACGAAGAGGCAAGGGCAGCGCCATGAATGTCGATCTTGTGTTTTCAATCACTTACAAGTCGTTCGCCGTTCTCGGCGCGTGAAGGGACTATCGGAATGATAGTCTTGACTCTCATTTTGAAATGGTCTCGCGGAGGGTTTGATGCGCGCCGCCGATCTCGATATTCACGAACTGCTGCATTTTGTTCCCGAAGGCGGGCTCATCACCTTCGCCGGCGAACGCGTGCTCCTGCTCGATGCCGTCGCGCTGGGGCTCCTTCGGAAGGAGCTCATCGAGACGCTCGGCGCGACAGCCGCGCGGGCCGTTCTCACCAGATTCGGTTATGCACACGGATGGCGCGTCGCCGAAACGCTTCGCAAGGGATTCCCGTGGGACAGCGAGGACGACTGGCGCGCCGCGGGAGCGCGCCTGCATACGCTACAGGGTCTCGTACGCGCCGAGGTGACGCGTGCCTCTCTCAATCCTGCCGCCCCAGGTGCGGAAGGCATTTGGCACGACTCGTACGAGGCGGAGCAGCATCTGCTGCATCTCGGGCAGGCGGACGAGCCGGTCTGCTGGACCCTGGTGGGCTTCGCCAGTGGCTACATGTCATGTGTCTATGGCAAAGAGGTCATCGCCATCGAAGACCGCTGCCGGGGCAAAGGCGATGCGGTCTGTCGGGCGGTCGTCCGCGCAAAGGAGGAGTGGGGGCCGGAACTCGCGGTGCATTTGCCGTTCTATCAGAAGGCGTGTCTCGATTCGGCGCTCACACAGCTGACCGATATCCTCAAGAAACAAGAACAACAGCTCCGATCCCGTCGCGCTCTGCGACGCGTCGACTCGACGACGCCTTCCGGTCTGGTCAGCTCGAGTCCAGCGATGGTTCGGACGCTCGATCTGGCGCGGCGCGTCGCGCGGGTCGACTCAACGGTGCTGATCACTGGTGAAAGTGGGTCCGGAAAGGAGCGCCTGGCGCGATTCATTCACGACGAATCGGCACGGACCGCTGGGCCGTTCCTCGCGATCAATTGCGCGGCCGTTCCCGAGACGCTGTTGGAGTCCGAACTGTTCGGACACGCCCGCGGCTCATTCACGGGTGCTTCGCAGGATCGCCCCGGTCTCTTCGAGGCCGCGAACGGCGGCACGCTTCTCCTTGACGAAATCGGCGATGTCCCGCCGGCCATGCAGGTCAAACT
>Ga0111538_10012759_pt1 | contig 11098 bp, 8 predicted proteins | sample SoiMethybrSBSTD1_FD_79669 | JGI IMG/M metagenome (GOLD analysis project Ga0111538, IMG submission 79669) | Bulk soil microbial communities from a Populus tree surrounding site in Tennessee, USA - Soil MetaG P. TD hybrid SBSTD1 (version 2)... | ecosystem: Environmental > Terrestrial > Soil > Tree... | reverse complement strand
GTATTTGCTCGTTTAGTTAAACCATGCAATCAAGCAATTGCTGATGCTAAGTTAACAACAAAAGAAATTAATGAAGTTATTCTTGTTGGTGGTTCAACACGTATCCCTAAAGTACAACAAATTGTTAAAGAAACATTTAATAGAGAACCAAATAAATCAGTTAACCCTGATGAAGTTGTAGCTCTTGGTGCAGCTTTACAAGGTGGTATTTTAGCGGGTGATGTAACTGACGTATTACTTCTTGACGTAACACCACTTTCTCTTGGTATTGAAACACTTGGTGGCATTGCAACCAAACTTATCACAAGAAACACAACAATCCCTACACGCAAATCGCAAGTCTTCTCAACAGCAGAAGATGGGCAGACTGCAGTAGATATTCGCGTGGTACAAGGTGAACGTGAATTTGCAAAAGACAATAAAGTACTTGGCCAATTCATGCTTGAAGGTATTCCAGCAGCTCCACGTGGCACACCACAAATCGAAGTAACTTTTGATATTGACGCAAACGGTATCGTAAGCGTTTCTGCTAAAGATAAAGCGACTGGAAAAGAACAAAAAATTTCCATCACTAACAGCAGCGGATTATCAAAAGAAGAAATCGAACGCATGGTACAAGAAGCAAAAGCTCACGAAGATGAAGATAAACAAGCTCGTGAAGCAGTTGAAAAACGTAACCAACTTGATTCAACAATTCTCGAAGTTGAAAAAACTGTCAGAGAAAACAAAGAAAAATTGTCTCAAGAAGAAGTTACAACTATAGAACAAGCTATTGAAAAAGCAAAAGCTGCTCTTGTTGAACATGCTGATCATCCAGCTGGCTTACAAAGAGCAACTGATGAATTAACACAAGCGTCATACAAGATTGCTGAAACACTCTACAAGCAACAACCAAAAGGTGATGCTGGAGCGCAGCAAGCTCCTCAACAAGATGAGCCAATTGACGCTGAAATTCAACAGTAATTCAATAAAAAATCCCCCTGGAAATCAAAATCCGGGGGATTCAATCATAAAAACATACGATACAAATAGGACTTTATATGAAAAAAATTGTATTATTCTCATTAATTACTATTATGTGCTCAGTAATAATCACAAAAACAAATGCTATGGAACCCATAGATTGTAAAAAATTTGAAACAAAAGAACAATGTGCTGATGCCATTAATGAATCATACCGTCAGTTTGTATATAGTACAATTAATAAAATTGAAACAGAAAGAAGACAAAATACTAATGCTTCTGCTGACACATCCTATCAGTGGAGAATGATTGCACTACTAAATAGTCTTCCAAAGAAATAAATTCAAAAACCCCCTGGATAAATCCGGGGGATTTTTTATTTTTTTATAAACTCAAGCAAATCTACATTTACCTTATCTTTCAATGTTGAACACAACCCATGTGGCGCCCCAGGATATACTTTTAACTGAGCATCTTTAATCATCTTGACTGAAAGTTTTCCAGAAATATCGATTGGCACAATTTGATCATCGTCACCGTGTATAATGAGTGTGGGAATATTAAATTTCTTAAGATCTTCTCTAAAATCAGTTTCTGAAAAAGCTTTGATACAATCATAAATTGCATTAAAGCCACCCATCATGCATTGCAACCAAAAAATATCTTTTAATCCTTGAGAAACATGATTATTTGGTCGATTAGCGCCAAAAAACGGTTCTGCTAAATCTTTAAAAAACTGTGAACGATCTTTAAGAACATTGGTACGCATATCATCAAAAATTTTTTGATCCATTCCATGCGGATTTGTATCTGTTTTTATCATTAAAGGTGGCACAGCACTAATAAGCACCGCTTTTGCAATACGCTGAATACCATGACGACCAACATAACGAGCAACTTCACCGCCACCGGTGGAATGACCAACAAGAATAATATCTTTTAAATCTAATGCTTCAATCAATTGAGCTAAATCATCAGCATAAGTATCCATTTCATTACCATTCCATGGCTGGCTTGAACGGCCATGACCCCGACGATCGTGAGCAATGCAGCGATATCCCTGATGAGCTAAAAACAACATCTGATCTTCCCACGCATCTGCTGTTAATGGCCAACCATGACTCAACACAATTGGTTGTCCTGTTCCCCAATCTTTATAATAAAGCTTAATATCAGCAGAATATTCCTTGCCAACCACAATATAGCTCATACCTACTCCCTTTTTTATTACATACCATTTTCTTGATAAAAAAATTGATTACTTCGATAATAACATTAATTTATCATTCCAGAAGAAAGCGCACATACTAAAATATTAAAATACCGCGCCCATTTTTTATGGCATTAAAAACCCCCCAATGATATTTTGAATGAACAATACATTACAAAGGGGTTAAAAAAATGTTTTGGATAATTATTTTCGTCAATATCATGTGTATGACGAATGTATTACCTGCTATGGACGTTATTAAAACAAACAAAAATAAGTCTCTACAGAAAAATAATCATAATTCTACTAATAAGCACGATTATCCAATTTATAAAGAATTATTTTTCGCTTATAGTATGCACACACATACTATTTTCACCAAGGATATTACCAATTATATATTACGATATTGCATTGCACTCAAAAATAATGATTTGATCCTCTCCAAAAACCCCTTTATTACGCAATGGCGTTATTATTGCATCCCTATGGCATATTATCATCTTTTAAGACCACAGCACATCAGATTAACACAAAAATTATTCACATCATCACGCATCATTATCTTTGACAAGAATGAATACCGAGAACATTGTATTTTAAACTCACATAGAGATTATCAAATATTTGTAACATTATCGCCAGATCTCAGATTACGCTTAACACAACTCCCATCATCAATAACACCAAAACAATGTAAAGTTTCAGCTGACACAATACTCATTAAAAAAAAATCAATTCCTATAGCATATAATAAAATGGATAATTCTAATCAATATAGTCCAATAACCAATGTTTTTTGCTGCGGTTACAAACAAAAACCAATTATTCCAGAAAAAGAAATGCTGCTCATAACAAATAAAAAATAAAAATAATAAAAAATTTTATTATTAATCAAACTCTTTCATTATCAAGGCTTCTTACATTACTATAAAAATAAAAATTTTGTAGGAGACAGCCTTGAACAAAACAATAAACCGTTCTATAACCTACATAATCTTAGCTGTCTTCATCTCAATAACATTATTCTGTTTATTATACAGCACAAAATATATCGGCCCGATCTTTATTGCCGATAAATTGGGACTTACTTCAATTCGCGTCAAACAAATAATTACGCCATATTCAATAGAAGAATTACAGGAAATAGTTCGTAACACACACGAACCTATAGCAATAGCAGGAGGCCGTTATTCCCAAGGAGGACAAATGGCTTACCCTGATGGCGTTGTTATCAACATGAAAAAACTGAATCGTATTATAGATTTAAATATTGATCAAAAAACAATCACCGTGCAAGCTGGAGCAACGTGGCACAAAGTTCAACGGTATATTGATAAATACAATTTATCAGTTACCGTAATGCAATCATACAATAATTTTACTCTTGGCGGATCGCTCAGCGTTAACGCCCATGCACGTGACCTTGCATACGGTCCACTTATCAGCTCAGTACAATCAATACAAATGATGCTGGCCGATGGATCACTCATTACTGCAGATAGAATGCATAACAGTGACCTTTTTAATGCAGCTATTGGTGGCTACGGACTTCTTGGCATTATTACCCAAGCAACATTACAGCTTACTGATAACATACCCTTAGAACGCAAAGTACAACCATGCACCCTTGAAGATGTTACCACCCTCTTTACTAAGACCGTTGCAACAGATCCATCGACAGTATTTTATAATACTGATCTCTTTCCTAAACAATACGAAAAATGTTTGATGACTACCTGGCACACGACTAAAAAACCATTAAACAATTCCACACGCCTACAACAAAAAAATTCTCCATTTTATATCATAGATAGAGCAATGGAAGTCTTTGTCAGACGAACACCTCTTGTGACAAAGCTGCGTCCCAATATTGAACAATCTAAAAGAATAGCCCCACTGGTTGTCTGGCGTAATTATGAAATGAGTTATTCTGTTCATCAGCTTGCAATACACATTCATTTTCCAACAGCAATGACACTCCAAGAATATTTTATTCCCATAGAACACGCTTACCAATTTGCAAAAAAATTACGATCAATTCTCAAAAAAAATTGGGTCAATGTGCTTAATGTATCTATCCGTCATGTTGCAGCAGATACTACTTCATTAATGTCATACGCCCCGCGAGAATCCTTTGCATTTGTCCTCTATCTTAATCTCTTTAACTGGCAGGCAAGTATTGCTCGTTCATGCCGATGGACACAAAGAATTATTAATGCAGCATTACATTATGGCGGAAAATTTTACTTACCGTATATAATGTGCGCAACACAGCAACAATTTGACCGCGCATATCCTCAATTTAAAAAACTTTTAGCAATCAAAAAAGTCTATGATCCAAAAAATAAATTTCGCAATATGTTATTAGAAAAATATGGTAAAACTACCTAAAAAAAGGGAATAACTATGCGTATCTTTCAATTATTCGCAAAAATTATTACACCAATCATACTCATACTGCTCACACAAACGCAGTGCATGGAAAACCCAAATCGCCCACTGTGTGAACTATTTCAAGGACTACATGAAGATCTTGAAGGAATAAAACTTAATATGGAAGTAATGCACCATATAATCCATGATGAACATGTAACAACCACCAGTAATAAACATAAAGAGGAAGCTACTCATGTTACCATTAATCCTGGCATCAGCGCAGGCGAGAAAGAATTTTTACAAAAACGACTGCCAATTGTCAAAGCAGCGCTCGAAAGAAAATTCAACTGCCAACTAACAGACAATCAAATACCAAGCATTGCACTCATAAGCAGCGGTGGCGGATATCGAGCAATGCTTTATTTAGCGGGAATATTAAATCGCCTATCTAAAGGAGGTCTTCTTGACACGCTTACTTATATTACTGCCCTTTCAGGATCAACATGGACTCTTGTACCTTGGATAATGAGCGGTAAATCACCAGAAGACTTTAAAACATATATCCAAGAATGCGCATCAAAACCAATCGCTAAGGTTGAACATAAAGAAAAAATTTTAATGGCAAAAACTATCGCAGTAAAAAGCATATCTGGACAAGCTCGCACATTGGTTGATATATATGGCGACTTACTCGGCAATAGACTTCTTAAATGCTTAGGTGATGCACGACACTCATTATGTCTCTCAGATCTCGCTCCACGGGTTGAAAGCGGAAAATACCCCTATCCTATCTGTATTGCCATAGATGGTAGAGATAGAGAAGCAGCCATAGAAAGTCCGACAATATTTGAATATACGGTACACACAGTTGCTGAACATACTAATCATACAAGCATTCCATCATGGGGGAATGGTAGAAAATATAAATATGGTAATTCAACTAATAATACACCAGAAAAAAGTCTCTCCTACAATCTTGGCACATGGGGATCCGCTTTTGGCGCTGACATCAAAAAAATACTCAAAGAAATATTTCACAATCATCCAGAAATCCTAGAATTCCTTGAAGAAATCTGTAAACCAATAACAGGAATAAGACCTTTTCCATGTTATGCAAAACTACCAAATTATAAATATCAAATGGATATTCCCACTATAACTGATAAAACATTGCTTGAAGATAAAAATATGATACGCGTTGATGCTGGACTTGCAAATAATTTACCATTTGCTCCCGTCAGTGGAATTTGTGCAGAACGATCTCCCGATATTCTTATTTTTAACGATGTCTCCGCAGGAAAAATAGGAAAAGTGTTTAAAAAAGTAATAAATTATGCACTTAAACATAACATACCAGTCCCTGACGACATTGATGTAACAACCATAGGTAAAGAAACAATCAGTATCTTCAAAAAAAATGACAAAGTATTTATCTATATGCCACGCATCAGCGATCAAGCACTCTGGGAACAATGTAAAGACAAGCCAGAATTTAAACATTATAATTTATCTGGCTTTGATCTTGATTATGAAACTAATCATGGTTTTGCTGCAAGTAAAAACTTTCAATATACAATACCACATTCCACCCTTCTTATGAATCAAGCTGAATTTAATCTACATACAAGCGAAGATAAAATTTGGCAGGCAATTGAATGGAAAATTAATCAAAAGTCATCATAAAAAAATAAACCTACGTTAAATAAAAATCCCGGTACTACACCGGGATTTTTATTTAATTATCAATGATATATATATTAACTGACGGTAACTTTTTTACCAATCGTTATTTTTTTACCATTAAATTTGGTTAACTCAAACCCTTTGAACTTTTCATTATTGGTATACGCTTCATCTTGTAAAATACTTAATGCAATATTTTCACCAAGAAGCAGTCCCTCTAATAAATCAGAGCGCCAATGAATACCCGCAAAATCTCTACCAAGTCCAATATTACCTGCTAACTTATTCAACTCATCACCAACAAGCAATACGCCTGGATAGGGATCAAATCCCGTATTAGTTATATTCGGCTGTACAGGGCTTGGAATCACAAAATCTTCATCAAAAAAAGCCTTCAAAATTGTTGCACATGCACCTGAAATAGCTGAATGCCCGGCTGGATATGATGGATGTGTTGGACTACCTACAGGGTACATTTGTGGTAATAAATATGTGCCATATAATCCAAAAATATCCGCCAACACGGGTGAATTAATTACATCACGATTTAAATCAAAATCAGCACCATTGACTATTTGATCTTGTACTAAAAAGCCAAACTCTTCTGGACGTAAACGTAAATGCACCAGCCATTTTTGATACCAGCACGCTTTAAGCGCTGCAGCAGTAGCAATGTTAACTAACTCAATTATTTTTGGCCCACCATAGGTAACAAAACCATCTTGCGTAGGATTACCTTTGTAAGGATTATTCGGGTCCAATGCAGCTGTGCCAAAACCAAGTAAAATAAGCGCAGCATTAACCCATGCCTCTGATGAATAATCTTTATCTACATAGGTTCCCAAATCACGTCCAGTAAAAATGAAATTTGATGTAGCTTCGAATGTATTTATATCTCCTGTTGATCCACCATTATGAACCAAAAGATAATCATTAACTTCTGTTATAAAATTAAGTCCAGCAGTGTAAGGGAAATATAATTGTTGAACTAATCTTCCATGATCAGGAATAGGTTTATATAAAAACTGAGAAATATATGGTCCAACCAATTCACCCGGTGTTGTACCACGGAACAATGTTTGCGGCGTAACCATACCACCTATCATTGGGCCCTTAAAGTTAGATAAAGAATTTAAATCAGCAATCGCAGCTGCTGCACTAATACTAGTTCCATATTCATTAAAGGGAACATCACGCAACAACGCTTGCCAATATAATTCAACCATTTCTCCCGCAATTTCTGCTGATGTTAATTTTGGTGCTTTTGGTATAGCATATGCAGCAGCATCTGCACCTTCAAGGGCAAATGCAAATGCAGCCTGAGGATCAATAAGATGACGTCCATCACCAAGAATAATTTCATCAAAATCTTTTGATTTACCTGATTTAAGCGCATGTATTAAACTTTTAAATGATGATTTTTTTACCATCCCATTGCTTTTATGAGCAAGAGCTTTAGTATACGATCCTCTTTTATCTTTATACCGATCCAAATCACCATTTGTTTTTTGATCAGCAATTTCTGTATTGTTTGCTTCAAATGTTGCATCAGAAATACGAACATTTTCTGCTTCCAATTTACGATCTACCAAATCTTGTGTATCCCAAAATGGACGATGATTACTAACAATCATCTGCGAAGTTAAACACATAACAGAAAAAATCATCATTCTTTTTGATAAAAAAACTTTTTTCATACAAAAACCTTTTTTAAATAAAAGCCTGGCTTAATACCAGGCTCTCTATAAACAACTATAAAAAAATAACCACCTGTTGATATAAAAACTTAGTGATTACTTATTTACAATTACACGGACATGCACCACATCCAGGGCAGCACATAAAACATGCTTTAACAAGCATTGCAAGACTGATCAAGCCAGAAACACCAATAATCCATGTCATAGGAACCATCATGCCTGGCATCATTCCTAAAATATATCCAATTAAATCATAATCATAAAAACTGGTGAGTACGTTAATAGAAACAATGGCAGTAATTGCCCACGTTACCATCCCAAGTATTTTCATCACTGGTGAATGTTGCATCATGAACCGACTCCTTTTATAAAAAACATATATATAAAAAACTCCTTTTTCATTATTAACACAGCCTACTTTTTTGTGCAATAAAAAAGATAAATAGATAAAACAGATTGATTAAAAATCCTTTTTATCACACAATAAATAATGAATTATACTATTTTACTTTTCAGAAAATTAAATACAAGAAAGATACTCCCCATGAGCATCAAAGCAGGACTCGTTGGCCTTCCCAATGTTGGTAAATCAACATTATTCAACGCACTAACCAAATCAAGCATTCCAATGGAAAATTACCCTTTTTGCACCATTGATCCCCATGTTGCAATCACTGAAGTGCCTGATACCCGCCTCGAACAATTAAAAACTTTATACAATTCTAACAAAATAATTCCTGCCACCGTAACCTTTGTTGATATTGCTGGCCTTGTTAAAGGCGCCGCAACAGGAGAAGGCCTTGGCAATCAATTTTTAAGCAATATTCGTGAAGTTGATTTAATTCTTCATGTGCTGCGTTGTTTTGAAGATCCCAGCATTATCAGATCCACCGCAATTGACCCTATCGGCGATTTTGATATCATCATGGCAGAACTCATGCTCAAAGATATTGAATCTATCGATAAACGCATCCCAAAAGTAGAAAAACTCCAAAAAGGCAAACTGACCGGTGCTGAAGAAAAAAGTTTAAATGATGAAATGACGCTCCTAAAAAACGCCCGTGCAGCTTTTGAACAAGGTAATGCGGCTAAAGCCAAAGAACTGGTCAAAAGCGCTGTTGTTCAAACAGTCCCTCTTTTAAGCACAAAAAATTGCCTCATTATCGCAAACATCGCCGAAGGTGAACTAGAAGATAACGCATATCTCAATAACAAACATTATCAAGCACTGGTGAAACATTTTGGTTCTGAAATAGTTGTGCCAATCAGCGCCCGTGTGGAATACGAACTTACCCAGATGGACTCAACTGAAGCACGTGAATTTATGGATATGATGGGCATCACTGAACCAAGCTTGGATAAAATTATTAAAAAAACGTATGACAATCTTGGCCTTATCACCTTCTTTACCTGTGGCCCCAAAGAAATTCACGCCTGGCCGGTGCGCAAAGGAGTTACCATTCGCCAAGCAGGTGGGGAAATACACTCTGATATAGAACGCGGATTTATCTGCTCAGAGACATTTAGCTATAATGATCTTGTTACTCATAAAACTGAACCCGCTATTAAAACCGCCGGAAAAATGCGTATTGAAGGCCAACATTACTTGGTCCAAGATGGCGATATAGTGCATATTAGATTTAACGTATAGCTTTTTTCTTAAAAAAATACGATCTAAAGGGGCTTTAATGCCCCTTTTTGACAAGCAAAAAGGCCTCTGTTACACTAAATACAGATAGAAAATTAAGCCATTATTCCTTAAAAAAAGGACTTTAGTATGATATCATTAAAACACCGATCTAAAGCTGCTTTTCTCACCTTAACCAGCATATGTGCCCTTTCGGCAGCTATTACCCATACTATCCAATTGCCTGTCAAAAATGCCTCTATTTATGTTAAACAACGTGCCTTATTTGCCAAAACAATGGCCCAAGGGCTTATGAAATATGCAAAAGGTGAGCTTGATCAGTACACTGAGATCGAAAGCAAATTAGCTCAATTATATGGTTCTCTTGAGGCTCCAAGCCAAGAGAGCATCAAAAAAGCTGTTGAAAGTCTTTATAATGCCATACAAAATAATCCCTTAATCTCTATAGAACCTGGGCAATTCTTGCGAGGAGCATCATGTTCCGCGTACCAAAATGAAGGTGGTCTCGACAACAACTCTGCAGCAGCTCGTTTTTATGCAAAAAAAGGTTTGCCTCTCGCTGGTGATGCTATTAATTTTTATAACAACTTTGATGACATCATTGAACAAATGAGCAATGAATTGAATATTAATGCGTACCGTATATCACTTGCATGGAATAGAATTGAACCAGAGCAGGGTGTATTCGATTATGAAGCAATTGCATTCTACCGTGATATCCTCAACACCTTGCTTAAGCAAGGTATCAAACCAATGGTTGTGTTCCATCACTATGATATCCCTACCTGGTTTGAAGACCTTGGTGGTTTTGAATTAGAAGAAAATGGAAAAATATTTCAAAACTTCTGTCTTACGGTATACACCGAATTAGCTGAAGAACTTGGTAAATGTTTAATCTCCATGTGTAATGCTCCCGAAGGCCCTGCATTTAAAGGTTATTTCACCGGCGATGGTACACCAGGAGAAATACATAATTTACCAAAAACACATACGGTAATTGCCAACATGTACTATGAGCTTGTTGATACCGCATTACATATTCAGCAAAAATATGCTGAGCTCAAAAAAATAAATTCTCAATTACAACGCCCATCAATTGGTACACAAATTAACGTTGTGCTCATTGATCCTATGCATAATTGGAAAGACAAACTTTCTTCAGCGTTTGGGTGCACTATGGGTGCGTATGTACAATCAGGCGGTACGTATAACTTCTTAGTTAATGGCGAATATTGCATGTACACTCCTGATGTTGGATTTATGAAAGAAGCACGCGGTGTTAATGTGTATCGCTATCATCCCAATGCTTACAAAGCATTTGATTGGATTGGTGTAAATATATATTCCAATATTTTTGTAAAAGGTACTAAAAAAGTTCCTAATCATGAACTGATTGAAGAAGATGAAGAACGTTATACGGATAATCCAAATTATCGCAACTATCCTGAAGGTATCTACCGTGCAGTGCAAATGATTTTTGATAATGTAGCAATGCCTCTTGGCAAACTTAAAAAT
>Ga0111538_10012757_pt1 | contig 11100 bp, 5 predicted proteins | sample SoiMethybrSBSTD1_FD_79669 | JGI IMG/M metagenome (GOLD analysis project Ga0111538, IMG submission 79669) | Bulk soil microbial communities from a Populus tree surrounding site in Tennessee, USA - Soil MetaG P. TD hybrid SBSTD1 (version 2)... | ecosystem: Environmental > Terrestrial > Soil > Tree... | reverse complement strand
GCTTTGGGATCAGCAGTTCATCCTCACGCGGAACATAACGAACCCCACTGTTCTGACGGATTGCGCGCGCCTCGGGATCTTCCGCTATTACGACGGTATTAATAACGGCAATTCGCGGCAGCTAACGGTCACCGGAGCCACTCCCCAACAGGCTACCGTGAACACGGACGGCAGTCCAAAGGCGCCCCTGGACGGGAGCGGCAATCCCCTTCCGCTTCGATACCTGAGCGTATTCGGCCCCCTGGCAGCGAATCCGACGAGAAACGATTGCTCCGACGCGCAGATCAGTACCTCCACCCTGATTCCAACGGGCGCCGCCTCAAGCTGGGATACAAATCGGACGCAACTGGATAGGTCTGGATTTATCCCCAACATGTTGGGATTGATGCCCCGCGCGAACTCTTTCGACAATCCCGGGAACATCCTTGCGTCGCCAACCACGTTTGTCCCGGATGGCCTGAATACGGCAACTCATCAATGGCTGCGAAGAGCGAAGGGCGCCGACAACTTATTCGGCGTCGGTCAGGACAACAATCGGAGACAGATCAACGTTAAACTCGATCACAACTTCAGCGCCAATCACAAGCTGAACGGATCCTATAGCTATGAAATAGACACCTCCGACGATGCCGCTCTACCGGCATGGCCGACAGGGTATCCCGGAGAGGATATCCGGAAGCCGCAGGTTTTGTCCGTCGGCTTCACATCAACGTTATCCTCTTCCCTCTTAAACGAAGCACGATTCGGGCTTTCGCGGACGGGCGCGAACACGGGTGGAGCGATCAACCGCGCCGATGTCGGCGAGCAAGTGTTGGCACTCTATCCCCAGGTGGGCGGCCAGGCGGTTTTGAATAATGTCGCATTCCAGACCATGGCCTTCACTGGCGCGATCCAGGGCCTTAATTACGAGAGCCACGAGGTCAGCCCAAGGTGGACTTACGGGGATACGGTCAGTTGGACGCGAGGGGCACATGCCTTCAAGTTTGGCGGGGAATACCGATTGTCCAGCACAAAATCCACACTGGGTGGCAGCGTTCAGGGGACTTCCAACCGTCCATTTACCACGATCGGTAACACGCCCAACGCCGCAGTCAACGGTATCGGCAGGACCGGACTCGCCGGTACGGCAATTACTGGAAATCAGCAGGTTGCCGAAAACATGGCGACGTTCTTGTCCGGATCGCTTAGCTCGCTTGTCCAGGCACGTTTCATCAACGACCTGAGTGGGACGTGGAATGATTTTGCTACGGACCCTTTAAAGATTCGCGATATCGCTCAAAACGAGATCGGCACGTTCTTCAAGGACGACTGGAAGGCAACCCGGGACCTGACGCTCAACCTCGGAGTGCGCTGGGATTATTACGGCGTTCCCTGGGAGAGAAATGGGCTGACCACGGCGCTGAACGGTGGAGGCCACCGCCTTTTTGGAATATCCGGCAACAGTTTCGACGACTGGATGAAACCTGGCGTGCGCGCCGACCTGATGGAGATCATCTACGTTGGGCCGAATTCACCCAATACCGACCAGAGAATCTATAAGCGGGACTTGAACAATTTTGGTCCCGCTGTCGGCTTTGCCTGGCAGGTTCCATGGTTCGGTAAAGGCAAGACGACGGTGCGTGGCGGATACCAGATCCAATTCCTCGGAGGCGGGCGCGGATTCGTCCTCGACACCGCGATCGGCAACCCGCCCGGCAGCAGCAACACGGCCAACTGCGTCACGTGTACCGGTTCCTATTTCAGTCTCGAGCAACTCGTCGCCAACCCGGGCCTCATACCGGTCCAACCGACTTTCCTGCCGAATCCAAACAGTACAGTGATTCCTGTGACGGACCGAACCGGGCTCCTCAATGCCTTCGATCCGAGCTTCGTTGCGCCTTCCGTCCAGAACTTCACCCTCTCGGTGACGCGCAACCTCACCTCGAAGGTGACCTTGGATATGCGATACATCGGGACACTCAGCCGCAAGCTGTGGGCCAACCTCGATCTGAACGCCCCCAATTTCCGGACTAACGGACTGAAGGAAGCATTCGACGCGGCAAGGAGAGGCGACGAGTCGACATTGCTCGATGACATGTTCGCCGGAATCAACATCGCAGGGACGGGATGCGCTACCAGTGCTGGAGTGTCGACCCCATGCGGCCCGGTTGGAACAACTCCGGCCGGCGGTGTGCTGCAGACCGGCGCTATGCATCTGCGAGCCGCAACCGCCGGGACGCTCCGGAACAACCTGGCGAATGGAAACTATATGGGAATCGCGTCTACGCTGAACACGCTGACGATCACTTGCAACAACTCGGGAAATAGTACCCTCGCTGCGTGCACGAACGGCACTGCTCTTCAGTCGGGATCCGTCCTCCGGAATAGCACGAAGTTCCCAGAAAATTTCATCAAGGCCAATCCCCAGTTCAACACTGCGGTTCTGGAAACTAACCCCGGCCACTCCAACTACCATTCGGTGCAAGCCCAGGTTTCAATGCGGCCAATTGCCGGAGTATCGCTGCAGGGAACCTACACGTTCAGCCGGAATCTCGGGCAGGCTCCGGGCGAGGGAGCAAACGGGACCGGTTCGCTCTACACAGATCCCACGGACCGCATGGCAGACTACGCGCTTCTTCCGGCCCACCGGCAGCATGCTTTTGTGACCTACGGCACGTTTGAATTGCCGCTCGGGCCGAATAAAATGCTTTTCGGCAATTCGTCCGGCTTCTGGGCACGGGTGGCTGAAGGCTGGCAGGCCAGTTGGGTTGCGAACCTGGTCTCCGGAAGTCCCGCGAACGTTTCCGCCCAGAGCATGTTGTACGCCTTGGGAGTCCCGGATATCGTTGGGCCATTTGACATCAAAGCCCTGAACTACTTTTGGAAAGAGGGCAACGCGGCCGGCAATATCTTTGCGGATGAAAATGGCCAGTCCGTGTACGCGAGAGTGAGGGATCCGCAATGCCTCAACACCGGCCTTGTGGTCGCATCTCTCAACGCTCTTTGTACCCTCAATGCTGTCGCGGATTCCAGTGGCCAGGTCGTGCTGCAGGCTCCACTCCCCGGCAATCGAGGCAATTTTGGCCAGAACCGGTTTGAGAATGTGGGCAGTTGGACCGCCGACATGGCGATTCAAAAGCAGATCGCGATCAGTGAATCCAAGAGCGTGACGGTCCGGGTGGATGCCACCAATATTTTCAACCATCCGACGCCGGGAACAGCAGGATTGTTCGCTCCAGCAGTGGGTGCCTCCGATTTGAACCTGCAAGGCGGTAATCCCTTCGGCGCTGTGACCAGCAAGTCGGGTAGCCGTCGATTCCAGCTCAAGGCCCGGTTGGATTTCTAGACGAATTCGGGGTCAGGACCTCGAACCCCAAACTCAGAATTTCGAGTTTGGGGTTCGAGGTGCCTGACCCCGAATTTGTTAGCGCAGCGTGGCCGGGTCACCGTGAACAACTTTCCCACCGAGAACCGTCAACACCGAGTGCACGCGGCGAATGTCCTCATCGGGGACTGCTTTTGGATCGAACACATCTGCATTTAAAACCACAAGATCGGCCAGCCGACCAACCTGAATTGAGCCAAGTGTGTTTTCCTCGCGTGAGAACCAGCCGTTCCCGCCCGTGTAGAGCCACACAGCCTGCTGCCGCGTGATCTGCTGGCCGTCGTTGATGAGCTCCCCGCGGACATTTTTCCCCGTAACCATGTAGTAGACGTTGAGCCACGGATCGATCGGTGCGGCCTGCGCTCCGTCCATCCCGGTACCTACGGGAATGCTGCTCTCGAGCAACATGCGATATGGCGGCCCGGCCTGGCCTGGTGTTCCGGCCAGGAAACGCCATCCGTGAGCTCGGACTCCAACGCCGAGCGCTTTCATGCGACTGAGCGTCCGCGGCTCGATCGTGTTGACGTGATCGATACTCCAGCGCAGGTTCGTAATCGGAAACTCTCGATTGACACGCTCCCAGACATCGGCTCGCGCGGCGTGATTCGCCTCGTTGAAGCTGTGCTCCATCAACTGCCATCCGCGTTGGGCCACAAGCCGGACGGACTGATAATACTCATCACCAAGCGGCACGGCCCCCTCGAGCGGCCAGTCGACAATGTGTTCTCCCACTCCGGTGGTCTTGACCATGTCATCACCGAGATCAAACATCTGATTGTCGAGCAGGTCCCGCAATTCCGGATTTCCCGGTTTCCCATCAACGCGTGGGCCGGTGTTGAAGAACAGACGGAGTCTCAGGGTGAGGTTGCCTTCCTGCTTCAGTTCGAGCATGGGCCGTTGCTCTGCCCAGCCAAAATACTGCGCGGGTCCGCGTTCCTGCGAACCGAGTACGGAGTGAACCGTCGTCAGCCCAACAGAGTTGAAGTAGCCAAACACCTGGCGCATTGTGCGTTTGGTGTCCTGCAGCGTCCAGTTCGAGCGAAGCGCATCCAGAGCATTCCATGTGGGTTCATTTTGCTGGATCAGCCCGGTCTCGGAAACCGGAATGCCGCGGCCCTGAAAGAAGTTCTTGCCGAGGGAATTTGTGACGGCCGGACCATTGAAGGACGAGTGGATGTAGACCGCGTGCTGCGGCGCCGCGGTGTCGAGTTCAGCCAGTGTCGGCAGTCGGTTTTCCTGGAACTGTCGGGGCAGGATGCCGCCGATTGCCGTAATGAAAGCGCCCGCCGGTACTCCCTTTGCGCGCTCTCGAATGACGGCCTGCAACTCGCCAATCGAAAACGCCGTCTCAATGGCACGTGTCTCATAGCCGGGTCGGCTGCCGACAAGCTGTACATGAAAGTGGTTATCGATCATTCCAGGAATGGCGGTGCGGCCCGCAAGATCGATCGTGTCCGTACAACCGCCAGAGGCGCCAGCGGCATCACCCACTTCGGCGAACCTGCCGTTGGCGATGCGAACTTTCGACACGACGGAACGTTGCGGATCCATCGTGTGAATTTTTCCGTTGCTTAACAGCAACAGTCGTCCGCCGGGGCAGGTCGTCGTCTGAGCTGAAACGGCCAGGAGTAAAAGCGGGACTGTCAGCGCGAGAACGAGTACTTCAACTCTTTTTGCAGCAAACATGAAACGCCTCGTTGAGGAAAATTGCGGCTAGTTTACGCCACGAAACATTCGCCGGGGATCGGATTTCGTGCTGCTAACATTCCTGCTGAGAGGAGATAAAGGAAATGGAGCAGCGAAAGGTTAATCCATGGGACTGGCAGAATCAGTTTGCGTTTTCTCAAGCCATTGAAGTGGCCGGCGGCAGTCGTGTTCTATACTGTGCGGGACAGACATCGGTCGATGAAGATGGACGCCCCCTTCATATCGGCGACATGCGTAAACAGGTCGAAATGGCATTTCAAAACCTGGAGACCGTGCTGAAAACAGCGGGGTTTACGCTCGCTGATGTCACACGGCTCAATTACTACACAACGGATGTGGACAAATTCTTCGAGTCGCACGACATCGTGGCAAACCGCCTCTCCCGGGCCGGTTCTCAACCCTCCGGTACGTTGTTGGGTGTCACGAGACTGGCGTTTCCCGGACTATTGATCGAGATCGAGGCCACTGCCGTGAAATGACCATGAATCCGTAGTAAAAGCTCTTCATCTGGGATAAATTCCTTCGGGTCGGGAGGAGCGTCAACCATGATTTCACTGTCCGTCAACGGGAAGAACTACGACGTCGATGTCAGTTCTGACATGCCGTTGCTGTGGGTTATCCGCGATGCCGTCGGGCTGACCGGAACCAAGTTTGGATGCGGCTTACAGCAGTGCGGCGCGTGTACGGTGCATCTCGACGGTACGCCCGTGCGTTCTTGCGGCGTTGCCATCTCCAGCGTCGGGACTAAGAAAGTCACGACAATCGAAGGGCTATCGCCAACATCGAAACATCCTTTGCAGACCGCCTGGATTGAGGAACAGGTGCCGCAGTGCGGCTACTGCCAGTCCGGCCAGATCATGTCGGCCGCAGGTCTGTTGGCGAGAAACGCAAGACCCACAGACGCCCAGATCGATGCTGCAATGTCCGGCAATATTTGTCGCTGTGGAACGTACCAGCGCATCCGGCGCGCGATTCATCGCGCGGCCAGGGGTTAAGGAGGGCGTATGGAAAAGAGATTAACTCGACGCTCCTTTCTGAAAGTCACCGCGACGGGCGGAGCCCTCTTGATTGGCGGAACCATCCCAGGCCTTCGCGGAGCGCTTACGGCCAGGGCCGCAGGTACATTTGAGCCGAGTATATGGCTGAGAATCGGCTCGGATGAGAGCATAACGATCCTCCTGACCCAGATCGAAATGGGACAAGGCGTCATGACCGCGATGCCCATGCTCGTTGCCGAAGAGCTCGACGTGGACTGGAACAAGATCAAGACAGAATGGGTTCCGGCCGACGCAAAGTATGGGAACCCCGCATTTGGCGGTGCACAGATTACTGCCGGCAGCAACAGTGTGCGGGGCATGTGGAAAATGATGCGCGAAGCGGGCGCCATCGCCAACTCGATGCTGATAACCGCCGCCGCGTTCACCTGGAACGTGCCGGCGAGCCAGTGCTCGACGCAGAAGGGTGTTGTGATTGGTCGGCAGCTGGGTCGCTCCACATCCGCAACCTATGGGTCTCTCGTAGAGAAGGCGTCCACCCTGACGGTACCCAAGACAATCGTGCTGAAGAATCCGAAGGAGTTTCGTCTTCTGGGACAGCCCACGCCTCGTCTCGATATTCCTGAAAAGGTGAATGGCCAGGCCGTGTTTGGGATCGACGTCAAGCGCCCCGATCTGCTGATTGCGCGCGTCGTTCGTTGTCCTGTGTTCGGAGGCACCGTTGCGAGCTTCAATGCGGATAAGGCCAAGGCCGTTGCCGGTGTTCGCGATGTCGTAAAGATTACAGGCGGGATTGCTGTTGTCGCCGACAACTATTGGGCCGCTTCCAAAGGTGCGCAGGCCCTCGAAGTGAATTGGAACGAAGGGGCGCTCGCCCGTTTGTCGAGCTCCGAGATTCTGACCCGGTATAAGGCGCTGGCGGAACAGGAAGGCAAGGTCGCTCGCAACGATGGCGATACGGCCGCCGCGCTGCGCGGAAATACTCGAGCCTTTGAACGTGTCTTTGAAGTGCCTTTCCTTGCTCACGCATGCATGGAGCCGATGAACTGCACAGCCGATGTGCGCGGGAACCGCGTCGACATCTGGGTGCCAACCCAGGGACAGACGGCGTCACAGGCCGCTGCTGCAGCTGCGGCCGGAGTACCACCAGCTGCGGTGAACGTTCACACGACCTATATAGGCGGAGGTTTCGGGAGACGCGCCGAAGCGGACTTTGTGATGGATGCCGTGGAAGCGTCAAAGGCTGTCGGGAAACCCGTGAAGGTAATCTGGACACGCGAAGACGATATGCAGCATGACTTCTATCGTCCGATTACCTACGTGCGAATGTGGGGCGCCCTTGATGCGTCCGGAAAACCGATCGCGTTCAAGCAACACATGGTTCAGCAATCGTTGATGAAACGCATCGGGCAACTGCCGCCAAATGGTGTGGATTTCATCTCTCTTGAGGGCGCGTCAAATCTTCCATACACGATTCCGAATGTTCGCATCGAATACACGGAAACGGATCCCGGAGTTCCGTATGGCTTCTGGCGTTCGGTGGGCGCGTCCGTCCAGGGTTTCGTGGTGGAAGCGTTCATCGATGAAATGGCAACGGCCGCCGGAAAGGATCCCTATCTGTTCCGGCGCGATCTTCTTTCCAAAGCGCCAAGGCACCTGGCTGTGCTGAACACCGTCGCTGAGAAATCCGGTTGGGGAAAACCGCTGCCGGCCGGTCGCGCTCGGGGCATTGCGGTAATGGAATGCTTCGGAAGCATCGTCGGGCAGGTCGCCGAGGTATCCGTCACGAATGGCGTCACGAAGGTTCACAAAGTCTGGTGCGCCGTAGACACCGGATGGGTCATCAACCCCGACACAATCAAGGCGCAAATGGAAGGCGGAACAATTTACGGACTCACCGCCGCAATGAAGGGCGAAATCACAATCCAGAACGGCAGGGTCACGCAGCGTCACTTTGCGGACTACGAAATGCTGCGACACAACGAAGCCCCTGAAGTCGAAACTCATATCATTCCGAGCACCGAAGAGCCCGGGGGAATCGGAGAGCCCAGCACTGCCATCGCTGCGGGAGCTTTGGCGAATGCGGTGTCCGCAGCAACAGGAAAGCGCGTGTACAAGCTGCCTCTTTAGGGGCAGACTACTATTTTTAAATTGGACGAATCCTGCATCTCAAATTCGAAACTCGAAATCTCAGAGTGGACTCGCTAGTCTGCGAAGTTTTGGTAGTCCATTCTGAGATTTCGAGTTTCGAATTTGAGATGCAGGATTCGTCCAATTTCAAAATTAGTAGTCTGACCCCTGGTTGACCTCCAATCAGACCCGATTGTATGGTTGGTTCCTGATAGCGACCCTCACATGAAGAATGCGTATCAATAAATCTCTCCCCTCCATATATCGCGATGTTCGTAAGCAAGTTCACAACTTTGCCTGCCTGGCCAGGAGATATGGCCAGTTTCAAACAATTCGAGAGCAGAGATGCCTCGATAGCCGAGGCGCTCCGATCCCCTGGTATACGTATCCCGCGATCGAATATCTATCCCATCTCGACTTTTCCAACCGTAAGATTCTCGAATACGGCAGCGGGAGTTCCACACTGTGGTGGGCGAGCAGGTGTGAAGAACTTGTGTCGATTGAAAACAATTCTGAATGGTACGAAAGAACCGAAAAGATTGTGCGGACGCAGAAACAAGTGTCCTATCGCCTGGAAACCCGCGAGGAGACCTACGTACGGCAAGACTATCTAAGGTCGGCAAACGTTATTGTGATCGATGGTGTGCATCGATCAAAATGTGCAGACTGGACGATCGAATCGATCCATGACGACTCTCGCAACGCGAATATGTTGATTTTTGACAACGCGGATTGGTATCCGAATTCGATTCGGAAATTAAGAGAATCATTAGGGTGGATGCAGGCCGATTTTCATGGTTTTGGCCCGATTAATGACTACAGCTGGACTACGAGTATTTTTATCAATCCAGACTGTCGGCATGAAATAAGGTATCTCCGCCCACTATTGTCAATCTGTGGCGTCGCGAAACTCGATGGCAACCCCGACGACTCCCCCAAATAGCTCGAATCGCCCCATCCCTCTCCTGTTTCTGCTGTAGGCGCGGTCTATGACAGCGCATTTGGCCCCACTCGCTTGCGAAAGTTGCGCGGTCATAGACCGCGCCTACAGCAAAGAACGACGAGGTTACCTCCCGTTGGCCAAAAGGTTTCTAGAAATAAATCTTCGCGGCCAGCTGAATGATGCGTTGGCTGTTCGCGCGGGTCTGGGTCAGCGCGCCGAATCCATCCCTGTTGGTCGGACTTGCGGCGTTCAACAGAGCGCCGGTGGTTCGATCGAATTGAGCCACCGAGTTCATCGTGCCCCACTGCGTATGGTTGAACAGGTTAAACGTCTCCACACGTAGCTGCAGGTAGCGCGCGGATTCTGCGCCGAGCTGGAACTTCTTGAACAGCGACACATCCCACGTGTGCAACCCCGGTCCCCGCACCGTGTTGATTCCCGAATCCATTCCGGTACTTCCCTTCGGCGCCGGCTGCACGCAGGACACATCGATGTACCGCAGAAGGTCGCGTTCGCCGTGGGGCAGATTCGGATTGCAGGTGAGCACGACTCGAGGCGCCATGTCTTCGCTGCCCGTAATCCGCCGATTCCGCTCCGGGTTCCCTGTTTGCGTCAACGTGTAGTCGAGAGTCAGCGGCGAGCCGACGCTCATACTCGTCAATCCGGATAGCTGCCATCCGTCGAAGATCTGCCTGCCAAGACCTGAGTCGAGCCAGGTTCCCGGCTTCGCAAGGCTGGGAATGTCGTAAATGTAGTTGAACGTCAAACCGTGAGAGCGGTCGAGAGCCAGAAGGCCGTAGTTGGCCCCCCGCGTATCCGTCAGGTGCCCGACGGTCGTGCCGAGGGCTTTGGACCAGGTGTAGGTCGCGCCGAATTGCAGTCGGCCCCTTCGCCGATCCGCAGAGATCTGGAGCGCGTTGTAATTTGCAGAACCGCCGAACGTGTAATGCGCGATCGACGAGCCGGCTCCACCAAGGATAGTGTTGCCTCCGCCGTAACCCGCATACGGCCGGTACAGGTTCACCGGCAACGTTGTCGTTCCGTCAAAGGCGACAGGTCTTCCCAGCGTGGGATCCTGGTTTTCCGGCAGCCACGCACTCCCAAAAGGCACCGCGTTGAACGGAATGTTCTCCACGAGATGTCTCGATTGCGTACCGACATACGACACATCCAGCAAGATGTTCAGCGGCAGTTCGCGTTGAATCCCGCCACTGAAGTTGTATGTCGTTGGCACTTTGCCGTCCGTCGAGAGCGGGGTTATCTGCAACGGGAAAGCCGTCGCACCGGAACTGGCAATCGTCGAGAGATTGCCATAGAACATCTGGGACAGCTGCACGTCGGGAGGGTTCGTCAGATAGTTGGTGGTGTATCCAATGGCGGATGTAGCGATGCGTTCATAGAAGATCGCGCCGCCTGCACGCACCACCGTCTTGTCGTTTACCGCGTACGCGAAGCCGACGCGTGGTCCCCACTGCGGTCCCCGGCTCTCGATAAGGCCTCGTGGCACGCCGTTCTTCCCGGACTCCACCAGACCGTTGCGAATATCTCCGGAACCGGGCACGATGGCGCCAATCAATACCGCGGGCGCTGTTGCTCCGCTGATTGGATCCCGCGCGACGCGCTGGTTACCGACGAGCGCCGGCTGATAGAGTGACACGCGTTTCGCGGGGTCGTAGGCATCGAATTCGAAGTTCGTGAACAAATCGTCCTTCTCGTAGAGGGGCTGCACGAGATTGACGCGAAGGCCGTAATTCAATGTTAATTTCGGCGTTACGCGCCACGTGTCCTGCCCATACCACTCGATGTTCCAATAGGGATAGCTCGGGAGAAGATTCTTACTGAACTGGGTGTAGTCGCGAAAGTTTCCGAGCAGCGCGTTGGCGAATGCCCATCCGGTATCCCCCGGATTCGATGTGTCACGGCCAAAATTAATCGTGGAATTGATGGGACGGAACGGGTTT
>Ga0111538_10012756_pt1 | contig 11101 bp, 8 predicted proteins | sample SoiMethybrSBSTD1_FD_79669 | JGI IMG/M metagenome (GOLD analysis project Ga0111538, IMG submission 79669) | Bulk soil microbial communities from a Populus tree surrounding site in Tennessee, USA - Soil MetaG P. TD hybrid SBSTD1 (version 2)... | ecosystem: Environmental > Terrestrial > Soil > Tree... | reverse complement strand
TGCCAATGAGTAAGCCCTTGGGATACACTTCCCCGAGACCGGACGCCACCACTGTATCTCCCACTTGAATATCAGCGTGCAGATCGACATAGCGCAGCTCACAGAGACGCCGGGTCTTTCCGACCACAATGCCACGCGCGCGGGTGCGTTGGATAAGCGCATCCACGGCGCTACGCCGGTCTGTCAGCAGGAGCACCGTGGCATAGTGCGGCGCCATCTCGATGGTGCGTCCCACCAGTCCTTGATGGGTAGCCACTGGGATGTCCTTCCGGAGACTATCTCGACTGCCCTTATTAATTGTAACCACTTCTGACCACGGACTGGGATCGATACTCACCACTTCGGCCACCACGGCTTGTGGAAAGGCCAGGGTACGAAACCCGAGGAGTTCGCGCAAGCGCTGCTGTTGCACGTAGGCTTCCTGGTAGTGGGTGAGTTGCCCTTGCAGCGCTTCCACCTGCTGCTGCAAGCGCACGTTCTCCTGGCGTACGTGCACGAGATTGATATAGCCATTCCAGAAGCCACTGAGGCGTTGTGCGAGACGCGCCATGGCTTGTTGGAGCGGCATCACCACTGAGAGTCCCATACGCTCGAACAGCGAAGTGTGCGGCGCCAGACGGGTTTTGAATGTGGTCAGGGCGAGCGCCAACAGGAGCAAACAAAGGAGGAGGGCGATGGGTTTCCAGCGCTCTGCGAGAGCTTTCATCGTGCACGTCCCCAGGCCCTCAATCAGACGGAGACTTTGCGGAGCAAATCCAACTCGTCCAGCAGCCGGCCAGCCCCCAGGACCACGGCTGACAGGGCGTCCTCGGCTATCGTCACAGGCAAGCCCGTTTCTTCCCGCAGGAGCACATCCAAACCGCGCAACAATGCGCCCCCTCCCGCCAGCACAATGCCCTGGTCGATGATGTCTGCCGCCAGCTCGGGTGGCGTGCGCTCCAAGGTAATCCGTACCGTTTCGACAATGTTGCCGATCGGTTCGGCCATGGCTTCACGAATCTCCGTGTCATTGATCAAGAGCGTTTTCGGAATTCCGGCCACCAAATCACGGCCCTTGACCTCCAGGGTAAGCGCTTCGCCAACCGGGACGGCGGACCCCACACGCACTTTAATTTCTTCACCCGTGCGTTCGCCAATGAGCAGGTTATATTTACGCTTGATATAGTTGACGATCGTTTCGTCCAGGACATCACCGCCGATACGCATCGACCGGCTATACACAATCCCAGAGAGGGAAATGACGGCAACTTCTGTGGTACCCCCGCCAATATCGACGATCATATTCCCCGAAGGCTCTTGGATGGGGAGCCCTACACCGATGGCAGCCGCCATCGGTTCCTCGATAAGATACACCTCGCGGGCGCCGGCAGATTCTGCCGAATCGCGCACGGCCCGTTTTTCCACCTGGGTGATGCCGGACGGCACACCAATGACAATACGCGGCCGTACCAAGGTGCGGCGGTTATGCACCTCGGTGATGAAATACTTCAGCATCGCCTCGGTGATTTCAAAATTCGCAATCACCCCATCCTTCATGGGACGGATCGCTACAATGGTGCCAGGAGTGCGACCGAGCATACGCTTGGCCGCCATACCAACCGCTAGCACCTGCTTGGAGTCTCGATGCACGGCGACGACGGACGGTTCACGCAATACCACTCCCTTCCCAGCCATATAGACGAGGGTGTTGGCCGTTCCGAGGTCAATAGCCAGATCGCTTGAAAAGAGTCCATATAGCGAATTAAGCACCAACGCCCTGGCCTCCCTTACGAGGGTCTGCGCCGTTTTTCGTCCCTAATTAATGTCCCCCAACTATAACGAGAAACAGGGGGCTTGACAATGCGAATATGCGCCAGTGCTCTGCCTGGCTGACGGGGAGTAGAGTTGCAAAATTTTCAGCATTTTCTAGAATGAACAGTGAGAGACAGAGCACAGAATAGCGGAGGCCATGACACGCGTCCCGTAGGGGAAGAGTATGTTGCAATGGATGCGAAGCGCCCAGACCTGGGTTATTAAGGGGGTTCTCCTGGCTGTTGTGCTGGCCTTTGTCGTGACCATTTTCTATCAGTGGGGTGTGCGTACGGGCGGTGGTCCAAGCCGCTCAGAGGCCGCGACGATTTTCGGCCAGCCGATCAGTGTACGTGAATTCCAGTCTACGTATAATGCGCTGCAGCAACGGTATCGCGCCATCTTTCGGATGCAGTCGGAGGTAGATCTCAACGCCCAGTTTAATTTCCGCGAGATGGCCCTGGAAGAGCTGGCCAAACGTACTATCCTCCTGCGCCTGGCCGAGCAATACGGGGTGGTGATCACGCAGCCAGAACTCGAAGACTCCATTGCTGGGATGGCGCCTTTCCAGGAGCAGGGTCGGTTCAGTTTCGCGCGCTATCAGGCGGTCTTGCGCAGTCAGGTACCCCCTATTGCACCGCGTCAGTTCGAGGTGCAGCAGCGGCAGGCCCTTTTGCTCCAGAAGGTCAGCGCCCTGTTGACGGAGGGGATCCTGGTGACGGACACCGAAGTCGAACAGACATACCGGCATGACAATGAACGGATTGCTGTACGCTATGTCATGCTGACGGCCGCAGCCTTTGAGGCTCAGGTTGCCATGACGGACGAGGAGCTGCAGGCCTACTATGAGGCGCATAAGGAAGCGTATCGTGACCCAGAGCAGCGGCAGCTGCGTTACGTGGCGATTCCTTTGCAGCGCTTTATGCAGCACTATACCCCCGCCGTGGAGGAAGTGAATGACTACTATACACGTCATCTTGAAACCTTCCAGCGCCCGGAGGAAGTGCGGGCGCGGCATATTCTCTTCAAAGTCGCCTCGTCAGCTACCGCGGAGCAGGAGGCGCAAGCTCGTACACGCGCCGAAGCAGTGTTAGCCGCTTTGCAGAATGGTGCGGATTTTGCGACCCTGGCCAAACAGGACTCTGAGGATACGGCAACGGCGCAGCAGGGGGGCGACCTTGGCTATTTCCCGCGTGGCCAAATGGTCGCGCCGTTCGAGGAAGCCGTTTTCTCGCTGCCGGTGGGGCAACTCAGCGACTTGGTACGCACTCCCTTTGGATGGCATGTTATACGGGTCGAGGATAAGCGCGAGGCAGAAACAAAGCCCCTCGCCGAGGTCGAATCAGAGATCCAGGACAAAATTCGTGAGGAGAAAGCCCGCGATGCGGCCGCAGCGTTTGTCGATGATGTGCTGACTGCCCTCGAGGCCAATCCACAGCAGTTTGTCGCGCTGGCCCAGCAGCACGAGCTCGAGGTTGTAACGACCCCGTTTATCCCTGCTACTGGACGGGTGGAAGGCGTGGAGGGGCTGCCTGACTTGATGAAGCGTGTTTTTGCCATGCCCGAGCTTGGCATAGATACCCAGCAGGGGCAGGATGGCACGCACTATATCTTCCAGACTGCTGCGATCCGTCCATCGACGCTTCAGGCATTCAGTGTTGCGCAAGATCGCGTCACGCAGGAGCTACGAGCGCAAAAAAGCATGGAACTGGCATGGCAACAGGCGGAGGAATGGGCCACGCAGGTGCGGGCTGGCACCTCTCTGGCTGATCTAGCTACGGCACAGTCTGCCCAAATGGTGGAGACCGGCTTGTTCAAGCGTCGTGACCCCGTGCCCCAACTCGGCCAGCCGGCTGCCTTCAGCCGTGTGGCTTTTGGCCTGCAGGTGGGCGCCGTCGGTACAGCGCACGACGGTGCCCGGCACTTTGTGCTCCAGGTGACGGAACGCCAGCCGGCTGACATGCAGGCGTATGTGGTAGATAAGGCTGAGTATCGCCAAAAACTCATTGACCGGAAGCGGCAACAGACAGGGGCAGGTTTTCAGCAATTCTTACATGCCGAATACCAGAAACTGCGGCAACAGGGCGATATCGTCGTCAATCGCGAGTATGTTTTTTAGCCGCGACTGCTGGTAGGCGTCGTGGAAAGTCTTCTTGACAAGCGACCGTTGATGTCTATATATGTTCGCGCCACATGTCGTGCAAAACCATCTGTGCGAAAGGAGCGGTTATAATGGCTATTGTCGTACGCATTCCTACGCCTTTACAGAAGTTCACGAAAAATCAGAGTGAAGTACCAGCGCACGGTGCCACAGTCGCAGACGTGCTCGATAATCTGGAAGAGCATTTTCCTGGTCTGCGAGAGCGCCTGGTTGATGATCGGGGTAGCATTCGGAAGTTCATTAACTTCTACCTCAATGATGAAGACATCCGCTTTATAGATGGGGAGAAGACAGCCCTGAAGGACGGAGATGAACTGGCCATTATTCCAGCCATTGCTGGAGGATGTGTCTAGACTGGAAGTGAGTGGATGTATGGCAGTAGACAACCCTCTAGAGCATTTTTTACAGACCTGTGCGGCCTATAAGCGTGCAGTCGCCTTGATTCACCTTGATGTCGCACCAGGTGAGGCACGCGAAGCACGTCTGGCAGATGCCTTGGCGCAGGGCGCAGAGGCGTGCACACCCGCAGCCATTGAGATGCTCCAGCGGCTAGGTACAGAGGCACCAGCATCGCAGCAGGAGGTTTTGCAGCGCCTGCAGGGCTGGTCGTTGAGCATGCATGTACGTAGTGCCCTGTTGCCTATGCAGCGAGAGATCCAGACACGCCAGCGGACCGCGATCTGTCTGGTAGATGAGGAGCCCATCCCACTGCGCGCCAGTTTTGCCGCGATGGCGGCGGAGCCACGACGTGATCGTCGGGCCGCTATTGAGGCGGCGGTGGGCCTGCAACTGCAGGAACTTAACGAGTTGTTTGAGGCTCAGTTCAAAGCTTTGAGCCCTCTGGCAGAGCATCTGAGATATGCCTCTCTGGAAGCCCTGTGGACTGACGTCTTGCAGGTAGAACCGGCGACGCTCCAGGATATCGCTACACAGATTTTAGTTGGTACCCAAGAGATCTACAGGGACCTCCTGACCTGGGCCGTACGGCGCCGTTTGCGCCTCCCGCCTGGCCAGCTGCGACGTCACGATATTCTGGCCCTGTTCACTTTCCCCGAATATCAGACATATTATCAGCCAGGCACAGCGGTCGCAGGCCTGCAAACATGTCTGCGCGAGATGGGGCTCGCCCCTACCGTCGATGGGCGGTTGGAGTGGCGTGAGCGGTCAGCCCACTTCGGCCCACCAGAGGCACTCGCCTTACACGTTCCAGATGAGGTTGTCTTGAGCTACGCTCAGGTGCAGGGTCTCAAGGGGGCGGAAACCTTCGCCGGCGCTAGCGGACGCGCCTTGCTGTGGGCCTATACCTCCCCCGAATTGTCGTCTATCCATCGCGCCCTCGGCGATCCCGCGCTGCTCGAAAGCAATGCCCAGTTGTTCGCGGAGTTGCTGGCAGACCCGCAGTGGTTATCCCAGTATTTCGGGGTGAGCGTTGACCAGAATTATGCCGCGTGGCGCTGCCTGGACCGCTTGTACCGTTTACGGCGTTTCCTGGGCCGTTTCTTGTACACGCAGTATCTGTACACCGCCAATTCACTGGCTGGGGCCTCGGAAGCGTATCGTGACATTATGATGGATGCCTGTCATGTCGACTACCCCGAGGAGTACTACTTACTCGATTTGGACTGGGACTATACGAGTCTGACGGTCCTGCGCGGTTGGAGTCTCACCGCTGCCCTATTGGGAGCGCTGCACGAGCAGTTTGCCGCAGATTGGTTTCGCAATCCCGAGGCTGGAGAGTGGCTACGCCAGTACTGGTCTAGCGCTTTGGGAGAGCGTCTCGAAGACCTCCGTGATCGCCTCTTAGGGACAGCGTGGGATGCAGAGCTGTTCGCCACAGCGCTGGTACGCCAGGATGGGGCATGGTAAGCCGGCAGTGCGTAGATACCGGCTCGTGTCACCATGGCCCAAGTCATTGGACGTCAGGGGAAAGCCCGGGGCAGCAGATTGACAAAATAAGGTTACTTTGTTATAAACACCACGTTTTGGCAAACGAGAGGCTAGGGCGGCGTTGCAAATGCCCGTGAGGATGCGTGGGGATGAAGATGATCCGGCGTCGTGTCGGCATCACATGGTTCTTATGGGCTGGTATAGTCGTATCCCTTGTGGGAGGGTGTGCTTCGTCCGCGCCAAAGCGCACGCAGGCCGATGATCACTATCGTCTGGCACAGTCGTATCTGAGTAATGACTCCCCCCTCCTGGCCGAGCAGGAAATTCGCAAAGCCCTGACGATGCGCCCGGACGATGCGCGGTATCTCGAATGCCTGGCCTTAATTCATCAGGTGCAAGTCTATCAGCCACAGGGGACATTGAACCTCACCCGCCTCCAACTTGCCGAAGAGGCGTATCGTGCAGCGCTTCGGCAGGCGGATGCCCCACCATCTGTCTTAGTGAATTACAGCACGGTTCTCCTCCTGCGGGAGCGCCCGGACGAGGCGATTGTCATAGCTCAGCGGGCTTTGCAGGTCCCGGGATACGACCAACCAGCGCGGGCCTATACGAACATTGGCATTGCCTATCTGAAAAAAGGGGCCTTAACACAGGCCGTTGAACACTTCCGGAAGGCCATTGACTATCAGGCCAACCTGCCGGAGGCGCATCATAATCTCGGTATTGCCTACGCCGGACTGGGACGACGTGCTGAAGCTATCCGGGCATTTCGTGAGGCCATCCGCTTTCGGCCGTCCTATGTTGATGCCCACCTTGGCCTCGGGAAGGTACTCCTGGAAGAGGGGCGGAAAGACGAGGCTCGGGTTGCGTTTGAGCGTGTCATTGTGCTCGCTCCTGGGAGTGATATCGCGGCTGATGTGCGGGAGCAACTGAAATCCCTTACCCCCTAGCGGGAGGGTGGTATGCCGGTTGATTTTGACTCCCTGGGTAGCTATCTACGCCAGGAGCGTGAACGGCAACAGGTGTCGCTGCCGGAGATCGCTGCGGCCACCAAGATCCAACTCAAATTTCTCGAAGCGCTGGAACACGATGCCTATGACCAGCTACCAGCCGCTCCCTTTGTCGTTGGCTTCTTGCGGGCGTATGCCCAGTATGTCGCCCTCGATCCAGAGACGGTGCTGACGGCTTATCGGTCGTTACATCGGTCCTCCGAGCCTCCTGAGGTGGCGCCGCGGCCTGTGTCGACGCCCACCCCGTCACCCCAGCGGGGGCAGCTCATACGCCTTATGGGGTTTCTCGTGGTGTTTGGCTTAATCACGGCTCTGGTGCTCTACGAATTACGACGAGGACAGCCGACTCGGAGTCCAGTGGCATCTTTTCCCGCGGCGTTGCCAGGGCAAGTGGAAAAGACCCCAGATGCCCCGGGACCAGTGACACCAGTGGCGCCACGGCCCGAGCCTTCTGGAGCTGCCTCGGTAGTTTTGCCGACGTCCTCGGCCCCTACCGCACGGGGAGAGCAAGGGCCAGGCCTCACAACGCCAGGTGCCTCTGAAGCTGCCTCACTCCCCGCGTCGGCACCGGGTACCGCACCACACAAAGAAGGGGGAAGGACTGCGAGCCCAGGCGTGCTGGTGTTACAGGTAACAGCCGTGGCAGATACCTGGCTGCGAGTCGAAATTGATGGGGATAAGCGCCATACGCTGCTTCTGGCCTCCGGCAAGAGCGTGCAATGGGAAGCAAGTGAACGTTTTCGGCTCACCGTTGGCAATGTCCGAGGCATTCGTCTGGCCTTGAACGGACAGGACATTCCAATGCAGTCAGGGCGCAGCAATGTGAAGCGCGATATGCTGCTGACGCGCGCGCTCCTACGCTGAGTTGGGGTGTATCAAGAAAGACGATATTGATGGCGCCTACCGAAGAAATCCTCCTGTCTCCGAGTGGGACGACACGGCTTTACGGGATCATGGGCTATCCTATAGCCCATTCGTTGTCACCCCTGATGCAGACCTTTGCCTTCCAACACCACCACCTGGACAGTGTCTATCTGCCTTTTCCTGTGGCTCCCGAGTGGCTTGCCGCAGCAGTGGCCGGCGCGGTTGCCCTGGGGGTGTGCGGCTTCAATGTGACGATTCCGCACAAGGAAGCGATCATGGTGCATCTGGATGAGATATCGCCGGCGGCGCGTGCGATTGGTGCTGTGAATACCGTGCATGTTCGAGATGACAGAACTGTTGGGTATAATACAGACGGTGAAGGATTTCTCCAGCCGCTGCATGCCCTGCATATACCGTTGACGACGATCACGACGTGTATGTTAGGGGCTGGTGGCGCGGCACGCGCTGTGGCTATGGCGTTGCTGGAGGCGGGTTGTCCGGTATTGGTGCTGGCGAATCGGACCTACGAGCGTGCAGCACGCCTGGTGGCCGTCCTCCAGGAGTATTTTCCACAGGCGCAGGTACGGGCAGTGCCGCTGGCAGAGGCTGCAGAGGTGGCGCGGCAGAGCAGCTTGCTGATCAATGCCACGTCAGTGGGGTTGCATGAGGCCAGCGAAGCCCTGCTGCCTGACGCCTGCTTTCACCCTGACCAGGTGGTCTATGATCTCGTCTATCGCCCCTTATATACGCCGCTGCTGCAGGCGGCACAACGCTGTGGAGCGACGATTGTGCCGGGCCTCGACATGCTGATTGGGCAAGGGGCAGCAGCCTTCCAGCTCTGGACCGGGATGCCGTTTCCAGTGGAGGCTGTACGTCGCCTGCTCCAGCCCTTTTTTACTACAGCGTCGTAGGGGAACTGGGGTGGGAGCAGAGCGGGAGAGTGTTGAGGAGGAAAGGCCATGCCCGTCTTTCGGTATACTGGGAAAACGCGCGCTGGAGCGGCGCAGCGAGGCGAGATCGAGGCCAGCGATCGCGCTTCGGCCACGGCCGTGCTCCGACAACGGCAGATTTTGGTGACGTCGATCAGGCCGAAACCCAAAGAGCTGCAGCTTAAAATTCCAGGGTTTGGGAACAAGGTCACTGAGCAGGAGTTGGTGGTCTTCACTCGGCAGTTTGCCACCATGATCGAGGCTGGGTTGCCACTCGTACAGTGTCTGGATATCCTGACCCGGCAGGCTGACAATAAAGAATTTGCCAGGGTTATTGGTCAGGTCAAACTGGATGTAGAGTCAGGCGACAGTTTTGCGGACGCCCTGCGCAAACATCCTAAGGTCTATAGCGACTTCTATGTGAATATGATCGAAGCTGGTGAGGCCGGTGGGATCCTCGATACGATTCTGTCGCGTCTGGCAGCCTATATGGAAAAGGCCGCGGCCCTCAAAAGCCAGGTGAAGGGCGCCATGGTCTATCCAGCAGTGATTGTCGGTATTGCCATCATCGTTGTGGTGTTCTTGCTCCTCTATGTCATTCCGGTTTTCGCCGAGATGTTTTCCAGTTTTGGTGGGACGCTCCCGGCACCTACCCGGTTTGTCATGTTCCTGAGCGATCTCGTCAAAGATTACATTCTGTATGCCATCCCCCTGGTGGGCGCGCTGGTCTGGCTCTTCAAGCGCTTCTATAAGACCGAGAAGGGCAAACTTATGGTGGACACGCTGCTTCTCAAATTGCCCGTGTTTGGTCCACTCATCCAGAAGGTGGCGGTGGCGAAGTTTACACGCACCCTCGGCACGCTCGTGAGCAGTGGTGTGCCGATCATTGATGGATTGGAGATCACGGCCCGCACGGCTGGCAATAAAGTGGTGGAAGGCGCGGTGTTATCGATCATCAGCAGTATCAAGGAGGGGCAAACTATCGCTGAGCCCTTAGGCCGGCAGGCTATTTTTCCCCCCATGGTGGTGCAGATGATCGAGGTCGGTGAGAACGCTGGCGCACTCGACGCCATGCTGAACAAAATTGCGGATTTCTATGACCAGGAAGTGGATACGGCTGTGGCAGCACTCACGAAACTGATGGAACCTATGCTCATGGTGTTCCTCGGGACGGTCATCGGTGGGATGGTTGTGGCAATGTATCTGCCGATCTTCAAGATCGCTGGTGCTATCGAATAGATGGTACAGCTCTTTGCCGATCTCCAGCCGCGGCCTACTGCCATGCCTCGGCCGCGGCACATGGTGAGTGGGATCACGGGGGGTGCGAAGGCCTACTTCCTGGCACGTCTGTTTGTGGAGAGTGGCGTGTCACTGGTGGTGGTCACGCCTGATGCCTACCAGCGTGACGTACTCTATGGCGATTTCCAATGTCTCCTTGCCGGTATGCCAGACACTCCACCGCACTGGCAGGGGCTTGAGAACGTCGTCTGCCGCTACTTACACCAAGCCCCGCCGTCTGCTGACGTGGTTGCCTTCCAGCAACACCAGGCCCTGGTATCATATCAACCACTCTGGCGCCTCCTGGGCGATGATCCTGTGGTGGTGGTCATGGCGGCGGAGGCGCTGCGCTACCGCGTACTGCCGCCCCACCAGCTCCAGTCCTGCTTGCTGCCAGTACATCTCGGGGCGTCATTCTCCTTGTCAGATCTTGCCACCACCTTGGTGGAGCGCGGCTATCGTCGTGTGTCGATGGTCGAAACGGTGGGCGAGTTTGCTTTGCGCGGGGGGATTCTCGATGTGTTCTCGCCAGGGCAAGCGCATCCGGTACGCATCGAATTTTTTGGTGAGGATGTCGAATCCATCCGGGCCTTTGATGTGCCATCACAAACGTCCACTGCGACGCTCCAGACGGTTGTCATCGCCCCCGTGTTTCCCCTGGGCCGACAGCAGGAGCAGCGTCAGGATGGCGTGACTCGTCTGCGCACCCATTTGGTCACGCAAGGATGGTCAGAAGCGTCCATCACCGCGAGCCTCGACCGCTGGCAGGAGCAGTTGCCCGGTGCCTGGCCCTGGGGCATGGCGACATTTTTTTACGACACTCTATGTTCCCCGCTTGCCTACCTGCCAGCGACCGGTCTCCTGTGTGGTATCGACGTTGAGGAGCTGTACCTGACGTTAGCTCAACTTCCATCCCCAGACCCGATGCACCTGGTTGAGACGACCGTCGTACTGCCGGAGGCGCACCTGCTTGACCATACAGCCATCATCCAGCAATTACAGGACCGCACCGATGTCGCCATGGTGCGCTATGACACACCGGATACGACACGCACAGCCACGGTCTTCCGACCCCACGGTACGCCGCAGTTTTTTGGAGGGTTGGAGCGCTTCATTACCCAGATACGGCAGTGGCAGGATGCCGCCTTGTGTATTGTGGTACTCTGTCATTCCGCCCTGGAAGT
>Ga0111538_10012755_pt1 | contig 11101 bp, 9 predicted proteins | sample SoiMethybrSBSTD1_FD_79669 | JGI IMG/M metagenome (GOLD analysis project Ga0111538, IMG submission 79669) | Bulk soil microbial communities from a Populus tree surrounding site in Tennessee, USA - Soil MetaG P. TD hybrid SBSTD1 (version 2)... | ecosystem: Environmental > Terrestrial > Soil > Tree... | reverse complement strand
TACGCACCCGACCTCAGCAAAGACAAGTTCCACGTCTGGCTCTCCAACTGGCATTGGCTCACCAACGTCGTCGTCGGCCTGGGTCTGCTCGCGTATGGCGGCATTCCGTATGTCCTGTGGGGCATTTTCTTCCGCACGACCGTCGGTCTGCATGCCACCTGGTTGGTGAACTCGGCGACGCACCTCTGGGGCTCGCGCCGTTTCCAGACCCGCGATGATTCCACCAACAACTGGTGGGTGGCGCTCCTCACCTTCGGCGAAGGCTGGCACAACAACCATCACGCGCATCCGACCAGCGCCCGCCACGGTCTGGCCTGGTACGAGCTCGATCAGAACTGGATCGGCATTCGCGCGCTGCAGATCCTCGGCCTGGCCTGGGACATCAAGGTCGCAAAGATCAGGCAGCCGCTTCCGGAAGAAGCCGTCGTGCCGGCCGGTGAAGCAGTGGCGTAATTCAAGGTTCGAAATGCAAAATGCAAACTGGAAGCAGTTTGCAACCACGGGGTGGAAAGCGCGGCGCTTTCACCCCGTTTTTGTTGTACGGGCGGCGTTTGCACTTTGAATTTTGCATTTTGATTTCTAGAATCACCAGGTGACCCGCCGGCAGAAGGCGATCGCGTTCTTCGTTCCGTTATGCGTGCTGCTCGTCGCAGCCGCCATTTCACTGAACATTGGCTGGATCATCGCCAATGCCGGACGTATCACGCCGATCATCCTTGGCATCGTCCTGTTTGGGCTCATCATCGCCGGCCTGATCGTCTACACAGTCTTCCTGGTCCTCGAGATCAGGCGGAACGAGGAGCACGACAGCTTCATCAACGCGGTCACGCACGAACTGAAGACGCCGATCGCCTCGATCAAGCTGTATCTGGAGACGCTGCAGTCGCGGTCCGTACCGGAGGCGAGGCGACAGGAGTTCTACAACATCATGCTGGCGGACGCAGCCCGGCTCCATCACACCGTGGATCAGGTGCTGAAGGCGGGTGTCGTTCGTGAGAAGCGCAAGACGGTGGCGCGCGGGCCAGTGGACATGGCGGCACTCACCGCCGAGTGCGTGGAACTCGCCGTCGTGCGGCACCACTTGCAGTCGGACGCGATCGTGCTCGAGTCGCCAGACCGCGCGCCGATGGTCAGCGGCGACGCCGAGGACCTGCGCACCGTCGTCACCAATCTCCTCGACAACGCGGTGAAGTACTCGGGACAAACCGTGCGAGTGACTGTGGCGGTCGCAGCACCCGCGCCCGATACCGTCTGGGTGCGCGTGCAGGATCGCGGCGTCGGCATCCCGAAGAAACAACTGAAGCGCATCTTCAACCGCTTCTACCGCGTGCAGGCGCGCGGCCTTCGTCACATCACCGGCACCGGTCTCGGACTCTACATCGTCCGGTCGATCGCGCGGTCGCACGGCGGCCGAGTGTTCGCGCAAAGCGAGGGCGAGGGCCGCGGCTCGACGTTCACGCTGGAACTGCCGCGGCTCACGACATGAGTCGAATCCTGATCGTCGAAGACGAACGGCACATCTCGGACGGCCTTAAGTTCAACCTCGAAGCCGAAGGTCATGACGCGGTTGTCGCGCCTGATGGCGAGCAGGCACTCGACCTGCTCCTGAAGGAGCGGCGCGTCTTCGATGTCGTGGTCCTCGACGTGATGCTGCCGGGGAAAGACGGCTTCACGGTTGCCGCGGAACTCCGAGCAGCGGAGCAGTTCCTGCCGATCCTCATGCTCACCGCGCGCGGCCGTCCTGAAGACGTGCTGAAGGGGTTCGAGGCGGGTGCGGATGACTATTTGCCCAAGCCCTTCGAACTCACCATCCTGCTCGCGCGCGTTCACGGACTGCTGCGGCGACGGCGGTGGAACGAGCAGGATACGCCGCCACCCGATGAGGCACAGGGCGACGTCTATTCCTTCGCCGGACGCACGCTCGATTTCGGTGCGATGGAAGTGCGCGCGTTGGGCAAGTCGCACCGGCTGACGCAGATGGAGTGCGATCTGCTCCGCTATCTGGTCAAGAACGCCGGGCAGGCCGTGTCGCGCGGGACGATCCTCGAGGACGTGTGGGGACTGCACGAGAGCACCGATACACGGGCGATCGACAACTTCATCGTGCGGCTGCGGCGCTATCTCGAAGATCGTCCAGCATCGCCGAAGATCCTGCTGACAGTACGCGGAGTCGGCTACAAGTTCGTCGGCGGAGCTGACGGAACAGGAGAATCCTAGAGAGACCGCTCCGCTGCTCCGTGTGAAGCCGTTTCCTCGTCATCTCCGTTCCCTCGCCTACCGCTGGACGTGCCCCAGAGCCAGCGCCCCGTCAATGAGGTGGCCAGCCTTGATGCCCAGCGCCAGCGGCCGCTCATGCAACCAGTGAAGACCCGCGCTGACCGCGCACCCGCACTGCGAGCAATCCGGGTTGCCGCCGAAGAAGCATGGCTCGATTCGGGTCTTCAAGTCCGCCGAGTAGTTCACGGAGACACGCGAGAACGTGCAGCGGTGCGGATCGCTCGGGGGATGCGCGAACGCCTCGGTCGCCCCGTGCGGCAGGATCAGACTCGGGTAGCGCTGCTTGAGTGATGGCAGCATCTCGAACAGACGACGACGGGATTCCGGTGTCAGCTTCTCGTCGCTTCGCTCACCCCGCTGCGGAGTGTAAAGGCTCAGCCAGATTCGACCGATCCAGCGACGGTCACTCCAGAATTCCAGATAGTCCTCCAGATAGTTGGAGTGCTGCATCATCTGATTGGTAATCACCCAGCTGATGTCCGCCTCGCGTCCTTCCAGGTTCTTCAGGATGCGCTCGTAGGTTGCCGGCTTGCGGCGCGCGTCGTGCTCAGGCTGCAGGCCATCGATCGACACAGCGACTCGCACGCGAGGGATTTCGTTCCACTCGCGCGGGAACGGCATCACCGCACTGGTGACGACGAGCGAGTACACGCCCCACTCGCTGACCACCGGCAGAATGCGACTGAGTTCGCGGTGGCGAATGAGCGGCTCGCCGCCGACGAATGACACCTGCACCGGCCGATGATGTCGAATCAATTCGAGAGCGCGCTCGACGAGCGCGTCCCCGCGCAAGTCGTTCACCTGTCGGAGCATGAGGCCGCCGCCAAGATGATTCGGCTCGTAGGCGTAGCAGCCGGGGCAATGCAGGGGGCACTCCCGGGTGATTTCGATCGACAGCAACGGACTGTGACCGCGAAGCATGCGGCGGCCGGCCGTCAACAATGTGCGGATCGCTATCGGCTGGCGAGGCCTGCCCGCTGGTGTACTCACGACGACACCTCCGAACCGAACGTACGGACGATGTCGCGGGGTTGCAAAAGGCGAACCGCATTTGAGCCTCGTTCGAGGTCCGCCTGCCCGCCTCCGCGCGAACGCTTCGCCGAGGTCCGCCGTAACCTTCGCGAAGGCGGAAAGGCGGACACTACAGCTCAGCCGGTAGAATGGCAGGTCATGTCTGCGAGCGACACCATTGAAGCGCAGGGCCACCTAATCGACTCCGGCCTGCTTTCCGCCCTCTTCGACAAGATCATCGAATTCAGAGGGTCCTACGAGATTCTGACGTTCGACATCGGCCGCACCAATGACGACCCGTCGCGCATCCAGATGCGCATCACGGCGCCCGATCGCGCGTCGCTCGACGACCTGCTGCAACAGATCACGACATTCGGCGCACATCCGGTCCGCGAGCGCGACGTTCTGATCAAACCGGCTGAAAAGGACCGCTGCGTTCCCGACGACTTCTACTCGACGACCAACCACCGGACCCACGTTCGACTTGACGGCCAGTGGATAGACGTTGAGAGCCAGCGCATGGACGCGGTGATCGTGATCACGGGACAGACGGCCTCCTGCCGCAAGCTGCGCGATGTGAAGGCCGGCGAAGGCATCGTCTGCGGTCATGACGGCATACGCGTAACTCCGGAGTTCCGCGAACGGGATCGGCTCGGGTTCGCCTTCATGAGCAACGATGTGTCCTCGGAGCGGCGGGTCGAAGGCAGCGTCGCCCGTATCGCGCTGATGATGCGCGAGGTCAAAGCCGCCGGCGGACGCATCGCCGTGGTCGCGGGTCCGGTCGTCGTTCACACCGGCGGGGTCGAGCATTTCGCCTCGTTAGTCCGGCACGGTTACGTCGACGTGGTGCTCGCGGGCAACGCCCTGGCCGTCCACGACATCGAGTTCGCGCTGTCAGGCACCTCGCTCGGCATCGACCTGGTGGCGGGCGCGCCGGTCGAACAGGGCCATCGCAATCACATGGCGGCCATCAACACGATCAACCGGGCCGGCAGCATTCGGGCGGCCGTCGAAAGCGGGGTGTTGACGTCGGGCGTGATGTACGAGTGCGTCAAGCACGGCGTGGAGTTCGTCCTCGCCGGCAGCATTCGCGACGATGGGCCGCTGCCCGAGACGATGATGGATCTAGTCGAGGCGCAGGAGCAGTATGCGGCAGCGCTCTCGCGCAATGTGCACCTGGTGCTGATGCTCTCGTCGATGCTGCACAGCATCGGCGTCGGCAACATGCTGCCGTCCTGGGTCCGTGTCGTCTGCGTCGATATCAATCCCGCGGTCGTCACCAAGTTGAGCGATCGCGGATCCCAGCAGACGGTCGGCGTCGTGACCGACGTCGGGCTATTTTTGCATCGCCTTGCTGAAGCGCTGGATTCGACGAGTTAACGGAGAGCACGGAGGTCACGGGTTAACACGGAGAAACGGAGAAGCGGAGGATAGACCGAAAATCAGACTCCGTTCGGCTCCGTTGCTCGGTTACTCCGTGTGATCCGTGAGCTCCGCCGTCCTCCGCTCTCTCACACAACAGCACGCGCCGCAGGCGCGCGATCACTGAGGCACTCTGCAACCCGCGTCAGCGCCTGCTCGAGACCGGCGCGCGTACGCGGCGTGCCCAGGCACAGCCGAACCGCCTTCGGGTGTTGATCGCCCACTGCAAACTCTGACGACGCGTTCACGACGACACCGCGCGATCGCGCCTGCGCGACGAAGCCATCGGACGACCATCGCGGCGGCAATGTCAGCCACAGGTGATGGCTCTGCGGATGCGTCTGGTAGCGCTCACCGGCAAGTAGCCGCTTCGCCATGATCTGCCGCGCCGCACCTTCGTGACGCTTCCAGTCGGCGATACGCGCCGCCGTCCCGTCCTCGATCCAACCGCTCAGCAGGTCAGCGCCGATCGGCGAGGTACTGATCATCGTCGTCCACACCACGCCGGCGACTTTCTCGAGAAACGCTGGAGGCGCGACGACGCTGCCGAGCCGCAGACCCGGAAACAGGCTCTTCGACAGACTCGTCACGAAGAGCGTGCGATGCGGGATCAGCAGCGCCAGCGGTGTGCGTTCCGGCGACAGGAATCCGTAGGTGTCGTCCTCGACCACGATCAGGCGGTACTTCTCTGCGATGGCCGCGATCTGGCGCCTGCGGCGTTCGGACATGACCGCGGATGTCGGGTTCTGCATCCTCGGCATGCAGTAGAGCGCGCGGGCACGAGTCGAGCGGCAGGCGGTCTCGAGCGCGTCGGGGCGAAGCCCTTCGGCGTCCATCGCGACGCCGCGCATCTTCAACTGCATCTGCTGCGCAATCATCCGCGCACCCGAGTAGGTCAGCTCCTCCATGAGGAGCGTGTCGCCAGGGGCAAGCACCGAGCCCAGCGTCGTCGTCAGCCCATGCTGCGCTCCGGCGGTGAGCACGATGTGCTCCGGGTCGGCCGGCATCCCGAGCTGCTTCAACCATGCGGCCATGGCCTGGCGATGGCGCAGATGGCCGCGTCGAGGCGCATAGCCAAACAGCTGCGTCCACGGCAACGCGCGCCGTTGGAAGAGATGCGCGCCAAGCGCCGCGACCTCTTTGTCTGGCATCAGGAAGTTGATGCTGAGGTCGAGCACACCGTTCTCGCTGGTGCCGTCATCGTACGGCTCCTGCCCGCGGATAAAGGTGCCACGGCCGACGTGGCCGTTGATCAGGCCGCGCCGCGACGCCTCGGTGTAGGCGCGGGTAATGGTCGTCACGGTGACACCGAGATGGTCGGCCAGGTCCCGATGGGGCGGCAGCTTCGACCCGGCGCGGAGTGCGCCGCTCTGCACGTCCTCATCGATGGCGTCGGCAATGGCCCGATAGACGGGCCCTTTTCGCGACTCGAGATTGGGCAGCCACATTGTCATTGCAGCAATATACGTATTGCTGCGCTATCAATCCACTTGTCCTACTAACACAATAGCGCTGAGCCTTGAAGAGCTGAACCTCGCCGGCTGAGTTCTGCGGCCGCACGGCTCAGATCGCCAACGCATCTCTCGGCGTCCTACTGAATGAGGTGCAATTTCCAACCCCATGGGTAAACGAATCTTTCTGTTTCTCCTTACCAACCTTGCGATCGTCCTCACGCTGACTGTCGTTGTCTCCGTGCTCGGGGTGGCGGGCGGTCCTGATCTGGGCTCGCTCGCGGTGTTCTGTCTGATCTGGGGCATGGGCGGTGCGTTCATCTCACTGCAGATGTCGCGTTGGATCGCCAAGCGCGCCACCGGCGTTCACCTGATCGACGGCCGCAGTGGCAATGCACAACTCGATTGGCTGCACCAGACCATTGAACGGCTGACCCGCCAGGCGAACCTGCCGATGCCGGAAGTCGGCGTGTACGAATCCGGTGAAGTGAACGCATTCGCGACCGGTCCCAGCAAGAGCCGCAGCCTCGTCGCGGTGTCGTCTGGCCTGCTGCGCGCCATGCGGCAGGAGGAGATCGAAGGTGTGCTCGCGCACGAGGTCTCGCACATCGCCAACGGCGACATGGTGACGATGACGCTGCTCCAGGGGGTCATGAACGCATTCGTGATGTTCTTCGCACGCGTGATCGCGTCGGTCGTGACCCGCTCAGACGACAATCGCCGCGGCGGTGGCGGCATGTACTTCCTCGTGGTCATCGTCCTGCAGATCGTGCTCGGTATTCTCGCGTCGCTCATCACAGCCTGGTTCTCGCGCTATCGCGAGTACAGGGCCGACGCCGGCGGCGCACACCTCGCTGGCCGCGAGCGTATGCTCGGCGCGCTCCGACGCCTGGCCGCCAACCGCGAGCTCGTGGACAGCAGTCATCAGGCGCTCGCCACGATGAAGATCAATGACCTGCCCGCATGGGCGGCGCTGTTCTCGACGCACCCGCGGCTCGAGGATCGCATCGCGGCGCTGGCATAATCAGCGCTAGTGCATAACACCATCGTTTCGTCCGACACCCTCGCCGCCCATCTCGGCGGCGAGTGGGTGATCGTGGACTGCCGCTTCGATCTCCAGAACGAGCAGTGGGGTCACGACCAGTATCTGGCCTCACACATTCCCGGCGCCGTCTATGCCAGCCTCAGTCACGACATGGCCGGACCCAAGACCGGCAGCAACGGCAGGCATCCGCTGCCATCGATCGACGCCCTGAGCGCGACGTTGGGCCGCCTCGGGATCGCACGCGGCACGCAGGTGGTGGCCTACGACCAGGACTCGGGCATGTACGCCAGCCGCTTGTGGTGGCTGCTTCGTTACGCGGGCCACGATGCAGTGGCTGTGCTCGATGGCGGCTGGGCGAAGTGGACCCGCGAGGGCCGGCCGGTTCACGGTGGCGAAGACACACGTCCCCCGGCGACGTTCGTCGCGGCGCCGCGACTTGAGATGCGCGTCAGTGTGGACGAAGTCAGCGCGCAGCTCGGCAACTCGAAGACGCTGCTTGTGGACGCCCGTGCTCCTGAACGATACGAAGGCCAGACCGAGCCCATCGATCGCGTGCCCGGTCACATTCCCGGGGCCGTGAACCGGCACTACCGATCAAACGCCGGCGACGATTTCACGCTGCTGCCCCCGCAGGAGCTGCGTGACCAGTTCCTGAAGGTGCTGGGTTCGCACGAGCCGTCGCAGGCTGTCATGTACTGCGGCTCGGGCGTAACCGCCTGCCAGAATCTCCTCGCCATGGCGCACGCGGGACTCCCCGGTGCCAGGTTGTACGCCGGCTCGTGGTCCGAGTGGTCGGCCGATCCGACACGACCCGTCGAAAAAGGTCCGACCCGCTCGTAAACCCCTCGCCCGCGTATTCCGTCCAAGAGGGCCGGAGGATGTTATGCCCCGCGCCCTGTTAGTGACCGCCGTGCTGCTGATTGCTACGGCGTCGGTTGTACCCGCCCAACGAGATCGCGATCGCGATCGCCCCTTCGGACTGTCTCAAGAGGAATGGTGCCGTCAGGATCGCCGCGCCGACTTCTGTGAGGTGCGCGAAGAAACGCTTCGCAACCAGAGCACCATCGACCTCGACGCGCGTGGCAACGGCGGCGTGTTCATTCGCGGCTGGGACCGGTCCGACGTCCAGATGCGCGCACGCGTGACTGTCTGGGACGACAGCCGTGATGCCGCCGCACAGGTCGCCAAGCAGATCACGATCACCACGACCGGCGGACGCATCAGCGCCGACGGCCCACGGGACCGCCGCGACCGCCGCCGTTCCCGCGACTGGGACGATGACCGCTACTGGTCGGTCGCGTACGAGCTGCAGGTGCCGCGCAAGGCTGACATTCGTGCGGATGCCACAAATGGCGGCATCGTCGTCGAAGACGTCCGTGGCCGCATCGATGCCCATACCGTGAACGGCGGCATTGTGCTCGGCGACGTGAACGGCGACATCAGAGGCGAGACCGTGAATGGCGGTGTACGCGCCGACCTATCCAACGAAAAATGGGATGGACCGGGGTTGGAGTTGAAAACCGTCAATGGGGGCGTTGCGCTGGCGGTGCCGAACGGGTTCTCGGGTGAGCTCGACGCGCGCACGGCCAACGGCGGCATCTCCGTGGACTTCCCGATCACCATCAGCGGGCTGATCAACAACCGTCGCCAGATCAGAGGCACGCTGGGATCTGGCGGCGCTCGGATTACCCTGTCCGCTGTCAATGGCGGGATTTCGATCTCGCGCCGCTAAGTCGGCCGCCAAGTCAAAGGGCAAAGGGCAAAAGTCAAAGGCGAGGTGGTCAGGTCCAGGTGTACCCTGGTACCTGACACCTTTGACCTAGACCTTCGACCTGAACCTAGCACCTCGCTTTTGCCCTTTGACCTTTGCCCTTTGACCTTCAGAATTCTTCCCCTCGCCCTCGTCCTGACCATCTGCTTTGCCAGTGTCTCCGCACAGAGCGGGACCGCCTTCGATCGCGCTGCGGCGCAGCGCGACACGCTCGCCCTACTCAAGGAACTGGTTGCGCTCGACACCCAGAACCCGCCGGGCAACGAAGTCATCGTCGCTCGTCACCTCGATCGCTTCCTGAAGGGCGTTCCCGGCATCGAGACGCGGATTCTCGATCCCGGCGACAGCCGTGCCAACTTCATCGCCCGACTGCGCGCGACGAAGCCGACCAGGCGCGCCGTCCTGGTGATGGGCCACATGGACGTTGTTGGCGCCGACCTCACGAAGTGGACGTCGCCGCCGTTCCAGCCCACCGAACGTGACGGCTATCTGTACGGGCGAGGCACGATCGACGACAAAGGCGCGCTCGCGGCGACCGCCGTCGCGATGCGATTGCTGGCCACGCGGCGCGACTCGCTCGATCGGGACATCATCCTGCTCGGCACGGCTGCGGAAGAAGGCGGCGATCAAGGCATCGACACCGTCATCGCGAAGCACTTCGATCTGATCAAGGACGCAGAGTTCGCATTAAACGAAGGCGGACGCGTCCGCGCCCGCGACGGGAAGGTCTTCTCGATCAACATCCAGGTGACTGAGAAAATCTCGTATGTCGTGACGGCGACCGCTCGCGGCACATCGGGCCATGGGTCGGTGCCATTGCCGGACAATCCGATCGCGGCACTGTCGCGAGCGCTCGCGCGCGTACACGACTCGAAGCAGCGGGCGCGCGTCAGCGACATCTCCCGCGCCTACTTCGGTGGGCTGGCCAAGGTCGAACAGGATGCGGCGATGCGACAGGCGATGCAGACCATTGGGAGCGCCCGCGCGCAAGCGGAGATCGACAAGGCGGCCGCCGTTCTCAGCCGTGACCCGGTGCATAACGCGGTGCTGCGCGATGCGGCGTCGATCACCATGGTGAACGGCGGGATTCGGGCGAACGTCATCCCGTCGGAGGCGACGGCGACCCTCAACGCGCGCATCCTGCCAGACAGCGACATCAGAGCCTTCATCGCCGACTTGAATCGGATCGGCGGCGAGAAGCAGGTGACCTTCGCCATTCGAGCCGAGCCCCAGAAAGCGCCGCCGATCTCAGGCACGAAAACGCCGCTCTATCTGGCAATGGAATCGGTTGGTGCGGCGATGGCGCCAGACGCCGCCGTCGTACCGATGCTCTCGACAGGCGCGACCGACGGCGCCGCACTGCGAGCCGCCGGCATTCCCACGTATGGGATTCTGCCCCTGCCGCTCGAGCAGGAAGACGAGCTCCGCATGCACGCGGATAACGAGCGCGTGCCGATCGCCTCGCTCGGCTGGGGCACGGAGTACCTCTACCGCGTGCTCTCCACCGTCGCGATGCGATAGGCTATCTGTTTCCGGTCATCACAGGGCCGGCCCTCCGGACCGGCTACCTCCGCTCTTCGACTCTAGGATTCACCGTGACGTCCATCACGCGCGAGCACTCTCCTTCTATCTGGGAAACCGTCAAGGAAGCGATCCGCGGATCTCACCAGGACTACACCGAGGGGGCGATCGGGCGCGCCGTCCTGCTGCTCGCCGTGCCGATGGTGCTCGAGATGCTCATGGAGTCGGTGTTCGTTGTCGCCGACGTGTTCTTCGTCGGCCGGCTCGGCGCCGATGCGGTGGCGACCGTGGGCATCACCGAGTCGTGGATGACGATCATGTACGCGCTGGCGATCGGTCTGGCGATCGGCGGGGCGGCCACGGTGGCGCGGCGCATCGGCGAGAAGGATGCTGACGGTGCGGCCAAGTCAGCGGTGCAGTCGATCATTCTCGGACTGGTCGTGGCCGCGATCTTCGGCACGATCGGTTCGATATTCGGCCCGCGGATGCTCACCCTGATGGGCGCGAGCCAGGATGTGCTGCGTATGGGCTCGACCTTCTCGCGCGTGATGCTCGGCGGCAGTGGAACGGTCGTCATGCTGTTCCTGATCAACGCGGTGTTCC
>Ga0111538_10012754_pt1 | contig 11102 bp, 7 predicted proteins | sample SoiMethybrSBSTD1_FD_79669 | JGI IMG/M metagenome (GOLD analysis project Ga0111538, IMG submission 79669) | Bulk soil microbial communities from a Populus tree surrounding site in Tennessee, USA - Soil MetaG P. TD hybrid SBSTD1 (version 2)... | ecosystem: Environmental > Terrestrial > Soil > Tree... | reverse complement strand
TTCCTCAGTTCAATTCCAACAATTGAAAATTTTGAAAATCAAAAACAAAATAATTACAATAAACTTTGGGAGGTGGAAGAACGGCGGGCGACCCGTTCAATCGAGGATTATTTCCCACCACAGGATTTTGGTGAGTTGGAGTTAGTAAACGAAGTCGTTAAAAATCTTCCCTCCGCCTGCAATCTGCACCTGGCCAATAGCATGGCCGTACGTTACGCTAATTTCATAGGACTTAATAGCCAGCATGACTCCATCCGGGTTTTCGCTAACCGAGGAACAAGTGGAATCGATGGCTGCACAAGTACCAGCGTCGGTCATTGCTTTGCAAGTGATGTCCCGAATATCCTCATTACGGGAGATCTGGCTTTTTTTTATGACCGCAATGCTTTCTGGCATAATTATTCAATCCCTAACTTACGGATCGTACTGTTAAATAACCATGGTGGCATCATATTTAAAATGATTGATGGTCCCGGAGACACGTCGGAGGCAGATGAATATTTTATAACCAGGCAACGCCTTACTGCCAAACATTTATGCGAGGAATTCGCCATCCCCTATCTCAAGGTTGATCATAAAAGAAAGCTCAAAAATTTGCTGAAAGATTTTTTTGAGTTCGATGGTACACCAAAGGTTCTCGAGTTAGAATCCGATTTGGTATCAAACAAATTATTATTCGAAAATTTGAAACAGAAAATAAAAAAGAGTTATGAACTATAAATTCCCATGGAAGCCAATTAAAGAATATAAAGAGATTGTATTTCATAAATTCGAAGGCATAGCGCGTATTAGTATCAATCGACCACATGTCCATAATGCATTTACACCACTGACTATAAATGAAATGATCGATGCCATGTACATTTGTCGTGAGGACAAAGAGGTTGGCGTTATCATTATAACAGGAGAAGGTGGGAATGCCTTTTGTAGTGGCGGCGATCAAAGTGTGAGGGGCCATGGCGGATATGTTGGCGCTGACACAACGCCAAGGCTAAATGTTCTTGATCTTCAAAAAATAATTCGATCCATACCCAAGCCCGTTATAGCAGCTGTAGCCGGGTGGGCTATTGGCGGTGGACATGTTCTTCACGTCGTCTGTGATTTGACGATTGCTGCCGAAAATGCGCGGTTCGGACAAACGGGCCCAAAGGTCGGCAGTTTTGACGGTGGTTTCGGAGCTTCTTATCTTGCACGTATCGTTGGCCAAAAAAAAGCCAGAGAGATCTGGTATCTCTGTGATCAATACGACGCAAAAGAAGCTCTGGATATGGGACTGGTCAACAAAGTTGTTCCCCTTGATTTATTAGAAGAAACCTATGTGGAATGGGCAAGAAAAATTTTGGGGAAAAGTCCGCTTGCGCTGAGAATGTTGAAAAGTGCTTTCAATGCCGAGCTTGACGGACAAGCGGGAATACAGGAGCTTGCTGGCAATGCAACATTGCTCTACTATTTAAGTGACGAGGCGAAAGAAGGAAAGAACGCATTCCTTGAAAAACGAGATCCTGATTGGTCAAAGTACCCGAAGTTTCCATGACGCGTCTCGGTTAACTGGCCACGATCATGGCAAAAAAAATGATGAGCAGTTATCCCTTTGATTCGATAACAATTAACGGTCGAGAAATTAAGCTTGAACTAATTTTGGGAGATCTTGCAACTCCTCAATCAAGGTTCGAAGCTGCAACCTTTTTATTCGTTCAGAAATGGTTCAGCTCAGCTAATACTTTTGAACAAACGACGAGCGGGTCCACGGGGGTACCTAAAAGCATAGTGATCACGCGCCTGCAAATGATCGCGAGCGCTCAACTGACGGCGGAGGCCCTTCAGCTTAAAGCGGGCGAGACTTCCTTTTTATGCCTTGATCCAGCCTACATCGCGGGGAAAATGATGTTAGTAAGAAGTTTTGTCGTGGGAATGAAAATCGTGGCAGTAAATCCGTCTGCAAATCCTTTCCATGACCTCCCCCGGAACGTCCCTGTCGATTTAACTGCGATCGTTCCTATGCAGCTAAATGAGGTTATTCAATCGGATCAAGCTTACCGATTGGATTCGACCAAAAATATTCTTGTCGGAGGTGCAGCCTTGAACGAAGAAGCGATGCAGAAAAAACTCTCAACATTAAGCGGTCGTGTTTATGCCACCTATGGCATGACTGAAACGGTTTCGCACATTGCTTTACAAGCCCTCAACGGACCCTTTGCTTCGGAATATTTTACTGTTTTGCCAGGTATAAAAATCAGCGCTGATGAACGTGGGTGTCTCGAAATTAATGCCCCTCACCTGCGAGAAAAAATTTTAACCAATGACCTTGTTGAAATTAAAAATCCAAGCCATTTCAAGTGGCTGGGACGAGCCGACAACATTATCAATACAGGTGGCGTAAAAGTAATTCCCGAAAAAATCGAGGCCGAGATACATCGGCTATTTGAACAACACGAGGTTAAAAATAAATTTTTGATCTCGGGTATTCCGGACATAATGCTGGGGAGCAAAATTATTATGTTAATAGATGGAGAATTAGGCGGCTTCACTTTGGAATCACTAAAATCACATCTGAAGGAAATTTTGCCGACGTATGAAATCCCTAAGGAGATTTATACAAATATTAACTTCGTTTTTACAGAAAACGGAAAAATAAATCGCAGTGAGACAACGCAGCAAATTGGGAATTAAGCGGTTAGCAAAGTCAAAATTGGGATCCAAGTCAAAAATTTAAAAGTTCAATACCGAATTTTTAACTCCTTTTTAAGGTGATTCACCGCCGTTTATTATTTTGTACAGAATTGTTTGCCGACCTTGGTTACATCGGTATCATTTTTTTTATTTAGATTTGATCGTCTGGGAGTTGGTTTTAAGATCCCGCCTTGCCTGCATAGGTCTTAAAACATTAGTTATTTTTTTTAAATTAATGCCATGAGAAAGGTTCTGCTCATCGAAGATGACGCTTTGTTATGTTGGCTCTTAGAGAAAATCCTCAAAAATCAGTATGAGGTAGCAATCATGAACGATGGCATGGAGGCATGGTCGTGGCTGGCCCAGGGAAATGTTCCTGATTTGATAGTTTCGGACCTAAAAATGCCTGGCTTGGGAGGTATCGAGTTATTAGAAAACATTAATGGCAGCGATACGCATAAAAACATTCCCCTAATTATTCACTCTGGCTATGAAGATGCGATAAAACGCAAACAATGCCTTGATCTTGGGGCATTTGCCTACCTGGTAAAGCCTTTTGAACCTGAGTTCCTGGTAGCCGAAGTGGAGCGTGCTCTGAAATTCGGAAACGAGCGCATTTTAGTTAAATAAAAGGACGGAATTTCTACCCTTTCCTGCTCACTGTCTAAGTTGAGTTTCTCTCGTCAATCTGCTGGTAAATTCCATATATCCTTCCACATCTTTCAATTCAACACCCACTAATTCCTCCAGCGCAAGGCGCTCCTGATTAAATAACGACTGAGCCTGAATGATTTCTTCCTCTTGCACAGAATAAGCCTGGATAGTACCCCGGTAGAACTCCAACGTTATCTTTCCCTCTTTGAATTTTTTCTCAGCATCTTGAAACATCAATAAATAATCCTCCTTAATGCGCTCACGTAACTTAATGATCTTGAATCTTTCACGCAGTTTTTCAATTGCCTGAAGCACATCTCGTCTGACCTCAAGTTTTTTTGCACTCACCTCAAATTCATTGATAAGAACTTGCCCTTTGGCCGCGGTGGAATTTAATGGCGTATGAACAAATGCGCCAAGGGGCAGTTTGACACCCAGATTGTACTTGGGATAAAATGCCCGACCCCATGCATCAAGCTCCGTACTTCCGGTAAATTCATTTACGTTCGCTTGTACAAAAAAATTATCCAACCAGGCCCAACTTGCTTTGGACTTCAGGGCTTGTGCCACTTCTACTTTCTGCATGGCCGCTTTGTTTGTTGGATGGTTTTTCCAGGCGAGCTGTACTAGCCGCTCCTCAAAAGAAATGGATGGTACCTGGTCGGGAACTATAATTTTATTATAGTCAACGCTTTGCGCTAATGAACACATAGGAATCAACACAAATAGATATACTATTTTTTTCATAAGGTGAATATTTACAGGTTATAGTTCTTACTCATGCTATTCGCAAATTAGAGGATATTGCGGAAAATTAAATACCCTCGACTCCTTAAGTTGTGGAAAAGGATATATCCTGACAAGCCGTTAAAAAAAAAAAGATTCTTGGGAAATGGGATCTCGGAAACCTTAATAAGTCAGGTATTTAAACTGAACTTTATTAAGGACAGTGCCCATCAATTTACCATTAATGGATTTGAAATACTTAATGGATTCCCGATCGCGATGATTCAAGGAGGCACTGGCACTGAATACAGGTATCACTTTATCAGCATAATCAATCAACTCTTTCGCGTCAGAATAGTCATTTAGGGCAGGACCTTCCATGATGACGCAATCGTATCGCGAAGATAGATTTCGAATCATTTCTTTGAAATCACGGCCGGCCATAATTTCTGAGGGAGAATCGTTTGCTCCAATATTGCCGATGATATCGACACCGGGAAACTTTGTTCTATTGATGAGAATTCTTGTAGGATCCTTTTCGCCGGTATTTGTTTTTGCCGGGAGCGATTGCCCAAATTGACCCTCATCGTCGTCGTCAAAATTCTCCTCCAACATCAAGTCGTCATCGTCATCATCGTCAATACCTTTTCTCAAAAGCCTACGACTGTCGATTCGTGGTAGCAATGCCTTGGTTAAAGCATTACGTCTGAAATTTGTATCTATGATTAAAACTTTTGCCTGCACAAGGCTCATCGCGTAAGCCAAACTTAGAATCAGAAAAGATTTGCCCGCGTTAACCTGCGTACTCGTAACGAGGAAAACCTTCCCATTGGAGCTTTGAACTTCATACCGGAGTTTCCGCAGGAAGTGAGAAAACATTTCATACTCCTTATTTGAACTTCTGTCCTTAAAAACCTCACGAAGGTTAAATTCTTTGTCCTTCAAAAAGTTTACCGATCCGATGTTCGGCAATCCTGTGAGTTTCTCCAGACGCGTGGCCACACGTACTGATGAATCCAAAAATTCAAATGCAAATATGATCAGTAGACTTACGAGGAAGCCACCTCCCCCAGCCAACCCCATGATGAGCGTAGATTGTGACGACTCGGGCTTATAACTAGGCTGACCTTCGAGAATTTGTCGTATCGAACTCCCGATTACCAGGGACTTATTCTTAGCAGCGTTGTACTTATCCTGAGCATTCATGTACTCGGTTGTGGCCAATTCAACTTCTCTATCTAAGTCGGTGGTACTAACTTGGTTAGAGGCAGAGCCAGCGACATCAGCCTTCAGCCGGCGTAACGATTGGTCAATCGATGAAAGGTTGTTCTTGGCAATCTGCAGATCCATTTTCAAATCATCGCGTTCTTTTTCCAGTTCTTTGAATTCCGCAAGCGCCGTTTCATTCGCGCTCAGCGCGTCCAATCTGCTCGTTTCAAGCTGTAATTCGTCGCGCAATTGAGATAGCCTACCCTTACTGGATTCGTTGCCCGAGGCCATCAGTTCGTTAATTTGCCTGCGAATCTCGACAATTCGCTGATTCACTAAGATCGTTTCCTGTTGGTTGGCTTTTCCTAAGCTTTTTGACTTTACGTCAATGGTGTTTTGAATCTTATTGATAGAGAATTCAAGGCGATTAATTGTGCTTACCTCACGATCTCTGTTGAGCTCGTAGTCAGTTATCAGGGCAATCTTGTTTTTGGTCTCAGTATCGTGTGTAAAAACGTTATTCTTGATGCTGAACTTATTTAATGTATCAGTTTTCTGCTCTAGTATTTTTTTCTTTTCATCAACAATTGCTTTCAAAAATTCGATCGATTCAGACGAACGATCGGTTTTCAGGGTTTTATTGTACCGGATGAATTCCTGGCAAAGTGCGTTAACGGTTAATGCGGATAAAAAAGGACTTTCAGAATAGAAGTCAACCGAAATAAAGTCAGAATTTTCTACACGTTGAATTTTGAGATCCTTACTAAGCGTTTCCACATCGTACCTGTATCCTTTCAATACCGCGGATAACAATTGATCCTGGGGATCATATAAGTTTAATGGCTTCATCCCTGAAAGCTTTGCTTTGAACAACGCAAGGGCTTTGGTTGTCGCCTTTTCATCGACTATGATGTTCTTCTCTTTTGATTCGTCAAAGACCCGGAAAGGTTTTCCATCTTCGAGGTCATGAATCGCAAGTCTATAGGAAACCAAGTTCAGAACTGGCACTGAGTTCATGGACTTGATGAGGTTAGTAAAGTTTGTGCTTACGTCAAAAGGAGTCGCTGGGGTTTCGCTTAGTTTCACCGCATCGTCTGCCGTAAACCCTGTCGCGATTTGCGCCGTCGATTTATATCTGTCTCCCATTTCGGAGATCAGAAAGTAAGAAGCTACAACGGTAAGGATAGGAACACCAAAAAGTATCCCCAACTTACGTTTTAAGATCTTGAAATTCATAGTAATTAAAGCCACTCCTAAATTACTTAAAAAACGTAAGGTACCGACGAAGTGTTCTTTAATTTTTTGATAAAAATTACCTGTATCGTTTGCAATTTGGATTATCTGTAAAATCTTATCCGAACTAACTCTTTTCCGCCAACAAGATCTTCGGATTGTTCAACGCTGAAGATTATTCTATTGCCTTCAATTCCGGCATTTTTCAGGTAATCCAGAATGTTCAAAAGTCGCTTTTGATAGGTTTCCAGGCTCCCATTTCCGGACTTTGAAGCTACTATTCTCATTTTGATGTCTTTTTTAGAATATAATCCATCGTTAATTTTCTGGAGGTTACTTCGTTGGGCTTGATTGATATCACTGATGCCAGGTTCAAAATATAAAACGGGTTCGAAAGGAACTGCGCTTATCTTCTTGATTTCATCGTTGCTGAGATACTGGTAATAATCTTCTTCAGTCGCTTCCTTCAGCGGAAATACGGACACGCGGTAGATATCAGAAAAGTCCCGGTTACGCGTGCTGGAAAAGTAGGCAACGGTGTCATAGTAAAGCGAGAAAAAACTTTCAAATGCAGGCGAGTTAATTTTTAGTCCAAGATTTTTTGGCGCGGACCATACCTCCCATGATTCGTATAGACGATCACTATAAAAAATGTCGGAATTCCCGTATCCAGGGTGTCCGTTGCTTGAAAAATATAACCTCCTTTTGTCGGGCGTAAGGAAAGGCGCTATTTCAAACCCGTTCGAATTAATAGTAGACCCCAGGTTGCGTGGTTTAGACCATTCTCCCTTTGCGTTCTTAAGACTTATGTACAAGTCCTCGCTCCCCCTGCTTTCTTCTCCATTCATTGAAAAAATGATTGTCTTAAGATCCGGAGTAACATAAGCTCCTAAAAAATCCTCAGTATTTAAACCAGGGATCTCTATAAGTTCGGGATCAGACCAGGAGTTGTTCCGCTTCGTAGACCGATAGATCCCTTGCGCCCGCTTCGTTCCTGTTGTATTTAACAAATAAATTTCGTCGCCCTTTTCATTTATTCCAATAACAGCATTGGTACCTCTATCATTAAAAATCTTTTCATTCTGTGGCTTGCCCCAGTCTCGTAGTGTTTCATCGAAGCTGCTGATCCAAATATCCGTTCCTGCGAATTTACCGCCGACATTTTCCGGGGATGCTGCACGCGAAAAAAATAACGTCTTGCCATCAGGCGATACCATCGGCAGAATATCCTCATAGGGGCTACTAATTGTTGGGGGCAGCTTTCGCATTGGACCGTAGTCCCATTCTTGCCCCATGCTTAGAAATGGAAGTAGGCAAAAAATAAATACAGGGAACCTTACCATGTTAGTTGTCTCTGGCGTTTGAAATTATTCATGCGAAGCGAAAGTACCAACTCATGGCTTCCTCCTCCAAATTGATGCATGTTGTTCGCAGACAGTTCGTAAGAATAAGATGCACCAAGCTTTTCATTTAAATTAAATCCAACAATTCCCACCATACTTTTAACATCCCTGTACGTTAAACCGAACCATATTTTTTGTTCGATATACACTTTAACGTTATAATCGATAATAAATTTATTATCTGCTTGCCAAAGTGCCAAAATGCTAGGCTTAACATCCGTGGTCGCGCTTATGGGGAAAGAATATCCTGCCTGGATTACGCCTCGGTAATATGACGATGATAGGTCTGTTTCGTTATCCTGGATGACGATGTTGGCAATCGGCAAATATGAAAATCCGAAATAAAACCGAGGGGCATATAGCAGAAAGCCCCCTCGGATATTTAGGTTGGTGTGCGCTGAACCAGTGCTCAATAAGCTTTGATATAAAGGATCGGATTTTGGATCAATCGGCCCCTTGTTAGGATCGTTTGTGTCGATGCCAAAATAAATGCCATTCAAATCTATTTTGGTATTTTCCAGCATGGCGCCCAGACCCAAGGCAAGCCGCATTTGTTTTTTAATCGGATAATGAAACGAATAATTGACGCCCCCCCCTAGTTTTTTGATCAATCCAAATTGTTCCTGAAAAATATTCACGCCCAATCCATGAATAATGCGCTTCATCTTAGGTATCTCGGTATTCTGCTTTTTTTCCATGCTGGTTCTCAAGGCATTCAACGTAAGATCCAACGGTTCCTTTAGGCGGAAATTGAATGACGCATTGATGAATTTTGGGGCCTCACTGCCAAAACCCGTCCATTGGTAACGGTATCCTAACTTCACATCCCGAAAACCTTCAATACCTGTAAAAGCGGGATTATACAGCGGGGCAAATTGGAAGTTCTGGCTGCTATTCGGTATGAACTGACCAATGCAATTAAGGCTTGACCAAACAGATATTAGAACTAGTACAAATTTCCTCATCACCTTAAAATAGTCACTACTCCTTTATATTTCTTTTTGTCATATCTCAAATCGATAGTATAATAATAACTATCAGAAGGTAATGCTCCATTAGGCCCTTCGCCATACCAAGGCGTGCTGAATCCGGTAGCTTCATATACCAATACGCCTCTTTTGTCATACACTCTAATGAGGGCATCTTTGTATCGCTCTAGTCCGGCTGGAGAATAGATTTTCCAATACTTATTTTCTTCGTCTCCGTTTGGTGTAAAAGCATTGGCAATATCCAATCCTGGATTAGTATAAACTAAACCTACAAGTCTTTCTTTTGTTCCACCAAAAGCTCCATCATTAAGTCGAATTGACACTTTTCGATTTGATACATCCGTCGGGATCGCATCTAAATAATTGTAACGTACCGTTCGAATGGCTGCAACATAATCCTGGACCGGTGCTTTGCCTGTCAAAGTCAAAACTCCTAGTTCCTTAATGAAGGCGCCTACGATTCCCAATGTATCTTTGAACGAAAATATATCCTGGGCTGGTCGATAATCAGTCGAAACCTGAAACCCTATTTCCGCAGCAATGATGTTGTCGCCCTCAGGATCGCGCGCATCAAAAATCTTCGTAAGCTTGACAGGAACTTCGCTTCCCAGTTCATATTTTAATGTGTCGAGCTCCGGCGCTTCCAATGCTGTAATTTCCGGAGGGTCATTGAAAGGAATGATTGACACAACAATATTCGCGTCCAGGATGCTATAGTATACCCCATCGCTTGCATTCCACTTAATGATATCCGTTCCGTTAGAATCCAAAAATGGACGATAATTCAATTTGGCGATTTCGATCGCTGGAATTTCCGCGTTTAAGATAACAGGATTATCACCTAGAAGTAAACGACCCTTGGTAGGCAATTGTTTGATCTGAAGGTTAGCGATTGCGTTGCCGTCTGCATCGTTATAGTTAGCGGCAAATTCAGTGGTAAATTCATACTTCACGTCCTCGTTTGTTGAGATTGCAAACGGTGTGATCGTTGGTCTTGCATTCACGACGATCGAAAACTCCTGCGTCGACAACGAACCTGCTGGATCACTTGCCACAATGACAACCGCTGCTTCTCCCGTAGTCCCAAGCGGAGGAATTCCGCTTAACGTGGCGAGTCCATTCGATGTCTGCGTTAATATCAACCACGATGGCAGGGTGGGCGCAGTAATGGTGATGACTTCTTGCTCAACGTCCTTGACCACAAGATCGTATTGAAAAGCCTGAGCGGTTTCGGCAAGCTTCTTCGGCTGGGACGTGAAGGTTGGCGCATCATTTAGCGGATCAATGGTGAACTCAAATGAATATTCAAGGAAATTTATATTAGGTGATGAGCTTGCTCCATCATCTTGAATCCGAATAGTAATCTGGGCGGTCCCAAATTTATCGGCTTTGGGTTTTATGCGAACGGTCGCAATAGTTCCGCCGGTATAAGTGACTTCCAATACTTCAATTAATTCTGGATTAGCTGTAGAAATGGTGACCGCTACAGATTGGGTTCCTTCCCCCACTCCAGCCGTTATTCCCGTCAACGATATTACGGAAGCCTCTGTCGGATCCTCTGGAACAGTAACGTTACTGACGGGATCTAACGTCGGAGGATCATTGATACTATTAACAACAATCGCAGCGGGATAGGAATTACTGGTTGCAACGCCGTCACTGATCGTCATGGTTACACCAAGCGTTCCATTAAAATTCGGTTTCGGGGTTACCGTTGTGCCGACGACATCATAGTTTGCAAAGCTTCCTTGTGCCACTTGAAGCGTAAATCCAGTTGGAAATGTATTGTCAATATCCGTTACCAAAAAATCCGCAAGTTTAAGGATTATAGGTTGATCTTCTAACGTACTCAAGGGGTTTTGCCCTGTAATAACAGGCGCATCATTGGCCGGAGTAACTTGAATCTGCACGTTGTAGGGTTGACTATCAAGCGATCCATCATTTACTGTCACGGGGACGGAAAGCGTTCCGTTAAAGTTAGCTACTGGCTTTATCTCCACACCCGACAATGTGTAGTTGGCGCCTGGAGAAATTTCCATCGTGAATCCGGAAATCGGGCTATCCGGATCGCTGATGATCAAAAATCCCATCGACATATTGATAGGCGTATCCTCCAACGTGGTCATGGGTAGCTGCCCCGTTATGGCCGGTGCATCGTTTACACTATTGACATCAATTTTTAATGGATAAGGAGCGCTGTCCACAGCACCATCGTTTA